>Ga0335079_10007848_pt1 | contig 12131 bp, 17 predicted proteins | sample Lox_Sample_33_FD_206719 | JGI IMG/M metagenome (GOLD analysis project Ga0335079, IMG submission 206719) | Soil microbial communities from Loxahatchee National Wildlife Refuge, Florida, United States - Lox_Sample_3.3 | ecosystem: Environmental > Terrestrial > Soil > Wetlands | place: USA... | reverse complement strand
GGACACACCTGCGGGACCGGCAACGCGGAGCATTCATCATGCTCCGTGTAGTTCATTGCGTCTCTTCAGTCTCCCGTGGCTCGCTCGAAAGACGCGCCGCCTGCATCAGCAGATAGTTGCGCTCCGGAAGGCTCCTTGTTTTGCCCGCCGCCGCGCGATATGACACGCTGAACCGGTTGACGACGCTGACGCCGCCCTCGGCATTTACCTCAGGCAGCTTTGCGTTCGGCTATGACGCGTTGAGCCGCAGGACCAGCCTCACGGGGCCGAACAACGTCACCACAAGCTATACCTACGACAGCCTGTCCAGGTTATTGAGCGTGCTGCACCGGCTGTCCGGAAGTACTATCGACGGGGCCACGTACACAGTGGATAATGCCGGGAATCGGACGTCGAAGACGGACTGGCAGTTGGGCGTGACGTCAAATTATGGTTATAACGCGATCTATGAGCTAACCTCTGTACTGCAGGGGGCGAACTCGACCGAAAGCCACACTGGAGTTTATCCCGAGCGGAGCCGAGGGAATCCGGTAGGCAACCGGCTGAGCTCTCTGAGCGTGTCGCCGTATAGCTACAACGCGTCCAACGAATTGACTTCCACGCCGAACGCGACCTACGGGTACGACCTGAATGGGAACGCAGTCACAAAGAACGATTCGACGGGGATCACCACGTATGCCTGGGATTTCGAGAATCGCCTGACCAGCGTTACGCTGCCCGGCAGCGCCGGCACAGTCAACTTCAAATACGATCCCTTCGGGAGAAGAATCTATAAGTCCTCATCCAGCAACACCAGCATATATGCTTTCGACGGGAGCAAGTTGGTGGAGGAGGTTAACGCGGCAGGTGTCGTCGTTGCTCGCTATTCCCAAAGTCTGCACCTAGATGAACCACTGGCCATGCTGCGTGGCGGGACGACCAACTTTTATGACGCGGACGGGCTCGGCACGGTCACTTCGCTTTCAAATGTGGCAGGTACGCTAGCGCAGACGTATACATACGACTCCTTCGGCAAGCAGACTTCCGCTTCCGGCTCGCTGGCAAACCCCTTCCAGTACACAGCGCGCGAGTTCGATTCCGAGACAGGCCTCTATTACTACAGAGCGCGCTACGTTGATCCCAGCACTGGAAGATTTCTGAGCGAGGATCCGGTGAGATTCAATGCCGGTATCAATTTCTATACATATGTGAAAAACGAGCCAATCGATTTTGTCGATCCTTTTGGGCTCAAGTGCACGCAGGTGACTCCGTGGCAAGAGATACCTGGAATAAGTGCGCCTAATTTTCGCAGGCCGTATGCAAGTTTTGAAGACGGGCTTTTCTGGCACCTCGACAGCTGGGACTTTGCAAACGGCCCGGAGGGAGGAACGGTGATCAGCTGCATTTGCACTTGGACTGCCAGCCGCACGCGTCTTAGAAAATTTTACCGCGAGAATGTCACTGAAGAAGCGTGGTTCGAATGCCCAACCTGTACTGGGCCTGTCCGGGAACGCCAGACTCGCATGAAAACAAAGCACTGGGAGGTCGATAGCCCGGATAAGCCCATTTGGTCTCCTGAGACGCGGCAAACGACCGGTCCCGCTGTCCAGCTGGGTAGAAATGCAGGGGCCGATCCAAGTGGGCTCAGTACTCAGTGTCTTTGTCCACCTCCCGCACCTTAAGGAAACCGAGGTTACCTACGATGAAGCGAATGTTATTTCTAATTACTCTCGTCCTCTGGGGGCAGTCCTTGTCCGCGTGCGGACAAATGGCCCATAGCTCCCAGACCGAAGCGCGGCAAGTGGGGGACATACAAGCGCATAGGGTTGTTCAGGTTGATTGGCGAGCGCAACTCGCGGCGACGCAAAAGCAGTTGGAACAGGAGCCGAACTCCAGTTTCCTCCATGGCCAAGCAGCTGTAGCTTATGATGCTTTGGGTGACTTCAAGAGTTTTGAGCGTGAAATTCAGACAGCCATGAGGCTGGATCCGCGGAACTCCATGCCCTGCTACATGGCCTACGCTGTATACAAGCGAAAGCGCTTAACAGACAAACAGACATCAGCTCTTGACGCGGCGCTGAAAATCGATCCAGACAATCCGTTTGGCCGCTACGAGAAGGCATCCATGCTTGAAGATGCGCAGGATTTCCCAAACGCCTTGAAAGAGTATGAAACGGCACAAAGACTGTTGCAACGAGTTACGTCCGACCGAAACAACCTCCAGAAAGGCAGATGGACATATATAGACCGGCGTGGCAATCACTACGATGTGACGCAGGAAGAGTTGCAAGTCAGCAACGACATAGTTCGCGTGCGGACGGATATTCAGGACCACCGGTAGTTTTGTGAGCCGGAAGCAAATTGGATGCGTTCGAATACGACCCTTCGGAAGAAGAATCGAGAAATCCTCCTCCGCCGGGACCAGCATCTACGCCTATGACGGAGACAATCTCGTTGAGGAAACGAATTCTTCCGGAGCGGTCGTTGCGCGGTATTCGCAGGGGCTCAACATTGACGAGCCATTGGCCATGCTGCGTTCTGGGGCGACTGACTTCTACGAAGTAGATGGCTTGGGCTCGGTTACTTCGCTGACCAGCACCGCAGGCGCTCTAGCGCAGACCTACGCCTTCGGCTCATTTGGGAAGCAAACGGCCTCCAGCGGCTCGCTGACCAACCCATTCCAGTACACGGGGCGCGAATTCGACCCCGAAACCAGCCTCTATTACTATCGCGCCAGATACTACGATCCGATGGTTGGGCGCTTTGTCTTGGAAGACCCCATACGATTTACGACAGGAAAATGGGTGACGAAAATGGGAAAATGGGGGGCCAGACGGAGCGCCTCCAGAGCACCTCCGGTCCAGCCAGCACCTCCCGCAAAGAGTCTGGGGAATTCTTCAGCGCGTCAACTCCTTTGCTGGTCTGCTCTTGCTCCTTTCATCCCGCTTCGTTCGCCCGTTCGAATGATACCATAATCTCTATTGACATTCATGTTATAATATTGTATGTTCTCTTGGAGCAATCCTCACACCGCCCTCGTCGGCTATGCCGTCACCCTGGCTTCATCAGCCTCCGCTTGCCGCGCGCTGAAATCTGCTGGCCTGACGCCTGTGATCCTCCCTCCAACAGCAAACAACCCTCGCCGCGCCGGCTATCCGCCTTTAGATTCAACACTTACAAAAATTGCTCCTGTAACCCCATTTAGAATCAACACTTCTAAAATCGCCATTTTTAAACCCTCTGGAATGAACACTTCCAAGAAAATAGGGGGTGGGGGCCCCTACTTTTTCATTTCGGGAATGCTCCCACCTGAAGAACGCGAGCATTCAGCCCATGGGAAACAGCGTCGGTTCGGCGGGCGCTTCGCTGGCGATGGATTCCAGTTCGGGATAATGCTGGCGAAGAGGGTCGGGAACTTTCACCTTGGTTTTCTTCAAGATGCTGATCAACTGCAGCGCATTGACCACCGCTTTGCCCTGGTAATGGTTGTTGGTAATGACAAAAGTGTCGCGCGAATGGTGCGCGACGCGCTCAATGCGTTCGGCCCACGGCCGCAATTCCTCCGTCGAATAAAGATAGTTGTAGCGCTCGTGAGTGGGAACGGCGGGATCATCATTGAACCAGGTATCGTAGCGGCGTCCGTGCAGCCGCACGTAGCCCACCGGCGACGTCGCCTCCGCGGACGGGGCGAGAGACCGTCCAATGATCGGCTGGTCAATGTTACAGATCCCCGCGTTGTGTTTGTGCAGAAGCTGCAAAACTTCCGGCGCGTCCCAGGAAGCATGGCGCACTTCGACAACAAGAGGATAATCGGCAAAGCGCTTCAGCACGGCGGTGAGATACGCCGTCGTCTCCTTGGTGCGATGGAAGGAAAAAGGGAATTGCAGCAGCACCGCGCCAAGCTTCCCAGCTGCGCGCAAAACGTCAAATCCAGCGCGCACCGCTTTCTCGTCTTCGAGCGTCGCGCTCGGATCGTGCGTGAAGCGCTGCCAGAGCTTCGCAGTGAAAAGAAATCGGGCATTTCCGGCAACGCGCTCGACCCAGTGCGCCGCGTGGTCTGGCCGCATCGGCTGATAGAAAGAAGTATTGATCTCGATGGTGTCGAAAAAGTCCGCGAGATAGGTCGCTTCGTGAAAATCCTTCGCTTTGTGCGCGGGATAAACATAGCCGTGCCAGTCGGGGTACGACCAGCCCGCCGGCCCGATCCGCAGCATAGCTTTAGCCGGCGCGGCGGCATTGTGATGGGCATTGCCGGAGGAGGGTGTTGCCGCGTTCTTTGCTCTGGAGCGTGGCATGCGGGAAGCAAAGCCTCTTCTGCAAGCAGAGTAGGTTGCGAAACGGCGCTCTGTCAACGCAGGGAGGCTATTGTAGGGCAAGCTTCAATACGGTTTGCCGTTGTCGCCGTACCCTGCTATGCTGAAGCCGTGATGCGGTGCATTCTGCCAGTCCGCGTCCCGCCTCTCGCCCCCGTCGAATCCTACAGGTGCAACCATGAAAGTAGCGATCAATTACAAAGATGTGGAAAATCACCGGCCAGCTGAAAAAGAAGTAGCGCGGTTTGCCGCGAAGCTGTCGCGGTTGCTGAAGAGCTACGATCCCGATCTGGTGCAACTGCGCGGAGCGTTCACGCAGAATACGCGCAACGGCGCTTACACGTTCGCTGCGACGATGGTACTTCCCGCAGAGACCCTGCACGCTACGGGGACTTCGCCGCACGTCCGCGCCTGCTGCAAGGAAGCGTTCGGCGAATTGGAAGCGCAATTGAAGAAACATATGGCGCGCCTGCGTAAGGATTACGAATGGAAGCGAAAGCGTCCCCGCGTCGGCGCCGAAGCCGCCAGCACAACGTAACCTGCGCGCTGCTGCGCACAATCCGCCACGGGTTCGCCGGCTCGTGTGTGTATGCCTTCCGCATCACGCGCCGCGATGCCAACCGGCCGGCGCGGCGATGCCGCTGCTGCTCATGCTACAATGGCCAATTCACGCCATAGGGGCGTAGCTCAGTGGTAGAGCAGCGGCCTTTTAAGCCGAAGGTCGTGGGTTCGATCCCCACCGCCCCTACCAATCACCTTTGTACTGAATCACTTACCCACAACTTTTAGTAACGTATTGGTTGAACGTAATGATTGGCCGAGCCCACCAACGTTTTCCATGGCGTCCCTCTGCGACTGCGGAATGACATGCGCGTAGACTTTCAACGTAGTCTTCACGTCCGCGTGTCGAAGTTGGTGCTGTAAAACCGTAAGGGGTACAGCCGCCTCGGCCAATTCGGTAGCTAGGCCGTGCCGGAATGCGTGGAGTCCGGCATTGTCCGGGATACCGAGTTTGCGCAACACTGGCTTCAGTCCCACCCGCACTACGTTTGCCCTCGAACGTGGCCGCAGTCCGTTCCTCGTCGCAAATAAGATCCCACCAGGATTCGGCTTCCAATGTTGAACGTAGTTCCGAAGCACCGCCTCCAATGCACTCGGCATCGGGAGCGTTGCCACAGAGCACTTTGTCTTTGGTTGCCGGATTTCCCGTGTGCGGTCGTCTGCTGATTTGTCTACTCGGATCGTTTTGCGGTTGAAGTCTAGGTCGTCCAGGGTCAGGGCTAATATCTCCCCCGCTCTCAGTCCAGTGCACCAAGCAACGGCGAAGAGAGTTTTGAACGGCTCTCTTGCCGCCTCAATGATGAGCGTAGCCTGTGAGCGAGTGAAAAACGCTACTGGCGTTTCCCTCGTCGTGGACCCCAGTTCGAGGTCGGTGAAGCGTACTTTTCGGACTTTCATGCCACACCGCTCCGCGTAATCCATGATCGTAAACACCGCGCCAAGGATGTTCACCACGGTCTTGCCGGATAGCGATTTGCGTAGATCGGTTGCGAACTGCTGGATTTCGCCGACGCCCATTTCGAGGAGAGGGACCTTCTCGAAACGGGGCATGATGTGCGCCCGTAAAAAGGACTCCCGAGGCCGCACGGTCGCCGGGGACAGGTTGGGGGCGATTGCGCAGCGCCATTTATTAACGGCGTCCGCAAACGTTTGCCCTCTCTGTACCGGGGCCACGCTGCCTCGCTCTCGGTTGACCTTCTCCATTATCAGCGCGTGCTCACGCCTGGCAGCCCGCTCCGACATTTGGCTCAGGTTTCCCAAGAACCGCTTCACTTGTTTTGTTGTGGTTGCCCCATCTGGAGCGACCACGTCAACGTAGTGCATCGAGTACATCCCACCATTTCGTTCTTTGATGAAACTGCCTTTTTGAAACCGTCGTCTTGCCACCGGGCCTCTCTTGCCCGTAGGGGACGGCGTTGCAGGTACTACATACGACGGGGCTGGTGATGATATCAAGCGTTCAAAATCGGGCATCGGGCACACGAATCCTGTAGTTGGATTCGGTTACCTCCCGACGTTTGTCAGGTAGGAGTTACCGTAGGTGGGTCCCGACCCCTGGGAACTCTAAGACTCTTTTCACGGCCGCGGATCGGGTGGGCCGTCGTCCTCCCAGTGGCCTAAGTATACTGGTTGAGTATCAAACGGTTCAACGGAGAAATGCGATTACTGAGAAGCGCCACCTGACCTTGAGCACAGGTGGTTCCGCGCCACGGTTTAGGTACCTTTGGGGCATGAGCACACAATCTACGAGCGAGCAACTCAGAGTTTGCGAACCGGCAATATACTTCAGCGTTGGAGAGTGGTTGGACGAAGGCAGGGAACTAGTAAAACACGGTAAGTACTTGGCGAACCAAGAGAGTTGCCGCCAGTGGGGTATCGGGGACTGGCTGCTAAAGGGTGAGGGAGGCGTGCAAGCCAGAGCGTTGAGGACAAAGGAGTTCAAAAGGCAGGCACTCAAGATAACAAGATATAAAAGCTGGGGTGCCCTCAAAAACTTGATGACGATATCGCGCAGGGTCCCAGAGTCACGACGTCGTGACGGTCGGGAAGGTCGTCAGTATCTTGCTTATTCGATTCACCAGGAGATAGCTAAGAAGTTCGACGACGAGGAAACGCAAGAACGTCTCTTGGATTTTGCCGCAAAAGGCGTAGAGAGATGTGTAGGCCGGCCCGAGGATTGGCGGAGTGGCCTTCCAATGCCTGTTCGCATCCTCCAGAGGCATATCCGGGAAATGCAGGACTGTGGCGAACTTCCCAAGACCGGGAAAGACAGGCATCGCAAGAAAGCACTCGAAGGACATATCCTTCTGAAGATTTGGGTACCCAACACATTTCATAGCAAGTTGCGTGCATGGGCAGAATTCAAGTTCAAAAAGAGTAGCGCGGCAAAGATGTTAGCGTGGCTAGCCGAGGAGTATTTCAAAGAGCACAAGGCGGACTTGGAAGCACTCTCCGCGGCTTACGAAGCGGAGAAGGCAGAGTTTCTCGAGGAAACGCGCAAGCGAGTGGAGGAAAACGAGAGGCGAGCTGCGGCAAGAGCGGAGGAAAGGAAAAAGGCAGGCCTGCCCATTGCGACGGACTACAAGGAATACAGAGAACGATGTGCGAAGTTGATGCAGTCCCTGCGGAAGGCCGACAAGGAGGCAAATGCCCTCCTCAAGCAGTATCTAATAAAGGCTTTTGGCGTCCAAAACTTGCGCTTGCAGATACCTTGGTCGAATGACTCCGGATCTGATAGTAGCAACGTGACCCGCCAACAGTGGGAAGCCACGCTCGCAAAACTCGAATCTGCAGGTGACCCTGAGTCCGTGCTCCAACTTATAAAGTCAGTAGTCTGAAGCGATCTGGCGGGAGCAGCCTCCCAAAATTCCTCGCGGAACCAAAATCCTCACGCAAAGAGCCGGAGACATACGCGTGGCGTTGCTGTGAAACTGTAAGTGTTAATTAAGCAGCGCGCCTTGCGGCCGACCATAACATCGTCCGGCTGGGCTGCCAAACAATACCTGGCACTGGTAACACAGTGCAGAAGTAAAGCGGAGCGAGTCGCTAGCTCCTGAAACATAAAGCGGCCCGGTGGAAACACCGCGACAATGGACAAAGTTCGGCGGGTCTAAACTTCCGAAAGGGCACTTCTTCTCTTCCAACGAAGTTCCTGGACCTGCCAGACTCCACTTTTAACTGACACATGAAGAGAACTGACACATGAAGAGAACTGACACATGAAGGGAACACCCACCAGCATACACGACCTGACGATGAAGGCGTCTTGCGTCCAGCACCCAGAGCTGGACGATAACCATCGCCACTTTCTACTTCTTCTTGCACAATTCGCGTCGTACAGGACAGGAAGAAATGTCCGGCCTGGATATGAGTACCTCATGGCCGCGATGGGTAAGAAAGAAAACACCATCCGTTTGTATGCGAGGCATTGCGAATCTCTTGGTCTAATTGAATTGGTACGAAAGCCAACGGGTAAAGGAATTGCGACAGAGTGGCGGATCTGTTTGGAAAATTCTGCCTATCCAGACGCATATCCAACATGTAAGGACCAAAGTTTAGGTCCTTCCGTAGGCAAGGACCAAGAAACCACGTTAGGTCCTTGCGCAGGTGGTCTTAGCCCCTTGCCCAGTGCCCCATTGCCCCTTGCGGAGCCTACTTTAGCCCCTTGCCTACTCAAGGACCCATCCAATACACCATCCAAAGAAACACCCACACCACCACCAGGGCAAAACGGGTTGAATGTGGGTGCCCCTTCTAGGGCAGCCATAGATGTGGAAAATGACAGGCAGAAAGTTTTTGACGTATTCACCAAACACGAAAAGCAGGCACCAAGGACGACCAAAAAGCAGGAACGCGAAATAGATAAGTTCATCGCCAATGACGGTGTGGACTTCGTGTGTAGGACACTCTACCGCTGGGTTCACCAAAACGAGGCTTACAGAACCTGGACGGACAAAAAGACGGGCAAGGTCGAAACCACACAATACCCGCTCGCCGCTTTTATTCGCGATTACAAGAGAGAAGCCCAGGCCACACGGGTCTTGGAAGCAGGCAAACTCACATCGGAGGAAATCAAGCGGATAAATGAAAGGACAGCAAAACTTCGAGAAGAATTGTTTAGCCTTCCAAGTAAAGCAGTAGATGAACCAACTGCCGACGATTTTTTCAGCACGGAGTAGTGACCCGGAACAGTGGACCGGATATTTGAAGGGGCAACCTATGACGACACCAACAGACATCCAAACACGACTCCAATCTGTTCGCGAGTACCGGAGCCGGCTGATAAACGACGTACACGCACGCATAGACAAATTTCATGCCGACGGTAAACCTGCCGAGCAATTTTTGGAGTACGCGAATTACATTGACTTGGTGAATGACCGTGTCCGCGTCGCAAATTACGAAGTGGACAGGCTCATGGAGATGTTGAACCTCTTTTTGCCGGTCACAGTTGAAGTTACCTCAGAACTGCAAGCAAGATAACCCGGAACATCAGGTCGGATATTTGTCATGTCCGATCAACGCAATTACTGGATCAGTCTCGCTGCCACTCGGTGTCCTCGTGCCGCTGCTGCTGGATTTGTGTCTGGCGTCGGACCCTACGCTCTGCTTAGCTGCCGGAACGCCGATGGCCTACGGCACGTGATGTTGTTTGAGAACGAGTACGACCGGATGCGGGCGTTGCAGAAAATGGATTTTCCGGGCAGGTGTGCCGAATCCAGTTGTAAGGGCGACCACCCGACGTTGAAACTAACATTTGAAAATGAGCCACAACAAACGGTCTCGGTTGCTCGCACTACCAGCGGACGTTAAGTTTTCCGAACTGTCCTTCCACCCGGACCAGGACGAGCTGAACTGGCTGCGGTGGCGAGCGGCCGAAGAAGTTATCAAACGCGAAGCGATGGAAGAACAGCGTGCGTGGTTGGCGGAGCAAAATGAAAGGTTGGCCAGAATTTCGGAAGAGATCAACGAGGCCAAACGCAAGACTTGGGTGGCCGAGGAAAAGGCAAAGCGTGAAGCGTGGTGGGCAGGGATCGAACGTGCGCAGGAAGTAGCGACAGCCAAACTACTAGCCGACTACCAGAAAATGCTCGATGCGCCTGCGATGAAGAAGCTGTGGGATCGCGTAAACAAGGCAGGCCGCGAAATCGCCAGGGATGCCGCCAAGATGGAACGGCAAGAACTTTTGAGACGTGGAGTGGTAAGAGGGAGGAGACGATGAGTGTAAAAGAGACAGTGCTCGCGGACGTTTACGCTGCAACCATGAAGCAAGCACCGCCCAAAAGCAAGCCGGGATGTGGCCTCAAAGCATTCGGACTAGTGGGCGTTTCCGAGATTAGTGTGGTCGGAGAAGGGCCGAAGGCTTCGATGAACAAAACTCTCGGCAAGAAGTTTGGCAAGGAAAAGTGACCTTCGAACTTCGCATCCGGCCAGAAATCCTTTGGATCATCAAACCCTGGCACCGAGTGATCGTTGAACACGGCGACGCGCCCGAAGGCGGTTGGTGGCCAACAGAGATTCATGGCAAGCATTCAACACGTGGAGACTTGCACCTGTTCCCATGCAAGGAGACGCGGCAAAGATTTGTTGACGCCAAGCTGGCCCAAGGGAAATTCCGCGACATTGGCGGCAACTGCCAGTCGCTCTACCCAGCGTAACAGCGCACGGAGAATTTGCGTTTCATTGAGGCGATGACTGGCTGCCGACTCATATCGGGCGCTCATAGCGAGCAACAGCCAAGAGCCAACGAGGAAGGTCCGTTTGTTGCCCCAGGTGGTTCGACCATCGCAGCGAACGGACCGACCGAGTCTCAGGAGAACACCATGGAAAGACCAACCGTAGTACTGCCGTCCCCAGACCGCCCGGAACTGATCGAGCTGAAAAAACAAATCCACGAGGATAACCTCGCCCACCAAGCTCAGTGCGTTGCCGAGAACCCAGGAATAGACGTATTCGACGACGCTGGCGAGGACGACTAAGATGCTTATTTGCTCGGGACCTCTAGCGATTCGGTGCGTCGCCGATGGCCCGTACTAGGACTTTATATGTCCGATTTGTGCGTTTACCAGGCATGTACAGACCGAGGCTCATAAATTCGCGCCTCAAGTACAATGCAGACCAGGGGCTTTGATGCGACCACTGGCTGTATGTGCGACCTCGGCGTTGCTTGGTATGGTGCTCGTTTCGGCTAATGCTCAGGGCAACCCGCAGTCTTTGCCCGCCGACTGGCACAAAGTTGACGCTGGTCCGTTTTCGGTCTTGGCTCCGTCGGGGTGGGTGTTTCACCAGTTAGAGGGCGTCGATTCTTTTGTTGGCGAGTTTGTCGGAGACGGCATCACACTCAAGTTTGATTTTGGTGGATACTCCAACCCTCTCAAAGAAGAAAAGAAACCGGCATATGTCGTCGTTCATAAGTCCATCGGTGGATTTCGCGCAAAGGTAGTCAGTCCAAGAACGCCAGGTCACGGCATCACCGGCGTTTATTTCCGCGACGTTGCTCACGCGACTACGCTTTGTCTTTGGGGAAAAGACCTCACATCCACGCAACAGGAATTGGCGCTGAAGATATTTGAGACAATTCGATTCGGAGGCCCACCTCCGCAGTATGTTCTTCCGCCGCCGCCCGCCAAGAATGTGCAGTGACGGGCTAATCGAGTACGAAACCCGTTCAAGTGCCCGGTTAGTCGCGTTCCCGGTAAAGTTGAGCCTAGTACCGTCGTCCAGCCTGCGTTTCAGTAGACACCCCGACGGAGATTGCCATCCTGATCAGGCACATAGGATGAAATCACATCAGAGGTTTCCTCTTGCCAAGGCGGGTACTTGCCAACGGCGACTGGTTTTCCTCTTCTACCTTCTAGGTCTTCTCTCAATTCGTGATGTGATTCTCCGGCGCAAATGTCAAAAGATGAGAACTGGCCGCGGGTTGTCGCCACCGTGTCCACGATTGCGTACTCCGAACCGTCTGGAACACCGCTTAGACACTTGTGGATGAACTCATCGTCTACAATGCCGCGCAACTGTAGTTGGGGAGTTCGGAATGCAGTCACGCATGCCTTTGGGGGTAATTGGCGCAATTTTTCCAGCAGTAACGAGAAGGACTTATGAAACTCGAAATCCTTATTCCCAACAGCATGAGAATATTGAATCAAAATCAACACCTCGCCGTGGTTTTTCAGCCAACTTTCGAGCGAGTTGAGGAATGCTTTGTCTCCCGTAGATCTGAGGCTCATCACACACCCCTTGGATGCAAGCTTAGCGCAGACTCCCGATAAGTCGCGT
>Ga0335079_10007847_pt1 | contig 12132 bp, 10 predicted proteins | sample Lox_Sample_33_FD_206719 | JGI IMG/M metagenome (GOLD analysis project Ga0335079, IMG submission 206719) | Soil microbial communities from Loxahatchee National Wildlife Refuge, Florida, United States - Lox_Sample_3.3 | ecosystem: Environmental > Terrestrial > Soil > Wetlands | place: USA... | reverse complement strand
CTGAGATCGGTACGCCGCCAGTCATCGACGTGCGTCGCGCCGGCCGGGCCCGGCGCGGGATCGGCCACCTCGACCGCAAAGCCCTGGCTGGCGAGGAAGTTCACGAACCAGCCGCCCATCTTGCCGGAGCCGCCGATGACCAGCGCCCGCCGGCCGCTGCCGGCGCCGTGCGCCGCCACCGTCGCCTGCTCCTGGGTGGTGAGGGAGGAGCGGATGAGGAGCCGCAGCATCTGCTCGGCGAGTGCCGGCGACACGCCGCGTTCCTCGGCCATGGCGCGCACCCCGAGGATCACTTCGCGCTCGCGCTCGTAGTCGCGGGTCGAGCGGCCGGTGGCGCGCTTGACGCGCGCGACTTCCTCGCTCACTGCCTTGCGCTCGGCCATCAGCGCGATCAGCTGCCGGTCGATGTCGGTCACTCGCCGGCGCAGCTCCTCCAGCGATACGGTCTCGGTCGTCATCGGATAAGGTGCCCTGTGGAGGGGATTCCGCCTCCTTTCTATCGGGGCGGGAGAGGGGGTGCAAGGGGAAGCCTCGGAAGGCCGGAACGTCTACCATTGCCCCATGGCCGATCACACCGAGATGCTGCCCGAACCGCTCCCCGAGGAGCCCCTGGAGGTGGCCGCGCGCTGGCTCGCCGAGGCCTGGGCGGCAGGCAGCCAGCCGAACGCCAATGCGATGGTGCTCGCCACCGCGAGCCGCGAGGGCCACCCCCATGCGCGCGTGGTGCTTGCCAAGGAGATCGTGCCGCGGCCCGGCTACGTGGTCTTCTACACCAACTATCTCTCCAGCAAGGGGCGCGAGCTCAAGGACAACCCGCGCGCCGCCGCCGTCATGCACTGGGACGCGCAGCACCGCCAGGTCCGCATCGAGGGCCCGATCGTCGAAGGCTCAGCCGCCGAGAGTGATGCCTATTTCGCCTCGCGCTCCTGGGACAAGCGGCTCGGCGCCTGGGCGAGCTCCCAGAGCCAGCCAATCGCCTCCCGCGCGGCGCTCGAGGCGCAACTGGCGGCGGCGGCACGCCGCTTCGGCGCGCCGCTCCCCGGGAGTCCCGGGGCGGATGAGAAGCTCGCGATCGATATTCCCCGTCCGCCGCACTGGGGGGGCTTGCGGCTGTGGGCGGAGTTGGTGGAGCTCTGGGCGGAAGGCCAGCAGGGGCGCATCCACGATCGTGCGCGCTGGACCCGCACGCTCGAGCCCGCAGCGGGGGTCGGCTTCGCCGCAGGCCCGTGGCAGGTCACGCGGCTGCAGCCCTGATGCGGCGCCGATCGCCGCCCGCGGCACACGCCCGGCGCTGACGCCTCCTCATGTGGCGCAACATCCGTGTTCTCATCCTGCTGCTGATCCTCGCTGCGGTCGCGTTACAGCAGTGGCTCGATCGGGTGCACACGCAGAGCTGGCGCGAGCCGCTGTGGGTGGGCCTCTATCCGCTGGATGGCGACGGCAGCGCGAGCGCGCAGCACTACATCGACGGACTCACCGTGAAGGACTTCACTCCCATCGAGGAATTCTTCGCCCGCGAGGCACACCGCTATGGCGTGCCGGTCGATGAGCCGGTGCACATCGAGCTCTATCCGCAGCGCTCCGAGCTCCCGCCGGCGCTGGCGCCCGGGTCCGGGCCCCTCGGCATCGCCTGGTGGAGCCTGAAGCTCCGCTGGTATGCCGCCCACGCGAGCGCCGTCCCGGGGCGCACGCCGTCCAGGATCCGGATGTTCATCCTCTATCACGACCCCGCGACACTCGATCGCGCACCGGACTCGCACGGACTGCAGAAGGGCCTGGTCGGTGTGGTGCATGCCTTCGCCACGCGCGAGATGACCGGCAGTAACGACATCGTGATCGCCCACGAGCTGCTGCACACGGTCGGCGCGACCGACAAGTACGACCTCGCCGATGACCAGCCGCTCTATCCCATCGGTTACGCCGATCCCGGGCAGGAGCCGCGCTTCCCGCAGCTGCGCGCCGAGATCATGGCGGGGCGCCGCCCGTTGAGCCCGCAGGAATCTGCCCTGCCCTCGAGCCTGCGCGCGGAGGTAGTGGGGCCGGCGACCGCCCTGGAGATCCGATGGACGCACCCCTGAGGGACCTGGGCGTCACACGCGCGCGCCTCGCCGCGCGCGCGCTCGGCGTGCACGCGGGTGCTCGCGAGCTGGTGCGCGGGCTCACGGTGGAGTTCCAGCCGGGCGAGGTGCTCGCGATCCTCGGGCGCAACGGCTCCGGGAAGACGCTCACGCTGCACACGCTCGCGGGCCTGCGCGCCCCGGCCGGCGGCGAGGTGACCCTCGATGGGGTCTCGCTCGCGCAGCTCGCAAGGCGCAGCGTGGCGCTGCGCCTGGGACTCCTGCCGCAGGATCTCGAGGACGCCTTCGTCACCACCGCGATGGAGACCGTGCTCATCGGCCGCCATCCGCACCTCGCGCTGTGGCAGTGGGAGAGCGCGGAGGACGAGCGCCTGGCGCGCGAGGCGCTCGCCGCCGTCGACATGGCCGAGTGCGCCGCGCGTCGCACCGACACGCTCTCGGGCGGCGAGCAGCGCCGCGTGGCGGTCGCGGCGCTGCTTGCGCAGCAGCCGGGCATCTTCCTCCTCGATGAGCCCACGAATCACCTCGACCCCCATCACCAGCTGGTGGTGCTGGGGCTGTTCCGCGAGCTGGCCGGCTCGGGGCGCACGGTCATCACGACGCTCCACGACCCGACGCTCGCGGCGCGCTTCGCCGATCGGGTGCTGCTGCTGCACGGCGACGGCCGCTGGACTCTCGGTCCGGTCGCCGAGGCACTCACCGCCGCGACCCTGAGCGAGCTCTACCTCGCCCCGATGATGGAGCTCGACAAGGACGGGCGGCGGGTATTCGTCAGCGTCTGACGCCGCGGCTTCATTGGCGGCGGGCGAAAGGCGCGGCTACTTCGCAAGCGCGTCGAGCACCACGCCGTGCAGCGGGCCGTTGGTGGCCAGCACGCTCGTCGTGCCGAGGCCGACCGCGTTGCCTTCGAGATCGGTGAAGCTGCCCCCCGCCTCGCGCACGATCACGGTGAGCGCTGCGATGTCGAGGATGTTGACGTTGGACTCGATCACGATCTCGATCGCACCGCGCGCCAGCAGGTGATAGTGGACGAAGTCGCCGTAACCGCGGCTGTAACCGGCGCGGGCGATGAGCTCCCCGAGGCGCTGCCAGCGCGGCGTGCCGATCGCACTGCGCAGATTCCCGGTGGAGATCGCCGCGTCGGCGAGCGCCGCGACCCTGCTGACGCGGATCGGGCGGTCATTGAGGAACGCACCTCCCGCCTCCTCGGCCCAGGCGAGCTCGCCGAACAACGGCGCGCTCGACACGCCGAGCACCAGCCTGCCCGCGCGCATGAGCGCGATCTGGGTGGAGAAGAACGGGATCTCGCGCACGAACGCCTTGGTGCCATCGATCGGATCGACGAGCCAGACGTTGTCCGACTGCGTGGCGTGCTGGCCCGTCTCCTCGCCGTAAAAGCCGTAGTCCGGGAAGCGCTCGATGAGCGTCGCGCGGATCGCCTCCTCGGACAGCACGTCTGCCTCGGTCACCGGGGAGGCGTCGGCCTTCAGGCGCACCCCGGGACTCTTCTGGTAGAAGGCGCGGATCACCTCGCTCGCGGCGCGCGCGGCGGCGAGGGCCGCCTGCAGTTCTTTGGATGCCATATGGCTTAGGATACGACCAATGGGAAACCGCCTGAGCAGGATCTATACGCGCACCGGCGACGACGGCACCACGGGCCTGGGCGATGGCAGCCGCGTACCGAAGGACAGCGCGCGGGTCGAGGCCTACGGTACGGTGGACGAGCTCAACAGCGCGCTCGGGGTACTGCTCGCGGTCGCGGATCTGCCCAAGGCCGTCACCGCCTGCCTCACGGACGTGCAGCACGAGCTGTTCGACCTGGGGGGCGAGCTGTGCATCCCCGGCCACCAGGCGATCACCGCCGAGCACGTGACGCGCCTCGAGAAGGCGCTCGACGGCTTCAACGAAAAGCTCCCGGCGCTCAAGGAATTCATCCTGCCGGGCGGGGGGCCGGCGGCGGCCGCCTGCCACCTGGCGCGCACCGTCGCACGCCGCGCGGAGCGCCGCGCGTGCACGCTCGCACGCAGCGACAAGGTGAGCCCCGAGGTCCTGAAATACCTCAACCGTCTGTCGGACCTGCTGTTCGTCATGGCGCGCGTACTGGCGCGGCACGAGCGCGGCGCCGAGGTGCTGTGGCGCCACCAGCGCGGCAGGTCGGCGTAGGGCCGGCGCCGCCGGGACTCCCGGCTCAGCGGGGCGCGGTGCGCTCCTCGACAGCCAGGCGAAGCCGGCGCCAGTTGAAGATCGGCCCCGGATCGGTCTTGCGCTCGGGCGCGATGTCGCTGTGGCCGACGACGTGCTCGGGTCCGAGCGACGGATAGGCGTCGAACAGCGCCGCAGCCAGCGCCGCCAGCTGCTCGTACTGCGCATCCGTGTAGGGAGTCTCGTCGGTCCCCTCGAGCTCGACGCCGATCGAGAAGTCGTTGCAGCGCGGGCGGCCGTCGTACTCGGATTCACCGGCGTGCCAGGCGCGCTCACCGAAAGGCACGTATTGCACGATCTCGCCGTCGCGGCGGATGAGCGCATGCGCCGAGACGCGCGCACCCACGATCGCGCGAAAGTAGGGATGCGCGTCCGCGGGCAGCGTGCCGGTGAACAGCCGGTCGATCCACGGGCCGCCGAACTCGCCGGGCGGCAGACTGATGCCGTGCACCACGAGGAGATCCGGCTTGACGCCGGTGGGACGCGCGTCGTAATGCGGGGACAACACCTGGCGGACGCCGGCGAGCAGCCCAGTCGCAGGATCGATCTTGAGTGTGGCCATCGCGCGGCGCCGATCATGCCACAATCCCCATAATGACGGCCGGCACCTCCCCCGCCTCGCGCAACGCGCCCTACGTGCGGCGCGATCTGGCGCACGTGTGGCACCCGTGCACGCAGATGAAGGACCACGAGGCGCTGATCCCCCTGATTCCGATCCGCTCGGGATCCGGCGCGTGGCTCGAGGACTACGCCGGCCAGCGGTATCTCGACGCGGTGAGCTCCTGGTGGGTCAATCTCTTCGGCCACTGCAACCCGCGGATCAACGCCGCGGTGCGCGCGCAGCTCGAGAGCCTCGAGCAGGTGATCCTCGCCGGCTTCACTCACGAGCCGGTGATCGCGCTGTCGGAGGAGCTCGCGGCGCTTGCGCCCGCGGGCCTGACGCGCTGCTTCTACGCCGACAACGGCTCCTCGGCGGTCGAGGTCGCCGTCAAGATGAGCTTCCACTACTGGCGCAACATCGGCCGCACGGCGAAGCGGCGCTTCATCACCCTCGCCAACAGCTATCACGGCGAGACGCTCGGGGCGCTGGCGGTCGGCAATGTCGAGCTCTACAAGGAGATCTATCAGCCGCTGCTCATGGACGTGATCACCGTGCCCTCACCCGACTGCTACCCGCGGGCCGCGGGCGTCGGCTGGGCGGAGCATTCGCGGGCGCAGTTCGCGCACATGGAGGCGGCGCTCGAGCGGTCAGCGCAAGAAACGGCGGCCGTGATCGTCGAGCCGCTGGTGCAGTGCGCGGGCGGCATGCGCATGTACGACCCGGTGTATCTCACGCTGCTGCGCGAGGCCTGCGACCGCCACGGCGTGCACCTGATCGCGGATGAGATCGCCGTCGGCTTCGGGCGCACCGGAACCCTGTTTGCGTGCGAGCAGGCCGGCATCCGCCCCGACTTCATGTGTCTCTCGAAGGGGCTGACCGGCGGCTACCTGCCGCTCTCGGCGGTCATGACCACCGAGCCGATCTACCGGGCGTTCTACGATGAGTACGTGAAGCTCAACGCCTTCCTCCACTCGCACAGCTTCACCGGCAACCCGCTCAGCTGCGCCGCCGCACGCGCCAGCCTCGCCATCTTCCGCGAGGATCACACTCTCGAGCGCAATCGGCTGCTCGCCGCACGCATGGGCGCGCGCGCGCGCGAGCTCGAGGACCACCCGCACGTCGCCGAGGTGCGCCAGCGCGGCATGATCGTCGCGATCGAGATGGTGCGGGACAAGGCGAGCCGCACGCCCTACCCCTGGCAGGAGCGGCGCGGGCTCGCCGTCTACCGCCACGCGCTCGGGCGCGGCGTGCTGCTGCGCCCGGTGGGCAACGTCGTGTACTTCATGCCACCCTACGTCATCACCCCTGACGAGATCGATCTCATGGTGGACGTGGCGCGCGAAGGTCTGGAGGTCGCAACATGCGACTGACCCGGGTTCATGTCGAAGGTCCGCTCGTCTCCGGCAAGCGCATCCGGCTGGAGGGCAATGCGGCGAGCCACGTGACGCGCGTGCTGCGGCTGCGCGTCGGCGCGCAGCTCACACTGTTCGATGGCAGCGGCGGGGAGTACGAGGGCAGCATCGACAAGGCGCACGGGGGCGAGGTGACCGTGGCGATCGGCGCGCACCTCGCGATCGAGCGCGAGTCGCCGCTCGCGGTGACGCTTGCGCAGGGCGTATCGCGCGGCGAGCGCATGGATCTGGTCGTGCAGAAAGCCACCGAGCTCGGCGTGACGCGGCTCGTGCCGGTACTGACCGAGCGCAGCGTCGTGCGCCTCACCGCGCAGCAGACCGACCGCAAGATGAACCACTGGTGCGCGATCACGATCGCCGCCTGCGAGCAGTGCGGCCGCAACCGCCCGCCCGCGATCGCCCCGCCCGTGACGCTCGCCGAGTTCCTGCGTGACGGCGGCGCCGCGGCTGCCGTGTCCCCGGGAGCGCGGCTGCTGCTCTCGCCGGAAGGCAGCGGAACGCTCGCGGGCCTGAAGCGACCGCTCACCGCCGTCACGGTGCTCATAGGTCCGGAGGGCGGGCTCACGGAGGAGGAGGAGCAAACCGCGGTCAAGGCCGGCTTCACCGCCGTGCGCCTGGGTCCCCGTGTGCTGCGCACCGAGACCGCCGCGATCGCAGCGCTCACGCTCCTGCAGCGTGAGCTCGGCGACTTCTAGAGGGCGCGGCCCCATGGAGCACACCCAGCGATACATCTATCTCGGCCTGGCGGTGGTGTGGACCCTGTTTCGGCTGTTCCGCTACGTGCGGGGGGCGGGAACCAGGCGCCCCGGCCCGGCGATTCCGCCGTCCGGAAGCGCCACGACCGCGGATGCCGCGACGGCGCCGGCGGGCGTGCAGTCGGCGGCTGCCGTTCAGTCGCCGATTGCGCCGGCGGGCGGCCGCCTGCCGGGAGCTCTGGCAGCGGCCGGCATTCTCATCGCCGGTAATGCCGTGATCTGGCCGCTGCTGTTCTTCGCTCCAGGAATCGAGGAGGTGCCGACGCTGCCGCGACTGGTCGTGGGTGTGCTCGCCAACCTCGTCCTGATCCGTCTGGCAGGCGCCGTGGGCACACGTCTCGGCAGAGGCTCGCAGCCACGCAGCGACGACGAGCGCAATCCGATCAGGTAGCGGCGTGCGCAGTCATGCTCAGTGCGCCAGCGGCGAGCAGCGGCGCGGCAAGCAGCAGCCGGCGGCTCACGCGCCGATGCTGGTCTCTTCGGCGATCATCTCCTCGAGGCGCTCGAGATCCGGCACCACCGGAGTCTCGTTCACCATGCGGATCTGGCAGATGATCGGCGCGCGCTCGGGGAAGACGCGCGAGTTGTCGGGCCGCACCACCTCCGAGCTCACCCGCACCAGCTGCGGGAAGCCCTGCGCGACCATGGCGAAGTTGCCGCCCTCCACCTTGCTGCCGAGCGCATGCAGGATGACGATGCGCGTGCGGCCGGTCGCCGGCGGGATCATCTGGCCGCAGGCTCCCTCGAAGGACACGAGCGGCACCGCCTTGCCGTTCCACGGCACGGTGCCGATGTACCAGGGCGGTGCGCCGGTCATCTCGGAAGGCGTCTGGAAGCCGATCACCTCGGCGACGCAGGCACGCGGAATGATGAGCCGGCCGTCGACCAGCGGGACCAGCAGGCTGTAGATCTCGGTGACACGCTCGGTCATGGGTCAGCTTCCCGAGGCGGCCTGGCGCTGGCTGGCGCGGCGGCGCTCGACCAGCGGTGCGATGGCATCCAGCAGCTGCGCCTCCTGGTAGGGCTTGCCGAGATAGTCGTCGACGCCGAGCTCGATGGCGCGCGCGCGATGCTTCTCGCCGACGCGCGAAGTCACCATGATGATCGGCACGTCCTTCAGACGCGGATCGTTGCGCACGTGCGCCGCGACCTCGTAGCCGTCCATGCGCGGCATCTCGATGTCGAGCAGGATCACATCCGGCACGTTGTCCTGCAGCAGCGCCACCGCGTCGAGCCCATCGCGTGCGGTGATCACCCGCATGCCGTTGCGCTCCAGCAGCCGCTGCGTCACCCGGCGCACGGTGATCGAGTCATCGACCACCATGGCAAAGGTACGGCGATCGCCGCGCTCCTTAGGTACCGGTGTTGGCGGCTGAATGCGCGCACGCCACTCGGCACGCACCAGCGCGCCGATGTCGAGAATGATGACGATGCGGCCGTCGCCGAGGATGGTGGCGCCGGAAATGCCGCGGATGCTCGAGATCTGCGGGCCCACCGACTTGACGACGATCTCGCGGCTGCCGACCAGCTCGTCCGCTACCAGTCCGGTCGAGTGCTCGCCGGCGCGCACCAGCACCACCGGGATGGTCACGTCCTGCAGCGGCAGCGGCGCGGGCTCGAGGCCGAGGAAGCTCGCGAGATGCTGGAAGCGGTACTTGACCCCGCCGTACTCGAAAAGGGTGGCATCGCGCCCGAGATGCGCGACGACTTCCGCCTTGGAGAGCCGCAGCACGCCCTCGACAGTCGGCAGCGGCAGCGCGTAATACTCCTCGTCGACCCGCACCACGAGCGCGTGGCTGATCGCGAGCGTCAGCGGCAGCCGCACGGTGAACACGCTCCCCTCGCCGGCGCGGGTCTCCATGTGGAGCGCGCCGCCGAGGCGCTTGATCTCGGTGGCTACCACGTCCATGCCGACGCCGCGGCCGGCCTGCTGGGTGATGGAGCCGGCGGTGGAGAAGCCGGGCTCGAGGATCAGCTGCATCGCATCCTCATCACTCAACACCTGTCCCGGCGCGATCAGCCCGAGCGACTCGGCCTTCTCGCGGATCGCCTTGAGGTTCATGCCGGCGCCGTCGTCGGACAGGCGCACCATCACCTCGGCGCCCTCGCGCTGCAGCTGCAGCACGATGCGCCCGATCTCGGGCTTGCCGCGCCGCGCGCGGTCGTCGGGCTTCTCGATGCCGTGCACCACGGCGTTGCGCAGCATGTGCTCGAATGGCGGCAGCATGCGCTCGAGCACCTGGCGGTCGAGCTCGCCGGAAGCGCCCTCGACGGTGAGCTCGGCGCGCTTGGCGGTGTCGGCGGCTGCCTGGCGCACGATGCGCGCGAGACGCTGCACGTGGCGCTGGAAGGGCACCATGCGCGTGCGCATCAGGCCGTTCTGCAGCTCGGTGATGGTGCGCGCCTGCTGCTGCAGCAGGGTCTGCGTGTCCTTGGCAAGGTTCTCCAGCAGCTGCTGGATGCTCGCGACGTCGTTGGCGGTCTCGGCGAGCGCCCGCGAGTACTGCTGGATCGAGGAGTAGCGGTCGAGCTCGAGCGGATCGAACTGGCTGCGGTGCGGACCCTCGTCGTCGTGCTTGTGCAGGATCTGCGCCTCGGTCTCGATCTCGAGACTGCGCAGCTGCTCCTTGAGGCGCGTCACCGTGCGCGACAGCTCGCCGAGGTTGAAATCGAGCGACCCCAGCTGCTGCTCGAGGCGCGCGCGCGCGATGCTCGCCTCGCCCGAGATGTTGAGCAGCTGATCGAGCAGCTCCGCATCCACGCGCGCCATCTCCTGGCGCTCGCCCACCGGTGCGGGCTCGCGTCCGGGCGGCACCGCCTGCGGCAGCGACGGGCTCTCCTCGGCGCCGTGCAGCAGCTCCTCGTTCATCTTCGCGATACCGGTGTCCGACACGGGTATGGCACCGGAGGAGGAGGTCGCCGCTGCAGCCGCCGGGGGCGTCGCCGGCCGCCCGGCTGCCGGGGCCGGGGCGCCGGCCCGCGCAATCGCCGGTATGAAGGGCTGGGCGGGACGTACCGGAGCGGCCGGCGGCGCTGGCGGTGTGGGCACGGCGGGCGGCGGCGCAGCGGCGGGCTTCGGCGCAGCAGCCGGCGGCGCGGCAGCCGCGGGGGGCGGCGCAGCGGCGGCCGGGGCTACGGGCGCAGGCGGCGGCGATGCGGCAGCTGCCGGTGCAGCAGCAGGCTTCGGTGCTGCGGCAACCGGCGCGGGTGGCGGCGGCGGCGCCTTGGACGCCGCGGGACGCGAGATGGCCTGGATGCGCGACAGCATCGCGCGCGCCGGCGCCACGCGCTGCCCCGATGCGACGTGCTCGCGCATGCGTGCGAGCTCATCGAGGCTCGCCTGGATGAGATCGAACACCGCGGCATCCGCGACGACCCTGCCGTTGTCGACCTGCATGACCAGCGACTCGAGCTCGTGGGCCAGGTCGCCCATCGGCAGGATCCCCGCCATGCGTGCGCCGCCCTTGAGCGTGTGCAGCGGGCGCTTGAGCCCCAGGCGGAGCTCGGCGCTGCCGGGGCTGGTGCGCCAGTCGGAGAGCGCGTGCTCGGAGGCGTCGATGAGCTCGGTCGCCTCATCGGTGAAGATCGCCGCGACCTCCGGGTCGAAATCCGCGGGCTCATCCGGCGGCTCACCCTCGGTGGATGCGGGGGCAGCGGCGGCCGCCGCTGCGGGCGCGGCCGCGGCGTGCTGCCCGTGCGGAGTCGTGGCGGCTATGCGCTGATCGAGACTGCGGTCGGCCTTCTCGATGCGCTCGAGGAGCTGCCAGTGGTTGACGAAGTATCCGGTCGGCTCATCGAGGTGCGTCGCGACCGCGTGCATCGCCGCCATGCACTCCCCGAGCAGCACCAGGTCCTCGTTGCGGATCCCGACGCCGCTGGAGAATGCACGCCGCAGCCAGTGATCCAGCGGCTCCGCGAGGCGAATGCCGTGGCGCGCCTGGGCCATCTTGGAGCTGCCGGACAGCGTATGGCAGGCGCGGTAAACCTCCTCGCTCAGCAGGTGCGGCTCCGGCAGTGCCGCCTCGCGCGCGATGAAGGCACGCACGGTGGCGATGTGAGTCGCGGTTTCGCGCGCGTAGATATCGCGCAGCGTGTCATCGGGCAGCGCCGCCGCGGTGCCGGTCGCGGCATCGTCGTGCGCGGCGCTCTCGACCATCGGCAGCTGCGGTACCGGGAAGTGCGTCGTGCCGCCGGTCGGCGCAATTCCCTCGAGCACGTCCATGAGGGCGCTCGGCACGGGGCGCGAGGCGGCGGGCCTCGCGGCCGGCGGCGGCCCCGGGCGCGGCGCGGGCGGTGGCAGGGGCACGGGCGGCGGAATCTCGACGAACACCGCAGTGCCGGATTCGGTTGCCTCGTCCTCCCCGGCCGGCGCTGGCGCGGCGGGAGCCGCGGCATCGCGGCCGGCGGCGAGCGCGTGCGCGCGCGCGCAGATGGCGGCAGTGTCGGCCTTCGGCGCCGGACCACCGTCGAGCTGCTCGACCAGCTGCGGCAGAGCTGCGACCGCGGCGCGCAGCGTCTCGAGGATCGCCGGCGAGCGCGTCAGCGTGTTGTCGAGCACGCGGTTGAGGAGATTCTCGATCGCCCACGCGAACTCGCCGAGCTCGCGTGCGCCCACCATGCGCCCGCTCCCCTTGAGGGTATGGAAGGAGCGGCGCACCGTGACCAGTGAATCGCGCTCCAGCGGATTCTGTTCCCACGCGGGGAAGCCGCGCTGGATCTTCTCCAGCTCCTCGCGCGCCTCCTCGCTGAAGAGTTTCACCAGCTCCGGATCGGCGCTCTCGGCGAGTGCGGCGAGCTTGCCGGTCGCGGAGGGTGAGAGAGTCGGCGCGGCGGCCCCGACGCCCGCCGCGTCCGGCGGCACGCGCAACGGCGCCGCGGTCGGAATCGCTACGGTGCGCGCGTAAGCCGAGGGCTCGAGCGGCTCGACCGTGGGAACCGAGGGTGTCGGCTGCTCGGCGAGCGCCTGCACGCAGGCCTGGGCGTTGTCGAGCATGTACCAGGGATCGGAGCGCCCCGCCTGCAGCGTCTCCATGTAGTACTCGACGCTGACGATGGCATCCGCCAGGCGATCGACGAAGCCCGGC
>Ga0335079_10007843_pt1 | contig 12135 bp, 9 predicted proteins | sample Lox_Sample_33_FD_206719 | JGI IMG/M metagenome (GOLD analysis project Ga0335079, IMG submission 206719) | Soil microbial communities from Loxahatchee National Wildlife Refuge, Florida, United States - Lox_Sample_3.3 | ecosystem: Environmental > Terrestrial > Soil > Wetlands | place: USA: Florida... | reverse complement strand
TCGCAGAACTTTCAAGAGGGTCATTTTGGTCTCAATCAAGCGAAGGAGGCATTACGGGTTACGGTCACCTTTCCGAGTGGGGTCGTGCATACCATTGAGCACGTGAAAGCGAATCAGATCGTCACATTGACAGAGTGATGAAGGCGCAGAGTTTGCAACTGATTGAAAAGGTTGGTTGCGGGGGGTGGATTTGAACCACCGACCTTTGGGTTATGAGCCCAACGAGCTACCAGACTGCTCCACCCCGCATTGTGATCATAGCAACCGGGCGAAGTGTCGTCAAACTTGGGCGGAAGCGGGGGCGAAGCCGGGCCTTCCTCATGTTCTTGAGATTCAAAAAGAAACCTTACGCACCCTTCTCCATGATGGCGGCATCGAAGTCAGTGTCGCCCGGATTGTGTCGATAGATTCTTGATGTGCACCGCCGAGCAACCTTAAATGACTTGCGGAGCCTGGAGGTATAACGACTATGCCAAAGAAAGAAGTTGCCCAAACCTGTCAAACCACTATCAACGCTCAGCCGCGTGTTCACCAGCGCGCGGCCGAGATTCAAGCCTACGGAACTGTTTCTCATGCGCTGCCGCTCGAACTAGAAGAGGCCGTACGCCTGGAGATGACCGAGCAACTGAACCTGCTCCTGGCCGATACCATGACGCTCCGCGATCTCTACAAGAAATCGCACTGGCAGGTCGCTGGGCCCACGTTCTACCAACTGCATCTTTTGTTTGACAAGCACTTTGGTGAGCAGGTGGAGATCGTAGACGAGATCGCCGAGCGGATTCAGTTGTTGGGCGGGGTCTCGATCGCGATGGCTGCCGATGTGGCAGAGACCACACGCATTGAGCGCCCGCCGCGAGGCAGGGAAGAGGTGCCAGTTCAAATCTCACGACTACTGGATGCACATCAGATCATCATCGCTCACTGCCGAGAACTCGCGGAACTCGCCACCAAGGTGGGAGACGCCGGTACCAATGACTTGGTCGTGAGCGATGTTCTGCGTCCCAACGAATTGCAGGTGTGGTTCCTGAGCGAGCACCTAGTTGAGATTCCGCTCGTGCACGCCGTAGAACCGGGCGTCAGGAAGGCCGGGTAGATCTTGGTGTTGATAGCGACTACAGGCCCCGCCCAAAGCGGGGCCGTGTCGTTTGAAAGACATCTTCCGGAGCGGATCTATTTCTGAGTGCCCGCTTCCAGTTTGTCGTGATCGTAGTATTCGTACGCTGACATTGGTTTCTCGCCGCCTTTCTTCCAGATGCGAGAATCCTCCGGCAGCTTGTTGAGGACGCGCGCCATTTCACGAATATGCATGGCCACGGTCCCGCAACATGCGCCGATAAAGTTGATTCCCAGATCGCGAGCCTGCACTGCGTAATCCGCCATTTCCTTACGCGTCAGCTGTAGAGGATCCAGTGCGTAAGGGAATTCCGGAAGACTGGTGAAATCGGGTTTGTCTTTCGGCGTGCGATAGGCCACCGGCTGACAGGCGAGGTATCCTGAGACCGCTTTCCGCATCCGCTCCATCGGGCCGAGGATGTGTTGTGGCGGTCGCAGGCAATTCATGCCAACAACGTCGGCTCCTGCGTCGAAGAGCGCTTTTGCAGCGTCGGCGGCGCTCTTACCTTCGGCGGTCTCGTCTTTGTTTTCAAAGCAGATCGTGACCATTGCAGGCAAGCCTGTCTTCTTGGCGCGCTCCACGGCGATCAGCGCCTCGCCGAGCCAGGAAAAAGTCTCGCCAATGATGAAGTCCACGCCTTCGTCGACCTGTACGGCAAGTTGCTCGTCGAAGGTTTCGCGGACTCGATCGGCAGCCGAAGGACTTCCGGGCTCGTACATCCAGGTGAGGCTCAGGTTGCCGGCGACCAGGCATTGATCCCCCGCAACTTCGCGCGCCACGCGAACCGCAGCGCGATTGAGTTCCTCAAGCCGGTTCTCAAGACCCACCGTAGCCAGCTTGTCGCGACTGGCATAGAACGTAAGCGCTTGCAGAACTTCGGCACCGGCTTCACGAAACTCCACATGGAGTTCCCGGAGCGCATTCGGATAAAGCAGAGCAACTTCGGGTGTGAACGGACCCGCGCGCACCCATCCACGTTTTTCAAGCTCCAGCAAATAGCCGCCGTCGCCAAGCACGGGGCCTTCCTTCAAGCGTTCGAGAATGCCTTTCTTTTTCATGCCCGCTCCTGAGAGTTGCTAGTCATCCACATATTCGTATTCCGCTTTGATCGGCTGGTTATCTGCGAAGCGATCCGGACGAAACGCGTTGATGTCTACGGCTCTGCCTTTGCCGTCGAGTACAAGTTCGCTCATCACTAGTCCGATCGCGGGAGAAATCTTGAACCCCATGCCGGAAAACCCAGCGCACACGTAAAGGCCGCCAATCTCGGGGATCTCGCCCAGCAAGGGCCGTGAGTCAGGCGTCATGTCATAAACGCCAGTGACACCGCGCATGACCTCTGCACCTGCGAGCTTTGGAACGCGCCGGCAGGCGCGCTCAATGATTTCCTCCAGCGATTCGTCGGAAGCCCGCTGCGGAAAATTGTCGGGATCGACAGGGCGCTTTCCGTAGAAATCTCCTATCAAGAACTTGTCGTGAGCATCAGACCGGAAATAGGTGGCCGTGACCGAGTCAATGCAGGCGCTGCCGCCGCCCTTCATGTCCGGCGGATTCCTTAGAATCGCGACCTGGTGGTACTCGCACTCGATCGCCAGGTCGATGCCCGCCTTTTGGAACAGGGGCCGGGTCCAGGGTCCGGTGGCGGAAATCACCACCGGAGATGAAACGGTGCCTTGATCAGTGAGTACACCGCGAATGCGACCATCCTCGATCATGAATCCCGCTGCTTGCGTGCGCGAGAGATAGGTCGCACCCAGATCGCGCGCTGCACCGAGGAGGTCTCCCGCAACGCTGGCACCATCGCCATATCCAGAATCTGGTTCGTAGGCCCCGAGTTCGACTTCGTCAACATCCCAGTCAGGTTCGAGGTCATGCAGGTCTTGCTTGCCGATGAGGTCGACCTTCGCCCCGAGCTTTCGCTGCATCTTGACATTCAGCTTGAGACGTTCAGTTTCGTTTGGATGAACGATGCGCACAAAGCCGGTCTTGCGGAAGTCTCCCGGTTGCCCGACAATCTCCTGCCAATTCTGGAACACGTGGAGACTGATCAGCGCCAGTTGCACCTCGGGTGGAAAGCTATAATGCATCCGAATCAGCGCCGACGAGCGGCCACTGCCGCCGCTTCCGACATGGTCCTTGTCAATGACCACAATCTTGCCCGCGCGGCGTTTCGCAAGATGAAACGCGATCGACGCTCCCATCACACCCGCACCGAGAATTGCGATGTCGGCTGTCTTGGGCAGAGAACTGGAGTGGCCGTTCGAGGGATTCACGCTGCGGCCTCCTGCAGTCGCCCTTTCTTCCAGTCGCGCAGAGCTTGATGAGCGGCATTGCGCCCGGGGGCGCCCGTGACGCCACCTCCGGGATGCGCGCCGGCGCCGCACAGATAAAGTCCAGCAACCGGCGTGCGGTACTGCGACCAACCAGGTACCGGACGCATAAAGAAGAGTTGCTCCAGACGCAGATCGCCGTGAAAGATGTTGCCTTCGGTCAGACCGTACGTGCGTTCCAGATCGAGCGGGGTGAGCACCTGCCGCGCTACGACGGCGTTGGGGACATTGGGTGCATATTCGGCAATTTTTTTTACGACGCGATCGCCGAGCAGTTCGCGCTTCGCGTCCCAATTGCCTTCCCGCAGGTGGTAGGGCACGTACTGCACGAAGCAGGTCAGAATGTGTTTGCCCGGAGGAGCCAGCGAATCGTCGGCGTTCGAAGACACCACGCAATCGACCCAGAGTTCCTCGGGGATTTCTCCGAATTTGGCGATGTCATAGCAGCGCTCGGCGAATTCAAGCGACGGAACGAGCGTGTAGAACGTACGCTCCAGCGGCGTAGCTTGCGGTGAGGTCCCGGTGAATCGGGGCTCTTCGCTCAAGACTATGTTCACTTTGGCGCAGGGACCTTGCATCTTGATGCCGCGTACCGCCGATACAAAATCCTCCGGCAATTCCTTCGCGTCCAGCATCTTGAGGAAGGTGCGCTTCGGATCGGCATTGGAAAGGATCAAGCGCGCTCGCAGTTCGGTGCCGTCTTCGAGTACAACGCTCCGTGCTCGGCCGTGACGCACCTCGATACGCTGAACAGGAGCGGAGGTACGAATCTCCACGCCGAGTCTTCTGCCCGCTGCGGCAAGTGCCTGAGTAATCGATCCCATCCCGCCGATCACGTGTCCGTAGAACCCCTGCAGTTCGTGCTCTCCGCCACTCAGCAAATGAAAGAGCAATCCGATCGCTGTTCCCGGCTGATAAGGCCCACCGTGTTTGCCATACACGTTGTTGGCGAGGAACAGGGTCTTCATCTTTTCTGATTCGTAGTTATGGTCGAGAAACTCACCCAGGCTGCCGGTGAGAAAAGATACGAGCTGGGATATCTCAGCGCTGGAAATTCCTCGAAACCGTTTGCCAACCCGAAATAGATCGGCCCAACCTTTCATCGTCGAGGTATCGATTTCGGGGGGCGGTTCCATGAAGAACGGCTGCAAGTATCTTGCCAGCTTTTTTAGCTGATCATCGACTTGCACAAAACGCGCTGCATCTTTTGCGGAAATCTTCGAAAATTCTTGCTGGGCTCGGACGCGATCTACCCACCACGGGACCACGTGTCCGTCGCGAAAGGGAACCTGTATCGCCGGATCGCAGGGAACCATGCGCAGACCATGATCTGCCAGCCGCAATTCAGAAATCACTTCCGGCCGTAGCATGCTGGCAATATAAGAGGTGGTGGAGACGCGGCAGCCCGGAGCGATTTCCTCGGTCACGCAGCATCCGCCGACGATCTCCCGGCGTTCGAGCACCAGCGTCGACAATCCGGCCCGTGCGAGATAGGCAGCCGCGGTAAGTCCATTGTGGCCGGCACCAACCACGATGGCGTCGAAGGTATGTTTTGTGGTTTGACCCAAAGTCAAGCAGATCCCCACGAATCGGATAACACTATCGTAAATAGCAGCAAAAATGAAGTTGAAATCGACCGATGGCTTCTGTATGCTGTCGTGACTTACAGTCACTTCAATGCCGGGAATTGCTTCCAATCGCGTCTCGCCTCCGTTGTACCAGCGGCAGGTTCCCGCGCGTCCGCGGTCTGAGGCCAAGCGCGCTCGTATCATTGAGGCAGCGACACAGCATTTCGCCGAGCACGGTTATCATGCCGCCCGGGTGGGGGATATCGCGGTCACGCTTGGGATCGCCAAGGGCTCGATCTTCCAGCATTTCGGCAGCAAAGATGGATTGTTCTTCGAAGTTTACAAGCGCGCAGTTCGATCGTTCGCCAAGTATCTGGACGCCCCTGCGGAGATTCGTGAAGCCGGATTCTTCGAGGTGCTGCGCTACTGGCTGGTGCGTACCGAACATCTGCTGCATGACGACTGGATTCCGTATCGCATTTCCCTGCTTGGAAATTATGGGACCGATCTCGTCCTGAAACGCGAGATCAACCGCTTTCTCGTCAGTGAAGATCCGTACGGTACGGTCAGCTTCGTCCGCTTCGGACTGGAGCGTCGCGAACTTCGCAAGGATATGGAGATTGAAATGATCGTCTCCATTCTCGACTGGATGATGGAACGTTTCCAGGACGCCTTGCTCACCGCGGAACTCGACCCTGGCCTATTTCGCCGGCAGGGCACTTTGGCCGAGAAGAAGGAAGCGAGAATTCAGCAGTTTCTCGCCGTGCTGCAGCGGGCGATTGGTAACGTGGCGCCGAGCCCTCTGTCGTCCGGTGTGCGGCCGCAAAGCCGGGTAAGTCGTGGCCGGTAGAGAATGACCGTTATCCCTGGTCGCGATGCGGTAGCATTGAGCTTCTCAATTCACTTCGTCAACCATCTCGTGCATTCGAGAACATGAACATGTCAGCGTCCATCGAGCAGATTCTCTCCAGCTACAACGATCGCGCCCCGCTGTCAGAGGCCTCAACCATTCCCGCGCCTTGGTATGTGGACCCGCGGATCGCGGAACTGGAGCGACTCAACGTCTTTGGCAAGACCTGGCAACTCGTTGCCCGCACCGATCAGGTGCGGCAGTCCGGGGAGTTTGTTGCCACGCGGCTCGCCGGAGAACCCGTTGTCGTCGTGCGGGGCAGCGATGGCGCGCTCCGGGCCTTTTACAACGTATGCCGCCACCACGCAGCGGCCGTTGTAACACAGCCATGTGGCCAGGCGGCGATCTTGCAGTGCCCGTACCACGGTTGGAAATATGGCCTGGACGGCGGGTTGAAGGGGATGCCGGAGTTCGATGGCGTCGAGAACTTCGACCGGGCACAGAACGGGCTGGTCCCCATTCGGGTCGAAACCTGGGAATGCTTCGTCTTCGTGAACCTCGATCCGCAGGCCGCGCCTTTGCAGGAATTTCTGGGCGGACTCGTCAAGCGCATGGCTCCTCTCGGCATCAGCAAGCTGCATTACTTTGACCGCAGAACCTACGACATCCATTGCAACTGGAAGGTCTATGTGGATAACTATCTGGATGGTGGCTACCACGTGCCTCATCTGCATAAAGGCCTGAGTTCCGTGCTCGACTACAAGCAATACACCATCGAAAATGAGGATCGCTACTGCCTGCAATCGAGTCCGATGGTCGCTTCCAACGAGGATGCCGCTACCGGAGCCACGCGCAAGGGCGATCGTGCCTGGTATTTCTGGCAATATCCCAACCTCATGATCAACTGCTACGAGGGATACATGGACACCAACTATGTCATCCCGATCGACGCCGATCACTGCACTGTGATCTTCGATTTCTATTTCAGCGACGTGAGCGAGGCGCGGCTGGCGTACAACACCGAGTCGGTGAACGTCGGCAATCGCGTGCAGGACGAAGATCTTGGCATTTGCGAGGACGTGCAGCGCGGCCTGAAGTCGCGGGCATATGGAGCGGGCCGGCTCTCCGTGCGGCGCGAAGCGGGAGAGCAACTATTTCACCGTCTGCTGGCCGCGGACTTGAGGGGAATTCCAGTGCCATCGCTCACCGCCGCTGACTGACCGCTTGATCGTTCAACGAAAGGTTCGCGTGAAACATTCCTTATTCTGTTTTGTGGCGTGCTGTCTCGCCGGCGTCGCATCAGCCCAGATCACCGCCATTCGCGCCGGGAGACTTGTCGATCCGGATTCCGGGACGGTCCTCGCTGATCAGATCATTCTAATTCGCGACAACAAGATCGAAAAAGTCGGGAAGGGAATCGAAGTCCCTTCGAATGCCGCAATGCTCGATCTCAGCAAGATGACGGTTCTCCCCGGATTGATCGACTGCCACACGCACTTAGCCGACGGTGCGAGTGACGGCGACCCGATGGTTCAATTCAAGAAGACCGGAGCCCAAATAGCGCTCGAGTCTGTGCCCAATGCCCGCGCCATGCTCGAGTCTGGATTCACCACGGTGCGCGACGTAGGAACATATCGCGCCCTGGGGGATATCGCCCTGCGCGATGCCATCAATCGTGGCGACATTGTTGGTCCTCGCATGTTCGTTGCCGGAGCGTATGTCACGATCGCGGGTGGAGCGGGCGCCCTGACCGGCCTTGCTCCCGACATCCAGCTTCCCTGGGACCTCCATTACGGAGAGGCCAACGGCCCATGGGAGGTTCGCAAAGTCGTCCGCCAGTTGGCGCACGATGGCGCCGACCACATCAAGATACTTTCCAGCGGAGCCGTGCTGACGCACGGTAGCAATCCCAAGTCGCAGGAATTCACACCGGAAGAATTGCAGGCTGCGGTCGACGAAGCCAGCCACTTCGGACTTCGCGTCGAAGCGCATGCTCACTCCCCGGAAGGGATTAAGAATGCGATTCGCGCGGGCGTGGCTTCGGTCGAGCACGCCACCATGATCGATGATGAAGGTATAGCGCTCGCTAAACAGCACGGCACGTATCTCGACATGGATATCTATGACGAGGAATGCATTCAGGAGGGTGGAAAGCAAGGGAATGTTCCGAAGGATTTCCTGGAGCATGACGCTCAACTCGGACAGCTTCAGCGCGAGAACTTCCGCAAAGCAGTCGCGGCAGGTGCAAAGATGTCGTTCGGCACCGACGCCGGCGTCTGCGCCTACGGCACCAGTGGCAAGCAATTCGCCTTCATGGTGAAATATGGCATGACTCCAATGCAGGCCATTCAAGCCGCTACCAGCAATGCCGCTGACTTGCTCGGACACGCTGGAGAGATCGGATCGATCAAGCCTGGCAAATACGCAGATCTCATCGCCGTCCCGGGTGATCCGATCGCGGATATCCGCCTGCTTGAGGACATCAAGTTCGTGATGAAAGCCGGGAAGATCTACAAACAGTAGACGCGATCACTGGTGATCTCGAGGAATGGTTTCCTGCCACGTCTTGGTCTTGATCACCTGGCCGTCCTTCAGCAACTCTCGCATGTATTTGTAATAGAAATTCTTCTGATCAGTGGTCACCAGCAGATGCCCACGCCAAACTAACGTGCGGTCCTTCAGCGCAAAGACGCTCTCCGCCTCGCCGCGTACAGAGCACGTTTCCGGGTGGGCATCGTCGCCTTCATAGGTGAGATTCTCGAAATCATTCTCCGTGCCCCACGGATATTCGTATCCATCCCTGCCCTTCCAGTGAACCGTAGTTTTCTGGTGTGCTTCGTCGCGCTCCACTGTCCATTCGCCGGGCCAGGGGAACCCTTCGCTTTTGATGTCGGTGCGTTGTTCGGTAGGCTGAGGCGGAGAGAATTCAGGAGCTGCAGCTCCGTGCACCGGCACCACCGGAAGCACCAGTCGCGATCCGCTGCTGCCACCCAGTTCGAGCGACGTGGTCATCGCGTATGGAGTCGTCAACATCATGGGCCACAACGCATTTGAGATCGCTACCCGGATGCGATGTCCCCTTGGAAAAACCCACGACGTCAGATGCATCTCGATATCGAACGGATATACCTTACCTGGTTCCAGATCGCGCGGTTCGCTCATCGATTCGCGTTGCGCCCCGTTAAATCCGGCACCTGTGATCTGCGTGACCGTGCCATCAGGCGCAACATCCGAAAGGCGTGCGATCCAATTCGCGAGCGGCGCCGTGGCCGACGCCTGCAACAGCGCATGGGGACGTCCCAGGATCGCCACTTCATTCTCCAGCGGCGCCGAATCATAAACGAGACTGAAGGCATCCACTGGCCGGGGATCGCTCAACAACTCTCCCCACCAGAAGCCGGCTTCCACGCCAACGGTCGGAACGTACTTCAACTGGTGAGTATTGCGAGCAGCAACCGACTCCGCCAGCGTGTGATTAGCCTGCAGAAAGAACGTGGCTGCCTTTGCGTCCTTTGGAGGCCACACATCCTCGCGCCGCCACTCGCCGGGCACACTTTCCAGATTCGGATCCGGTGGATGCCAGTGCTGCATGTAGATCACAAGCCGCGGATCCCGCTGTATTCCGGTGTCCCTTTCTTTGAGCCAGTAGTCAAACCAGCGCACGGCTTGATCCCGCCATTCGACGCGCGGTCCAAAGTCGGCATCGTTGGGAAAGGAGTGGTTCCACGGGCCGACGATCGCCTTGATCGGCGCCTTCGACTGCATCAGCATGTCGGGGACATTGTCGCGATAGCCGTCCTGCAGGCCGCCGATGAGAAAGCTCGGCGTCGTGATTTCTCTAAGAGGCCGAACGCGCTCGCGCCAGAATGGACCGTCATGCTGGTGCTTCAGATAGAGCAACGACCACGGCGGCGAGTCGAAGCGGGGGCCAAGCACTTTCTCGTCGAGCGAATAATCGGGCGCACCCACCCAGCCCTCGGCCATGTCCATGTTCAATTCAAATTCGTCGATGTGCGCGATGCCGTCGACGTAGTGGACGTCATCGTGGAACAACTCAGCCGTCGCGCAGACGGCAAGAATTGCCTTCAACCCTGGAGCGTGCCGCATAGCCATCTGCAGGGCAGTGAACCCGCCCCACGAAATCCCGAACATACCCACGTTTCCGTTTGACCACGGCTGATGCGCGAGCCACGCGATGACCTGCACGCCGTCGACTTGCTCTTGCTCGGAATATTCGCGTTCCGGTGGGACGCCTTCGCTCGAGCCGAACCCGCGAATATCGACGCGCACACTCACGTAGCCGCGCCGTGCAAAATACGCGTGCTTGGGATAGTCACCAGCGGCCGTGCCGTCATCTTTGCGGTAAGGGAGATATTCGAGCAGGGCAGGAAACTTCTCGCCGGGCTTCGCGCCAGCGGGCATGTAAAGAGTCGCCGCCAGGCGCACTCCATCTCTCATAGGAATCCATGCAGGCTGCATCCGTACTCCGTAAGCGGGCGGCGACGGCGGTTCGACGGAATACAAGTAGAGTGGAGAAACGCTGACCAGGAAGAGGATCCAGACTGTTCTTGCCAAGAAGGTCTCCGTAGACTTGGGTGCCCCATTTCTCGCGTCCTTTGCGAGAAGTGGGGAAGTCGCCCCGAGGTCAATCCTGCGAGCCCTGCTCCCGGCGCATGGCGCGCAGATCGATCCCCAATTGTTCCGCTTTCTTATACAGGTGACTGCGCTCCAGGCCAAGCGCTTTTGCGGCAAGGCTCATGTTGTGATGGCTGCGTTTGAGTTCTGCGAGAATCATTTCGCGTTCGAAGGATTGCACCCGATCGGCCAGCGGGCCAGAGACGACCGACGTGGGACCAATGGCCACGCCTGAAGATGTCTTTGGCAACGCCATCTGCACCGTCACCAGATCAACCTGACCTTCGGTCGCGAGCAGCATCAAGCGCTCGACCATGTTGCGCAGTTCGCGAACATTGCCCGGCCACAAATGCGACTGCAACGCCTCCATTGCTTCGGCGGTGAAGGGAACGGGCTTCCATCCATTCTGCGCACAAACCTGTGCGGAGAAATGTTGCACCAGCGCTGGAATGTCTTCGCGGCGTTCGCGCAAGGGCGGCAGCGCCAGTGGGAAAACGTAAATACGGTGGAACAAATCCTGCCGGAACTTTTCTTCCCGCACGCGCGCTTCGAGATCGCGGTGGGTTGCGACCACGACGCGAACGTTGACCGCGATCGGCTTGTCGCCGCCAATGCGTTCAACCTCGCCTTCCTCGAGCACGCGTAAGAGCTTGGCCTGCATGTTGAGCGGCATGTCGCCGATCTCGTCGAGAAAGATGGTTCCCTGGTCCGCCTGCTCGAACTTGCCGATGTGCCGCCCGGAAGCGCCCGTGAAGGATCCCTTCTCATGTCCGAAGAGTTCGGATTCGATTAATTCTGCTGGAACCGCTGCACAGTTCAGCGTCACGAAGGGTCCGGCGGATCGGGTGCTTCGTTCGTGGATCGTCCGTGCGACCAGTTCCTTGCCCGTGCCCGTTTCGCCCAAGACGCACACCCGCGACTCGCTCGCCGCCACGCGCTCCAGTTGTGCCATCACACGGCGCATCGCCTCGCCCTGCCACACAATTTCGTGCTTGCCCAGGCGCTGGCGCAGTTGCCTGTTCTCACTTTCCAAGCGTTGCAGCTTGAGAGCATTCTCGACCGTCAGCAGCAGCTTGTCCGTGGAGATCGGTTTCTCCAGAAAATCGAGAGCGCCCAGGCGCGTCGCCCGCACCGCCATTTCAATGTGCGCCTGTCCTGACATCATCACCACGGGTGCAGCTACTCCCTGGCGCTTCAGTTCTTCGAGCAAGGTCAGACCGTCTTTGCCGGGCATGACCACGTCGGAGAGAATCAGGTCGAAATCCTCTGCTTTCGCCAGTTCCAGAGCCTTGACAGCGTTGTCGCACACGGTGGCTTCGTGTCCTGCCAACCGGAAGGCACGCGACAGCGAGGCCAGCGTATTCGCTTCATCGTCGACGATCAGAAGATGCGCCTTGAGTGGCACTTGTCCTCCCCCTGGTTTTCCTTCGCGAATCTTCGTAGTTCAGGCATTTGCCCTTTGTAGTGAATCGGCATTGGCCGGCAACTCGATCACGAATGTCGTCCCCTGTCCAGGCTCGCTGCGCACGCTAATTCGCCCGCCGTGATCACTCACCACCGACTGCACGATCGCCAGCCCGAGTCCGGTTCCATGTTGCTTGCTCGTGTAATAAGGAGTGAAGATCCGCTCGCACTCCT
>Ga0335079_10007842_pt1 | contig 12135 bp, 11 predicted proteins | sample Lox_Sample_33_FD_206719 | JGI IMG/M metagenome (GOLD analysis project Ga0335079, IMG submission 206719) | Soil microbial communities from Loxahatchee National Wildlife Refuge, Florida, United States - Lox_Sample_3.3 | ecosystem: Environmental > Terrestrial > Soil > Wetlands | place: USA... | reverse complement strand
TCCTCGCTGGCTTGCGATAAGCAATTCAACGCCGCCAGGGCAAGGGCTTCGGCCTGCAACGGCCCCCGGCGCAGATGCGAGGCACTAGCCTCCGCTCCGTGTGTACAGCATCGACTATCGAGAGCGATCGACGCCGCAGGTCTTTCGCGTCGAGGGATTGCACTGCAGGCGTGGAGAGCGCTAGCGGTTCCCGCGACGAACCGCGCCGCCCTGCGAGCGACGAAACCAGCCGAGGGCAGCCAACCCAAGTCCGGTGAGCAGGAGGCTTCCGGGCTCGGGTACGGCCGCTTGAGGTCCATCGAGGACGTTGCGCAGCTCCAGGACGATATCGTTGTAGTCACCGTCGCCGCCGGGAAGCGCCAAGTCTTCAAAAGCGACGACGTAATTGTGCGGGTCGTGTGCGTCGACCCACGTCACCATGTGATCCATGAAGTCGATGTTGTCGCCTGCGCTCGAACTCCAGATCTCGCCGTAGGGAGTTTCGATCGCCAGCCGAAAATCTCCGGCGATGTCCGGCAAATAAGTGACTGCGCCCCCTTGAGAGGCTACGCCATTGCCGTTCAGCGAGGAAACCAGCGCAACAAACGTACCGCCATCGGTCCCGTCGATAACGCCGAACGTATTGTTGTAGCCGGCGTATCTCGCCCTTGGCACCACGGTCCCGTCGCCGGCCAAGGTCCAGAATTCGTCCTGATCGTCGGATACGCGATCCAGGGTAATGCCGTCGCTTGCCTCGATCTCGGCGATGATGCCGCTCAGAGACGGCTCGCCACTCGTGTTAACCGGCGTGAGGATCGGATCCGCAAAAGCGACGGGCGAAAGCGCGGCAAGGACGAGTCCCAGTGCCACGCCCGCGAACCGATGAAGGTAAGCGCTCATCTGTACAGTACTGATGCAATTACCGGGCCCTGCGCCACAACTACCTGATTCTGCTCACACTTAGAGCCTCAGGGATGGTATGACTGCCTTGTGTTGTAAAGAATCTCGACAGCATGCGATGCAACATTGCGTCGCCAAGGTGGCTATCCCGTCATCCTCTCACATTCCGGGTCGCCTCAGGGGGGCGAGCTTCGGCCCCTCGCCGAAGATGTCCCTGATCGGACGTAAGTTCGCGTATTCGTTGGCCGCTTCGACGCCGGCATGGGCGCGCAGGAACTCGCGCTTGAATTCCTCGAGCAGCCCGTAGCGTTCCAGGATCGTACTCAGCACGTTGAGGTGATCGATCCGCTCGTCGTAAAGACCGGGGAGCACCCTGTTCGGCGGACCGAAGAAGATGGTTGCGATGCGATCGATGCCGGTTGCATCGGGTTCACCGTGGGACGAGTCCGTTGAACCATCCTCGTCGAAAGTGACGATGAGCAGGCTATCGTGCGTTCGAGCCCAGTCCGCGTAGGGCTGGATATTTGTTCTGAGCCAGGCATCGGCCTCGGCCGGACTCCCGCTGTGCAGATCGTGCTTTTCGTTCGGGATGACGAGGGACACCGTTGGGAGCTGCTCGAAGCCGAGCCTGTTTCCTTGCGCGTCGACGGCGAAGCCCCGGTAACTCTTGCCCGAGAGCGGGTCTCGGGTATTCTCGAAACCGAGGTTCGCATCGACGGGCAGGACGAATCGCCGCCGGTCGTCCCGACCGAATGAAGACATGGGGTCCGTCCAATTGGCCGTTGGGTTGTGCTTGCGGCGGTAGCGATCCTGATGCGGGTCCGGATCACCCTCCCCTTCGTAACGCGGGTACGGCAGCGATTCACTGAACGACGCGAAGCTCCTCCCGCTGGCAATGATCGCGGCGCCCAGGTTCGGGGTATTGAGCGGGCGCCAGCCGACAGGGATCGCGCGGTTGCCGATGCCCACCGTCGTGTTGGGCATCGGGCTTGGAAGCCTGATTCCGTTCTGATCGTTCGTCGCCGTGCCGAGGTAAGGGGAGCGCGATGAGCGAAACCACGGCGGCGTGACGCCCTGATGGTGCCCCGAAAACAGATACAGATAGTTCGGCTGGCTTGGACGCGCCGGCAGCGGTGCATTCATGCCAGCGGGCACAATGCCGTACGGGAGCTGTGCGAAATAGGACTGCGTCATCAGCACGCCGCCTCGCGCGAGAGCGTTGAGATAGGGCATCGCAGGATCGCCAATGACCTGGTTGAGCGATCGATTCTCCAGCACCACGATGACCGTGTGCTGCGGCACCCACGAAGCCGCAAGTCCCGTGATCGGCCCGACTAGCGCCGCAATGCTCGAGAGGATCGCGAGGAATCGCATGTCTCGGCCCCGGACTGCCTACTCGGGCTTGTCGTCGACGTAGCTTTCGCGCGGCGGATAGACCCCGGCGAGACGGGCGATCAGTATGGCGACGTACAGGGCGCCGGTAACCTGCTCCACCATGCAGACGCCACGCGCCTGGCGCGTGAGCGGCGTAATGTCGCCGAAGCCGGTGCTCGTGAGCACGGTCATGCTCAGGTAGAGCGCATCGGCAAATACGAGGCTCCCGGGTTTACCCACGATCATATAAGACTCCGGGTAGAAGAACCCGATGATCGCATACACATACGCCCACAGGACACCGAGCAGAAGATAGGCCGCGGCGGCTCCGAACAGCTTGTCCTGGGTCATGACCCGTGGCTGAAAGACGTAGCGCAGAAGATACGCCGTCGCGATGAAATAGAGCGCGGCGCTGAACATCCAGGATCGAGCGAGGTCCACGTCGTTGTCGTACCACAGGCCGAGATATTGGAACCATACGGAGGGAGCGGCCAGGAGCAACGAGATCACGTACGAGAGGTTCGAGCGTCCGACCGCCGCGACGGTCGCAATCAGAAGGAAGACGTTGATGATGTTCAGGACGAGCCGACCGCGGTCGGTTCCCGGGACGAACGACACCGCTCCGAGCACAGCAAGCAGCACGACGAACAGCCAGAAGCAGCGTTGATAGAAAATCCGCGATATCGCGTCGCGCGTGGTTCCGAAGGCCATCGAGACTCTCCCTTGTCCGCGGATCTGGCGGCCGGCGCGCCGGCAGCGCGCCGCGAGCATATGTTGTACCGGCCGGTTTCGGAGCACCGGCGTCGATCGACGAGAATACACCACGAAAATTGAAGACGGAGAGGTCATGACCGCCAAGACGAAGATAGCCCTCGGCTGGCGTGTTTACGGCGCGGGCGTGATGGCATTGGGAATGTTGTGCCTGGCGTGGGGGGATTTCGTTCTAGGGCAGCCCGTGCCCAGGGACCTTCCTGGCCGCACCGCCCTCGCCTATTGCGCTGGTGCGTTCATGCTCATCGCCGGGGCCGCGATCGAGTGGCGCCGGACGGTGACCTTGGGCGCTGCGGCGCTCACGGCCTACTACGCCCTCGTCGTCGTCATCCTGATGAACGGCCGCGTCGTGCTCGCGCATTACGCCGAGTTCGGCACCTACAGCGGCCTCGCCGAGCAGATCGCGATGGCGGCGGGAAGCCTGATCATCTATGCCGCTACTGCGAAAATCGATGCGGCTGGGGCCGCGCGTCTCACGCGCCTGGGCCAACTGGCATTCGGGGTCTGCGCGGTGTTATTCGGCGGCGCACATTTTTTCTACATGAACCTCACCGCTCCGCTGGTCCCCAAGTGGCTGCCGCCTACACAGGAGTTCTGGGCTTATGCAACCGGGTTCGCCCACATCGCGGCAGGCGTTGCAATACTGACCGGCGTGCAGGCCCGCCTCGCCGCGATCCTGCTGACTGTCATGTACGCAGCCTTTACTCCGCTGGTGCATCTGCCGATGTTCATGGCCGATCGCACGAGCCACATGAACTGGACGGAGAACGTCATCAATCTCGCTCTGACGGGCGTCGCCTGGGTCGTCGCCGACTCGCTGGCACGGCGGCGATGAAGGCAGGCACTGCCCAATTCGGTTCACGGCTGCACGGCCACTCGGCGTCGGCGTCAATGGGTACGGCGCTATACTGCGCGTTCTGTGAGCCGGACATGGAGGTGCAGTGAGCAAGCGGAGGCACACCGGTGAAAATATTAGCTTCGCGCGGCACGGGGCCGCCGCGAAGTCGCGTGGCCCAGGGCCTCGAGGCACGGTAGCCGCGCTTGTACTCGCCACGCTCGCGTTCGCAGGCGGACCACCCGCCCGAGCGGCAAGCAACGCGCCTGCGGGTGAGAAGGAGTCGATCAAGGCGATCACCGCTCTCATCGGCGATGCCGCATGCGATAGCGACTCGCAGTGCAAGACGCTCGCCGTCGGCGCCAAAGCCTGCGGAGGCCCGGAATACTATCTTGCATGGTCCACGAAGCGGACCGACGCGGCGGCGCTGCGCGAGGCGGCCAAGAGCAACGTGATTGCCACGCGCAACATGGCCGCCAACCGCGGTGGAGTATCGAACTGTGTCTTCGTCAGCGATCCGGGTGCGTACTGCGCGGCTGCAAACGGCACGCGGGTCGACCCAGCGTCGAAGGAGGCGGGAACCTGTCGCCTCCGCACTGCCGGTCGCGGCGGGCGCGTGCCCGTCGATTGACGACAGCATAGTCTCTCAACGCACAGTTCCGTGCCGCTTACCGTCGTATCGTCTTCCTCGATCGCCGAGCCGCGCACGATGCTTCGTGCGCGCGAGAGAAAGAAAAGGCCCGGCAGGTTGTCTGCCGGGCCTTGGATTGCAAGCGCTTCCTGATCGCTCTACGGCTGCGGATACGTAATGAGCTGGGCCTGGCTCGCGCCGGACACGTTGTCCGGCTCCAGCACCATCACCCCGAGCGCAGGTGTGTTGGCGAGCTCGGCGCTGTTGACGGCAATCGTCGCCGCACCCGCTCCGTTCGGCGGCACCGCCCCGCCGCCGCTGAAGGTGATCGCCGGTGTGAAGGCATTGAACGAACCCGTTCCCGGCATCTTCGCGCCGAACCCGTCTGTCCCGTAGTAGAACATCTGATACTTGAAGCGCGGATTGGCCGCGGTCAGGCCGAGGCCGCTGGTGCCGCTTCCGCCCCGTGGCACCGGGAGCTGCAGGGTGGAGTTGTCGGTCGGCTGCACTGGCAAGAACAGCAAGCTCCCGTCGTCGCTGATCTTGCAATTCGCGTCGGTCGGGAAGAGAGCCGTCACGTAGGATTGCGTGCCGCCGAACACAGAGTAGTTGATGCCGATGAGAACGAAGTTCGGCGTGAATCCTGCCCCGCCGCTCGTGTCGATGCAGACGTCGATTTCCTGGAGGGCGAGCGTGGTGGAAGTGCGGTTGTGGGTGTTGACGCCGAAGATGATATTGGTTCCCGACAACCTCGTACCCACCGCGCGGACGTCGTTCTGCGTGATGCCTTGCGGTGTCGGCTGGTACAGGCCCCAGGTATAGAACCCCGGCGTTCCCGCGATGGCACCGCCCGCGTTCGTGAAGTTCAGCGTGCTGCCGGAAACGCTCGCGGCGAGGTTCGAACGGCTGTGCGCCACCAGATAGTAAGGCACGTTGAGCTTGACGTTTCCGTTCAGCCGGGAGTTCGACGGCGTGAGCTGCACGTATCCGCTGATGTCCTGGAACCCAGTGCCGCCGCCAACCTGGCTTGCAGGCACGTTCAAGGTCATCGGGAACGAGGCCTCGCTGTTGCCGTTGACGATCACCGACGCCGGCGTGGTGACGGTGGTGCCAGCCGGCCCGGAGACCTTGGTCACGCCGATGTTGAACTGCACCGCCTTGGGACCGGCATTGTGCACGGTGACCTGCTTCATCTGGCTGAAGTCGTTCAGCAGGTCCGCGAACCCGAACGACAGACTCTCGTCCGGCGTGCGCACCACGGCCTGCGTGCCCGTGGCGTACGGCGCGTAGACGAGCCCCGCACCCTCGTTGCGAGGCAGGTAGTCCTGCAGCATGGTCGGGCTCGCCGTCTCGACGACGGCGGCGCGCAGATCGGCCGCCGACCAGGTCGGGTTCGCCTGCTTGACGAGCGCCGCGACGCCGGCCACGTGAGGTGTGGCCATGGACGTGCCGGACAGGATCTCGAAACCGTTGCCGGTCCCGGAAGCCGTCGATACCGTCGACACGCCAGGCGCGGTGATGCCGGGTTTCAAGAAGTCGTCGCCGATGCGCGGTCCCATCGACGAGAAGCTGGCGATCTTCTCGAAGCCGGGGTTCGGCAGAATACCTGCATTGGTCGCGACAGCGCTTGTGGCACCGGTAATCGCCGCGGTATCGCTCTGAAGGACTCCGAAGAACGGGATCGTCACCGGCTCGTAGATGTTTCCATCGGCCGGGGTCGGGGCACCACCCGGGATCGGACCCTCGTAGGGCGGGTAGCCCGCCGAGCTGTTGATCATCGCCGCGGCAGCGGCCCCGAAATGCTGGGCCGCCCCGGCCCGGAACACCCGCGCGCACGTGCCGCGCACGGTGACGACCATCTTCCCGGTGAGAGGGACACCGGTCTTGGCGGGGTCGTACTCGTTCGGATCGCAACCGAGCGACACCGAGCCGTCCGAATTGCGCAGAACGACGATCGGATAGTTGGTGCCGTTCGCGAATGCGCCGCTGTTGGAGTTCTGCGCCGTGATCGGAGCGCCCGGCGTGAGTGCCAGGGTGGCGACGGGGAGACCCGCCAGCGCGTCCGTCGCCGCGACCGAGATCGCACCGTCAAACGCTGCCGGGGTGCTGGTGATGTAGGGAACCGGACCGGCGTTGCCCGAAGCGGCGACAACCACGATGCCCGCCGCAACGGCGTTGGCGACCGCCGTACCCTCGGCCAGATCGCCGGCGTCTGTATTGCTGATCACGCCGAAATTCGAACCGAGCGACATGCTGATCACGTCCACGCCGGCGGCGACCGCGTCGTCGATGGCCTCGGCCACGACGTCGGTCGACCCGTTGCAGCCGAAGACGCGAAACGAGTAGATATTGGCCTGCGGCGCCACCCCCGGGCCGATCCTGAACGCGCCCGGAGTGTAGGCTGCCGAATTGTACGGGCCGCCATACGTCGTGCCGTCGGCCTTCACCCCATAACCGGCCGCCGTGCCGGCCACGTGGCTGCCGTGACCGACGCTGCCGCTCGTGAATACGCAGTCGAGCGGATTCGGATCGGGATGCGGGATCGGTTGATAAGTCGCGTTGTCCGGGTCGGCGTCGTAGTCGTCGCCGACCAGGTCAGTGCCGCCCTTGACTTTCGGTGCCGAGGGCCCGAACAGCGATGGATCGGCCGGCAGGGTATCGGTCGCCTTGGCCGCCTGGTAGGCCGCAACAGTGCCCGGGCCGCCGAAGTTGGCGTGCGTGTAGTCGATTCCCGTGTCGATGATGGCGATGTCGATGCCCTGACCCTGCCAGTGCGCACTCCCCTGCCACACCAGTGGCGCGCCGATCAACGGCACGCTCGTCGCATTGGCTCGGTCGTAGATCCCTACGCGCTTCACGCCGACGACGCCGCGCATCGAGCGCAACTCCGGTAGCCGGCTTTCCGGTATCGACACCTTGATGCCGTTCAATGCGCCGTAATAGGTGGCGAGGACGCTTCCGCCGCGGCGCTCGATCTCTGGCTTCATCGCGGCGTGCTGCTGCGCGCGTTGACCCCGGATCCAGTCTCTCTCGGACTGGCTGAGCTTGCGTCCCCAGCGCTTCTGGACGTCGGCGATCGAGTCGCCGGAGAAGAGCACGACTACGGTTCTGTACTTGTAGCCGGGCGCCCGGTGCCCTAGCGGCGGCACCGAAAGAGAAACGCTGTCGCCCTGTATCTGCTGGAATTGGTCTTGCGCCTGCGCGCCGAGTGCAAACCCTACCGTGACAACCGCAGAAAAAAAGCCCACCCCTCGCACGAACGATCTCATCGCCCCTCCCCCTGTTCCAAGTGACTGCGCTGCCGCTGTCGGCAGGTCCGCACTTTACACCGGCCTCTTTCCAAAGGCCATCAAGCAACAGCCGGCGGACAGCGTGCTCTCGTGAAACTCGCTGCCGCCGGCTCTATCGACACTAAGGTTGCTGTGGCGTGTTCTCTGCGTCTAACTTCGATCTGCGCCGAGCGTGACCGCTCAGGCGCCGCGCCGCCGCCGGACGAACGCGACCAGCGCGCCACCCAACGCCACCAGTGCCAGCGATCCCGGCTCGGGGACGGCCGACGCCGTGTCGAAGTCCCAGAAGGCCGGGAGGTTCTCGAAGGCGAACGTCAGCGTGGTCGAAGTCGAGGTCGCTACAAGGGCAAACGTATAGAGCGTGTACGGGTTCGCCGGTGCGTCGCTCAAAGTCAGCTCCGGAACACCGCCCCAATCGAATTCGAAGAAATTCGGTGTCGACTCCCCGTTCACGTCCTCTTCGCTCTGTAACCAGAAGGTGACGATGTAGACAGCGCCAGGTATGGTCTGAATCGTTTGAGAGATCCCGCCAGTGTCGAGCGGACCGAAGAACGCCGCGAACGAACCCGCTTCCGGATCGCTCGTGTCAACCCCCGAGAACGACGTGTCTCCGAATTGCGTCCAACCGGTGAAGTCTCCGGTCTCGAAGTCGCCATTGATAAGGAGATTGGCGCCGGCTTGACTCGCCGTGCTCAGAAGCATGGCCCCTGCCAGAAGACAGCCGGCCAGCACGTGTGACATACGTTTGCGCATTTTCCCTCCCAAAGGTCCGCTTGAGGCGCGCCCACCCCCAATGGCACGCCCGCCCCCCGCGTATCAAATTGCGGCGTGTCAACGCACGAAGCATGCCGCTACAATCTTGTCATTCAAAAACAAGCAATTGTTTATGTATACTACAATCTGAAGTGATCTCTTGTAAATTTTTTCGACAAGCCGAATGGGAAGTCGACCGGTGGAACGGCAGCCCTAAAACGGCGCGATCAATAAGCCTATCAAGTCGGGTCGTCGCGATCGATTGCATTACGGTTCGGCGGCTCAGCGCAATTCTCCCGTCGCGTGCGACAGCGCGACAATGCCTCGAGCAGTTATCGCCTTGACCCTGATCGCCTGCCAGAGGAGCATCTGCCGCCGTGGACGCCTGGATTGATGATCGCACTGGATAGGAGTTCGTCGATGACGACACCTTGCATCATCAGCGTCGCTATCACCGGTTCTCTGCCCAAGAAGAAAGACAATCCCGCGGTTCCGATCACCGTTGCGGAACAGGTCGAGTCGACGCACGAATCGTTCGAAGCTGGAGCGACTCTTGTGCACCTGCATGTGCGGAACGAGGATGAATCGCCGACCTCCGATCCGGAGCGCTTCCAGAAGGTCCTCGAGGGGATCCGTAAGCACTGCCCTGGGATGATCACCCAGATCTCCACGGGCGGACGATCCGGCGCGGGCCGCGAGCGCGGCGCGATGCTCCACCTCAAGCCCGACATGGCGTCGCTCGCGACCGGGTCGGTCAACTTCCCGACGCGGGTCTACGACAACTCGCCCGAGCTCGTCGATTGGCTCGCCGCGGAGATGCTCCGCTACGACGTCAAGCCGGAAGTCGAAGCCTTCGACCTGTCGATGATCTTCCAGGCGGTGGCGATGCAGAAGGCCGGCAAGATCCCCGGACCCCTGCACATCCAGTTCGTGATGGGCGTCAAGAACGCGATGCCAGTCGATCGCGAGGTTTTCGAGTTCTACGGAAGAACGCTGAGGCGGCTGGCCCCCGACGCGACATGGACCGGCGCCGGCATCGGCCGGGATCAGATCACGCTCGTTCGCTGGTCGCTCGAGCTCGGTGGCCATTGCCGCACCGGACTGGAAGACAACGTCCGCCTCGACAAGCACACGCTGGCACCCTCGAACGCTGCGCTGGTCAAGCAGGTCGTGAGCCTCTGCGCGAAATACGCTCGTCACCCCGCGTCGGTCGCGGAGGCGCGGCGGTTGCTGTCTCTGCCAGCCGTGAATTGAACAAGCGGAATACAGCACGCGCGTCGCATCCGCTTGCGCGGCGGCATCGGATGCGTCCGCGCTCCGGCTGGACCTCGGTTGAATGAAATTTCATTGAGTTGGGGCAGCCGCAAATGAACGGCCCGACAAGCGGAAAGGCCGCGCGACGGCTCGAAGGATTCAGGCGGTTGCTCGCCCACATCCGCGAGCTCCTTTCGCTCGACTTCGGATTCGTGCTGTGGGACGGCTCCGCCGTCCCTGCCGACCTGCCTTCGAACGCGCTTGCCATCGTCTTTGCCGACGAGGGCGTCGTCGCCGCGATACTGCGGCGGCCGAAGGTCGACACGCTCCTCAATCTCTGGGTCACCGCGCGGATCGACATCCGCAACGGCGGAATTTTCGATTTCCTCGGGCGCGAGCCGAAGCTGCGCACCAAAGAGATCCGCAGCCGTCTCAACAAGCGTCTGGCACTGACGACTGCATTGAAATTCATGGTCGTGCCGCGCGGCGGCCCGTGGCCGCTTGAGGTGATTCGCGGCCACAGAGCGCGCAACGATGGGAGCGAGGAGACCAACAGGGAAAACGTCCACTACCACTATGATCTTTCCAACGCGTTCTATGCCCTCTTTCTCGATCCTGAGATGGTCTACAGCTGCGCCTATTTCCGCGACTGGAACAACGATCTAGCGACTGCGCAGTACGACAAGCTCGACATGATCTGCCGCAAGCTGCGTTTGCAGCCGGGAGATCGACTTCTTGACATCGGCTGCGGCTGGGGCGCACTCGTCTGTCACGCCGCCAAGCATTATCGCGTTAACGCGGTCGGCGTGACGCTCGCCGAGGAGCAATTCGCCTATGCGAAGGAAAAGGTCTCCCGCCTCGGACTAGAGAACAAGGTGACGATTGAGTTGCGCGACTATTCGCTCATTGAAGGTGGCTTCGAGAAGATCGCCTCGATCGGCATGTTCGAGCACGTCGGCGTCGCCAATCACCCCGCATATTTCCAGACCATCCACCGCCTGCTGAAGCCAGGCGGGTTCTACCTTCATCACTCGATCGCGCTCCGCTCGGCAGCGTATGAACGTCGTAACAAGAAAAAGCCTCAAGCAGCCACCGCGATAGGGCGCTATATCTTTCCGGGTGGCGAGCTCGATCACCTCGGCATGTCGATCGCCAATTTGGAGCGCTACGGGTTCGAGGTGCACGATGTCGAGGCGTGGCGCGAGCATTACGCGCACACCACGCGGCTCTGGCACGATAGCCTTTCGGCCAATCGCGCGGCTGCCGGGCACGAGGTCGGCGCCGTGAATACCCGGCTATGGATAGCCTACCTCGCCGCCGCCTCGATCGGCTTCACGCGAAATAGTGTCGGCATTTTCCAGACGCTCGCCTCGAAGCGCGTACGCGGGCCGTCCGGTCTGCCACCGTCGCGCGAGCAGCTCTATCGCTGACTGCGCTCTCCGGCGAGCAGCGCCCTCACAGAGTCGCTTTTCCACGCGCCAGCGAGAGACGGTGGCGACGTGATCGAACGGGCGCGCGCCGGCGCTTTGCCGGACTACTTAAGGCGATCATTTTTAGTGCCTGTAACAGGTAGATGCGCCGAACTAATAGACCTAGCTTTAGATCCGGCAACGAGGGTTTCCCGCAATGTTCCGACCGCTTCCGCAATCGAGCAGTCCACGGGATGCGGCTGATTAGAGGAAAGTGACGTATGTCATCGATGGTATTAAAGTGACACACATGGAAAAAACTCAGGTCTATCTGCCGAAGGAAGAGCTCGACGCATTGCGCAAAGCAGCCGCGCGGTCCGGCCGCAGCGTCGCAGAACTTGTTCGGGAAGCGATCCGCAAGGTCGTACTGAAACCACCGATCGCGGGTCCGGTCGCGATCTGGGACGGCGAGTCACGGCGGCCAGCGATCGAGCACGACACCGTCCACGACGAGCCCTAATGCGGCACGGCGAAGCCGCCTTCGTCGACAGCGGAGCGTGGATCGCCCTCGCCCTTTCGCGTGATCCGCTTCACCCCTAGGCTCGGGAACAGTGGAACGTCCTGCAGCGGGCGGGTGCCAGACTTCACACGTCCGTTCCTGTGGTTATTGAGACCTTCACTTTCCTTGCTCGCAATGCCAATCGCGACGTGGCGCTTACATGGAAAGACTTGATCTACAAACCCCGCACTGTAAGGATCCTACCCTGCGAGCTGCGCGATCTCGAACAGTCCTGGGAGTACTTCCGGCGCCAAGACTTGCACAAGCTCTCGGCCGTCGACGCAACCAGCTTTGCCATCATGAAGCGCTCGCAGATTCGCGTTGCGTTCACGTTCGATCATCATTTTTCCGTTGCCGGATTCAGGCTCGGTGCGTGAGGA
>Ga0335079_10007839_pt1 | contig 12140 bp, 11 predicted proteins | sample Lox_Sample_33_FD_206719 | JGI IMG/M metagenome (GOLD analysis project Ga0335079, IMG submission 206719) | Soil microbial communities from Loxahatchee National Wildlife Refuge, Florida, United States - Lox_Sample_3.3 | ecosystem: Environmental > Terrestrial > Soil > Wetlands | place: USA... | reverse complement strand
GACGTCGAGTCGCCGGCCCCGCCCGCCCCACGGCTGCTAGAGCCGCAACCCGGTCTGGTCGAGCCAGGCCATGGCGTCGTCGAACTGCTTCATGTAGTCGGGCATCCCGTGATAGCCGCCCAACGTCGGGACGTCGGCGGCGGTGAGCCACACGGCGATGCCCGCGCCGATGACCGCGCCGGCGAAGGCGCGCACCGGCACGTCGTCGGCGGAGCGCCCCAGACGCGCCGCGAGCGCCTCGGTGAACCCGCGGATGGTCGTGGCGAGGTCGTCGAGCATGCGGGCCCGCAGCTCGGTGACCCCGAGGATCAGATCCTGACGCTCGCGCTCGAGGGCCAGCTCGTCGGGCGTGAGGGCCTCGAAGACCGACGACATCGCCGCGCGCATCGCCTGGATCGGGCTCAACTCCGGCGGCTGCTCTCTGAAGGCGGCGAAGAACAGCGGGTCGAGGGCGTCGTGGATGACGACGTCCTCTTTGGTCGGGAAGTAGCGGAAGAAGGTGCTCGGCGAGACCTCGGCGGCCTCGGCGATCTGCTCCACCGTCGTGGCCTCGTAGCCCTGGCTGCGAAACAGCCGCAGAGCGGCCGCCTGGATGGCCTCGTGCGTCTTTGCCTTCTTGCGCTCGCGAAGTCCGGCCAAGCCGTTCTCCTCTGTCTCAGGCCGGTTCATTTGCCGCTCGCGGCCGGCTGCGCTGATTCTGCACCCTGCCCGCCCGTCCTCGCAACGCCTCCGGAGCCGGACGCCCGCGCGACCGCGTCGGGCGAGTCCGCCGCCTCGGCGGGCTCCGAACGGCGTGGCAGGAACACCAGCGTGAGCACGATGCCGGCCACGGCGATGCCGCCGCAGACCGCGAGCATCACGTCCATGCCGTGCACGAAGGCGCCGCGCACCATGGCAAAGAGCGCGGCCGAGCCGATCTGATGGGCGACGGCGACGCCCTCGGCGACGCTGTCGCGCACGGTCGCGGAGAGCGCCGCCGGCACCACGGCGTCGCGCAGGCCCGAGCGGTACGCGCCGCTCAGGATCGAGCCGAGGATCGCCACTCCGAACGTGCCACCGACCTGGCGCAGCGCCATGATCAGGGCCGAGCCCACGCCGCTGCGCTCGGCCGACAGGGCGCCCAGCGCGGCGTTCATCGCGCCGGGCAGGGCGAAGCCGAGCCCGGCGCCCATGATGGTCACCCACAGCGCGGCGTAGCCGTACCCGCTGCCCACGCTGGTCAGGGCTCCCACGAGCAGGCCCGCGGCGATCAGCACGAAACCCCAGGCCACGGTGAGCTTGGCGCCGATGGGCGCCGCCATGCGGTCGGACAGCACCGCACCGAGCACGAGGCCGCCGACCAGAGGCAGCAGCCGCACGCCGGCGCCCAGCGGGTCGACCCCGACGATCGCCTGGTAGTAGGTCGGCACCGTGAACAGCAGGCCGAACATGGCAAACGACACCATGGTCGCGAGGATGGTGCCCCAGGTGAAGCCACGCGAGGCGAAGAGGGTGAGGTCGACGAGCGGCCGGCCCGAGCGACGACGTGACACGACGCGCTCCCAGGCGACGAAGGCAACCAGCACCAGGCCGCCGGCGACCATGTAGAGGATGTCCATGGTCTGACCCCAGCCCCTCTGCCCCGCCTCGATCAGGCCGTAGCTGAGCGCGGTCAGACCGGCACTCGAGAGGAGCACGCCGACGTAGTCGATCCGGGAGCGCCGGGCGCTGCGAGACTCGGGCATGAGCAGGGCCACAGCGACCAGCGCGACGGCGATCACCGGCACGTTGATGAGAAACACCGAGCCCCACCAGAAGTGCGTGAGCAGCCAGCCGCCGAGGATCGGCCCGATCGGGAAAGCGATCATCGTCATGCCCATCACGACAGTGATCGCCCGCTGGCGCTCGTCCTCGGAGAACAGCACGGGGATGACGGCGACCGACAGCGGCAGGATGAAGGCTGCGCCGAGTCCCAGAAACGCGCGGGCGGCGATGAGCTGCCCGGCCGAGCCGGCGTAGGCGCAGGCCAGCGAAGCGAGGCCGAAGACCACGAGGGCGACGATCAGGAGCCGCTTGCGGCCGTAGCGATCGCCGAGCAGCCCGCCGGGCAGCAGCATGGCCGCGAAGACCAGGCTGTAGGAGACGACGAACCACTGCAGCACGCCGCCGTTCGTGATGTGCAGCGAGACGGCCAGGGTGGGCAGGGCCAGATTGAGAACGGTAAGGTCGAGACCGACGACGAGGCTGCTCAGAGCGAGGGCGCCCAACGCCCACCAGCGGCGCCTGCCGGCGGCCATGACGGAAGCATTCATGACAGAGACACCCTTTCAGTAGTTACAATCTACTGACAGTGTCTCTCACTTTATAGTCTCTGTCAAACCTCCGGCGAGAGCACTCGTGGGAAGGGTGGCTCTACGGCGCGCCGTCGGGCCGGGGTGCGACAGAAGACGTGGAGTCTTGCGGGGCTGTCTCCACGCGATCGGGCGCGGCCGCCTCGCCGGGCGGATCGTCGCGGGAGAGGTCGATGCTGCCGCACTCCGGACACATCTCCTCGCCGATGTGGCCGGTCAGCCCCCGAAACATGCGGCCGCACTCGTTGCAGACGAACTGGTAGTCGGTCATGGCACCAACTCCTCGTCGACGCCTCTATTCTAGGCGCTCGCCTGCCCGAGTCCAGAGGCTAGCGCAGAAGCCGCGCAGCCCGCGGCAGCGGGCGATTGCGCACCGTGAGGACGTTGCCCGCCTCGTTGCCCGGCCGGTTGCCGGCCGCATCGACGGCCGAAACGGCGAAGCGATACGTGCCAACGCGCAGCAGGCAGGTGAAGACGTAGGCGTGCGCCGCATCGACGCGGACACCGCGGAGCACCGCTTTCTTCACGAGAACGTGATGGGTGTCGCGGATGCGGATCGTGACCGTGGCCGTGGCGCTGCCGGGCCGGCGATCGGCGACGTAGTAGCGCAGCGCGACGCGGGCGAAGCGCACCGCGGAGCCCCGCCATTTGGCCACCGCCTTCGCGCCGCGCGTGTCGATCCCCACGCGGCCGTGGCGGGCAGCACCGACGTTGCCGGCGTTGTCGATGGCGCGATAGAGAAAGGTATGGACGCCGTCGCTGCTGTGATCGCGCGGGGCCGCGACGACGAACGATGTCGCGGTCTTCCAGGTCGCGCCGTGGTCGAGCGAGTACTGGCGGGCGGCGACGCCCGAGCCTCCGGCCCCGTCGCGAGCGCTCAGGATCACGCGTGCAGCGGTGGCGTGCCAGCCGGCGCCGCTCGCGCTGGCGACCGGCGGCCGCGTGTCGGACCACCCGCCCCGCGCGGTGGTCAGCACGGCGCCCTCGGTGCCGGCGATGAAGCCGTGCAACGCGTCGGGGAAGGCGACCGAGGTGAGAGTCTGTGAGACCGGACAGGGTTGTGCCCTCCAGGTGAGGCCGCCATCGGTGGTGGCCAGTACCAGGCCGCAGTCGCCCACACTCCAGCCGTGCCGGGCATCGGCGAAGGCCACGGTGTAGAGATCGCCGTGCAGCGAGGCGGCGTGTCGCACGACCCAGTGCGCTCCGCCGTCGGCGGTCGCCACGACGACGCCGTGCGCACCCACCGCCCAGGCCCGGTTCTTGCCCTCGCAGGCGACCCCGTTCAGGTAGTGGCTGGTGGGCGAGCGCTGCGCGCTCCAGTGGGCGCCACCGTCGGTGGTGGCGATGATCTCGCCGCCGTCGCCCACAGCCCAGCCATGGTCCGCGTCGGCGAAGGCGACGCCGTAGAGGTCGTTCGTGCTCGGGGCGACCTGTGAGTCCCAGGTCGTGCCGGCATCGGTCGTCGCGATGATGGCGCCGCCGATACCCACTGCCCAGCAGTCGTCGCCGCGGGCGGCGGCGGCGATCAGCGGCGTGTCGAGAGCCGGGGTGGTCTGCGGCGCCCAGTCGAGGCCGCCGTCGCTCGTGGCCACGACGGCCTCGTCGCCGCCGACGGCCCAGCCGTGGGTCGCGTCGGCGAAGGCGACGCCGTAGAGATGCTCGGTGGTGCCGGGGACCTGTGCGCTCCAGGTGGCCCCGCCGTCGCTCGTGGCGACGATGCTGGGCTCGGGACCGACGGCCCAGGCGTGCCGGGGATCGCTCGCGGCCATTGCGAGCAGCGGCGCGCCGCTGATGGCCTGACGGGCCGTCCAGCCGGCGCGCGGGGCCGGCTCGTGGCCGGCCGCGACGACGCAGGGAGCAGCGACGGCGAGCATGGCGAGTGTCGCCACTACGACGAGGACGGCGGCGGTGAACGGCGCGCGCTTCATAAGCATCTCCCCCCTGGGCGACCAGCGACCGCGCCGGCCTGGGGCCGGCACGACGACCTGTCGCGGATGGTCATCGGGCAGAGTTTCGACGTCGCAGCCCCTCAGACCTTGTGCCCGACGGACACGCGCCGTCCGTCAGACAATGTCGGCGTAAACCGATCCAACCTGAAGTCGATGCCGCGGGTGCCGCGACTGGCCTCGCGAGACGAGCCGGTATGGCGACACCAACGAGGTTCTCGCCCGCACGCCGGGGAAAAGCTAGCGCTGCAGGGCCTCGAGCACGAGGCCGCCGGCAGCATGCCCGCCACCGTGGCGGGGAGCCCGGAGCCGGAAGCGACGCGATCGCGAGACAGGCGGCGCCCCCCGGCGCCCGGCGCGCCGGCCAAGAAGGAGAAGACGATGGGCTTGACTATCGTGGTGGGTTACGACGGTTCCGACTGCGCCAAGGCCGCCCTCGGCCAGGCGCTGGGCATGGCCGGACCCACCGGCAAGGTGATCATCACCTACGCCGACGCCCCGCCGCGCATCGGCGCGTCGTCGCTCGTACCGCCGGAGAAGATCCAGGAGATCGGCACGAGGGTCACGGCCGATGCGCTCCAGGAGGCGCAACGCCGCGGCGTACCGGCCGAGGTCGTGCTCGAGAACCAGCGGCCGGCCGAAGCCCTGCTGAGCGTCGCGGCCCGCAACAAGGCCGATCTCATCGCCGTGGGCTCGCGCGGCGAATCGCAGCTGACCGGCCTGCTGCTCGGCTCCACTCCGTATCATCTCGTACACCGCGCGACCATGCCGCTGCTGGTCGTGCCGCAGGCTGCGTAGCTCGAAGACGGGGCCGGCCGGGGCAAGCCCCGGCCGGCCCCGCACCCCGGCCGCCGCCCCGCGCCGGTCGCATCCGGTCGTATCTCAGACCGTGGGCGTCAGCGCACCCTCACCTTGGTGATCGAGGTGAAGGCCTGGAACGCCCAGCCCTTGTACTTCACGACGTACCAGGTGGTGCGAGTCGGATGCAGCAGACCCGTCGAGAACCTGCCCAACTTGGTCTTGTAGGCGCCGATCCGGTGCCAGCCCTTGGCGGCGAACGTTCCCGGCGCTGCCGACACTTTGTGCGTGGTCGCATAGACGGTGACGCTGGTGTTGCTCGGCACCCGGCCGCTCAGACGAACCGCGTGGCCGTGCTGGATGCTGCTCGCCGACGGCTTGAAGGTGCACACCTGGTAGAGGTCCCACATGCCGACGAGACTCGCGGCCCCCGGCGTGCCCATCGAGCCTGTCCGATAGGTGTCGACCTCGTAGATGCCGACTGGCGCGCTCGTGGGGATGGTGATGGGCGTCGTGAGGGTCTGGTCGGCCACGGACGTCGTGACGGCTCCCCTTGCCACGCCGGTACCCGAGCCGGCATAGCCGACGAATGTAGCCGTTTCGCCGGCCGGCCAGCCCCGGACCACCATCGAGATCTTCGTGCCGGGTTTGCCGGAGTGACGGCAGAGTGGGCCATAGAGGTACGCCTGCTGGGCGTCGTGCCAGTCGAGACTCACGGTGCCGGGCGCAGTGTTGCCAGCGGTCAGGCTGACGGGTGATGTACTCAGCGCCTCTACCTGCGAGTGGCAGGCTGTGTAGAAGTTCAAGAGATCCGTGTAGTAGTAGGCGACGACGTCGTCGAAGTCGTTCATCGGCAGGACGCTCGCGACACCGTCACTGCTGCCGTCGAGCCTGACGTCGGTCTGGGCGTACCCGACCAGGCCGTCGCCTGCCACGACCTCGATCGCGGGTGCCGGAGCGTTGACCACGTGCAGGCTCACGTGGGCAGGCTGCATCTCATAGTTGGACTGTGTCGAGAAATCGAGCGCCCACGACTCCATCTTCCAGAGTCCGGCGTCTGCGGCCTGAGCGTAGATGGCCTGCGGGTAGTAGATCGTCAGGTCATCGAAGCCGGGGTTCGATGTGACCGCTGGGAACATGAAGGCACCATCGGCGCCCGTGCCGTTCGGATTGTTGTCGCCGCCGCTGCTTGGGGAACCCCATTCGACCTCGGCTCCTTGCACCAGATCGCCGTTGAAGTCGCGCACGACGCCGCTGATCGCATACGTCGGATCCGCGCCGAGCCGCGCGTAGGACCGCGGGACCGAGGTCGCGTGCCTGACCCGTGCCGGGCTGTGGCTCCTGGTGGTCGCCAGCGCGACCGGCGCGAGCAGCAGACACGCGACACACGCGACGAACAGGCACAGTGACAGACGTTTCATGGGCCCTCCCCCAAGAGCTGCACCGGGCGCGCCGACGGTCGGGCCTGCGCAACCCCTCTGCAGTGAATACTAAGGCGATACTGCGCCTGCGCAAGCAGACGAGCAAGAATCCGTTGCCCGCGGGGGACGCGATGTCGACGGCAATGCCCCGAGGAGTGACACGGCGCGTTCCACGGGGGGGCGTGGCCGCGACGCGGAACGGGCGCTCGTCAGTCTAAGGACGGAGCGCCCGGCGGCGTGGGAACGGGGCGGCCGGCGCCCCGTCCCCGCGCCGCCTCACTCGTACCGCAGCGCGGTGGTGGGCTCGACCGAGGCTGCCTGCACGGCCGGGCCGATGCCGGCGAGGATGCCCACGGCGGCGGCCACGACGAGGGCGAGGGCCACCGTGGTCGGTGAGAACACCGGCGAGACGCTGAGCGCCGAGCCACCGATGTAGGCGGCGGCGATACCCACGCCCAGCCCCAGCGCGCCGCCGATCACGCTGATCACGACGGCGTAGATCAAGAACTGCACGGTGACGTCGCGGCGTCGGGCGCCGATCTCACGGGTGCGCTCGCGCACCGTGACGAGCATGACGTTGGCCACACCGATGCCGCCGACCACGAGGCTGATCGCGGCGATGGCGGCCATCAGTCGGGTGAGGGTCTTGGTCGACGAGGAGACGGCGGAGGCGATCGAGCTCGCGTTGACGATCTGAAAGTCGTCCTGCTCGGAGCTCGTCAGGTCGTGCTGGGTGCGCAGGGTGCTCTCGACGGCCGCCTGGAAGCTGTTCACGGCGCCGGGCTCGGCCTGCACGCGAATCTGCGAGATACTCGGGTTGAAGGCGACCAGGCGACCTTCCATCGAACCGAGCGGCACGAGCACGCTCGAGTCGACCGAGGCGAAGCCGACACCGCCTTGCGCGTTCAGCACGCCGATCACCTTGTACTGCACGCCGCCGATGTTGACGATCTGACCCACGGCCCGCAGGGGCGTAAGGTCGAGGTCGCTGGCCACCGTGTTGCCGAGCACCGCCACGGGCAGGCCGTGGCTCGTGTCGAAGGCGCTGAAGAAGGTGCCGGCCTCGACGGTGAGGTGGTCGATACCGACGATTTGGGGCGAGGTGCCCGAGATCGTCTCGGTGGCGCTGGTCGAGCCGAGCGCCACGGTGGCATTGGTGTTGACCGAGGTGACGGTCGCCTTCACGCCGGGCGTCGCGTCGATGGCGGCTACGTCGCTCGCGCTCAAGGGGACGGCGCTCGACGAGAACGGGCTGCCCTGCACCGTGATCGTGTCGGTGCCGAAGGCGTTGAAGCGGTTCTCGACGGCGCGCGTCGAGCCGCTGCCGATCGACGTCAGGGCGACGACGGCGGCCACGCCGATGACGATGCCCAGGATGGTCAGCACCGCCCGCAGCGGGTTGGCGCGCAGGCTCGCGAGAGCCATGCGCAGCGACTCGAGGGCAACGATCATTGACCGCCGCCGACCGGCGAGACCTTGAAGGAGCCGTCCGACGACGAACGACGGAAGCTGCCGCCGCCAAGGCCACCGAGGAAACCGCCGGTAGTAGTGCTCGACGAGCTGTTTGCCGAATTGGTGTAGGTGCCGGTGACTACGACCTCACCAGCGGTCAGGCCGCTCGTTATCTGGGTCAGCGACGAGGTCGCCATGCCGGTGGTGACCTCGCGGTAGGTCGGCGCGCCGTTCAGCATCACGCGCACGAACGAGGCCGACGAGGTACCGCTGACGGCGCTGGTCGGCACCAGCAGCACGTTGCTGCGACTGGCGATGGTGACCGTGAGGGAGCCGGTCATGCCCGACCTGGCGAGTGACGGCAGGCTCTTCGGCGCCACGTCGACGGTGTATTCGGCCGTGCTCGACGAACTGCCGCTCCCGCCGGACGAGGCCGGCTGGCTCGAGATAGACGTGATGGTTCCCGTGAACGGGTCGCTGGTCTCACCGTCGATCGTGAGTGCGGCCTTCTGGCCGACCTTGAGCGACGAGATGTCGGCCTGGGTCACGAGAGCCTCGGCGACCAGCTTGCGGGGAAAGTCGACGGTGGCCAGGGCGGTGCTGCTGCTCACGCTGCCTCCCAGGCCGACGTTCCACGACTCGATGGCGGCACCCCTGGGCACCCAGACGAAGTCGGAGGTCGTGATCTCCCCGGTCTGGCTCAGGCCCTGGGCGGACTGCCAGGCCTCGAGCGCCGTCTGGGTGGTCGTGCCGAAGTCGCCGTTGACCGTGCCCGTGAAGTACCCGCGTGCCTTGAGGGCGCGCTGCAGGGCAGCGACGTTGGACCTCTGGGCGCCCGAGGACAGGCTGGTCGAGAGCGTCGAGTACAGCGGCGTCGGGCTGACGAAGGCGTAGATCGGCTTGCCCGAGACCGAGAGCAGGCGCTGCAGCGTTGAGGGGGTCGCTCCGGCGGCGACGGCGATGTTGGTGACCACGCCGCTCGTGCCCGACGAGCCGCTCGTGTCGGACGAGCTCGCGTTCGACGAGTTGCTCGCCGTCAGGCTGGTGCTGCTCCTGCCGGAGTACGAGCTGCTGCTGCTCGCGCTGCGCGACGAGGTCGATGACGAAGACGGCCTGCTGCTCTTCGTCGGGCTCGGTTTGGGCGCAGCGGTGACCGTGAAGGAGCCGGCGCTCATGCCCGTGCCCCCGGCGGTCGTGACGGCGACCGGGCCGCTGCTCGCGCCGGTCGGCACTTTGGCCGTGACCTGGGTGTCGCTGTTCACGACGAAGCTCGCCTTACGGCCGTTGAACGTGACCGCCTGCGCACCGGTGAAGCCGCTGCCGATCAGGGTCACGCTGCTGTGCACCGGGCCTGAGGTCGGGATCAGGGCCGTGACGGCGGGTGCCGATGTGGGTGTCGGCGTCGGTGTCGGTGACGCTGCGTCGCCCGCGATGACAGCTCGGTCGAAGGTGACCGGATCGGCGATCACCGCACTCACGGTCGTGATCGCGGCGCCCGTGCTCGATGCGCTCGTGGTCGAGGCCGAGCCGTCGCCGTTGGAGTCGCTCGACGAGCTGCCGGTGCCGTTGAGCGAGATCGTCATGGCCGCGTCGGCGTTGCTCAGCGTGAAGTCGGCCTGCACCGTATCCGAGATGGTGCCGGTGGCGGCCGTCGAGGTGAGGTAGTGGACGCTCGCCGGCTTGTCGCGGAAGACCAGCAGATAGGTCGCCGTCGCGGCGGCCGCAGCCACGACCACGATGATGACGATAATGAGCCACCAGCGGCGCGTGCGCTTCTTCATGGATGCTCGACTCCTTCGTGTCGTCGCTGGCCGGCCGACCTTCGCCCGTCGCTCATACGCCGTTCGTGGTGCCGCTGGACTGCTTGACCCCGCCCTGGCCGCCGTTCTGGAAGTAGCCGCCGCCCTGGCCGTTGAACGGGCCGCTTCGCGAACCGGGGAAGCGGCCCGTGAAGGTGCGCGTGTAGACGACGCTCTGGCCGACGCTCAAACCCGAGGTGATCTCGGCCTCGCCTTGAGCGGTCTGGCCGACCACCACGCTCTGGGTCGCGGTCTTGCCATTCTGCAGGAGCTGGACGGTGGCGCTGCTCCCGCTGCCCTTGATGGCGGCGGTCGGGATGATGAGGACGTTGCTAGCCAGCACCTTGACCTGGATCAGGGCGATGCCCATGTAGGCGGTCGTGACACCGGCGGGCAGCTTGGCGATGGTGACGGTCGCCGTGACGGCGCCGTTGCTGCCGGCACTCACGGCGGTCACCGTGCCCTGCGCGGTCTTGCCGCGAAACGCGCGCTGGCCGCCTTGGCCGCTCTGGCCGAAGAAGCCCTGGCCGCCGCCATAGCCCCCGTTGCCGTAGCCCTGGCCGCCGGAATAGCCCTGTCCGGCGCCGGCCGAGGGGGCCGCGCTTGGACGCGGAGACCCGGAACCGAAGAACCGGCCGGCGCCGGCCGGCAGCTTGATGAAGGTGAGGCTGACGGACTGACCGGCGGCGACCTGCGCCGCGCCCTGTCCCGCCACCTGGACGGCGACCTTGACGTTGGCCTTGCTCGTGGTCGACTTGAGCTGCACCCTGCCGCTGGCGGTCTGCACGAGATCGCCGCGACGCACCGTGGCGAGCACCTGGACCGAGCGGCCACCCGACGTCGTGGTCGCCGTGCTCGCCGAAGTGCCACAGCCGGCGACGAGCGCCGCGACCGCAGCCGTCAGGACGAGGAGCACGCCGAGGGCGGCGCCGGACCGCCGGTACGACCGGCGTGGACTGAGAAGCCTCATGAGGATCCCTCCGTAGGGTGGTCATCGTGCAGACGGCCCTCGCTCAACACCAGGCGCCGGTCGGCGTGGTCGGCCACGTCTTCTTCGTGGGTGATCATGACGATCGTGCGGCCCTGGTCGTGCAGGGCGTCGAGGAGCTCGAGCACCTCGCCCGTGGCGGCGAGGTCGAGGTTGCCGGTGGGTTCGTCGACGAGCAGCATCTCGGGGTCGCCGACCAGCGCCCGGGCGATCGCCACGCGTTGCATCTGGCCGCCCGAGAGTTGGCCGGGGTCGTGGTCGGCGCGGTCTTCGAGACCGACCGCGGCGAGCGCCGCACGGGCACGCCGCAGACGCTCGGAGCGGCGCACGCCACGATAGATGAGGGGCGTCGCCACGTTCTCGAGCGCGCTCGTGCGCGGCAGCAGGTTGTGGAGCTGAAAGACGAAGCCGAGCAGCACGTTGCGCAGGCCGGCACGGGCGTTGTCGTCGAGATCGCTCACGTCGTGGCCGGCCAGCACGTACCGGCCGGAGTCGGCGCTGTCGAGCAGGCCGAGCACGTGGAGCAGCGTCGACTTGCCCGAGCCGGAGCGCCCTGTGCAGGCCACCCACTCGCCGCGCCGCACGCTCAGGTCGAGGTCGTGAAGCACGGGCACGGCGATGTCGCCGCGCCGGTACGTGCGCTCGATCCCGGTCGCGGCCAGAATGACGTCGGCGCTCGTGTCAGTCAGGACGGTCGTAGCCTCGCCCACTCGGCTCCTTTCGCGGTCGCCACGCTGGCGTTCCGCGACAGCCTAGGGCGGCGTTCTGAGCAACGACTGGGACTGGGCTGTGAGCGGGCTGAGAATCGTCGGCTCGTGGTGGCGATCGCCGGCGGCATGCGTGTTGACCAACCTGACTACACCGAGCGTAGAGATCGCGTCGAACGGGCAGGATAACAGCCGTTGGCGGGTCACTATCGGCGATGCGGAGAGCGGTCCGACCGACCGCGGGACAGGCAGCACGAGGGAGAGGGTGTCGTGACCGAGCAAGAGCTCACGGGGATGCTGACGAAGATGGCCGCGGCTGGGCGCCGCCGGCTCACCTTCGACGAGGTGCTCGCGGCCGGAAAGCCGGCCGTGTACCGCAAGTTCGGCGACCACCTGCTCTACGTGGGCGGCCGCCTGTTTGACGTGAGCGAACCGGACGCCCCCATCGAGGTCGGTCTGACGGCGGCGCCGGCTACGCACGCATCGGTCGCCGCTGAGCGAGCGGTGACGGTGGGCATCGAGTACGGCTGGCGCCACGAGGCCGACTGCCCCTGCTCGTTCTGCGAGAGATCGGACGAGGCCGCCTAGGGAGCGGCGGTCGCGGCCACGAGACGAGATGCGACGGGGCGGGGGGGGGGCCAGCGCGCCGCGCCCCCCCGCGGGCGGGGACCCGGGGGCGGGGGCGGGCGGGGGGGCGGG
>Ga0335079_10007837_pt1 | contig 12140 bp, 13 predicted proteins | sample Lox_Sample_33_FD_206719 | JGI IMG/M metagenome (GOLD analysis project Ga0335079, IMG submission 206719) | Soil microbial communities from Loxahatchee National Wildlife Refuge, Florida, United States - Lox_Sample_3.3 | ecosystem: Environmental > Terrestrial > Soil > Wetlands | place: USA... | reverse complement strand
GATTTCGGTTGCTGTATCCGCAATCGTCATGCGCGGACAGGGCCTGGGCTTGGGAATGACGATAGGACTGATCCTCGCGCCTTGCATGGTGGTCGCCGTTGTACGGTTTGCCCGGCGTGTTCCACATGCTGCAGTCCGGCATAGCGCGATCTAGACCAAGTGCGTGTGCAGAATCGGGCCAGCCTTTTAGAATAGAGTTCTATGCCAGGTCAGATCCCAGCCGCAATCCAAATGCAGAAATACATCTCGCTGACGACTTTCCGCAAGACGGGGGTTGGCGTCGCCACTCCGGTATGGTTTGGCGAGCAGGACGACAAGCTGTACGTGATGACGCGCGCTGATATGGGAAAAACGAAGCGCGTTCGCAACAACCCGAGAGTGAAAGTTGCTCCGTGTACGATTCGAGGAAGGGTAACGGGCCCTGAGTTTGATGCCATGGCGCGCCTCCTGCCGCGCCAGGAGTGGGAGCGCGCGCGGAAGACAATCACGAGCAAGTACTGGCTGGCGAAACTGTCGTCGCCATTTTCACGCGCGGACGCGTTTTTGGAAATCAGCTTCGCTTCATAGCTTTCCTTAAAGCAGTCCCCAGCCTCAACGTCCTCAACACTGATCGTTCCAGGTCTCACATCACGATCGGTTCACTAACGCTTCCTATACGGCGGTGGATCATCAATCACAACCATCCGCCTGACCCGATCAAGTTGCTGAATTTCGCCTTAACCAATTGAAGGTGCACACTGACCTTTTTCTGGATTCCAAGGCCCGGAGTGACTATGTTTCGATATTTGTGGATTGTGATTCTCGTTTTGCCTCTGCAGGCGCAAGTCGCGCCGCCGGCCGGATGGAGCAGTCAGAACTTGGGCAACGCCATTGTGATGAAGTCGCCGGCAGCAGGGCCGCATATAGGGCTGGCAATATTGCCTCCGGGCCGACCCATCGGGGAGACGAAATCCTGGTTCGGTAAACAGGTGCTGGCAATGGCCCAGGGCATGGGGCGAACTCTCGGAGCTACCGAGGTGATGGAAAAGGATGGAATTCTGATCCGCGTCGTGCAAGCGGAAAACCAGAACAAGGTCGCGATGCGCGAGGTGTACTACGGCTATCCGGTGCCGCGCGGGCTTGAAATCGTATTCATCACGATCCCGCCATCAGTTACCGATCAGGAGCCTGTACTGGAAACGGCGAACACGTATGTGCAGGACCTCGCGGCAAAGAAGTTTGTCCTGGAAGTCACCGCAGTGGCACAAACTCCAGTGCAAACTCCGAATGAGCGCGGCCAATACATTACCCCGCTGGGCCGCACTGACATTGATCTGACCTATCACGCCAAGGCCGTTATTCCGAAGGAGCGAGACGTTCCGCTAAGGGGCGTATACCTGTTCGTGGGCTTCGGTTTTGGCGCTTCTTATGGCGGAGTCGGCACCACGATGACGTTGGGTCAGCAGATGAAGCAGCAACTACTGTTGTTGTTCGAGAACGGAGTCGCGGCGAAGACAGATCTGCGTGGCGGCAATCTGGCGGGAAAGTATCAGGCCGAAGGATTCGCGACCATGGACGTGGCAGATCCTCGGGCGGTGAGCGGCTCGCCGTTCGGACATTGGGCCGATGACGGAAACACCGTGCACATCCAGTGGAATATTGGAGCGCCGACGGACCTCGTCAAAGACGGCGACAGCCTGCAGGGGAAAGGCGAGCAGTGGAAGCCATTTCACCTGCCCGAGGGCGATCGGCTGGAAGGCACGTTCGTAAGGAAGATGGAAGCTGGGCTGAAGTCGCAAGCGATCGTTCTGCGCAAGGACGGGACGTTCATCGGCGATGGAGTCAACGTCACGATGGGTGGAAGTATTGTGAACCCCGCGTTTCCGGAGCGGGGCGCTGGAACCTACGAAGTTCACAAGGGAAGCATAATTCTTTTCTTTTCCAACGGCTTTACGCAGTCGATTGCGTGCGTCCTCGACAAGCCGAATGGCGTGGACGCGAAGACAGTCTTGCTGAATGGATTCCCGTTTGAGCGGGTACGATGAGTTTGTGATCGCGTCTCATGGGTTGTCGTCGCGTGGTTCATTCGAATTTTGTTTCAGTTTCTGTTGTATCGTCATTTGCGCCGCCTGGAAATCCGCCTCGGTTCTTCTGTCTTCGAGTTGCTGATGGGCCGCATCTTGCGGCGACGCATGACTCGACAGGCCCAGTTCGGCGACCTCTTTTTCATCGTGGCCGAGCCAGTGGGCGACCTCGTGCCAGACCACGCGTTTTACCTCGGCGGCTAGATGGCCTCGCGTGCAGCGTAGGATCGGCCCTCGAAACACAAAAATCAACTCGGGCGACATTGCGATGAAATTAACGGAACGTTTTGTGCGGGGCATGCCGCTGAAGCATCCCAGGAGTTGCGTGCCTTGAGGCCAATTTCCCCTTTTTGCCATTCTGTCGAACAAGTCTGCCGGAGGCTCATCGACAACCTGGATGCCCGGAAAGTCCGGCAGGTCGCGAACCTCTTGCGGCAGCGTGCCGTACGCCCATTCGACGATATCGTCGAAAGAATCCGTGTTTCGAGGCGCGGTCATGAAGACTTTGATTGCTGAATCGGGCTGGGGTGGCGCGGTTCGTAGATACCTAACTTCCCGCCGCCCGGCAAAGTGATGCTCGAGAGCTTGCCCCACCGCTGTTGCGTGATATCCGCCACCGGTACCCGCCGGGCCTTCAAATCCTGCAATGTCTGCTCAAGGTTGTCGCACATGAGGAATAGTTCGTGCGTCTGGTTTGCGTCAGAATCGTGAAAGGCGGCTTCAGCAGGCGGCAGGGCGAAGATGAGCCATCCATGGCCGGCGTCGACACAAGGAAATTTCAGCACGTCGCGAAAGAAGGCGCGATCGGCCTCGGGATCCTTCGTATAGATGACGACATGCGCTCCGTAGATCACGGGTACTCCTTTTAGTGGCGTATGTTCTCACTCCTCGACATCCTGTGCAAGGCGCGGATCTGGCGAGCCCATGAGACAACTTCATAATCCCCGGCTCATCGATTCTCGGTCCCTGCTTGATAGGATAGAACGCCATGCAGACTGATCCTGCGCAGTTAAGAGAGTTCGCCCAGCGCTATACGGCCGCGTGGTGCAGCCAGGATCCGGCGCGCGTAGCCGCGTTCTTTTCGCAGGACGGATCGTTAATCGTCAACCAGGGCACTCCAGCGGTAGGAAGAAATGCGATCGCGGAAGTGGCGCGGTCATTCATGGTTGCGTTTCCTGACCTGCAAGTGTTGATGGATGATTTACGAATTGCGGCAGACACCATCGAGTACCATTGGACGCTGATCGGCACCAACAGCGGTCCGGGCGGCAGTGGCCGGAAAGTTCACGTCAGCGGATTTGAGAAGTGGCGCATCGGAAGCGATGGCTTGATTGGCTCGTCACAGGGCCAGTTCGATGCGGAAGACTATCGGCGTCAGTTGGGGCAGGGAAACTAACTCGGGAGAATAAGAATGCGAAAGATGCTGCTGTTGTGCATGATGACAGCGGTGGCTGTGTGTGCCTCCTGCAGTCGGTCCATAGAGGATGACAATCGCGCAGTTGACGCAGCGGTAATCCAAAAACTCGATGAGCAGTGGTCCGCCACCGCGGGCAGGAATGATCTCGCGGGAACGGTCGCATTCTATGCCGATGATGCCGTCTTGTTGCCGCCGAACGCGTCCATTGCAACCAACGCCAAGGCGATCCGAGATTCATGGGCAGGCTTGCTTGGTCCAAATACGGCGGTGTCCTGGAAAGTGACGAAGGCAGACGTCGCGAATCCGGTGAACTAGGCTATCTGTACGGAACGTACGAATTGTCGATCAAAGATCCGAAAGGCGGTGCGCCGGTGCACGATACCGGAAAACTAGTCGAGATCTGGAAGAAACAGGCGGACGGCAACTGGAAATGCATTGTGGATACGTATAACTCAGATCTGCCGGTACCTGTGCCCGACAAGAAGTAAAGGGCTCTCGGTGGAAAAGATCCTAATCTCCCCGTCGTTGTGGTACCGTCTGGAAAGCTGAGAGGGCTCCCGAGGACCCTCCTGATGCAGATCGATCCGGCGGAACCCGACAACTTTTTCCGCCCGCGACGCGTCTGATTCCGGGACTTCTCACATGTTCAGTTCCGCCATGATGAATCGAATCGGTACGCGCCCCCTCATGCAGGTGTTGGTTCTTTTTGTTGCCATCTCTCCCGCATTTTCCAAGACCAATCTTCAGACCGTTGTGGTGCCTGTTGCGAATATGTACGCCGGGCCGAGCGACAAGACAGCCGTGGTTTCCCAGGCAATCTACGGAAGCAACGTCACTCTGCTGGTGGCCCGAGGAGAATGGTCGAGAATCCAGACGGAAGATCGCTACAAGGGATGGGTTCCGAGCCGCCACATCCGCATCGTTTTAAGTGGGAATGGATACGGGACCTCGGGGCCAACGGTGCAGGTGGCTAGCCTCTTCGCGAACATCTACAGCGAGACGGACATCACAAAGCATAAGCCAGTGATTACGGTTCCATTTGAGACGCGGCTGGAGGTCGCGACCGAAGAAAGCGATCCGAAGAGTCCGGGTAACAACGCGGCCGTGCCCGAAGGCTGGATGCATGTCCGATTGCCCGGCCGTACGAATGCGTGGATTCAGAGCGGAGATGTGGCGTCAGATCAGAAGCCACTCTCGATTCCCGAGTCGATCGAACTGGCTAAGCGTTTTGTGGGCTTTCCTTATTTGTGGGGAGGAACCTCAAGCTTCGGCTTCGACTGCTCCGGGTTTACGCAGATGCTGATCCGGGCCCGCGGCACGGTCATGCCTCGCGATGCAGACAAGCAGGCGGCATGGAGCGGCGTAACGGTAGTTGACCGGAAGGATCTGCAGGCCGGAGACCTTCTGTTTTTCGGATCATCTGCGAAAGACATCACGCACACCGGCTATTACATTGGAGACGGGCAATTCATCCACGATACGACCAATGGACATCCCGTAGTGCAGATCAGCAAACTCGAGGATCAACCCTGGACGCGGTTGCTGGTCGCTTGCCGGCGCGTGAAGGGCCCAGGCCACGAAGGCCACTAAAGTCCGCGAGAAAATCCTAAGTGTTCGACGGTGTGGTTGTCTTGACGGCGGTCGTCGCCTGCCCGGCACCGGCCGCTGCCGCTGAAGCCGATGGCTTACACAACTCCATGACTTCCTGAATGCGTTGGGTTTCATGCTGCATGGCCATCTGCCAGTTGCGCAGCGCTTCCTTTTCCTGTTGAACCTGTTCGCGGTTGCGCTGAATCCGTTCCGCATAGTGCGCGCGGATGCGCTCGAGCTCGGCCTCGATCTGGGCATTCTCCTCAGCTTTGCGGGATTCGAACGTCTCTAGTTGCTGGCGGCGTCCGGCCTCGTAGGAATCGAGGGCGCGCTGACGGCGCGTCGCATCCTGCAAGAGATCATCGATGGGAGTGGCCGCGGCATCCAGCGCCATGAGCACCGAGACGCGTTTGATGTCTTTGGAGAGATCGCGCAGGCGTTCGCTGTTGAGCATGTCAACCACTTTCTGAATGCCATATCCGGACGGCGGATTCAGAATTCCGGCAGCGCGGTAGATGTCGTCATAAGAGAGCAATTCGGTCTTGGATGCCGGGATGGCGTCTGCAACATGCGATGGCTTATTCACAGTTACCTCCGTAGGTTTTGATTTTGCGGACCCATCATTGGCTGGCGTGCCACGCCAGAGTTTGGGAAACAGCGTTTTGGATTCCATGGGTTTCCTTTCAGCAGCAGATGCATTGATCATTGGAGCCTGCTGCGCACTGGGAATCGCTTGCGTGCGTTCTTGCTGGGACTCGGGATCGCGTGTGAAAGCAGGCGTTGGGGACGGATCGACCGTCTTTGCCGCCGCCTGCGGCTTTGTGTTTGCCGGTTCCCGCAGGACACCGAGAAGAAAATCGCGGCCGTCACGGCGACAGTTGCGGGCTACGGCAGAGAACTGTTCGCGATGCCACTTGATGTGTACGCGCGAGCCGATCTGAACCGGCGCCTTGAGACGGAGACATGCGCCCGAGTGGGATGTATCTTCTAGCGTTGCACGCTCGCGAACGGGTTTGCCGGCAGGATCCTGCCAGGAGATTTCCGCCACGGCCCACATCACGGTCCTCGGCTCGACTTCACGGCGGTCCATGGCAGGGATATCGGCAGCTGGAGGAGGGAGTTGAGTTACTTGTGGACGTGGGCCGCAAAAGGCGATTACCACGATAGACGCGAAGTACCACGAAGGGAATCTGTGGGAATCGCGATCAGGAGAACAGGCGCATGAATCCTGTCGAAGGGAGGTCTGGCGAGATCAGTTGTACGCTATTCATTCCTGCGGCCTCAGTGATGGCTTCGGCGGCGAGGTATCCGCTGCGGACAGCGCCTTCCATCGTGGCCGGCCATCCGGTAGCAGTCCAGTCTCCAGCCAGAAAGACACGCGGCCACGCGGTGATCGGCGAAGGGCGATGCGCGTCGATCCCCGGCCGTGGCGAATAGGTCGCATTGACCTCCTTGATCACGGTCGATTTCACAAGATTCGCTTCACGCGCGGCAGGGAAGAACTCTCTCACTTCGGCGAGGGCGAGGTCAACGATATCGGCACGCGACTTGTCGATCAGGGTTTTGGAAGAGCTGACAACGAGTTCGATGTAACTTCCGAAGTTGGCATGGTTCGCACCCGGCGCCGCTCCAGACTGATTCAATCCGAGCGATTCTCGATTCTCACCCACAGTTGCCGCTACAGGCACAGGCGAGTTTTGCGTGCGCATCGGTTGCAGCCGCGACTTATGGAACATCCACTGAATGGTGCGGTCGAGCAGAACAGCATGATCCAGATCGGAAATCTGTCGATCGAACCAGAGGTGAATACCGGTGATAGGCGAGTTTTCGAAGTGTGAGATTTCTTCGCGGATCGGTGCGCTCTCGGGCGTATCGGGCAGAATGCGATCAAGGGAATCGAAGGGGAGTGCGGCAATCAAGTAGTCGAAGCTCTCTGTGCTGGCGTCGTCCGAGCGGTTACGTGCGCGAATTTGCACTTGTGAAGCGTCCGCAGAAAATGAGTCGACGGGGCAGCGGAAATCGAGCACACCTCCGCGAGCACGGATGTAGTCCCCAGCAGCGTTGTAGAGCTCGGTGAGCGGGATCATGGGGACGCCCATCTGTCGTGCCTCCGGCGACTTCATCGACTCCCGCACAACCTGGGCGGCAGCGGATATGGAGATGCGGTTGAGTTCTTCACTCAACGCGCTAATGAGGATCGGATGCCAAAAGCGTGCAACTGCGGTCGGACTCTGATGATGCTCGTCGAGCCACTGTTGGAAAGATTTTCCGTTGTCGCGTAGTTCAGTAAGTGTGATCGGAATCAGCGCGCGCGAAATTGAGAGTTTGTCAGCAGCGCTCAGAAACGAAAAATTCCAGAATGATGGCGCCGTGTGCATCGGAGCAGGAAGGCTGGAAGTTTTCATCACGGAGATGCGGCCGCCGGGCTCGATGAAGTTCATCTGATCGAACCAGCGAATCTGATCTGCGACTCCGATCCGCTCGTAGAACTCGATCAGGTTCGTGCAGAGGCGAAAGAGAACATGCTGACAATTGTCGACCACTTCGCCGGTGCCGGGATGTTCGTAAGAAGAAGCGCGTCCTCCGAGAAACGGGCGCTTCTCAAAGACTGTAACGCGAAAACCCAGGTCAGAGAGCGCACAAGCGGCGGCGAGTCCGGCGAGGCCGCCTCCGGCGATGGCGACTGTAGGTTGGGCTGAAGAGGGAGTCATCTAAGGTGTAAAAGCGGCCAGTTCTTGCGAAAAGCGCAGAAGACAATGGGGCACCAGCCATGGACTCAGGTCAGGCGCTTCACAAAACCTTTCCCTAGAATCTTGAGCTTTTCCCAAGTGCTGAGACTGACCTTCGCGGTGAAGACGTCGTACTGCTTGGCGGCGATTTTCTCGAGCAGGCTGCGGTAGATGTTTACCAGCACCCACAGCGCAGGTTGGCTGTCTTCAGAAATGTAACTGATCAATTCATCGCCGGAAGCGTAGTTCTCCCGGGCGCGGTCGGCCTCAAGAGCCAGTAGGGGACGCAGTCGCACTGGATCGGAGCCGCTCAACACATCCTGCGGGGTCAGCCCAAATTTCGCCAGATCCTCCTCCGGGAAATAAACCCGGCCGAATGATGCGTCTTCTTTCACATCGCGAATGATGTTCGTCAGTTGAAACGCGAGCCCGCAGTTTTCTGCCAACGCTTCTGCCGCGGGATCTCGGTATCCGAAAACGTGAATGCAGACCAGGCCGACGACCGAAGCGACTCGGTAGCAATAAAGGCGCAGATCCTCGAAAGTCCGGTACTGGATGTTCAAGCCGGGAGTATTCGAGAGCTGTGCGGCCTCGGATTCTTCGATATCCATCGCCGTGCCATGGGCGAGTTCGTCGAGAAGCCCGGCGGGGATCATGAAGCGGCGCTGGGCGTCGGTCAGCGCAAGCAGGATCGCGTCGTCGGTCGGTTGGCCCTGCTGCGCCCGATGAATTGCATCCAGCCATGTATCCAGCCGCTGGCGGCGTTCGGCAAAACTGACGTTCGGGTCGTCGGTAATGTCATCGCAGCGGCGCATGAAGGCATACACAGCGCACAGCGCTTCACGCTTTCGGCGAGGCAGGACCAAAAATGCGTAGTAGAAATTCTTGGCGGCGCTCCGCGTGATGCCTTTGCACACCGAATACGCCATGACCAACTGCGGCGGAGCGGGTGTCCATGGGATCGGCGCCTGGTGTGTACCGACACTCACCTGGGGCCTCCCGTGAGCTTTCCAAAAGCAGCGCGGGCAACAAGCGCGAGCTTGCGCGGCTTCGAGATGGCTGGGCGATTTCCGAGGACGGCATAACCTTGCTTTTCGATCGCGCGCAGAATCTCCTGGCCGCCGCGAGTGAAAAGTTCCAGATCAATCGCGAGTTCGTGATTCACTTTGCCGAGGAGCGGTAGACCTTGCCGGAACCAGTCGCGGGTGCGCTCGACTTCGAACTTCAACATTTCGCAGAAAGCCGCCGAATTGCGCTTGTTCGCGATATCGTCTTCGGTGACTCCAAAACGGCGGAGACTCTCCAGCGGCAGGTAGATGCGACCCTTATCGTAATCGACGCTGACATCCTGCCAGAAATTAGCAAGCTGCAATGCAGTGCAGGTGTAGTCGGATAGTTGCTGACGCTCAGCGTCCTTGTATCCGCAAAGGTAGAGCACGAGATGTCCGACGGGATTCGCCGAATACTTGCAATATCCGAGAACATCGTTGAAGGCCTCGAAGCGGGTGACGGTCTGGTCCTGGCGAAAAGCGATCAGAAGGTCGGAGAACTCGTGCTTCGGAATCTCGAACTGGCGAACCGTCTCTGCCAGCGCCACGAAAACTGGGTGCTTCGGATTGCCGTCGTAGCAGGCGTCGAGCTCACGCTGCCACTGATCCAGAAGCTCGAGAGAGGCGGTCGTATCGCCGACCTCATCGCCGAGATCGTCGGAAATCCGGCAATAGGCATAAACGTTGTAGAAGTGTTGCCGTAGGCGCGCAGGAAGAAACCACGTCGCTACCGAGAAATTTTCGTAGTGAGTGCGGGCCAGATGGGCGCAGTACGCGCGAGCTTCATCGAGAGTTGGAGCAGAAGACGGAATCGCATAGCTCGCCGGAAGACGGCTCCATCCAAGGGCTGCCGGATTTTGGGTTGCCAACTGGGTCACGGTTAAGAATTGTTGATTGTTAATTCTTGATCGTTGAGTAAAAAGCTATAGGTACACACGTTCTGCTTTTCAATCGACAATCAACAATCAACAATCTGCAATTCGATTGTTTGAAGGACGAGCCCACGTCCCTCAGTGGCCAGGGATGATTGCGGTCTTGATGTCACCCCCGCGGTTGAGCATGTGGCGCAGAACCTGCTGCAGGCGCGACAGTGGCGCTTCACCGGTGATGTAGTCGGTCGGACGGATCTTTTTAGCAGCGATCAACCCGAATGCCCGGCGAACCGTTTCCGGCGTGTGGTGGAATGTAGCTTTCAAGGTGATTTCGGAGTAGTGCAGACGATTGGTTTCCAGTTGCACCTTGGTTCCGCTGGCGCAACCGCCGAAGAAGTTCACGGTGCCGCCCTTGCGAACCATGTCCACGGCCCATTCCCATGCTTCCGGCTTGCCCACGGCTTCGATCACAACATCGCAACCCCGCTTCTGCGGAGACAGCGCCCGTACAGCTTCAACCACGTCCGCCGATTTCGTCGTCTGAATGATCTCGTGCGCACCCATCTGCTTGGCAGCTTCAACTTGTCCATCGCGCTTGACCACGGAGATCACGTTGCAACCGATGGCTCGGGCCACCTGCACGAACATGAGTCCAATCGGGCCTCCGCCAAGGATCGCGACGGTGTCGCCGATTTCCACTCCCGTTTCATGAAGCCCGCGAAGAACGCACGCCAACGGCTCGGTCATCGCCGCATCTTCGAACGATACATTGGGCGGGATCACCAGCATGTTGGCTTCAACAATGCGGCGTGGAACACGGATGTATTCCGCATACGCGCCGTTGTTAAAGAGCAGGTCTTCGCAAAGATTCTCCTGATGCTTCGAACAGTAGAAGCACATCTGGCACGGCGCGGAATTAAGGGCGACGACGCGCATGCCTTTCTTGAAGCCGTTCACGCCGGCTCCGACTTCTTCGATGACTCCGGCTAGTTCATGCCCGAAGAGGGCAGGGGGGACAATCATGCGCGCGTGGTATCCGCGCTGGTACACCTTGAGATCGGTACCGCAGGTCAAAGCGACCTGAACCTTGACCAGAACCTCGCCATCGTTAACGCGTGGGATGGGGACTTTCTCGATCTTCAGATCTTCTTTGCCGTACAAGACGGCTGCGGTCATTTTTCCGTTCACTGCTTGCTTCCTTCCCAGCTACTCCCGGGCTGAATCATGATCTTCATGGACGACGGTTGCGGATGGGCCGCAAGGTCCAGGGCTTTAGGGCTCTCGGAGAGCGAAAAGCGGTGGCTGACCAGCCGTTCCAGATCCATCCCCCGGTTCATGACAAAGTGGACAGAATCATCCTGCAGGTCGACTGAGGCGCTGTAGGAGCCAACCAGCGTCTTCTCATCGACACACACGGCCGCAGGATCAATGATTGCCTCTCCGTGCTGCGTTTGCGCAAACAACAATATCCGCCCCCCAGGGCGGGCCGCATCCATCGCGGTGCGAATGAGCGAATTACCGCCGACAGCCAAAATCACTGCGTCAGCACCACGCCCTTCCGTCATTTCGCGGACACGCTCCACTACATTTGCCTGCGAAGCGTCAATGGTTTGGTCGAGTCCGAAATTTGATCCTATTTTAAGCCTCTCCGCGTACAAATCGGAAGTAATTAAGCTGGCCCCGTCCCGGCGGGCCAGTACGCTTAATATGATGCCGATCGGGCCTTGGCCGATTGTAAGGACGCTTTCTCCGGATTGCAGGTTGAGGGCCTCAATCCCCTTCATACAAGTGTTCACTGGCTCGACAAAGCATGCCTGCTCGTACGAAACGCCGTCGGGAATGCGCACCGTTCCGTGCTGAACGATCCAGTCCATGACGCGGACATACTCCGCAAATCCCCCGCCAGACGCCTCAAATCCGGCGGTACAGCCGACTTTCTTGTAGGTCGTACACTGGGCGAATGTCTTATGTCGGCAGTAAAAGCACTCGCGGCAAGGGATGTGGTGGAAAACCATGACGCGGTCGCCGGGGGTGTATTCGGTGACGCCTTCTCCGACGGCTGCGACCACGCCTGAGGTTTCGTGTCCAAAGATCCGAGGGGCGGAATGAGAGCCTGTGGAAATCTTCTTGAGGTCCGTCCCGCAGACGCCGCAGGAATGCACGCGCACCAGCATTTCCCCTGGGCCAATCTTTGGAACTGGAACGGTTTCGAGACGCACGTCATTGATGCCGCGATACACGGCGGCCAACATCGTCGCTGGGATGGAATGTGGAGGGTCTTCGACGACTGTCTGTCCGGCTAAAGCCATATGGGAACAATTTTAGATGATATGGAGCTGAAAATTGGTGCATAAGGATGGAACCCGGGTTGGGCAGACTACTCTCGTCGTTTGGGCGACAAAAAGCCATCACCACAGAGG
>Ga0335079_10007836_pt1 | contig 12140 bp, 11 predicted proteins | sample Lox_Sample_33_FD_206719 | JGI IMG/M metagenome (GOLD analysis project Ga0335079, IMG submission 206719) | Soil microbial communities from Loxahatchee National Wildlife Refuge, Florida, United States - Lox_Sample_3.3 | ecosystem: Environmental > Terrestrial > Soil > Wetlands | place: USA... | reverse complement strand
GTGTTGGGCTCGTTCCACACCGTCGGGCCGGCGCTCGAGTGGCTTCGGATATACTGACTGCGGTTCTCCGCGGCCTTGGGTTTCCCGGCTTCGCCCCCATTGTGGACACTCTGGTGAAAGAACGGCTGACGGGCGCAATCATTCTCGTGGCCCTGATCGTCGTGCTGGTGCCCGAGTTGCTCAGCGGGCCGATCCATCCGGCAGCACGCGCGCACGGCCCGGCATCGTCGGCGGAGGAACCGCCATTACGCTCCTACACCATCAATCTCGCGGACGAGTCCCACGGGGGCACGCTGCCGATGCAAGCGGCGAGCGAGCCGCTGCCAGCGCCGGCTCCGGCGGTGGAGCCGGCCGCGCCCGCAGGCAAACCTCAGCCCGTGTCCGCCGCGGCGCCCGCAGCGCCCGCTGCTGCGCCCGCCGCACCGGCCGCGCACGCAGCAGCGACACCGCCCCACGCCTCCGCCGCGCCACCCGCGACGGCGTCCCCGGCGGCGGCGACCGGCGCCGGGGCTTATGTCGTGCAGCTCGGCAGCTTCGCGAGCCGCGCGAACGCCGACCGCCTGGCGAAGCAGGTACAGGGGCTCGGCTATCCGGTCAGCGTATCGCGGGGCACCACGGGCCGGCGGCTCTACCGCGTGCAGGTGGGCCCGGCGCGCGACCGTACGTCCGCGGAGCAGATGGCGGCGAAACTGAGCGCGCAGGGACATGCCGGCAAGGTGGTACCCAGGTAGCGCCGGACGCGTGCGACGCAGCGCTCGGCACGCGGGGAGTTGGTCTTGTACAATTCGCGCGGCGCGGAATGAGCGCGGCAGCGTGCTTGAGCAATGACAACGCCAGACTACGTGATCATCGCCGCGATCCTGATCTCGGCTCTCATCGGCGCCGCCCGGGGCCTGTTGCGCGAGGGGATCGCGCTCATCACCTGGGTCATCGCGCTGATTCTCGCCTGGCACTTCTCCGACCTCGTCGAGCCGCATCTCGGCGGGCTGCTGTCGGCGACGGCCGTGAAGCCGTGGGTGGCGCGCCTCGTGGTCCTCGGCGCGACGCTGCTGGTCGGCGCGCTGGTCGGTGCCGTGGTGAGCCAGTTCGTGCGGCTCTCGATCTTCACCGGCATGGACCGCCTGCTGGGCTTCGCCTTCGGCGCGCTGCGGGGACTCCTTCTCTTAGGCATCTTCGTGATGCTCGGCCAGCTGCTCAAGCTCGACCGGGATCAGTGGTGGCGCGAATCGCATCTCATCCCGGCGGGCGAGTCGATCGCGAACGGAGTGCGGTTTCTGGTGGGCGAGGGCGCCCAGCCGCACAGCCGGGACGTCCCGGTATGAGGAGCCCGGGCTAAAGCCATGTGCGGCATCGTCGGCATCGTCGGCACCAGTGCGGTCAACCAGCGCCTGTACGATGCGCTCACGGTGCTGCAGCACCGCGGCCAGGACGCCGCCGGCATCGCCACCTCGCTCGAGGGCGAGCTCAGCGTGCGCAAGGGCAGCGGACTGGTGCGCGATGTCTTTCAGCAGCACCACATGATCGAGCTCAAGGGCAACGCCGGCATCGGGCACGTGCGCTACCCGACCGCCGGCTGCGACAGCGCTTCCGAAGCCCAGCCCTTCTACGTCAACGCGCCCTACGGCATCTGCCTCGGGCATAACGGCAACCTCACCAACGCCTCCGAGCTCGCCGAGATCCTGATCCGCGAGGACCGGCGGCACCTGAACACCAGCTCCGACTCCGAGGTGCTGCTCAACGTCTTCGCCTCCGAGCTGCAGCGGGTCGGCACGGCGCGCATCACGCCGGCGGACGTGTTCGCGGCGGTGAGCGCCGTCTACCGCCGCTGCCGCGGCGGCTATGCGGTGGTCGCGATGATCATCGGCCACGGGATCCTCGGCTTTCGCGATCCGAACGGCATCCGCCCGCTGGTGCTCGGCGAGCGCCGCACGGCGCGCGGCACCGAGTGGATGCTGGCCTCCGAGAGCGTGGCGCTGGATTCCCTGTCGTTCCGCCTGGTGCGCGATGTAGCGCCGGGTGAGGCCGTGTTCATCGACGAAGCCGGCAGGCTGCACGCGCAGCAGTGCGTCGCCACGCAGCGCCACACGCCCTGCATCTTCGAGTACGTCTATTTCGCGCGGCCCGACTCCAAGATCGACAACATCTCCGTGTACCGCGCGCGCATGCGCATGGGCGACCGGCTCGCCGACAAGATCCTGCGCGAGCGCCCCAGCCACGACATCGACGTCGTGATCCCGATCCCGGACACCAGCCGCACCTCGGCGCTGCAGCTCGCGCAGCGCCTCGGCGTCAAGTACCGCGAGGGGTTCATCAAGAACCGCTACATCGGCCGCACCTTCATCATGCCCGGGCAGGAGGAACGCCAGAAGTCGGTGCGCCGCAAGCTCAACGCCATCGACCTCGAGTTCCGCGGCAAGACCGTGCTGCTCGTCGATGACTCGATCGTGCGCGGCACGACCTCTGCGCAGATCATCGAGCTCGCGCGCGAGGCGGGCGCCGCCAAGGTGTACTTCGCTTCGGCTGCCCCGCCGGTGCGCTTCCCGAACGTCTACGGCATCGACATGCCGGCGGCGAGCGAGCTCGTGGCGAGCGGCCGCACGCTCGAAGAGATTCAAAGTCTGATCGGCGCCGACTGGCTCGTGTACCAGGACCTGGACGATCTCATCGCCGCCTGCAAGCACGAGGATGCGCGCATCGAGGAGTTCGACACCTCGTGCTTCTCGGGTGTCTACGTCACGGGGGATGTCACGCCGCAGTACCTCGAGCGCCTCCAGGACGAGCGCTCCGATGCCGCCAAGCTCGCCCGCCGCGAGCGGCGCAAGCTCAAAGTGGTGCGCGGGAGCTGAGCTGGGTCCTTCGAGCGACCCCCGGCGCGAATTACTGCTGAGTCTTCTGCAGGCGGCGCTCTCCTGCGTCGACGGCCGGCGCTGCGTGCGCGAGGCCCTCAGCGGCGCCGAAGAGGCGCCCGGGGCGGACGGCCCCGTCTGGCTCGCCGCGGTCGGCAAGGCCGCAGCCGCCATGGCGCTCGGCGCCTACGACGCGCTCGGCGGGCGCATTGCCCATGCTTTGATCATCACCCGGGTCGGGCACACTCCGCCCGAGCTCGGGAGAGCCCGCGGCGTCGAGGTCGTCGCCGGCTCCCATCCGGTACCGGATGAGCGCTCGCTCGCCGCCGGCGAGCGGCTCCTGCAGTGGGTCGAGGCGCTGCCGCGGGAGGCGCAGCCGCTTTTTCTCGTCTCGGGCGGCGCCTCGAGCCTCGTCGAGGTGCTGAAGCCCCCCACGAGCCTCGCCGACCTCGAGAGCTTCACGGCGCGCGAGCTCGCCGCGGGAACTAAGATCGGCGAGCTCAACGCCAAGCGCATCGCGCTCTCACGCATCAAGGGCGGGCGGCTCACGGCGCGCCTCGGCGGGCGCGCGGCGCGGGCGCTCTTCCTCTCCGACGTCCCGGGCGATGATCCCAACGTGATCGGCTCAGGGATTTTAGGCCTGGCGAGCGAGGGCGAGGACCGGGTCGAGCGCCGGGTCGTCGCCTCCGTCGAGCGTGCGGTCGAGGGCGCGGCGGCGGCGGCCCGCACGCGCGGACTCTCGGTGCACGCGCCGGGTCGGCGCTTCGACGACGATGCGCTGCGCCTCGCGGCGCGCTTCGCGCACGAGCTGCGGCTCTCGCCAGCCCAGGTGTGCGTGTGGGGCGGAGAGTCGACCGTGCAGCTGCCACCCAATCCGGGCCGGGGCGGGCGCAATCAGCATCTGGCGCTCGCCGCCGCCAAGCTGATCGCCGGCAATGCCGACCTGATGCTGCTCGCCGCCGGGACCGACGGCACCGACGGAGTCACCGAGGACGCCGGCGCGCTGGTCGATGCCGAGAGCTGCGGGCGCGTCGCCCTCGATGGGCTCGACGTGGATGACTGCCTCGCCCGCGCCGATTCCGGCACCGCGCTCGCCGCGAGCGGGGATCTCGTGCACCTGGGGCCCACGGGCACCAACGTCGGGGACCTCGTGATCGGCCTGAAGCTCCAACCCGCGGCGGCCGGCGGCGCGCCGGGCGCGCGTGGCGGCCCGCGGGCCCCCATGCTCTAATCGCGCCCCCATATGCGGGTCCTCCTGATCGAAGAAGACGCGCGCCGCTGTGCGCAGATCCGCGAGCGGCTGATCGCCTGGCGCCCGGAGGCGAGCCTCACGGTCCATCAGCCGGTCTCCCAGGGAGCGCTCGCGCCCGAGTTCCTCGCGCAGGGCTACGACGCCGTGCTGGTCGCGGATGAATGGCCGGGCGGTCAGGGGATTCAGTGGGCGCGCGAGCTCGCCGCACGCGCCGGCTTCGCCCCCATCGTGCTGCTTCAGCAGCGTGCGGACTCGGCGGTGGCGGGCGAGACCGCCGCGCTCGGCGCCTGGGCGGTGACGGGCGAAGATCTCGAGGGCGAAGGATTCCACCGGGTGCTCACGGCAGCCGAGCAGCGCCAGACTCACGCGCGCGCGCTATGGCGTAGCAGCCAGGCGGGGCGTGAGTCGCAGCGCTTCGGCGATGCCTTCGTCCGCGGCTACCGGCGCGTCCGGCGCCTCGCCGCGGGCCGGCTCACCGATCTGTATGTCGGCGAGGGCGAGCGCGAGGGGACGCTGGTGGCGCTCAAAGTGGCGCGCGACCGGCACGACGAGCGCGAGCCCGTCGACATCTTCGGGCGCTTCCTGCAGGAGTACGAGCTGGTGCAGCGCGTCGAGGGCGCGGGCGTCGCGCGGCTCTACGATCTCGGCGTCAGCGACGAGCACGCCTGGCTCGTCATGGAATACTTTCCGCTCGGCGACCTGCGCCGGCGGATGCGCGCCCAGACCCTGACGCCGCGCGAGGCGCTGCTCTATGCCATCGAGGTTGCCCGGGCGCTCGAGCGCGTGCACGCCGCCGGCGTGCTGCACCGGGATCTGAAACCGGGCAACGTCATGCTGCGCGCCGACGGCAGCAGTGCGCTCATCGATTTTGGCCTTTCCAAGGACACGGCGCTCAGTGCCGATGCCACCGACGGCGGTACCATCTTCGGCACGCCTCACTACATGAGCCCCGAGCAGGGCCACGCCGAGCCGATCGATGCGCGCAGCGATCTCTATAGCCTCGGCGTCATGCTCTTCGAGATGCTCACGCGCGAGAAGCCCTTCCGCGCCGACAATCCCATGGCGATCGTCTACAAGCACCGCAAGGAGCCGATCCCGCGGTTGCCTGCGGAGTGCGCGGCGCTGCAGCCGCTCATCGAGCGGCTGCTCGCGAAGGCGCCGGGCGACCGCTTCGCCAACGCGGGCGAGGCGGCGCAGGCCATGACACGGGCGCTCGGGGAGTGGATCGCACGGGAGGTGCGAGCGTGAGCGAGCCGTTTCCTGCGATCCTCACGGCGCCGACGCCCGAGGCCTGGACGGCGGCGGCGGCCGCGCGCTTGCCGGAGCTCCTCGTCGATCACGCCAACTGTGAGAAGAAGGCGGCCTCGAGCGCCATGGCCCTGATCTTCGCCTACCCCGAGGACACTTCGCTCGTGCTCGCCCTCGCGCGCCTCGCGCGTGAGGAGCTCAGGCACTTCGAGCAGGTGCACCGGGCGATGCGCGAGCTCGGGATCAGCGGGGCGCGCCAGCGCCCGGGCCGCTACGCCCAGGAGCTGCGCCGCTGCCTGCGTACCACACACCCGCAGCGAAAGCTCGATCTCCTGCTGGCTGCCGCGCTCATCGAGGCACGCTCGGCCGAGCGCTTCGCGCTGCTTACCGATCGAGTCCCGGCGCCCCTCGCCGCGCTCTACCGCGAGCTCGCGATTTCCGAGGCGCGGCACTTCGAGCTCTACCTCGACTTCGCGCGCGAGCGCGCGCCGCAGCAGTGGCAGGCGCGCCTCGCCGAGCTCGCGGCTCGCGAGGCGCAGCTCGCGACGGCGCCGGACACGGAGCTGCGCTTTCACTCAGGGCCGCCGCCCGCCGTGAACTAACAGTCTGTTACAAGCCTCGGGCGCCTCGAGGGCACGAAAGCTGGTGTCGGGTGTCTCTACGCCCCAGTATCCTCGGTTCCGGTAAGAGGCTTCGCAGCGCATGAACGACCATCCGCACCTTCTGATCGTCGACGATGACCGCGAGATCCGGGGACTGCTGGCCCAGTACCTGGAGAAGCACGAGTTCCGCACCACGGCGGTGGCGGACGGCAAGGAGATGCGCCGCGTGCTCGATCGCTCGCACGTGGACCTCGTGGTGCTCGATGTGATGCTGCCCGGGGAGGATGGGCTCTCGCTCTGCCGCGAGCTGCGCGGGCGCTCGCAGCTGCCGATCATCATGCTCACCGCCCGCGGCGAGGACGTCGACCGGATCGTGGGACTCGAGCTCGGGGCCGATGACTACGTCGCCAAGCCCTTCAACCCGCGCGAGCTCCTGGGGCGCATCAAGGCGGTGCTGCGCCGCTCGGCGCACGCCCCGCGCGATCCCTCGCCGGAGACGGTGCGCTCCTTCACCTTCGGCGGCTGGCGGCTCGACACCATCACCCGCACGCTGACCGATGCCGAGGGCAAGGAAGTGGCCTTGAGCGGCGCCGAGTATCGGCTGCTGGCGGTGCTGCTCGCCGCCGGCAACCGCGTCCTCACCCGCGCCCAGCTCACCGAGCTCCTGCGCGGGCGCGATGCCGATCCTTTCGACCGCAGCATCGACGTGCGTATCAGCCGGCTGCGGCAGATCCTGGGCGACGATGCCCGCGCCCCTCAGATCATCAAGACCGTCTACGGCGAGGGCTATGTCGTCGGCGTCAGCGTCGAGAGCCAGTGAGCCGAAGGGATCGGTGCGCCTGAGATTCTGGCCGCAGTCACTCCTCGGCCGGCTGATCGCCGCGACGGTGCTCGCGGTGCTCATCGCCCAGGCCGTGGGACTCGTGCTGATCGCCGAGGAGCGCGAGAGCTTCGTCCTCCAGAACAGCGTGCGCGAGTGGACGCGGCGGATCGTCGATACGGTACAGATGCTCGAGCCCCTGGGGGCCGACGCGCGCGCCACGGCGGTTGCGCAGCTCGCAGCGCCGCGCGGAATGCCGCCGTCGCCGCCGCCCGAGGATGAGCCGCCGCACGCCGCGCGCAACCTGCTCGATCCGCAGCGCACCTTCATGCGCGTGCCGCTGCTGACCGATTTCGAGCGGACGCTCCGCGACCAGGTGCAATCGGCGCTCGGCGCCCGCTACGAGGTGACCGTCGGCCGCGCGCTCGATGCAGGGCGGCCGGCGATCGCGCTGCCGGTGCCGTTCTACGAGGCGCGCGAGCTCGCCGCCCACCGCGACACGGCGCTGCGCTACGACGTGGCGGTGCGCTTCCCCGAGGGCGGCATCGAGGTGTTTCGCGTTACGCGCGTGCCGGGCGGGGCACCGCTGCCGCGGAATCTGCGCGTCAACCTGACGCTGCTGGTGCTGATCCTGGTGATGGCCCTCTACGTCACCGCGCGCAGCATCACCCGGCCGCTCTCGGCGCTCGCGCGGGCCGCCGACAGCATCGGCCGCGATGCGCGCCCGGAGAAGCTCCCCGAGGCCGGCGCGCGCGAGCTGCGCGATGCGGCACGCGCCTTCAACACCATGCAGGATCGCCTGCGCCGTTATCTCGACAGCCGCAGCCGCGTGCTGGCGGCGATGTCGCACGACCTCAAGACGCCGCTCACGCGCCTGCGCCTGCAGGTCGAGACGCTGGAGGACCCGGCGCTGCAGGAGCGCATGGTCAGGGAGCTCACCGAGATGGAGCTCATGGTGCGCGAGGCGCTCGCGCTGTTTCGCGGGCTCGATGACGGCGAGCCCGCGGTTCCCGTCGATATGAACGGGCTCATCGCCTCCGTGCAGCAGTCCTTCTCCGAGATGGGGGCCGCGGTGACCGTCAGGGGTCAGGCGCTCGCGCCCTTCACCGGCAAGGCACAGGCCCTGAAGCGCTGCCTCACGAACCTCATCTCCAACGCGATCGACTTCGGCACGCGCGCCACCGTGCAGGTCGAGGACAACGGCGAGCTCGTCGTCCGGGTGCGCGACGAGGGGCCGGGCATCCCCGAAGGCGAGCTCGAACGGGTGTTCGAGCCCTTCTACCGGCTCGAGCACTCGCGCAACCGCGACAGCGGCGGCACGGGCTTAGGTCTCACCATCGCCCGGGACATCGCCCAGGCGCACGGGGGTACGCTGATGCTCGCCAACCTCCCTCAGGGCGGCCTCGAGGCGGCCTTAAGGCTCCCCCGCAGGCACTGATCGGGGCCGTCCGGGGGCGAGACACTCGCTCACACTTGCTCACGGCGCTCTCTTGGGCGCTGCCGTTAGCCTGATCCTGCGGTGCAACTCAACCTTCGCACCCGCACGAGGAGAAAAGTTCATGAAAGCGTTGATGAAGGCATCGCTCCTGGCACTGGCGGCGCTCTGGGCAGGCGCCGCGCTGGCTGGGGCGGGCGGCGGCAATCAGGCGAGCCACATGGAGAAGCTCGCCATCCTGCTCGACCTGACGGATGCGCAGAAGCCGCAGGTTGAGACCATTCTCCAGGGCGAGCATCAGCAGATGAAGACGCTGTTCGAGCAGACCAGGGCAGCGGGCGGCAAGCCCGACTTCCAGGCGCTGCACGCGGCGCGTCAGCAGATCAGCCAGGACACGCTGACCAAGCTCTCGGGCGTGCTCTCGCCGCTGCAGCTGAAGAAGTTCCAGACGCTGCAGCAGATGCACCACGGGTTTGGCCACCGGGGGCCGCCGGGCGGCGCACCCGCGGCTACCACTAACTGAGATCCCACCCCTGAGGTCGGCGCGGGCGAAAGGAAGCGCCCGCGCCCGGCGGGATGCTCAGCCGCCCGTCCGCTCCCGCGGGAGCGAGCGCAGCGCGTAGCTTCCGCGCTCGACGCTCAAGTAGCTTCCCTGCTCGTACCAGGCGCCGAGCACGATGCGCTGGGCGCTCGCGCCGTCGACCGTCAGGTCGTGCACGCCCGGGCGGTGCGTGTGGCCGTGGATCATGCGGCGCACGCCCGCGGCGCGGAACGCGCGCTCTACCGCCCCCGGGTTCACGTCCATGATGGTCGGCACGGTGCGTGCGATGTGCCGCCGGCTGCCGGCACGGACCTCATTCGCCAGCACTTCGCGGTGCGCGAGCGGCAGCGCGAGGAAGCGCCGCTGCAGGTCAGTGCGCCGCACGATGCTGCGCAGCTCCTGGTAGGAATGATCGTCGGTGCAGAGGGCATCGCCGTGCGTGATCAGTACCCGCTCGCCGTCGAGCTCGGCCACCACCGGATCGCTGAGGAGGACTGCGCCGGTGCGCTCGCAGAAGCCCGACCCGAGGAGAAAGTCCCGATTGCCGTGCAGCACGAAGCAGGGCAGGCCGCGCGCGCTGAGGTCTTCGAGCGCGGCGCACACCCGCTGCGCCGTCTCGCTGCGGTCGTCATCGCCCACCCAGCTCTCGAAGAGGTCGCCGAGGATGTAGAGCGCCTCGGCGCGTGCCGCGTGCGTCGCGAGAAAGGCGAGGAACTGCCCGATGGCCGGCGTCGAGTCGTCGCCGAGGTGCACGTCCGAGACGAAAAGCTGCGTCATCGCTTGAGGCGGCGCGCGCGCTGACGGCTATTTCGGCGAGAGGATCTTCTGCGGCTCGGCCGGTTTCACCGGCGCCGCTGCGGGCGCCGCCGCGGTCGGCGCCACGACGGTGATGCTCTGGATGATGATCGGCTTCAAGGGCGCGTCCTGCTTGAAGGGGCCGACGGCCCCGGTCGGCGTCTCGCCGATCTTGTCGATCACGTCCATTCCCTGCACCACACGGCCGAAGACCGTGTAACCCCAGCGGGTCGGGACGGGATCGAGATCCGGGTTGTCGACCAGATCGATGTAGAACTCGGCGTTGCCCGAGTGCGGGGCGGTAGCCCGCGCCAACCCCACGGCGCCGCGCTTGTTCTGCAGGCCGTTACCCGACTCGTTGACGATGTTCTCGTGGGTGCTCTTCAGGTTCATGGTGGCGGCATCGTGCCCGCCGCCCTGGATCACGAAGTTCGGCACCACGCGGTGGATCAGCGTGTTGGTGTAGAAGCCCTCTTTCACGTAGCGGAGGAAGTTGGCGGCGGTGAGCGGGGCGCGCTCGGGCCGCACCTCGATGACGAAGTCACCCATGGTGGTGACCACGCGCACCTGGGTGGTTTGTTCCTCGGCGGACGCGGCGCCCGGAAGGCAGGCGAGGCCAAGCAGCAGCGAGGCGGCGGCAAGAGGTGCGCGGAGCTTGATGGGCATCGATCCTCCAGGTGGCGAATTCTAAGCTGCGGCGCAAGTCCGCGACAGCAGTTGACACTTGGTGCGCGCCTTTGTTGCGTTTCGGCCCAATCCCGTAACATGGGGTAATGAGTCCGCCGCCGGTCACCCGTTTCGCTCCGAGCCCCACCGGCGAGCTGCACCTGGGGAATGCGCGCACCGCGCTGTTCAACCTGCTGCTCGCCCGGCATGCGGGCGGGCGCTTCATTTTGCGCATCGAGGACACCGACACCGCGCGCAGCCTCGAGACCCACATGCAGGCGCTGCTCGCGGACCTGCGCTGGCTGGGCATCGAGTGGGACGCGGGGCCGGATCGCGAGGATGCGCTCGGCCCCTACCGCCAGTCGCAGCGCGGCGCGCTCTACGCCGGCTACTTTACGCAGCTCGAGCAGCGCCAGGCCGTCTACCCCTGCTTCTGTACGCCGCTCGAGCTCGAGCTCTCGCGCCGCGCCCAGCTCGGCGCCGGCAAGCCGCCGCGCTACGCCGGGACCTGCCGCGATCTGTCGCCGGATGAGCGTGCCCGGCGCGCGCGCCAGGGCGAGCCCGCGACGCTGCGCTTCCGCGTGCCGGCCGGGCTACGCATCGAGTGGGTCGACCTGGTGCGCGGGCCGCAGAGCTTCGCGACCGATGACATCGGCGATTTCGTGGTGCGGCGCGCGGACGGCTCGGCGGCGTTCTTCTTCTGCAACGCCGTGGACGATGCCTGCATGGGCGTGACGCTGGCACTGCGTGGCGAGGATCACCTCGCCAACACGCCGCGGCAGCTGATGGTGCTCGAGGCCTTGGGCCTCAACGCCCCCGGTTATGGGCACGTGGCGCTGCTCGTCGGCGCCGACGGTGCGCCGCTGTCCAAGCGCCACGGGGCCACGAGCGTGCGCGAGTACCGTGAGCAGGGCTATCTCCCGCTTGCGCTCCTCAACCACCTGTTCCGCCTCGGCCACTCGACTGCGCTGCACGGGCTTCTGACACTGGATGAGATGGCGCGGGGCTTCGACCCGAAGCACCTGGGGCGCGCGCCGGCGCGCTTCGATGAGCAGCAGCTCGCCGTCTGGCAGAAGGACACCGTGCATAACCTGACCCCCGAGGCCGCGCGATTCTGGCTCAGGGGACTCCTGCCGCCCGCGCTCGATGAGCGGTCGCTGACCGCATTCGTCGCCGCGATACTTCCGAACCTCGTGCTGCCCGGGGATGCCCTGGCGTGGGTCGACGTGGTGTTCGGCGGCCCGCCGGCGCTCGAGGAGGGGGGCGAGGCCGTGGTGCGCGATGCCGGCGCCGGCTACTTCGCCGCCGCCGCAGCGGCGGCCGCCCAGAGCGGCAACGATCTCGCGGCAATCGCGGGGGCGGCGCGCGCGGCGACCGGCCGCAACGGCAAGCAGCTCTACATGCCGCTGCGCCTCGCGCTCACCGGGCGCGCGCATGGACCGGAGCTTGCGCCGCTCCTCAAGGCCATGCCGCCCGGCAAGGCGCGCGAGCGGCTGGCGCGCTTCGCATGATCCGCATTCACGACTCGCTCACGGGCGAGAAGCAGGAGCTGAGGCCCATCACGCCCGGGACGCTGCGGATGTATGTCTGCGGGCTCACCGTCTACGACTACGTGCACATCGGGCACGCGCGCATGCTGACGGTGTTCGACGTCGTGACGCGCTACCTGCGGCACCGTGGGCTGCGGCTCACCTACGTGCGCAACATCACCGACATCGACGACAAGATCATCCGCCGCGCGGCCGAGAACGGCGAGACGACCGAGGCCCTCACCGCGCGCTTCATCGCCGCCATGCACGAGGATTGCGCGCGGATGGCGATCCTGCCGCCCGACGAGGAGCCGCGCGCCACGCAGTACGTGCCGCAGATCATCGCCATGGTGTCGAAGCTCCTCGAGGGCGGCTACGCCTACGTCGCCCCCGACGGCGACGTGCT
>Ga0335079_10007833_pt1 | contig 12142 bp, 15 predicted proteins | sample Lox_Sample_33_FD_206719 | JGI IMG/M metagenome (GOLD analysis project Ga0335079, IMG submission 206719) | Soil microbial communities from Loxahatchee National Wildlife Refuge, Florida, United States - Lox_Sample_3.3 | ecosystem: Environmental > Terrestrial > Soil > Wetlands | place: USA... | reverse complement strand
CGCGCCTGACGAGAGCGGGACTGCTTTCCAGGCCTCCGCCAAGGTCTGCAGCAGCTGCAAGACTTCAGCCAGCGGCGCATCCGCCTGCTCGAAATTGGCGGCCAGCAGGCGCCGTTGCATGTAGTCGTAAAGCTCGGCCAGCCGCTGGCTCACTTGGGGAGCGCGCTCGGGATGGAGCGAGGCGGTCAACTCCGCCAGGATTTCGACAGCTTTAGAAATGGCGGTGGAGCGGGTGGCGATGTGGCCGGCCGCCAGATGCCGCCGCGCGGCTTGCACCGCATCGACCGCGGCATCATACAAGATCCGGACCAACTCGACCGGATCCGCCGAGAGGATCCTCTCTTCCAGATATGCATCTTGTGCGGTCGCGGCCACCCCGGATCCTCCACACCCCATATCGGCAAGCCGGCGCGCCCTTTGAAGAATGCCGCGCCTCATTTGTGCTGGCCCGCTGAGCGCATGGCTTCCGCCAATCGCAGGACGTATTCGGGCGGGATCTGCCGGATGACTTCGTTGGTCTTGCGGTTCACGATCCGGATCACCGGGCGCTGCGAACCGCGGTCGAGAACAAAAGACAGCTCGTTATCCTGTCCGAATAACTCGGTAGCGTTGACGGCGTGGACAGCTTCAATCAGCCGCCGGTTTTCAGCCGGCTGCCCGGCGGATACGGCGACCTCAGCCGGCGCGACAACCCGAGATGCGGTCTGGAGCGGTGCGACATCCATAAAATGACTCCTCGCCAGAGCCGGGCCACTGCCGCGGCTCGGCCGGGATGAAGGCGTGTCACCGCAGAGCCTGCGGTGGGGCCCGTCTCTCCTCACTGGCTCTTATCGGCAGCGGCTGTGCCGAGTTTGAGGCGGCATCCACAAACCATCAAAAGCGCGTCGGGAGAGCCGAAGAGACTGCATAGGAGGCAGAAGCGTGCGTGCAGCCGAGCCAGGCCGATGCGCCATGATCGGACTGGCTGCCGAGGAAATCGAATGGATCCGCCTGCTCGTCAAGCTGCTGCGGGATCCGGACCCGGTCACCCGCGAGCTGGTCCGCCAGGCGCTCGCATACGTCGAGAATCTGGCAGGCGCCGGCTGGCCCGCGGCACCGCCGATGCGCGTGATGCGGTAGCTGCGGCCGCCGCCCACGCCAAAATCTTGCCGGTGGCAAATTCCTGCACCGTGCCTGTACCGCTATCTCCAGCCGAATCATGCGCGCCGGTGTGGCACCACGCATGCCCTTGGGCGGTTGGCGTGCTGGACCCAATCGCATCAAGTATCGAGCGCTACATGGATCTTTTAAGCGCCCGCCAGAAGCTGGTCGCTTCGAATATTGCCAACGCCGATACTCCGGGGTACAAGACCCGGGACCTCGACTTTCAGTGGGAGGTTCGCAACGCCGCGGACAGCGCCGCGCAGGCGGTGGAAGTCGCCGGGCTGAAGATCAAGAGCGACGGCAACAATGTGGACATGGATCGCGAGGCGCGGCTGCTGGCGGAAAATGCCTTGCGCTTCAATGTCGCATCGGCTCTTTTGCGGGGCGAGATCAATCTGGTGCGTTCCGCCATCAAGGAAGGGAACAATCCATGAGCCTGTTCTCCGCGCTGTCCGTCAGTGCCTCGGGCATGTCGGCCCAGCGCACACGCGCCGAGCTGCTGACGGAAAATCTGGCCAATGCCGAAACCACCCGCACTCCGGAGGGAGGGCCGTACCGGCGCAAAGACGCCGTGTTCGCGACCGAGTTTACCGCATCGCCTTTTGCATCCGTTTTTGAAGCGCAGCAGAGCGCCATTCCCGGCGCGGCTCCCCAAGGCGTGGGGATCGCGGACATCGTGGTGGACAACCAGGAACCGGAGCGCCGCTATATTCCGGGACATCCGGATGCCGACGCCCAGGGGTACGTGGCTTTCCCGCGCGTCAATCCGGCCGAAGACATGGTCGATTTGCTGGGGGCCGCGCGCGGCTACGAAGCCAACGTGGCGGCCATTGCCGCCATCAAGGATATGATCACGCGCTCCATCGACCTGCTGCGATAGAACCATGGCCGTTTCCATCGCTCCTGTCGCCAACCTCCCGGCGGTCGGGCCGGAACCGATTCCGGCTTCTCCCTCGGGCGCCAACTCCGATGACGGCTTCGGCACGCTTCTCGCCAACGCGATCCGCGGCGTGGAAGCCGCTCGGCGGGACGGCACGCAAGCCGTGGAACGATTCCTCTCGGGCGAGGGGCAGGAACTGCACACCGCCGCGCTGGCCGTGCAACGCGCCGAGCTGGCTTTCGAAATGTTTCTGCAAGTCCGCAATAAAGTCGTACAAGCCTACCAGGAGATCATGCGCATGCAGATTTAGGCGCGGCGCTGATTTCGAACCATGGATCAGTTCAGAAAACTCGTGACCAGTCTGTCAGGCCGGCAGCGGCTGACCATTCTCCTGGTGGCCGCCACCGTGGTCGCGGGCGTGATGGGCGTGGCGCGCTGGCAGCACGACGGCGATTTCCGTCCGCTCTACACCGCGCTCGGCCCCGAAGATGCCGCGGCCGTGGTGCAGAAGCTGAAGGAGTCCGGCGTCGAATACCGGCTGGCGGAAGGGGGAGCCACCGTCCAGGTCGCCTCCGCAAGGGTGGCGGAGTCGCGCCTGGCGCTGGCGGCGGCCGGATTGCCCCGAAGCGGCCGCATCGGCTTCGAGCTGTTCGACAAAAACAACCTGGGCGCCACCGAATTCACCGAGCACATCAACTACCACCGCGCGCTCGAAGGCGAGCTGGAGCGGTCGATCACATGCCTCGGCGAAGTCGACCAGGCGCGGGTTCACGTGACCTTCCCCAAGGAGTCGATTTACACCGAGTCGCGCCAGCCAGCCAAGGCCAGCGTGCTGGTCCGTCTCAAGCCGGGCGCGCGCATCTCCCCGGCGAATGCCACGGCCATCAGCTATCTGGTGGCCAGCGCGGTCGAGGGCCTGGCTCCGGAAGCGGTCTCCATCCTGGACATGAACGGCAACCTGCTGAACCGCCCGCGCAAAACCGAGGCCCTCGGAGAGGAACCTTCGGAAGCGACGCTCGATTTCCGCCACAATATTGAACGCGATCTGCTGAATAAAATCAACGCTACGCTCGAGCCGCTGCTGGGCTCCGACCGTTTCCGCGCGGCGGTTTCGGTGGATTGCGATTTTTCACGCGTCGACCAGAGTGAGGAGATTTTTGACCCGGCGCGATCGGTGATGGTCAGCTCTCAGAAAACCGAGGATGTCAGCGGCGCGCCGGGCGCGGCGGGGATTCCGGGAACGGCGTCCACCCTGCCGCGTCCCTCCTCCCGTCCGGCCCCAATACTGGCAGGCGTCTCGCGCCGCACCGAAAACATTGCCTACCAGTCCACGCGGACCGTGCGGCGGACGAGTCTGCCCGAGGGTGTGATCAAACGGATGTCGCTTTCGGTGCTGGTGGATCAATCGGTGCGGTGGGAAGGCGAGGGCAGGAGCCGGAAACGGGTATTGGTTCCGCCGGCGCCCGAAACGCTCAAGGCCATCCGCGATCTGGTCGCGGGCGTGACGGGCTTCGTCGCGGACCGGGATCAACTGATCGTGGAAACCTTGCCCTTTGCCTCCACGCTCCAGCCAGAAAGCGAGACGGCGCTCGCGGTTCCGGGCGCGGGAGCCGCTTCTCCCGCTCCTCCATCGCCTCGCTGGCTGGTGTTGCTGCGCGACCCCAAAACCGTTATGGCGGTGGCAGGCGTGGTGCTGGCGATGGCAGCCGTGCTGGTGTTTTTCCTGCTGCGCCGCCCCAAACCCGGCGCGCAGGCGTCCGCGCCGCCCGCTTTGACCGCCGCGGCGGGCGCGCCGGCGGCCTCCATCGAAGAGCAATTGCAGGCGCGGCTGGACGAACAAAACGCGCTGGAGCAGAAGCTCGAGCAGGAAGCGCTGAATTCCCTCAAGCTTCCCAAAGTGACCACCAAGAAGACCGAAGTTCTGGTCAAGCAAATCAAGGAAAACGCCAAGAAGGATGCGACGGCCGGAACCCAGGTCCTGCACGCCTGGATCACCGAGCAAAGCCACCGGAAGGAACACTAATCTGCCGATAGACCAAACAGATGATCGCGAACGCTGAAAAAGCCGCGGACGTCATTCTGCCGGGAATTCGAAAAGCCGCCATCCTGCTGGTCATGCTGGGCGATCAGATCAGCGGGGAATTAGTCCGCAATCTGTCGGAAGACGAGGTGCAGATGGTCAGCCGGGAGGTGGCGCGCATCAGCACCATCACCAAAGAGCAGGCGGAAGCCGTGGCCCAGGAATTTTACGAGTTGAGCGTGGCCCGCGATTTCGCCATCAAGGGGGGCCTGGACTACGCCCGCAACATGCTGGTGAACGCCTTCGGACCCGACGCCGCCAAGCGGATTGTGGACCGCCTGGTAAAGGCGCTGGGGAGCGACGCGGAGTCCCTCGATGCTTTGCAAAAGGCCGACCCCCAGCAGCTCGCCAAGTTCGTGCACAGCGAGCATCCGCAGACCATCGCGCTGGTGCTCTCGCACCTGGCGCCGGAGCAGGGCGCCGCGCTGCTGGCCTCCCTGCCCGGGCATCTCCGGCCCGACGTGGCTTTACGCATGGCCAACCTTGATCAGATCTCGCCCGAAGTGGTCCACAAAATCGCGGGCGTGATCGGCCAGAAGCTGGTGGCGCTCGGCGAATTCAGCCGGGAATCCTACGGAGGAGTGCGCGCGGTGGCGGAAATGTTCAATCACCTGGATTCGGGGACGGGCAAGGAACTGCTCGAGGAGGTCGAGAAACAGGACGCCAACCTGGGGGCGACGATCCGCCACCTGATGTTCGTATTCGAGGACATGCTCATGATCGACCCCAACGGCATGAAGGAAGTGCTGGCCAAGATCGACCGCAAGGCGCTGACCCTGGCGCTCAAGGGAACCAGCGAGCAGTTGAAGAATCACTTCCTGGAAGCCATGTCGCAGCGCGGCGCCGAGATGCTGCGTGAGGACATGGACGCGGCCGGGCCGGTGAAGATCAAAGACGTGGAATCCGCGCAGCAGCAGATCATCACCGTCGTCCGGCAATTGGAAACCGACGGGGTGCTCAGTCTGAAAGGTGCGGTGGGCGAGCAGTATGTCCTGTAGACACCGGGGCAGCCCGGGTGCGAAGGCGGCAGCGCGATGTCCTGCAAAGTGATGGTGCAACGCCGGGCGCCGCTCCGTCCGGCGGTGAGCTGGCCCTCAGCCGAAGATCCGGCGGCGCTGCCCGGTCCGGGGGCGGGCCCGGCGATGCCTCCAGCCGCGCAGCCGGCCCCCCCGCCCGCGAGTGGGGTGGATGTGCAAGAGGCGCGGCAGGCGGCTTTCCGCGAAGGGGAAGCCGCGGGACGCGCGCAGGCCCAGGCGGAGATCCGCAAAGCCGTAGAACGGCTGGCGCACGGCGTGCAGGAACTGTCGGTGCTTCGGCCCCGGCTGCGGCAACAGGCGGAAAAAGACCTGGTGCGGCTGGCTGTGGCCGTCGCGCGGCGCGTGCTGCGACGCGAGCTGACCGTCGATTCCCAGGCGGTCGAAGGGCTGGTGAAAGCGTCTCTCGAGCGATTGGCCGCCGAGGAGGTCCTTCGCGTCCGCGTGCATCCCGCGCACGAATCCGTTCTGCGAACCTGCCTGGCTAACGGCGGGCGCGCGGATCGGATCGAAGTAATTGCCGATCCCGCTCTGGAGTGTGGCGGCGTGGTGTTTGAAACCGCGCATGGAGACCTGGACGCGTCGGTGGGGACCCAACTGGCGGAGATTGAACGCGGGCTGACCGACCGCCTGGGGAGGATGGCATGAGCGTGGAGCGGGTGGATCTCCAGCCGTATCTGGCGCGGCTGGACGCCATAGACCCGCTGCGCCGTCTGGGCGTGGTGGTCGGGCTGGTCGGGCTCCTGATCGAGTCGCGGGGCCCGGCCGCGGCCATCGGCGACTTCTGCGAGATTCACACCTCCGGCGGGAGGCCTGTCCGGACGCAGGTGATCGGGTTTCGCGACGGGAACCTGCTCTCCATGCCGCTCGAAGAGACCGGAGGCCTGCGGCTCGGCGACCGGATCTTGGCGCGCAGCCAGGAGGCGCGGGTGGAGGTCGGGCCCGCCTTGCTCGGCCGGGTGCTGGACGGTTTTGGCCAGCCGATGGACGCGGGACCGCCGGTCGCAGCGGTGGAGTCCTACGACCTGTACCGCACGCCGCCCAGCCCGCTCGATCGCGAGCACATCAACGAAGCGCTGGCCACCGGCATTCGCGCCATCGACAGCCTGCTGCCCTGCGGGGTGGGACAGCGCGTCGGAATCTTCGGCGGCAGCGGCGTCGGCAAGAGCACGCTGCTGGCCTCCATGTCGCGCAATCATGCGGCCGACGTGACGGTGATCGCCATGATCGGCGAGCGCAACCGCGAAGTTCGAGCGTTTCTCGAGCAGGAGATGGGCGAAGAAGCGCGCCGCCGCGCGGTGGTGGTCACGGCGACTTCCGACCGGCCGGCTCCCCTGCGGGTGCGCGCCTGCTTCGTGGCGCTGGCCGTGGCGGAGTATTTCCGTGACTGCGGGGCCAAAGTTCTGCTGGTGCTCGATTCGGTGACCCGTCTGGCCATGGCGCAGCGCGAGATCGGCCTGGCCGCGGGCGAGCCGCCCAGCCAGAAGGGCTATACGCCGTCGGTGTTCCATCTGCTGCCCAAGGTTTTCGAACGCGTGGGCAACTTCCGGCGCGGCTCGATCACCGGTTTCTTCACGGTGCTGGTCGAAGGCGATGATTTCAACGAGCCCATCTGCGATGCCGTGCGCGGCATCCTGGATGGGCACATCGTCTTATCGCGGCGGCTGGGCGATGCCGGACATTATCCGGCGATCGACGTGTTGCAATCGGTCAGCCGCCTGACCTCCCGGATCGCCGCGCCGGAGCAGCAGGAGGCCGCCCGCCGCGTGAGGGAAGCTCTTGCGGTCTACCAGCAATCCGAAGACCTGATTCAACTCGGCGCGTATGTGGCGGGCACGAATCCCGCGCTGGATGCCAGCATCCGGGTGCGCACTCGCCTGCTGGAGTTCTTGCGCCAGGACGCCCACCTGTGCGCGCCGCGCGAGCAGACGCTCACCCAACTGAGCGACCTGGCGGCCTCGTTGGCCTGAAAAGGCGGCCTGGGGTGCAGCGTTTCCGCTTCGGTCTGGAGAAAATCATGAGCTGGCGGCGCACGGAGCTGCAAGTCGAGGAAGCGCGTCTGGCGCCTCTGGTGGCCGAGCGCAGCCGGCTGGAAGCAGCGCGGCGTGAAATTCAGGAGGCTCGGCGGCGCTCCGGGGAGGAGATGTTGCGCCGCCGTTCGATCGACGGCCAGGAACTAGAGGCCTTCGCCGGTTATCGCAGGAAGCTGGAGCAGGATGAGGCGGCGGCGGACCGGCAGAGCCGCGAATGCGCGGAACGTGTGCGCGCGCAGCGCGCCCGGATCATCGAGGCGCAGCGGCGCGTGCGGCTTCTCGAGAAGCTGAGGGGGCGGCGGCTGGAGGAATGGCGCGCCGCGTGGGACCGGGAACAGGACCAGTTCGCCTCGGAAGCGTTTCTCGCGCGTTGGCCCGGACGCGCGCGCCGCGGAGCCGCTTGACGGGCAAGGGCCGCCGCAACATCCGTTTCCATGCCTAACCTTTTCCCCCGGTGCTGCCGATTAGTGATTTCAGGAGAGGAACGGCATGCCGCTGGATGTACTGATCGTGGACGATTCCGCCGCCATTCGGAAGATATTGCAGCGGGTACTCGCGCAGGCGAATCTTCCTCTGGGTAAGGTGGTGGAAGCCGGCGACGGCCGCGAGGCTCTGGAGGCCATGAAGCAGCAGCCGGTGGGGTTGATCCTGTCCGATATCAATATGCCGAACATGGATGGCCTGCAACTGTTGGGCGAACTCAAGGCGAGCGATCAGTGGAAGCACGTGCCCGTGTTGATGATCAGCACGGAAGGCAGCCAATCCAAGGTCATGGAGGCGGTACAGTTGGGTGCCCGTGGATTCGTGCGAAAGCCCTTCACCGCGGACCAGATCAAGGAAAAACTCGCCAGCATCCTCTAGCCGGCATGCCATCCCACGGAGAACCATGTCAGAAGCCCTCGACGAATCCAAGGTAATTGAAGCCATTCGAACTTCCACCGAAGAAGTCTTTTCGACCATGCTGGGCATGCAGGTGGTCGCACAAGCGCCCTACCGCCAGCCCAGCAAACCGGGACCGGCCGACGGCGTGGTGGCCCTGATCGGGTTAGCCGGAAAATGGGTCGGGAACGGCAGCATCTGTTGCGCTCCCGAGTTAGCGTGCAAAATCTCCTCGGGCATGCTGATGTCGGAATTTCCCTCGGTGAATCAGGAGGTTCTGGATGCCATCGGCGAAGTCACCAATATGGTGATCGGCAACTTCAAGCTGCTGGTCGAGAGCTGTTTCGGGGTTCTGGGGTTGAGTATTCCGATGGTCATCTTCGGCCACAACTTCACGGCCCGCAGCCTGAATACCGCAGATTGGGTGGTGGTGCCGTTTCAATGTGAGGGAGGGGTTCTCGAAGTCAAGGTATGTCTTTCGCCGCAGCGCCCCCTACCGCACCCGCACATGCCGCACAACGAAACCGAGCAAGTATTGATCTAGCCGTAAGCGCCGGATCGGCCGATGCCAGACTTGTCCCGAACCGTCAATTTCACAGGAAATGCTGGGCTTACCGGCAGGCAACCGGGGATCTGACGGCGTTGAGCCGTTTCGCGGCGCTCTGATATAATCATCTCAGATGGCAGGTAAATCAGCTCGCAGTCGCGGGCCGTTGTTCTCCTTTCTCCCCCCCGGATGGAATCTGTTGTTTTTTTACGCAGGCGTGGGTTTGCTCCCCGTTTGCGCTCCTCATGCTTAATCGGAGGTATTCACACAACCCCTAAATGAAAGTCAGCGTGCCCATCGTCCGCGGAATCGAAAGCCTGTTTGGCACGCGGGACGAAAATATCCGCCTTCTCGAATCCGGCCTCAAGGTCAGCACGCAGCTCATCGACAGCTCGCTCGAAATTGAAGGCGAGCCCGCGAACGTTTCCCGCGCCGAAGGCATTTTGGAGGATTACGCGGCCCTCGTGCGCGAGGGACACGTTTTCAATAATGGCGACTTGAACAGTTATCTGCGAGTCTGCACGGAAGACCCGGAGGTAAGCCTGCGCGCGCTGGTATCCAGCGGCCGGCAGCGCACGTTCGGCAAGAAACTGCTGGCGCCCAAGACGGTCAACCAGCGGCGCTACATGGAAGCCATCGAGCGGAACGACCTGGTTTTCGGTGTCGGTCCGGCGGGAACCGGCAAGACCTATCTGGCGGTGGCGATGGCGGTTTCGGCGCTGCTGTCGAAACGCGTAAGCCGCATTATTCTCACGCGGCCGGCAGTCGAAGCCGGCGAGCGGCTCGGATTCCTGCCCGGAACCCTTCAGGAGAAGGTGGATCCCTACCTGCGGCCCTTGTATGACGCCCTGCACGACATGCTGGAGCTCGACAAGGTGGAGAAGCTGCTGGAGCGCTCGATCATTGAAGTGGCGCCCATCGCCTTTATGCGGGGCCGCACTCTGAACGACAGTTTCATCATTTTCGATGAGGCCCAAAACTCGACGCCCGAACAGATGAAGATGGTGCTCACGCGCCAGGGATTCAACTCCAAGATGGTGGTCAACGGCGATATCACGCAGATTGATCTGCCGGTAGCGCGGCGCAGCGGTCTGCTGGAGGCGCTGGATGTCCTGAAGGGCGTGGAGGGCATCAGCTTCGTCAACTTTGACGAGCGCGACGTGGTGCGCCACAACCTGGTGCAGCGCATCGTGAAGGCCTACGAGAAATACAACGAACTGATCGGCGCGGGACGGCAACTCACCCTGAAGCTCGCCGAGAGCACATCCGAGCCCCCAGCCGAACCGGCGGCGGCCGCGATCGGCACATCTCCCGAAGACGTGCCCATTCCTTCGACAGAACCCGAAATCACTAACGCCTGAGGCGTTTTCCATGTCTCATTCCGAACCCATGGTTCTATTCCGCCGAGTTCCGGGCGCTGTGCGCCGGGCCGGGCTGGAGGAGTTCGCGTGCCGGTTGCGCCGATACCTGACGCGCGGCCGGGTGTTTTCGTGTCTGATCGCCGACGACCGGGAACTCGCACGCTTGAACCGCCAGTTTCTGGGAAAAGATTACGCCACCGACGTCCTTTCGTTTCCGGCAAAGCGCGGGCAGGCAGGCCGCAAGGCAACGGGCACAGCGCCCCAAATCCCTGGGCTGCCCACTCTGGGTGACATCGCGATCTCGCGCGATCGCGCCGTGTCGCAGGCGCGAGAGTTTGGCCACCCGGTGAACGAGGAGATCCGCATCCTGATGCTCCACGGTGTCCTCCATCTGTTGGGCATGGACCATGAGCGCGACGGCGGCGCCATGGCCCGCGCGGAGGCCGAGTGGCGCAGCCGCCTGGGATTGCGGAACGGGTTGATTGAACGGGCCAGGTCATGAGTTTTGCCGTTTTAGCCGCGACGTTTGTCGCCCTGCTGCTGCTGGCGCTGGCCAGTTCGGTGCAGTTGCTGTATCTGGAAAGCCTGCGGCTGCGCACCCGCGACCTGCCCTCATTGCAGCTTTTCAAAGCCACCCTGGAAGAGAGAATCGGGCTCAAAACCGATGAAGGCGCGCTGGCCTTTTCTTTGTTGAAGCACGGCACGCTGGCTCTCGCCGGCGTTCTGGTGCTGGCTGATTTTCTGAATCGTCCGCTGACCTGGGCCGTTTTGCTCGAGGCCGCCTTCACCTCGGTGATGCTGATGCTGCTGGCGGGCTACGTCGTGCCGCAACTGCTGTATCGCCGGTCGCACGGCAAATGGATGGCGCCGCTGGTAACCCTGTTGCGTGGACTGGCGCTCGCCATCAAACCCGCCACTGCGGTGCTCACGTTCTTCTACTCCCTGGTGGAGATTGCTGACGAGAAAAATGGCGCGGAAGAGGCGGCCACTCCGGCCGAGAACATCGATGCCTTGATCTCCGCCGGCACCGAAGAAGGCCTGATTGAGGAACAGGACCGGAAACTGATCCAGTCCGTGGTGGAATTCGGCGACAAGGTGGTGCGTGAGGTCATGACGCCGCGTCCGAACATCGTGGCCATCTCGGCGGATGCTACGCTCGAGCAATTGCGGCAACTGGTCATCAACGAACAATACTCACGGATTCCGATTTACGAAGGCTCCATCGATCAGATTGTGGGTTTCGTCCACGTTCGCGACATGTTCGAACTGGAGGAGGAAGAGCGCGCGCGGCGCGGTGTGCGCGAGCTGATGCGGCCCATCCGGTTCGTCCCGGAAAGCAAGCCCGTGCATGATCTCATGCGTGAAATGCAGCAGGACAACACGCACATGGTGATCGTGATCGACGAGTACGGCAACACCGCCGGACTCGCCACCATGGAAGACCTGGTGGAGGTGATTCTGGGCGAGATCCGCGACGAGCACGAGCCCAACTCCGACATCGCCGAGGACGGCGAGGGAGGCTACATTGTCTCCGGCAATTTCGATCTGGCGCGCCTCAGCGACATGTTGGACTTCCGGCCGCAGGAGGAGATCGAATCGACCACCGTGGGCGGCCTGGTGACCGAGTGGCTGGGCCACGTGCCGCAGCCCGGCGAATCGGTGGAGCGCGACGGCATTCACATCGACGTGCTGGCGAGTGACGAGCTGCGCGTGGAGCAAGTGCGCATCCGGAGAGCCCAAGCCGTGGCGCATGAATGAAGCGGGCTGGCAGCCGGAAGACAAAGCGGGTTCGGATTTCCGGTCCGGATTCGTGGCGATTCTCGGCCGCCCGAATGCCGGCAAATCAACCTTATTGAACACGCTGGCCGGTGCGAAGATCGCGATTGTCGCCGATCAGCCGCAGACCACCCGCACCACGATCCAAGGCGTGCTCACGACCGACCGCGCGCAAATCGTTTTCGTCGACACGCCCGGGATTCACCAGGCCGACTCGGCCATCAACCAGCGCATGATGGACATGGTACGCGCCGCGCTCAACGACCGCGACCTCCTGCTGTTTGTGGCCGACGCCGCTCTGGGATACCAACGCGCGGATGAAGATGCGATCGGCTTGCTCAAAAAGGTGGACACTCCCGCCCTGCTGGTTCTGAACAAAATAGACTTGCTGAAAGACAAATCTCAACTG
>Ga0335079_10007832_pt1 | contig 12142 bp, 12 predicted proteins | sample Lox_Sample_33_FD_206719 | JGI IMG/M metagenome (GOLD analysis project Ga0335079, IMG submission 206719) | Soil microbial communities from Loxahatchee National Wildlife Refuge, Florida, United States - Lox_Sample_3.3 | ecosystem: Environmental > Terrestrial > Soil > Wetlands | place: USA... | reverse complement strand
TGCTGCTCAAGCGCGGCCTGATCCTCATGGTGGGCGCCACCGGCTCGGGCAAGTCGACCACGCTCGCGGCGATGATCAACTACCGCAACGAGACCTCATCCGACCACATCGTCACCATCGAGGACCCAATCGAGTTCCTGCACACCAACAAGCGCTCGATCGTCAACCAGCGCGAGGTGGGCCTGGACACCAAGAGCTACGCGCGCGCGCTGCGCGGCGTGGTGCGCGCCGCGCCGGACGTGATCCTGATCGGCGAGATCCGCGACAAGGAGGGCATGGAGGCGGCCATCCACCTCGCCGGCACCGGCCACCTGGTGCTGGCGACGCTGCACGCCAACAACTGCGCCGAGTCGCTCGATCGCATCATCAACATGTTCCCGCGCGAGCAGCACAACCAGATCTTCCTCGACCTGTCGCAGTACCTGCGCGCCATCATGGCGCAGCGCCTGGTGATGGGTAAGGACAACCGCCGCCTGGCGGCGGTGGAGATCATGATCAACACCCCGCACATCGGCACCCTCATCAAGAAGGGCGACGTGGTCTCGATCAAGGAGGCCATCAACCTCTCCGGCGAGAAGGGCATCCAGAGCTTCGATGCGGCGCTGCACGAGCTGTTCAAGCAGGGGCGCATCGGGCTCGAGGAGGCGCTGCTGAACGCCGACTCGCGCGCGAATCTCGAGGCCAAGATCAACTTCGGCTGAGGCGCCGCGCACCCCGCATGCATGCCCAGGGTGGAACGCGGGCATCGCTCAGCCAGCGCAGCTACTTTCCGTGGCTCGCCCTGGCGATCCTGCTGTTCGTACTGGCCGGCTTCGCGCGCACCTTCTTCCTGCACCGGCTGTTCGCCGTGCCGGCCCCGAAGCCATTCATCGCCTTTCACGGGGCGCTCATGAGCGGCTGGGTGGCGCTGCTGGTGCTGCAGAGCTCGCTGGTCGCGCGCGGTGAGCTGCGCTGGCATCGCCGGCTCGGGGTGCTGGGCGTGTGCTGGGCGGCACTGATCGTGCCGGTCGGCTGTGCCGCGACGCTGCTGGCCGCGGCGCGCGAGGCGCGCGCCGGCGGGCCGGCTGCGGCCGCGCAGCTGACGGTGCTGGCGCTCGAGCTGACGCAGATGCTGCTGTTCGGCGCGTTCGTCACCTGGGCGGTGCGGCTGCGGGCGCGTCCCGACTGGCACAAGCGCCTCATGGTCATGGCGACCGTCTGCATCCTAGCTGAGCAGCCGCGACCTGGCGAAGCTCGGCCAGCTGTACCTCAACGGCGGCTGGTGGGACGGGCGGCGCGTCATCTCCGCGGAATGGGTGGCGCGCTCGGTGCGCGCGCACGCGCAGGCGCGCGAGGATACCGACTACGGCTACCTGTGGTGGCTGCCGCGGTACCAGGCGGGCGGCCGCGAATACCGGGCGTTCGCCATGTTCGGCACCGGGGGCAACAAGGTGTTCGTCTTCCCGCAGGAGGAGCTGGTGGTCGTGATCACCACCACCAACTACCGCGTGGCCGGTGCCGGTGCACTCACGGACCGACTGCTGACGACCTACATCCTGCCGGCCCTGCCCGCCGGCGGTTGAGGCCAGCGGCTCAAAGGAACGTTCGCCGCCGATGCCGCCCTCAGTGCGGCACGCCGAGCAGGGCGCGGATCTCGGCCTGGTACTGCTGCTCGGCACGCTCGATGCCGGCGCTGTGCTGCTGCGCGAGGTACGCACGCAGCTGGCTCTCGGCCGCCAGGCTCGCCTGGATCTGCGCCCGCCCGGAGGGCGTGCGCGCGAGCTGCGCGGCACGGCGCAGGTCCTCATCGCTCAGATTCGCAGCGTACGCCTGTGCCCAAGCCGCGCTGGCCTGCCCGGCGTCCGCGCTCGAGTGGGCCGCGCGCACGAAGCGGTCCGTGGCGGCCTCATAGCGGGTGCGCTGCTCGGGGCTGAGGTGCGCGAGCGCCTCGCCGTAGGTGCTGCGCACGCGCTCGATGCTGCGATGGGCCTCCTCCAGGGTCTGCGTGGCCGCGCGGGTCACGGCGCCCTCGACGTCGTACGCCTCGATGAGCTGCGCGAGGGAGTCCTGGCGGCTCTCCGCCGGGGTGCTCGCGCAGCCCGGCAGCACCAGGACGACGGCCACGGCGAGACAGGAGACGGCGAGGGCGGGGCGGGGCATCTCTTCAGAACACCGTGTAGGCATCGAACACCGGCCCGTCGACGCACACGCGCTTCATCGCCACCCCGTCGGCGGTGCGCACCTCGACCGCGCAGCCGGCGCAGCCGCCGACCCCGCAGGCCATGAACTCCTCGAGCGAGACCTGGCAGGGCACGCCGAAGCGGCGTGCCAGGGCCGCGCTCGAGCGCAGCATCGCGGTCGGCCCGCAGGAGAAGATCTCGACCTGCTGCAGCTGGGCATCACTCAGCGAGGCCAGGTACTCGGCGGCCAGCTCGGTCACGAATCCTGAGTAGCAACCGGGGAAATCCGCCTTGCTCGCCAGGCGGCTCGGCACGCCCCACTCCTCCAGCAGCGGCATGCAGGCGATGGTGCCGGCGGGCATGCCGGCGATCAGCGTCGCCGACGGGCGCGCACGAAACGGAAACGGCACCTCCGAGCCCATCAGCACCAGCGGCCGGTAGGCGCGCTGCTCTTTCAGCCGCTCGGCCAGGAACACCATGGGCGGGATGCCGACCCCGCCGCCGAGCAGCAGCGGGCGGGGCCGCCCGGGCTGCACGGTGAAGGGCCGGCCGATGGGGGCGAGCACGCTCAGGCTGTCGCCGGCCTTCTTGGCCGCCAGCGCCTGCAGCCCCGCGCCCACCACCTTGTAGAGGATCTCGATCCAGCCGGCGGCGGCGTTGGCGCGCATGATCGAGAGCGGCCGGCGCATAAGGATCGAGGCATCGCAGGCCAGGTGCGCGAACGTGCCGGGCAGGGCATGCGCTGCGGCCCGCGGGGCGGCGAGGCGCAGCACGAACTGCTCGGCGTCGTAGGCGAGCTGGGAGATGACGCGCGCCTCCTCGAGGAAGATCGTGCCGCGGTGGCTGGCGCTCACGGGCCGCCGCCGCGCGCGGTGAGCACCTCGGCGAGCACCGCCATGCGCACGGCGACCCCGTTGCGCACCTGGTCACGGATCACCGACTGCGGCCCGTCGGCCACCTCGGAGGCGATCTCGATGCCGCGGTTCATCGGCTGCGGATGCATGACGATCGCATCCGGGCGCGCGAGGCGCAGCCGCGCCGGGCTCAGCCCCCAGGCGTTGAAGTAGGCGGCCGCGTCGGGCAGGTCGGCCTCGCCCATGCGCTCCTTCTGGATGCGCAGCATCATGACGACGTCGCACCCCTCGAGCCCTGCGGCGAGGTCGCCGTAGCGGGTGCAGCCTGCGAACTCGTCCGCCGCCGGCATGAGGGCGGGCGGGGCGAGCAGGCGCACGTCCGAGGTGCCGAGCGTGCGCAGCACGTGCCAGGCCGAGCGCGCCACCCGCGAGTGGCGGATGTCCCCGACGATCGCCACGGCGAGCCCGGCGAAGCGCTGCTTGCGCTGCAGGATGGTGAGCGCATCGAGGAGCCCCTGGGTCGGGTGCGCCACGTGCGCCTCGCCCGCCGACAGCACGCTCACGTGCGGGGCCACGTGTGCGGCCACGAGCCCGGGCACGCCGACCTCGGCGTCGCGGATGACGAAGGCGTCGACGTGCAGCGCCTCGAGCGTGTAGACCGTGTCCAGCATGCTCTCGCCCTTGGTGCGCGAGGACAGCTGCACCTCGAGGTTCACCACCTGGGCGCCCAGGCGCTTGGCGGCCAGCTCGAAGGAGACGCGCGTGCGGGTCGAGGGCTCGGTGAAGAGGTTGGCGACCGTGGCGCCGGCCAGCACCTGGCTCGCGGCGGCCCGTGCGCCGAGCGGCCGCACCAGCGCTTGAGCGCGCTCGAGCAGCTCCTCGATGAGCCGCTTCGGCAGCCCCTCGAGGGTGATCAGGTGGCGCAGCGTGCCGTCGGTTCGCAGCTGCTCGCTCGTCGCTCCGCTTGCGCTCATGGCTGTTCTTTCCGCACCAGGGGCCCCTCGCCGGCGAAGTAGCGCTTAAGGATCACGGCCGCCGCGGCGCTGTCGATGGCGGCCCGGCTCACCCGCCGGGTGCGTTCGCCGCGCGCGCGCTGCTGCGCGAGCGCCGCCGTCGCCTCCAGCGAGGAGTAGCGCTCATCCACCAGGTGCACCGGGAGGGCGAAGCGGCGCGTGAGCTCGTGCGCGAAGGCGCGCGCCCGTTGCGTCATCACCCCCTCGCTGCCGTCGGCATTATACGGCTCGCCCACCACCAGCCGCGCGGGCGCGAGCGCGCGCACCTCGCGAGCGATCGCGTCCCAGTCCGGGCCGTGCGCGTGGCACGCCACGGCCGCGCGCGGCGCGGCGCTGCGCGTCAGCGAGTCGCCGGCGGCGATGCCAATGCGCTTCAGACCAAAATCGAAGGCGAGGAGGGTCTCGGGTGTGCTCATGCCCCGCGGCGGACGGCCTCAGGCATGGCCGGCCTCGGGGGAGAGACGCTCGACGTCGATGCCGAGCAGCCGCCAGGCACCCGCCCAGCGCTGCTCGAACGGCAGCTCGAACACCACGCGCGGGTCGACGGGCACGGAGGCCCAGGCGTTGTCCTTCATCTCGCGCTCGAGCTGCCCGGACTCCCAGCCGGCGTAGCCGAGCGCGATGAAGGCATCCGAGGGGCCCTCGCCGCGCGCCATCGCCGCCAGCACGTCGCGCGAGGTGGTCACCTGGATGTCCTCGGACACCTTGTGAGTGTGGTCCCACTGCCCGCCCGGGCGGTGCAGCACGAAGCCGCGGTCGGTGTGCACCGGGCCGCCGCGCAGCACCGGCTGCTCGGCGATGTGCTCGCTCGAGGGCTCGAGCTTCATCTGCGAGAGCACGTCCGAGAGCTTCATCGGCAGCGGCTTGTTGAGCACGATGCCGAGCGCGCCCTTGTCGGTGTGCTCGCAGATGAGCGCCACCGTCTGGGCGAAGTTCGGGTCCGCCAGCTGCGGCATGGCGATCAGCAGGTGGTTGGTGAGGCTGCCCGCGGGGGCCTCCGACACGGTCACCGGCTCGCCGGTTTCCTCAACGGGGGCTTCCTGCGAGACATCGGAGGAGGTTGTCTTGCCGCCCATGACCACAGTATGGGCATCCCCTCTCGCACTCTCAAGGAACCGATACGGTCCCGCTCGTGGCGCGGCCACCGGAGAACTGCCATTCGTAGGCGAAACCGAGCGCCGGGTGCCCCTGCGCCAGCTCGGGCGGGAACGGGTCAAAGGGGCTGGCGAGCTTGAGGATCTCGAGCGCCGCCTGATCCAGCTCCGGACTGCCGCTCGAGCGGCGGATGAGGGCCTGCTGCAGCTTGCCGTCGGCGCTGATGTGCACCTCCACCACCGGGGCGGAGGCGGCGCCGGCCACGCGCGCCACCGTCGGGTAGTTGAGCGTGCCGATGCGCTCGACCTTGCGCCGCCACGCGTCCAGGTACGGGGCGAGCATCGAGGCGCGCGTGTCGGGGGTCACCCACAGCTCATCGCGCTGCGGCCCGCGCAGCTGCGCCGGCCCGCTCTCATCGGGCCCGGGCGCGGCGGTCTCGGGCTGGTCGATGAGCAGCGGCTTGTCGCGGCTCGAGCCCTCGGCGCCCTCATCGCTCAGGTAGCGGATGCGGGTGCTCCAGGCGATGGTGCTGAGCACGCGGTCATCCTGCGCGCTGCCGGCGCGCTCGCCCTCGTCCTTGAGCGAGTTGCCCTCGGCCACCCCCTTGTGGCGCAGCATCGGCACCGAGGAGGCGCGGTTGCGGGGCGCGACGGACCTGCGCGTATTGCCCGAGCCCACCTGGGTGCGCTGCGCGAGGTAGGTGGCGCCGGGGTTGTGGTCCGACTCGGGCAGCTCGTCGGAGACCAAGAGCACCTCGAGCCCCGGGGCGCCGGACTTGTCGCTCGCCGCCGCGTTGAAGGTCAGGCCGACGATGATCAGCCCGTGCAGGAGGCCGGCGAGGAAGAGCATGGTGAGGAGGCGGTCCCACACCGGCGCCCTACCCTCGCGCAGCATGAGCGCACGACGCGCCACGGCCCCGTATCCCTAGCGCCGCGCGGCCAGGCGCCGCTCGATGGCCTGGATGAAGCCCTCGCCGATGCGCACCGGGAACTGCTTCTCCAGCTCGCGGATGCCGGTGGGCGAGGTCACGTTGATCTCGGTGACGAAGCCGCCGATGACGTCGAGGCCCACGAACAGCATGCCGCGCGCGGCGAGCGCGGGCCCGATCTGAGCGGCGAGCCAGCGGTCGCGCTCGTTGAGCTCGCGGCCGACGCCCTTGGCGCCGGCGGCCAGGTTGCCGCGGTGGTCCGCCCCCGAGGGCATGCGGGCGAGGGCATAGGGCACCGGCTCCCCGTCGATGAGCAGCACGCGCGCGTCCCCGGTGGTGGCGATCTCGGGCAGGTAGCGCTGCGCGATGGCGAAGTTGCGGCCGTAGTCGGTGAGGGTCTCGAACACCACGTTGGCGTTGGCATCGCCCTGCGCGAGCACGAAGATCGAGCGCCCGCCCATGCCGTGCAGCGGCTTCACCACCACCTTGCCGTGCTCGCGCAGGAAGGCGCCCATGTCGGCCATGTCGCGCGTGATCAGGGTCGGCGCGCAGCACTGCGGGAACCAGGCCGTGTAGACCTTCTCGTTCATGTCGCGCAGCCCCTGGGGGCGGTTGACGACCAGCACGCCCGCGCCCTCGGCGCGCTCCAGGATGTAGGTGCTGTAGATGTACTCGGTATCGAAGGGCGGGTCCTTGCGCATCAGCAGGCAGTCGAGCACGGAGAGCGGCTCGAGGCGCGGCTCCCCGAGTGAGAACCAGCCGCCCGGGTCGGCGCTGACCGTGAGCGCACGCATGCGCCCGAAGGCCACCCCGTCGCGCAGCGACAGGTCCTTCAGCTCCAGGTAAGCGAGCGCGAAGCCGCGCGCCTGCGCGGCCAGCAGCATCGCCAGGGTGGAGTCCTTGGCGTAGTTGATGGCGCCGATCGGGTCCATCACCACGCCGAGTCGCTTCGGTGCGCTCATCCGATCCTGTGCGGCAAGTGCAAGCCCAGAAACCCGATTATGGCGAGTGCGCCACGAATATGTCTGCCTCCGCCTGGGCGGGTGTGCGAAACAGCGCTCCGACCTTCGAAAAACGTGACGTGCATGGCATAGCCGGGGGTATACCGATATGTTAAAACCGCGCTGCGCTTGTGCCTGCGTTTTCTAGGGCTTTGGGAGCGCCATGGCCGGTGCAAATGTGCGCCCGCGGGCGCGCCGCGCCGCGCAGCGCACGGACGGTGAGCCGTGAGGCGCGGCTTTTGGGCCAAAGAGGAAGGAGTCACGCGACCGTGACCGCAAGCAACAGCAAGCTGCAGGGTCTGAAGGTTCTGGTCATTGACGACAGCAAGACCATCCGTCGCACGGCCGAGACGCTGCTCGCCAAGGAGGGCTGCGAGGTGTTCACCGCCATCGACGGCTTCGACGCCCTCGCCAAGATAGCCGACCACCAGCCCGACATCGTGTTCGTCGACATCATGATGCCGCGCCTGGATGGCTACCAGACCTGCTCGCTCATCAAGCACAACAAGGTGTTCCGCTCCATCCCGGTGATCATGCTGTCCTCCAAGGACGGCCTGTTCGACCGCGCGCGCGGGCGCATCGTGGGCTCGGAGCACTACCTCACCAAGCCCTTCACCAAGGATGAGCTGCTGTCGGCGATCGAGACGCATATCGGGAGATGACGGCCATGGCGCTGATCCTGATCGTGGATGACTCCCCCACCGAGCTGCACGTGATGCAGAAGGCGCTCGAGAAGCACGGCTTCCAGACCGCCGCGGCGGTGGACGGCGCCGAAGGGGTGCGCATGGCGCGCGAGATCAACCCCGACCTCATCTTCATGGACATCGTCATGCCGGGCATGAACGGCTACCAGGCCACGCGCCAGCTGGCCTCCGACCCGCGCACCAGCGGCATCCCCATCATCATGGTCACATCCAAGGGGCAGGAGACCGATCGCATCTGGGGCCTGCGCCAGGGCGCCATCGACTACATGGTGAAGCCCGTGTCACCGGACCAGCTGGTCGCCAAGGCACAGGCGACCCTTTCCTCCTGATGCGCAGCGCACCCGTGGCTGCACACCAGATCCCTGCATGAGCGAACCCAACACCGCATCCGAACCTGACCTGAAGGCACTCAGGGACCGGCCCTTCGAACTGCTCGCCGAGCTCGAGCGGCGCGGCCGCGCCGTGTCCGCGCAGCTGAACCAGGATGCGAGCGCCGGGCGCGAGTGGGTGGGAGTGGCGCTGCGCATGGCGGGCGATCTGTACCTGGTGGCGCGCGAGGAGACCCGCGAGGTGCTCGGCGTGCCGGCCAGCACCACGCGCGTGCCCGGCGCCAAGCCCTGGATCAAGGGCCTCGCCAACGTGCGCGGCCAGCTGCTGCCGATCATCGACCTGCGCCAGTTCCTCGGCTCCGGCGTCACGCCGGTGACGCGCAACACGCGCATCGTCGTGGTCAACCACCGCGAGATCCCCGCCGGGCTGATCGTGGATGAGGTGCTCGGCTTCCGGCGCTTCGCCGAGAACGAGTTCAGCGCCGATGCGCCGCCGACGGTGGCGCGCTGCGAGCGCTACCTGGCCGGGGCCTTCCGCCGCGCCCAGGAGCAGTGGCCGGTCCTGAGCCTGCGCCAGGTGCTCGAGAGCCCGGCGTTCGCGGAAGCCGCCGCATGAGCCGCGCCCCGGGCCAGGCCCCGAGCTCGCTCGCGCCGCTCCTGGCGCTGGCGGCGCTGCTGCTGGTTGGCAGCGGCATCGCCTACTGGTACGGCCTCAGCAGCCGCGCGAGCGCCGAGCCCGCGCACCGCGTGCCGGTCGAGGCGCTCTACGGGCTCGCGCTCGATGCCGGCGGCGCGGTTGCCGGCGATGCCGGCGCGCTCACGCGCTTCCAGGAGCGACAGAAGCAGCTCGAGGAGGCCGCCGCGCACGACCCGGCCGCCCCGTTCGCGAGCGATGCGCGCTTCACGCGCCTGATGAACAACGCCGATGCCGTGCTGCACGCGCGCAGCGCGCTCGCCGATGCCGCCGCAGCCGCGCACGACATCGCCACGCTGGTGCCGCGCCTCGACACCGAGGCCGGGGCGCTGGCGCAGTCGCTGCCGGTGAACTCCGCCCCCGCGGGCATCTTCGAGCGCTTCGAGGCGCGCGCGCAGCGCCTGCAGCTGGACGTCACCGCCCTCACGCAGGGCGTCCCCGACCCGGGCCAGAGCGCGCAGCGCATCGCCGAGAGCAGCGACTACCTCGCGCAGGTGATCGCCGCCTTCGGCGGCAACGCCCCCGCACTTGCCCTGCCGAAGGTGGCGACCCCGGAGGGGCTGAAGCACCTGAAGGCGCTCGAGGGCATCTACCAGGACCTGGCCGTCGCGGTGAAGCGCGCCGTGGGCGCCGCCCCCGCGCTGCCGGCGGCGCAGAGCGCCGCGCGCGCCATCGCCGCCGATGCGCGCGACCTGTCCGCCACCGAGCCGGCCGCATCCGCGCCGCCGCCCGCCCCGGGGCTGCTCGCCTACCTGCCGCTCGCGCTGCTGGCCGGCGGGCTGGCGCTGCTCACCGCCGCGCTCGCCTCGGCGCTGCGCGTGCACCGCACGGTCGAGCGGCAGCGCCTCTCGGCCGATGCGCAGCGCAAGGAAAGCGACCGCAACCAGCAGGCGATCCTGCGCCTGCTCGATGAGCTCTCGAGCCTGGCTGACGGCGACCTCACCGTGCAGGCGACCGTCACCGAGGACATCACCGGGGCGATCGCCGACTCGATCAACTACGCGGTCGATGCGCTGCGGGGCCTCGTGACCACCATCAACCTCTCGGCCATCCAGCTCGAGTCGGCCACCAAGCAGACGCAGTCGCTCTCGCAGCACCTGGCCAAGGCCTCGGGCGCCCAGTCCAAGCAGATCGCCTCCGCCACCGAGTCCGCCGCCAGCATGGCGGCCTCGGTCGAGGAGGTCTCCGGCAACGCCGAGCGTGCCTCGGATGTGGCGCGCCACTCGGTCGAGGTGGCGCACAAGGGCGGCGATGCGGTGCGGCGCACGATCGACGGCATGAACACCATCCGCGAGACCATCCAGGAGACCAGCAAGCGCATCAAGCGCCTGGGCGAGAGCTCGCAGGAGATCGGCAACATCGTCGAGCTCATCAACGACATTGCCGAGCAGACCAACATCCTGGCGCTGAATGCCTCCATCCAGTCCTCCATGGCCGGCGAGGCCGGCCGCGGCTTCGCGGTGGTCGCGGATGAGGTGCAGCGCCTGGCCGAGCGCGCCGCCAACGCCACCAAGCAGATCGAGGTGCTGGTGCGCACCATCCAGACCGACACCAACGAGGCGGTCGTCTCGATGGAGCGCAGCACCACCGACGTCGTGGGCGGGGCGCTGCTGGCCGAGAACGCCGGCGCGGCGCTGGAGGAGATCGAGCAGGTCTCCAACCAGATCGCGAGCCTGGTGCAGAACATCTCCGGCAGCGCGCGCCAGCAGACCGGCGCGGCGCAGAACATCGCCCGCAACATGCAGATCCTCAAGGAGATCAGCGCCCAGACCGCCGAGTCCACCAGCGCCACCTCGGCCGCCATCGCCAAGCTCGCCGAGCTCTCCGGCGGGCTGCGCAAGTCGGCCGCCGGGTTCCGCCTGCCGGGCGGCACGCCCGAGCGCGCCCCGGCTCCCGGCAGCGCAGGTCCCAAGCGCCTCGAGGAGCCGCTCAACACCGCCAAGGTGCGCCAGATCTCGGCGCTCGGCGGCTCGTGAGGCCACAGAAAGCCCCGCATGCCTGAAGTCGTATCGCAGACCTTCGATCTCGTCGGGCGCGAGGTCAACGCCAGCCTCGGCGAGGCGCGCGCCGCGCTCGAGGCGTACGTCGAGCAGCCCGACAACCTGCAGCTGCTGGAGAAGTGCTCGCAGGAGCTGCACCAGGTGCACGGCGTGCTGCGCATGCTCGAGATCTACGGCGCCGCGCTGCTCACCGAGGAGATGGAGCACGTCGCCCAGTACCTGATCGCGACCCACGCCGAGCGCAAGAGCCAGGCCGAGAGCCTGGATGCGCTCATGCGCGCCATGGTGCAGCTGCCCGGCTACCTCGAGCGCGTGCTCGCCGGCGGGCGCGACCTGGCGCTCGTGCTGCTGCCGCTGCTGAACGACCTGCGCGCGGTGCGCGGCAGCTCGCTGCTCTCGGAAGGCACGCTGCTGGTGCTGAACCTCAAGTCCGAGGCGCAGCCGGCCCCGGTGACCGGTACCCCGGGGGAGCCGGCGATGACGGTGGAGCAGTGGGCGCGGCGGCTGCGCGCGCGCTACCAGGTCGGCCTCATCGGCTGGATCCGCGGCGAGCGCGTCGAGGCCAACCTCGAGACCCTCGCCAACGTCGCCAAGAAGCTCGAGCAGATCGCCACGCGCCAGCCGCTGTTCCAGCTGTGGTGGGTGATCGGCGCGGTGATCGAGGCGCTGCAGCAGCATGGACTCGAGGGTGGGCAGTCGATCAAGCGGCTGCTCGGGCTCGGCGACCGCGAGATCCGCCGCCTGTACGAGCAGGGCGAGGCGCGCTACGCGCAGTCCCCGGCGGTCGAGCTCCTCAACAACCTCCTCTACTACGTCGGCCGCGCCGATTCGCAGGGCCCGCGCGTGCAGGCCGTGCGCGCCTCGTTCCGCCTCACCGAGCTGCTGCCGGTCGATGAGAGCATCGAGCAGGAGCGCGAGAACCTGTCCGCCCCGAGCATCAAGCTCATGCAGACGGTCGCGGCCGCCATCCGCGAGGACCTGGGCAAGGTCAAGGACGTGCTGGACATCTTCGTCCGGCGCGGCGCCGGGCAGCCGCAGGAGCTGTTCTCGCAGGTCGAGCTGCTGCGCAAGATCGGCGACACGCTCGGGGTGCTCGGCCTCGGCGACCTGCGCGCGCGCGTGCAGTTCGAGACCGAGCGACTGGGCAAGATCGTCGAGGGCACGCTCAAGGCCGACGAGGCCACCCTGGTGGAGATCGCCGCCACGCTGATCGCGGTCGAGGACAAGCTCGATGACAGCCTGGTGGGCATGATCCTGCCCAAGGACGCCCAGGCCCCGGCACCGCCGGAGGACTCGGACTTCCAGCAGGTGCAGTCCGCCGTGCTGCGTGAGTGCATCGTGAACCTGGCGCGCATCAAGGAGGCG
>Ga0335079_10007831_pt1 | contig 12143 bp, 10 predicted proteins | sample Lox_Sample_33_FD_206719 | JGI IMG/M metagenome (GOLD analysis project Ga0335079, IMG submission 206719) | Soil microbial communities from Loxahatchee National Wildlife Refuge, Florida, United States - Lox_Sample_3.3 | ecosystem: Environmental > Terrestrial > Soil > Wetlands | place: USA... | reverse complement strand
TTCGGTGCCGACGCGGCGGCCGTCGCGCAGCACCGAGATCTCGTCGGCGAGTGCGAACAGCTCCTCGATCCGGTGAGTCACGTAGAACACACCGGTGCCCTGCGCCCTGAGCTCGCGGATCAGCGCGAACAGCCGCTCGGCGTCGCGCTCGGTGAGGGCCGAGGTCGGCTCGTCCATGATGAGGACGCGCGCGCCGTAGGAGAGCGCGCGTGCGATCTCGACCATCTGCCGCGCGGCGATCGGCAGTCGGCCGAGCTCGGTGCGCGGATCGATGTCGAGCGCGAGTCGCTCGAGCAGGACGCGCGTGCGGCGCTCGAGCTCGCGGTGTCTGATGAGTCCCAGCGCGTTCACCGGCTCGCGGCGGATCCAGATGTTCTCCGCGACGCTCATCGAGGGCATGAGGTTCAGTTCCTGATGGATCATGGCGATGCCGCACTCGAGCGCGTGGCGCGGCGAGCCGAGACGCAGCGGGCGACCTTCGAGGCGCAGCTCGCCGGTGTCGGGCGCGCAGACTCCGGCCACGATCTTCATCAGCGTCGACTTGCCGGCGCCGTTCTCGCCGATGAGCGCGTGCACGCTGCCGCGTTTGAGGCGCAGCGTCACCTCCTCGAGTGCCGTAACTCCCGGAAAGCTCTTCGAGACCTCGTGCACCTCGAGCAGGTCGTGCGGCACTCCGGCGCGGACCGAGCTCATCAGCGATGCCCGAGATAGCTGGACAGGTTGTCGCGCGTCACCAGCTCGAAAGGCACCCAGACGAGGGCCGGCACCGGCTCGCCGTGCGCGAGCTTCATGGCGGTCTCGATGGCGCCGCGCCCCTGCGCCGGCGCATTCTGAAACACCGTCACCGTGAGCTCCCCGGCCTTCACGGCCGCGAGCGCGTCCGGGGTCGCGTCGATTCCTGCGACCAGGGTCGCGCCGAGGAGGTGCGCCTGCTTGAGCGCCTGAATGGCGCCGATCGCCATCTCGTCGTCGTTGGCGAGGACGGCAGAGGGACGCAGCCCGGCGCTCAGCCAGTTGGTCATGAGGTCGGCGGCCTGGGTTCGTTTCCAGTTGGCGGCCTGCTGGTCGAGCACGTGGATGCCGCGGCAGGCGGGTCGCGCGATCACCTGCTCGATGTCCTCGGTGCGCTGGCGGGCCGACTGATTGGTGAGCTCGCCCATGAGAATCACGATGTCACCCTTGCCGCCGAGCCGCCGGCAGACCTCGGTCATCTGCAGAGTGCCGGACTGAGACTCGTCCGAGCCGACGAAGGACACGCGCGGCGGCAGCTGCTTGTCCGCCGGCATGCGGTTGACGTACACGAGTGGGATGCGGGCGCCCGCCACCAGGTGTGTCATGCGCGGCGTCGCGTCGGTGTCGACGGGATTGACGACGATGGCATCGACGTGCTGCGCGATGAAGTTCTGGATCTGGTTGAGCTGGCGGCCGATGTCGTTCTCGGCATCCTCGAACTGCGCCGTCACGCCGAGCTCTGCGGCGCGATCCTTCATGCTGGCACGCACCGCGGTGAGGAAGTTGTCGTCGAACAGGGCCATGGTGACGCCCACCGTGACCGCAGGCGCAGCCGGGGGCAGCGCCAGCAGCACACCGGCGAGCAACGCCGGCGAAATACGCTTCATGCACGGTCCTTTGCAGCACAGCGGAGTGGTTGGACGCCATTCTAATGCCGGCGCGGGGCTCTTCGCGCGAGCGCGCGAGGTATGCTAGCGTCGCCGCCGGGGTTGGCGAGCAGCGGAAAGGATCTTGCAGTGGATCGACGCGAGTTCCTCGAATCGATCGGAGGCCTCTCCATCCTGCTGCCGTTCGCCGCGGCGTTGCACGCGCGCGCCGGCGCCGCGGCGGGCCTGAAGACCCTGAGCGAGACTCAGGATGCGGCCGTCACCTGCATCGCCGAGATTCTCCTGCCGCAGACCGATACCGTCGGTGCCACGCAGGTGGGCGTCAACCGCTTCATCGATCTGCTGCTCACGGAATCGATGCTGGAACGGGATCGCGACCGCTTCCTCGAGGGGCTCGCGGCCATCGAGGCCCGCAGCCGCTCGCTCTACGGGGCGCCGGTCGCTGCCGCCCGCAAGGCGGACCAGGAGGCGCTGATCCGCGCGCTCGATGGCCAGCTGCCGGCGCGGCCTCCGACCAAGGCGGAGCAGGCGCGGCTCGATGCGCTGCCGCTGACGGCGGAACGCGGCTATGAGCTCCTCAAGGGCCTGGTGGTGTTCGCCTACTTCACCTCCGAGCCGGTCGCCAAGGGGCTCATCGACGCGCCCATCATTCCCGGGAGGTACGATGGCTGCGTCAGCGCCTGAGCCGACTTCCGGGCGGTACGATGCGATCGTCGTCGGCTCCGGAATCTCCGGCGGCTGGGCCGCCAAGGAGCTCACCGAGCGGGGCCTGAAGACGCTGCTGCTCGAGGCGGGGCCGCCGGTCGTGCCCGAGCGGGATTTCGTCGAGCACGTGCAGGACTACTCGCTCCCGTACCGGGGTTACGGCAACCTGCGCAGGCTGCGCGAGCAGCAGCCCATTCAGTCGCAGACCGGCGCCTGCGACGAATGGGTGTCGAAGTTCTTCGTGAACGACCGCGAGAATCCCTACGAGAGCGACGGCGACAAGCCGTTTGTGTGGATCCGCGGCCGTCAGGTCGGCGGGCGCTCGCTCATGTGGGGCCGGCAGGTCTACCGCTGGAGCGACCTGGACTTCGAAGCTAACGCGAAGGAGGGCGTCGGCGTCGACTGGCCGATCCGCTACGCGGACATCGCGCCCTGGTACAGCCACGTCGAGAGGTTCATCGGCGTGAGCGGCCAGGCCGAGGGGCTCGCGCAGCTGCCGGACGGCGAGTTCCTGCCGCCGATGCAGCTCAACTGCGCGGAGCAGCACGTGCGCGAGGCGATGAGCAGACGCTGGGGGCGCGAGCGCGTGCTCACCATCGGGCGCGCCGCGATCCTCACCCAGCCGCACCTCGGGCGCGCCGCGTGCCACTACTGCGGGCCGTGCTGGCGCGGCTGCATCACGCACTCCTATTTCAACAGCATCGGCTCGACCCTGCCGGCCGCCGCCGCCACCGGACGGCTCACGCTGCGCCCCAACAGCGTGGTCGCCGAGGTGCTGTACGACGCGCGCAGCAACCGCGCGAGCGGGGTGCGCGCCGTGGATGCCGACACGCTGCAGACGCTCGAGTTCCGCGCGCGCGTGGTGTTCCTGTGCGCCTCGGCGCTCGAGAGCGCGCGTATCCTGCTCAACTCGAAGAGCGAGCGCTTCCCCGCCGGGCTCGGCAACTCGAGCGGGGAGCTCGGACGCAACATCATGGACCATCCCTTCGGCGCCGGCGCCGAGGCGACCATACCCGGCATGGAGGACCACGCGACCTTCGGCAACCGCCCGAACGGCATCTACGTGGCGCGCTTCCGCAACGTGACCGACAGGCATCCGAAGTTCCTGCGCGGCTACGGCTTCCAGGGCGGCGGCAGCCGCGCCCACTGGCAGCGCGGTGCGCGGCAGCAGGGCTTCGGCGCCGACTTCAAGAAGTCGCTCCTGCGCGGGCTCGGCCCGTGGCACGTATGGATGGGCGGTTGGGGGGAATGTCTGCCGCGCTCCGACAACCGCTGCACGCTGCACCCGACGCTCAAGGACAAGTGGGGCGTGCCGGCGCTGCACATCCAGTGCACCTGGGGTCCGAACGAGCTCGAGCTGCTGAAGGACATGCAGGTGACGGCCGCGGAGATCCTCGAGGCGGCGGGCGCCAAGGATATTCGCACCTTCAACGACGAGCTGGCGCCGGGACTGTGCATCCACGAGATGGGCACCGCGCGCATGGGACGCGATCCGAAGACCTCGGTGCTGAACGGCTGGAACCAGGCCCACGACGTGCCGAACGTGTTCGTGACCGACGGCGCCTGCATGAGCTCCTCGGGAAATCAGAACCCCTCGATCACCTACATGGCGCTCACCGCGCGCGCCTGCAGCCACGCCGTCGAGCAATTGAAGCACGGGGAGATCTGATGGGCCGGCTCTCCCGCCGGCGATTCCTCGGCGCCTCGGCGGGCTCGCTCGCCGCGCTCGCCGGCGCCGCGGGCGACGCCGCTGCCGGCAGTGCGCTTGCGGGCAGGCTCAAGCAGTCAGTGTGCCGCTGGACGCTTCCCGGGACGCTCCCCGAGGTCTGCGCACGCGTGCGCGGGCTCGGGCTCACGGCGATCGACCTGCTGCACCAGGACGAGTGGGCGCTAGCGCGCGCTGCCGGACTCACCTGCTCCATGGGCTATGCCAGCCGCCGCGATCACTTCATCGAGAACGGCTTCAACGATGCGGCGAACCACGCGATGCTCATCGAGGAGCTCACCGCGGCGCTGCCGCTCGCGGCTGCGGCGGGAGTCCCGAACCTCATCGCGATGTTCGGCAACCGCCGCGGGCTGAGCGATGAGCAGGGAATCGTCAACTGCGCCGCGGGACTTGCGCGGGTGGCGCCGGTCGCCGAGCAGCACGGCGTCACGGTGTGCGTCGAGCTCCTCAACAGCAAGGTGGATCACCCGGACTATCAGGGCGATCACACGGCCTTCGGCGTCGCGGTGATGGAGAAGGTGGGATCGCCGCGCGTGCGGCTGCTCTACGACATCTACCACATGCAGATCATGGAAGGGGATATCGTCCGCACGATCGGCCAGCAGCAGCGCTGGATCGGGCATTTCCATACCGGCGGCGTGCCCGGGCGGCACGACATCGACGCCTCCCAGGAGCTCAACTATCACGCCGTGGCGGCGGCGATCGCCGACGGCGGCTTTGCCGGATACCTCGCCCACGAGTTCAAGGCGAAGGGCGAGCCGTACGCGGCTCTGGAAGCGGCCTGCCGGATCTGCCGGGTGTGAAGTATCTGCCGCTCATCTGGTCCGGCATCTGGCGCAAGCCCGGACGCACCGTGCTCATCTTCCTGCAGGTGGCGGTCGCCTTCGTGCTGTTCGGCGTGCTGCAGGGACTGAAGACCGGGATTGAGCATGCAGTGGCCGAGGCGCGCGCGGACCTCCTGCTGGTGCACGGCCGCGAGACTTTCTTCGCTCCCATTCCGCTCGGCCTCCTCGGGCAGATCCGCGCGGTGCCGGGGGTGAAAGTAGTCGTCCCGGTGGGGCTGTTCGGCGCTTGGTATCAGAAGCCGGAACAGGGAGCGATCATCGTCGCCGTGAGCACCGAGGGGGACTGGACGGACGCGTTTACCTTCAACATCGCGCCTCAGTACCTCGCCGCTTTCAACAAGAACCGCACCGCAGCGCTGGTTACCGAGTATGCCGCGCAGAAGTACCACTGGAAGATCGGTGATCACATCCCGATGATCTCGAAGACACCGCAGAAGGATGGCTCGACGACCTGGGCCTTCGACATCGTCGGGACCTTCACCGACAGCGACGTCGCGGTAGGGCGCTACAAGATTCTCATGCACTTCGCCTACTTCGACGAGGGGCGCGCAGCCGGCACGGGTAGCGTGGATCACTTCAACGTCGCTGTCACCGATCCCCGTCTGGCGGTGCCGGTGGCGGATGCGATCGACAGGCGCTTTGCCAACTCCTCGCACGAGACCAAGACCGAGTCGTTGCGCGAGCTGGCGCAGGCCCAGGTGCAGCAGATCGGCGATCTCGACTTCCTCATCCGCGCGGTGGTGAGCGCGGTGCTCGCGGCACTGCTGTTCGCGACGGCGACGATGATGATGCAGTCCGTCAGGGAGCGCACTCCCGAGCTCGCGGTGCTGAAGACAATCGGCTTCACCGATCGCGCCGTGTTCTTCCTGGTGCTCGTCGAGGCCGTGGTCGTGTGCGTGGCGGCGGGCGCCTGCGGCCTGGCGCTCGCGACCGTCGTCTTTCCCTTCGCGGGACGGTTCGTGTACGGGCTGGCGATGCCGAAGGTCACCGTCGCGATCGGGCTCGCGCTCGCTGCGGCGGTGGCGTTGGTAAGCGCGGCGCTTCCGGCCGCGCGTGCCGCGCGACTGCGCGTCGTCACCGCGCTGGCGGAGCGCTGAGGGGCCGGTGAACTTCATGCGGCAATTCCTGGCGCTGCTGCGCATGAGCCTCGAGGGGGAGGGCGCGCGGCTCGGCTCGGTGCTGACGATCGTCGTCGGCGTGACGTGCACGGTCGCCGTGCTGATCTCGATGCTGGCCATGGGAACGGGTGCTCATCGGCAGGCGGTGGGCGACGTGCAAGACGATGAGTTCGTCGTGCAGGCCAAGGGCTCGCAGATCATGCAGAGCGAGATCTCGAGAGAGGAGATGGTCGCGCTGCGTGACCTGCCGGGCATCGCCCGGGACAAGGACGGCGAGCCGCAGGTCGACGGGCTCGTGCTGGTGCCGTTCGAGGGGCACCGGCGCGGCACCGGCCGACGGGTGTTCTTTCCGCTCCTCGGCAGCAGCAATTCGCAGTTCGAGCTGCGCCCGCCGGCGCGTCTCACCGAGGGGCGCCTGTTCCGGCCGGGTCTGCACGAGCTCATCGCGACCAACGCCTGTGTGCGGCAGTTCGAGGGCTTCGAGCTCGGAGCGAAGCGCGAGGTACGCGGCGCCGCCTGGACCGTCGTCGGGCACTACGACCAGGGCCAGAGCCTGCAGTGCATCGTGCTGAGCGACGCCGAGACTCTGATGAGCCTGTTTGGCCGCAACGGCTACAACCGGATCAGCGTGCGTCTCGACAGACCCTCCGACTTCGGGACGTTCAACCGCGCTCTCGAGGCCAATCCGGCGCTCAAGCTCGAAGCCAAGCCGGCGCGTGAGCAGGTCGAGTCGGACATGAAGCAGTTCAATGGACTGCTCAACTTCGTGAGCTATTTCATCGGCTCGATCATGGCGGTCGGCGCGACGCTCGGCGCCGTGAACTCGCTCTACTCGATCGTGGACTCGCGCCGACGGGAGCTCGCGACGCTGCGGGCGATCGGTTTCGGGTCGGCGGCCATCGTGGCCGCGACGCTGGTGGAGTCGGTGCTGCTCGCTTTGCCGGGCGCGTTACTCGGGGCCGCGCTGGCGTGGCTCCTCTTCCACGGCATGGCGATCGCCCCGTTCGGCTTCACCTTCAGGCTCGACGTCACCCCGCGGCTCGCCGAGATCGGCATCACCTGGGCGCTCGTGATGGGCTTCATCGGCGGGCTCCTCCCGGCGCTGCGCGCGGCACGGGTGCCGGTGACGACGGCGCTGCGGGCTACCTGACCCGGCGGCCTATCGAAGGGGCGCTATCGAGGGGGCGGCGCCCGAACAGCCACCGCGCGCCGAGCGCGAGCAGCCACCACAAGGCGTAGAACAGCAGCCACGCGACGATGGCGAACACCGCCGCGAACACCAGACCCTCGCCCGAGAGCGCGAAGGCCGGGACCCAGTCGGCGAGCGTAGCGTGCAGCAGCCCGGGGTCGGCGTGCAGGGTGAGCCAGGCGAGCTGGTGATACAGGTTCCCCTGCAGCGCCTCTACCGCGCTCTGCAGCTGGTGCACCGTGGCGATGAGGTCGCGGATGATTGCACCCTCGGCGTGAAAGGTCGGGTCGCCGCTTCCCAGGTGGTGCTGGATCAGCCTGTCGAGGTCCCCCTGATAGGACTGGTTCGCGAGCCTCTGCCAGGGTTCGAGATCGAGCTTCGCCTGGTCGAGCCGGCCGCCGAGCCGTTGCCGGTACTGCGCGATGAAGCCGGGGATGAGGCCCCCGGCCACGGCGGCGCACACCAGCAGCACACGATCGAGCAGGCCTCGGACCAGGGGCATGGCGGGCTACTTTAGTGGCAGCTGTTATAAACTGAAAGCCGCATGAGCGCCCTGACAGAAATCCCGTTGCTGTTCCTGCCGGCCTGCTTCTGTGTGCTGACGCTCGCCACCTGGCTCGGAGCGCGGGCGGCGCGCATCTGGCGCGCCGACAGCGAGCACACGCTCGATCTGGCGCTGACGGCGACCCTCACGCTACTTGGGCTCATCATCGGCTTTGCATTTTCCATGGCGGTGGCTCGCTACGACATGCGCAAGACCTACGAGGAAGCCGAGGCCAACGCAATCGGCACCGAGTACGCCCGCGCAGGCCTCCTGTCCGCCGCGGACGCGGCTCGTATTCGGCAGCTGCTCGGGGCGTATCTCGACGAGCGCATTCGCTTCTACGAGGTGCGCGGTACCGCACTCCTCGGCCAGGTCGACACGGACACCGTGCGGCTGCAGGAGCAGCTGTGGTCTGCGGTCGAGACGGCGACCAACGGGGGGCGAGACGCCGTGGTGGCCCTGGTGGCTGCCGGTATGAACGATGTCCTGAACTCGCAAAGCTATACGCAGGCGGCCTGGTGGAACCGCATACCCGGCGAGGCGTGGGAATTGCTGGTCGTGATCGCGATCGTGGGCGCCGCGCTGTTCGGCTATACGACTCACACGCGCAAGGCGACCGGGGTGCCGATGATCCTGCCGCTGGTCGTCTCGGTGGCGTTCTTCCTGATTGCGGACCTCGACAGTCCGCGCACCGGCCTGGTGCACGTGACGGCGGAAAATCTGCGCGCGCTCGCCGGCGAATTCGCGCCGCGGACACCTTGAGTCAGCCGCGCAGCTCGCTCTCGGCGGCGAGGAAACGCTGCAGCTCGGCGCAGATCGACAGCGCGAGCGTCTCAGGTCCGTATCCTCCGAGTTTGAGTCCGACGGGGGCATGCAGCCGGGGTGTGAGCGTTGCCCGCGCCGCGGGGTCGAGCTCGGCGAGCAGCTCGTCGCGGCGCGCCGGGGGGCCGAGCAGCCCGATGAAAGGGTCGGTGCGGCGCGCGAGAGCGGCGAGAGCCTCGCGATCGCTCGCCGCGCCGTGGGTCATCACGATGCAGGCATCGAGGCGCCGATCTCCCAGGGCGGCGAACGCTGCGGCCGGGCGCGCGCAGATGGCCTGCTCGGCGCCCGCACCGTGCGCGGACAGAAGCCCCTCGCGGTGGTCGGCGATGATGACGCGCCAGCCGAGCTGGTTGGCGATGTAGATGAGGGCGGGCGCCTCGGGGCCCGCGCCGATGAGCATCACCACGGGGGACGGCGCGAACACCACGACCGCGCAGGTGGAGCCGTTCGCAAGCGGATATTCGCCCGGGCCCCGGCCTCTGAGGCTGCGAACCGACTCCAGGGTCGGCGGCAGCGCGGTCTCGGCGTCCGCAGTCCATAGATAGCCGCTGCCTGCGTGCTCGCCGCTGGTGATGAGCGCGGCCTTGAGGAGCTGCCGGCCGCGATCGGCGCTGACGAGCACATCGCAAAGCGGATGGTGCGCGCCCGCGGCCACCGGCACGAGCAGCACCTGCATCTGCCCGCGACACCCCGTGCCCGAGCCGAAGACGACGTCGTCGTCGGCGCGGGTATCGAAGACGACGACCCGCGGGCGATTCTCCGCAAACGCTGCCTGGGCCGCGGATTCGAGTTGCGGCTCGAGACACCCCCCCGAGATGACTCCGCGGCGGGTGCCGTCGGCCCGCACCACCGCGAGCGCGCCCGGCTTGCGGTAGGTGGATCCCGTGGAGTGCACCACCAGGCAGAGCGTGAACGGCTCGGACTGCGATGTCAGGCGCGCGAGCTCCTCGAGGATGCCGCGATGATGACTGGCGAAGGGATCCGTGTGCATTACATGCCGAGGTTCTGACGTAGAAACGCCTCACTCTTGCGCAGCATGAGCGTCCGCGCCTGCGAGTCCTCGAGATAGTGGTCGAGGTCGTCCCAGGTGACAAGCTCGCAGCGACCGCCAAGCGCCTTCATCCGCTGCGCCATGCGCTGCGATTCCTCGATGGAGACATTCCGGTCGAAAGCCGCGTGGAACAGCAGTACCGGCGCCTTGATCTTCTCTGCGTTCTGGAGCGGCGAGCCCTCGCGCACGTGCGGGCCGTCCCCGATGAGCTGGCTTACGTAGAAATAGCCGCTCGAGCGCTTGAACTCCTCCTTGGCCATCGCGAGGTCGGTGACGGGTGCGATGGCGACCACGGCCTTGAAGAGGCCGGGCTCGACGACAGCGGACTGAAGCGCCGCATAGCCGCCGTAGGACCACCCCAGGATGGCGAGCTTCTGCGGGTCGGCGATGCCCTGATCGATGAGCCAGTGGCCGGCCGCGAGCACGTCGCCGATCGCGACCTTCCAGGATTGGAAGCCGTTGTGCTCGAACCAGGCGTCGCCATAGCCGAACGAGCCGCGAAACTCCGGCTGCAGCACCACAAAACCGCGGGAGGCGTAGAACTGCGACAACCAGTCGAACCCCCACACATCGCGCGCGCTCGGCCCTCCGTGCGGCAGGACGATCGCCGGGAGGCCCTTGGCGCTCGTCGCTCCCGGCGGAAGAGTGAGATAGGCGGGGACCATGACGCCATCCGAGGAGGGATAGGTGATCGACTTGACGCTCGCGAGCTTCACGCCCTCGAGCTCGGCTCGCGCGACCAGGAAGGTCTGCAGCCGCCGTGCCTTCTTGTCGAAGAGGTAGTAGACGCCGGGGTCGGAATCGCTGCCGCCGAAGACCAGCAGCGTGTTCTCGTCGGCGCTCGAGTCGAGGACGTTCAGCTCCTGCTGCGGCAACGCCTTACCGAGTGAGGCGAGCAGCTGCTTGACCTGCGGGTCGAAGTAGAAGGCCCGGCGCCGGTCGGTGATATACACCGCCCCGACCACGCGATTCTGCCGGCCGATGCGCTCGAAGCCGACGACGTCGACGTCAGGATTGGCGTAGAGAAGCTGTTCCGCGAGCGTGCCGTCGAGGCTCACCGAGTAAGCGGCCAGCCGGCCGTCGGACTTCTTCAGTCCGTAGGCGACGTTGCGCTCGGCGTCGACCGCGTAGGGGTTGAATCCCGTGTGCTCGAGGGAGTTGTACTGACTCAATTTGTGCCAGTCCTGCGAGCCGGGCTTGCGGTAGAGGTAGTCGGTCACCCCGCTGTCCTGGGTGGTGAGACTGGCGCCGACCCTCTGCTCCAGGCCGACGATGCGCACCGCGCCGCGCCCGTCGCTGATGTACTCGACGGCGTCTTCGCGCGGCTCCTCGACTCGCCTGGCGTTGAGCGTGCGCGTGTCGATGTGGTCGACGCCGAGTCCCCGGGCACTCGAGCCGATGTGGCTGCCGATGCGATCCTCGCCGGCCGTCGGGCGCGCCATGAGAACGGCGCCATCCTCCGATGGCAGGGAGTCGATGATCTCGCCTCCGCCTTGCAGTATGTAGTGAGCGTGGGCGGTGTCAGGCTTGCTGAGGAGCTTGAGGTTCGAGCCGTCGGCGTTGACCGCGACGAGCCGGTTGAAGGGCATGATGCCGGCAACGGGATCCTTGAGGCTCGCGTAGATCAAGCAAGCGAGACGATCGTTCGCGACCCACAGGCAGCCTCCGAGGCGCTCGGGCTTGCCGTTGAGCGCCAAAGCCGGCTTGGGCTTCGCTCCCTCGGCGAGACTCAGGGTATAGAGCGCCGATCCCTGACCCGGGAGCGGGGAGCGATAGGCCACGCTCTGGCCATCCGGCGAGAGCGTCATGGCGGAGACGCTCGGGCGCGCGCCGAAGGCGACGGCAGCATCGAAGGATCTGGACTCCTCGCCCAGCGCGGGCGCGCAGGCGTAGGGCACCGCAAGCAGTGCGACTATTCTCTTCATCTGACCCCCTAACGACGATGCCGGAATCTTAAGGCATTAGCCCCATGGGCGCTCACCGACGGTCTCGCGAAGCGTGGTGCCTGCTCACGGCGGCGGCGCTTACCGCCCTCGTGTTTGGCGGCGGGACGCTCGACGTCGCGGCGGCCCGCTGGTTCTTCGCGCCCGATGCAGTCGAGCACTGGCCTCTGGCGCACGCACAGCCGTGGCGCATGCTGTACCGCGCGGCCCCGTGGATCACCGCATCGCTGCTGCTCGGCGGGCTCGCAGCGTTTGCGCTGAGCCTTACCCCGCGGCGCAGACACTGGCGGGGCGCCGCCACGCTGGTGCTGCTGAGCGTCGTCACGGGTCCGGGCCTCATCGGCAACGCCGTGCTGAAGGACCACTGGCAGCACCCGCGTCCGCGGGACCTGGTCGAGTTCGGGGGCTCGCAGCACTACGTGCCATCGCCACTGATCGGGCGGGAAGGCGGCGGGTCCTTTCCATGTGGCCACTGCACGGTGGGCTTTCTCTATGGGCTCGGCTGGTGGATCTTCAGGCGCCGGCATCCGCGCTGGGCAATCGCTTCGCTGGCGGTGGGCCTCACGGTCGGCGTGCTGCTG
>Ga0335079_10007830_pt1 | contig 12144 bp, 7 predicted proteins | sample Lox_Sample_33_FD_206719 | JGI IMG/M metagenome (GOLD analysis project Ga0335079, IMG submission 206719) | Soil microbial communities from Loxahatchee National Wildlife Refuge, Florida, United States - Lox_Sample_3.3 | ecosystem: Environmental > Terrestrial > Soil > Wetlands | place: USA: Florida... | reverse complement strand
CTTTGCTCGTGCGATGAGCCGGTTTCATCCCACCGCCGAGTTGAAACCCGGTGTCCACCCCACCGCGGTCGTGGGGCGCGTGGAGATGGGGGCTCTGGTATACATCGGGCCGCACGCCGTAATCGGTGACGGCTCCCGCCTCGGCGTCGCGACCAGCATCGGGGCCGGCTGCTCCATCGGAAAGCGCGTCGTTCTCGGTGACGGCTGCATTCTTCACTCCAACGTCACCATCTATGACAACGTGGATATCGGTCGCGGCACCATTCTGCACTCCGGCTGTGTCATCGGGGCCGATGGCTTCGGTTATGTGATGGAACACGACCGCTGGCACAAGTTTCCACAGGTCGGGCGGGTCGAGATTGGCGAGTTTGTCGAGATCGGCGCCAATTCGTGTGTCGACCGGGCGGCCCTGGGCGTCACCTCCATCGGCGAGGGCACCAAACTCGATAACATGGTTCATGTGGGGCACAACTGCCGCATCGGCCGTCACGTCGTGGTCGCCGCCCAAACCGGATTCTCCGGGTCCGTGGTGGTGGAAGACTATGCCGTCATCGGCGGGCAAGTGGGAATCGGCGACAAGGCCCGCATCGAAAGCCGGGCCACGCTGGGTTCCGGCTGCGGCGTGCTCAGCTCCAAAATCGTCCGCTCCGGCGAGACTGTGTGGGGCACGCCCGCGCGGCCGTTGAAACAGCACCTGGAGACTCTGGCCAATCTCGCCAAACTGCCAGACTTGCGGCGCGAATTGGCCGACCTCAAGCGCCGCATCGAAGAACTGGAAAGAGGCGCCTGATGCTGGTGGTGGTGGGCGGGCACTCGCGCAATATCGGAAAGACCTCCGTCGTCGCCGGCCTCATCCGCGCCCTCCGCGATCAGAAATGGACGGCGGTGAAGATTACCCAATTCGGCCACGGCGTCTGTTCGCACCGTGGAGAAGCTTGCGGCTGCGAAACCGAGCCGGAACATCCGTTCGCGCTGAGTGAAGAATACGAACCCAGCCGCACAGACTCGGGCCGATTCCTCGCGGCCGGCGCCGAACGCTCGTTTTGGTTGCGGACACCCATGGGCGAACTCACTCGCGCCAAGACCGCGCTTGGTAAAATCACGCGCTCGGGCCGAAATGTCATCATCGAATCCAACAGCGTCCTGGAACTGGTCGAGCCTGATCTGTTTCTGATGGTCCTCGATTTCGCGTGCCAGGATTTCAAGCCTTCCAGCTTGCGTTTTATGGATCGCGCCGATGCCTTCGTCGTCATCGACCGCGGCATCAACATCCCTATGTGGGACGATATCGCGAAAGGGCTGTGGGACGACAAGCCCCGGTTTGCGGTCAAGCCGCCGGTCTATGTGACGGCAGCCGTCTCGGGTTTCGTCAAGTCCAAACTCTCAGCGGTGCCCACGCGCTGAAAGCCCGGGTGCGGCAGCCGAGCCGCTGCCTCGCTCAGCAGTCGCGTTGCCAGGTCGATCTGCTGTTGCATCACTCGAAGTTGCTGTTGAACCCCTGCGTGCGATTCGCTTAGCAGGATTTGAAGACAGCAGGCGCTGTATTCCAATGTGCCGAGCGGCTGGCGCAATTCATGCACCAACTCCGCCATCAAGTCTTGGGTATCGGTGCGGCCTGAACCGTTCATCAGGTTTAGAACTCCGGACAGGGACACAGTATAACTCAATCACCGCCGCTTGCAATGAAATTTTTATCAAACCGTTTTCAGATTGTGTTCATCGGGTGAGAGTTTCGATTGAAGTGCCCACGCACCGGTTGCGTCCGTTCGCCTTAGCTGCGTAGAGCGCGAGATCTGCTTCCAGAATCAGAGCATCGGTTGTTCCGGCCAAGTCGGGGGGCCGGCTGGCCACGCCAAGGCTGCATGTCACCTTGAGCTCCAGTTCAGCTACTCGAAACGGGGCGGCGTCCATCGAGAGACGGAGCCGCTCGGCTTGCGCCAACCCTCCTTCGGCATTGCAGCCCGGCAGCACAACCAAAAACTCTTCACCGCCATAGCGGCCTAGTGAATCATACCGGCGTATCGATGACTTCATCCGCTCAGCGCTTTCCCGCAGCACCGCGTCGCCGCACAGATGTCCATGGGAGTCATTGATCTGCTTGAACGTGTCCAAGTCGGCCATGAGGATTGACAACGGAAGCCGTTCGCGGCTCGCGCGTTCCAATTCAATCTGCAGAACCCCGAGGATCGCATGCCGGTTCAACAGTCCGGTCAGTGAATCGTGAGTCGCTTCCTGCCGGAGCGCTTCGCGGGCGGCGAGCAGTTGCTCCTGCAATTCCAGGATCCGCTGGCCGGCGCGCAGCCGTGCGCGCAACTCCGGCGCGTTGAACGGCTTGGTCAGATAGTCGTCGGCGCCCGAATCGATGCCCTCCACCAAATCTTCCGAATCCGTTCGCGCCGTGAGCAGCAGGATGTAGATGTAAGGCTCCCGTCCCACCGCCCTCACCCTCCGGCACACGTCCACTCCGTCGATACCGGGCATCATCCAGTCCAGAATGGCCAAACGCGGAGCATTGTCGGCCTCGAGCACCCGCAGGGCTTCGTTGCCGTCCTTGGCTACTATGACTTCGTAGCCCCACTTGGTCAGGATCGCCCGCAGCATCGACTGAAATACAGGATTGTCTTCGGCTGCCAGGATTTTCACGCCAGAATCTCTTGTCCTCTTATCGGCGGACGCGCCCGCCCTCAGGAGAGAACTGAAGTACTACGGCGTCCCCGTCCGGCGTCGTAGAATAGGAAATTCGCTACACGGAGGAAGTTCGCTTGATTTCCAGCCTCGATACCTTGGTTTCACCCGTCTCGCCCGTTACGGCCTCCTACGACCGCGATCGGCTCGAGGACGTCGGCTATATGACGTGCATGACCCTCGTCCTGTTGGGTAATTACGCCCAGACCGGTCATTTGGGCGGGCCGCTTGCCTACACGCCGTATAATGTCGCGGCCCACCTGGTCGGTCCCGAGTTCGGCGGCCTCCGTTACGATTACCGCCGCCCGAAGCACCCCTATGGCGATAAATTCATGCTCGCCGCGGGACATTGCATTCCGACCTGCTATGCCCTTTGGATGATCATGGGGCAGGCCCTGGCGCGCAAGTATGAAGCCACCGGGAACCGCCGCTACTATGTCGATCCGCACGCCGCCATGCTTCCCGTCGATGCTCTCGGATTCCGGCGCGGCGCGGGCGCACTCAAATCTCTGCTACAGGATCTCAAACTGGCTGACGACCCTCTCTTCGCCCAAGCCAAAGGCCGGGGGATCCGGGCGCTCTCCGGGCATGCCGAAAGTATCGATTGCACCAACGACGTCAATGGCGGACCCTCTGGAATCGGAATCGCCACCGCTGCCGGCAAAGCGGCGTTCTGGGATATCGTGGGTGCTCGCACTCTGGATTCTCCAAAGGTCGTTGCCTTCGAGGGTGAGTTCGCCCTCACCGAAGGCCACGCCCAGGAGTTGAAGACCCAAGCCCTGGCCCTCCAGGTGGGCAAACGACTCCGAGTGCTGGTTTCCTCCAACAATGCCGGGATCGATGACAGCCTCATGGGCGGCGTCATCTCCAACAAATACGACCGGTATCGTCTCGTTGATCAGTGGACGTCCTATGGCTGGAACGTCTTCACCCTCGATAACGGCAACGACTACGGCGAAATCGTCGCCGCTCTCAAGACCATGGAGAACTGGGATCCCTCGGATCGGCGGCCCATGGTGGTCATCGGTCGGACCGTCAAGGGTTATTGGCCCTCTGCCGCGAGCGGAAAAATCGCCGGATATGGTGATCAGTTGGTCGGTTATCCGAGCCATCCGTACGCGCTGAAGATGAATTCTCCGTATTTCCTGGCGTTGGCCGAGAGCTTTGAAAAGCACTACGGCGTGGAATTTGCCGGCATCCGGCAGGGTCCGGTCAGCGATTCGCGAGAGCGGGTCGTCCAGTTCAAGACCAATATGGACGTCGTGATGTCGCTGCTCGACCGCAACGGCCTTGGCGATTGGCTGGCGGACCGGCTGGTCGAACTCGGCGATTCCGTGAAGGACGAGTTTCCGCTGCGCATCGACGTCACGCGCGATCCGTTTCTCGACGATCGCCTGCGCGTTGCCAACCTTCCGGTCGAGCCGCAGAAGGTGACGGTGAAAAACCGCGTCTCCGGCGCCGAAAAGGAAGTCGGCATCGCCCTGTTCAAGAAGCCGGGCGAAGTGGCGGGCACCCGCCGCGGCATTTCAGAAATCCTGAAGTGGATGAATTACGTCACCGACAACCGCTTTTTGACGATCGCGGCGGACCTGTCGGAGTCGATCAATCTGGAGCACGGAAACCTCTGGGGTCACTACGACCCGGAGGCGAACCCGTTGGGCACGCGTCTCAAAGCTCCCATCGAGGAGGCCGGCAATGTCTCGACCGCGATCGGGCTGGTGGGACAGAGTGCTTCGGTCGATCCCACGAAATTCGCCGGCGTCTGGGCGATCAGCGGCACCTACGGCGCCTTCACGCCATTGATGTACACGCCGGCCCGTGTTTGGAGCCAGCAGAACCAGGACAGCCGCTTCCGCGTTGGCGTGCTGCATATTCTGTCCGGCCACTCGGGTCCGGAGACCGCGGCGGACGCGCGTACCCACTTCGGGATCTTTGCGCCCCAGGTCTGGAAACTGTTCCCGCGAGGGCAGGCGATCAATCTCAATTTCTGGGATTACAACGATGTCGCTCCGGGGTACTTCGCCGCCGCGGAGATCGCCGCGCGCGATCCCAAGGTGGGGCTGATCACCATCGAAGTGGCGCGGCCCGATTTCGCGGTGGCCGACCGCAGCAAATTTGCCGATACGGACCTTCGCGCCGCAGCCAAGGGACTGTACGTGATTCGTGACTTCGCGCCGGGCCAACCCAAGCATGGCTACGTGATCACGCAAGGTTCGAGTTCCACGGTCAACCTGGTGCACTCGCTGGCGAAGCTGGAGCAAGCCGGCATCAACGTGAAAGTGGTTGCGGCGATCAGCGAAGAATTGTTCGATCGCCAGCCCGAAGCCTACCGGAATTCGGTGCTGCCGCCGGGTGCTTTGTACGACGCCATGGTGGTCTCCACCGGCACACGCCGCGTCATGCCGGTGCGCAACCTCGGGCCGCTCACGGACGAATACTCGCTGACCTCAGACTGGGACAACCAATGGCTGACCGGCGGCCTGGAGCCGGACGTAATCGCAGAAGCGCATCTCGACGCGGCCTCGATTGTGGCAGGCATCCAACGGTTCGCGCACGATCGCGAGCAGCGCCTGTCGCGCCAGCGTCAGATGCTGGGCTCGTAGCGATCGGCAGGGCGCCGGTCGATCTGGGCCAGCACGTTTTGAATCGCTTCGGCGACCTCGTGCGCCTTGGCGGGCTTGCGAACGTAGCCATCCATGCCGGCGGCCAGGCATCGATCGCAGTCGCTCTTCATCGCATGGGCGGTCATCGCCAGGATGGGGATGTGTTCGCCTCGGCTGCGAGACTGTTCCCTGGTCCGGATCCAGGCCGTCGTCTCATAACCATCCATCTTCGGCATCTGGATATCCATCAGGATCAGTTCGAACATCCCGTGCTCGAGCAGGTCCAGCGCCTCCCTGCCATCGCTGGCGATGGTTACCGAGTGCCCTTGCGTCTCGAGGATGCGCCGGGCGAGTTTCTGATTCACCGGGTTATCTTCGCAGACCAGGACCTTCAGGGGACGCACGGCTTTCCATTCCGAGCCCTCGGGTGTGCGAGAGTCTGCCGCCGCCAACGGTCTGCCCAGTGCCGTGGTGAGGGCGCGGCACAGATCCTGATCCCGTACAGGCTTCATCAAGAATGCATGAGCCCTGATTTTTGGCGGCGCGACGGAGTCAACCAGGATAACCGGCAATGAATCGCCGGTCTGCCGTTGAATCTCCTCCAGCAGAGCCACTCCGCTGGCGATTACCAGGTTGTGAGGATTTCCAGCATCGCGCGCGTTCTCGAGCAGTGCCGCGGCCGAACGGGCATCGCCCGCCACATCGGCGTGCCCGCCGTAACGCACAACCGCTTCTTTCAACGCGATGCGGTTGGCCTCGTTGGCTTCTACGATCAGCACATTGGCACCCGCCAGATCGGTGAAATGGTCCGGCGCGTGCGCTTGCGGCGCGATCCCGAGCGTCACGGTGAAGTGAAACGCGCTTCCCGGTCCGCCACCGAATGCTGTGGAGCCGGGCCAAGGGCTTTCGATCCAGATCCGGCCTCCCATCATCTGGGCGAGCTTGGCCGAGATCGTCAGGCCGAGTCCGGTTCCCCCATATCGCCGCGTCACCGAACCGCTGCCCTGTTCGAATGGCGCAAAGATCAGCTTTTGCTTGTCCGGTTCGATGCCCACGCCCGTATCGGCGACCAGCGCATGCAACGTGACCGCTTCGCTGGACTGCTGGTCCACCCCGATCCGCACCAAGACCTGCCCGCGATCGGTGAACTTCAGAGCATTGCCCGCCAGATTGATGACGATCTGGCGCAGACGTCCGGTATCCCCAATGAGTTGGTCCGGGACCTCAGGAAGCACGTGCCCCACCAGTTCCAGCCCCTTCTGGTGCGCGGATCGCGCGAGCACGTGCAGGGACTCCGCGATGCAGTTGCGCATAGAGAAAACTTCCGGCGACAGCTCGACTTTGCCCGCCTCGATCCGCGAAAAATCGAGCACGTCGTTGATGACTACCAGCAGGTGGTCGGCCGAATCCCGCACCGTTTCCATATAGTCGCGTACCTCGGGAGTCAACATGGTGGCGAGTGCCAGGTCGGTCATTCCGATGATTCCATTCATTGGCGTCCGAATCTCGTGGCTCATGTTGGCGAGAAATTCGCTTTTGGCGCGGCTCGCTTTCTGGGCTGCCTTCTTGGCCGCGTCCAGTTGTGTGATCAAGCGGCCGCGGAACCGGTAGCTGACTGCGGTGAGAAAGACGAACGCCAGTAGAAGCAATGAACCCGAGCTAGCCAGAATGAGGAATGCCGGCTGGCGGTACCAGGGAAGCAAGACGGTGAATGTGAATGCGGCGCCAGTCGGATCGATATTCCCGTTCCGGTCCATCGCCCGCACTTCAAACGCATGCGCCCCCCGCGGCAAGCGATCGAAGGGGGCAAAGTTATCGGGCCGAAACGGGCTCCAACGGCCACGATCCAGGCGGTAGGAGAACAGGAGCCTCTGCGCCTCGGTATATTTCCACTTGTCGATTCCGGCGAACACGATTTTCACGTCGCCCGCCGGCCCCACTTCGCGCACATTGCGATCATCGAGCAGGAGAGTGCGCGGCGGGTCACGGTCGGCTTCCGGATGGTAGCGAGCCAGCCCGGCAGTCGTGCCCGCCCATACGGCCCCACGGCTGTCTTCCAGAATGGCGGAAGTGATATCGGACGGGAGCCCATCATCGGCTGTATTCGGCAGCCACACGTCGGGGCGCACTCGGTGAATTCCAGTCCCTGTTGCCAGCCAAAGCCAGCCGTCGCGCGAGCGGAACACATTTCGGACTTCGCCGAGCCCGGTGGCGAGCGTGCGCCAGGATTTGCCGTCAAAATGCTGCAGCGAGTCGCCCCCTCCTACCCACATTCCATCCTTCTCTGTCTCTACGATCGAGTAAACCGCGTCGCTGTGAGTGCGGCCTTGCTCAGGGCCGATGGTCTGCCATCTGCCGTTCCGAAGTGCGGCCAGCCCCATGGTGCCTCCGACGAGCAGGCCCAAGCGGCGCGATTCGTAAATCACCTTGGGCGCGCCGACGGAGCGTGCGTCTTCAGCCCAAGAACTGATATGCCGAAACGAGTGGCCGTCGAACCAGCTCAGCGCATGACGCCGCTCCCCATCGACACTTTCCATCCACACCGCGCCGCCGGCCGCTGGGGACATCGCCCAGACGGAAGGGCCGTCGGGACTCGGCCGCTGTTCGAAGCGCTCCGTCGAGGGATCGAAAATCAGGAAATGATGGCCCTGCAGGACGTGGACAACCATCCGCCCGTCTCGCAGCGGAATGACCGTGGACGATTGGTAGGGGTTGGTCACCTCACCCGGCGGCAGCAGGTAGATTTTCCAGTGCTCTCCGTCGAAGCGCACCAGCCGGTCGTTAAAATCGAACCAAACTCGGCCGACGCCGTCCTCCGAAATGCCGTGAACGGAGGTCGTCAGATGGGCCACTTCGGTCGGCCTCCGCCACAGGGGCGGGGCATAGCGCGCCAACCCCTCCGACGTCGTCATCCAGAATGCCCCGTTCTGGTCCGCGACAATCTGGTGAATCACTCCTGACGTGACGCCGCGCCGGTCCACCAGTTCCTTGCGGCCATCAACCAGCCGGTACATCTCATCACCGCAGCTGACCCAGACGGTTCCATCCGCTCCCGGCCAGGCCTGCACGGTTCCAGTCCGCGCCTCGGCCAAGGGCTCCACCTCCTTCCCATTGAGCCGCAGGGCCGTATTCATTCCGGTTGGCACAGATGTGGCGGAGACCAGGATTGAGTTACGCGGAGCGCTTCGTGGACTAATGAAATCCCGAAAGCCCGGCACGCGGTACTCGCGCCACTGCCGGCCGCTCTCTGCTGCCGGCGCGAACCGCAGGAACCCCGCCGCCCCGGTGAGCCAGAATTCATCGTCTCCGGCCGGCAGAAGCTGCGTGAAGGGGCCGAGCCGGGAGCCGACCGCAGTCAAAACTTCGCGCGCAGACCCCTGGCGGGGGTCGTAACGGAGCAAGCGCTGCGCGGTCAGCAGCAGGAGTTCATGGCCGCCGACGGGAACGGCCGCGAGGAGCTGCGGGGGAACGGCGGAGTCGCGCCACGTCTCCCAACCCCCGTCGCGATACTTCCAGAGACGGCCTCGAGTCAAGCTCCAGAGGTCGCCAGACGCGGTGCGGTAGACGGAAAGCGGCTCCTCCGGCTGCGGCATCGATACCAGGCCGTATCCATCCAGCCGTTCCATGCGCGTGATATTGCCGTGTCCGACCAGAATCTCGCCGCGGGAATCGATCGAGATGGGGCGGGTATAGGATTCGCCCAGGCCATCGGCGGTTCTCCAGAAGCGCCAGACGGGCCGGTGTTCGGCAAATCCCAGAGGTGCCGCAAGAAAGGCCACTGGTGCGAGCCAGAGCCATTCGGTTCGCATATTCCCGAGTCCTTATCGGCGGATCGGGGAAAATTCTGAAGGGTTAAGTCCTACGTCCGCAATTTGCCGGGATCTTCCGCACCCGGGCAATCGGACACCTCATTGCCGGTAATGAGCCGCGCCCCGCGGCTGAATGTCAGATAGAGGAAACCCCATTGAACAAACACCAGAATCCGGCTCTGAAACTGCACCAGGTGCATGATGTGGATAAACAGCCAGACCAGCCAGGCGATCAATCCATGCAGTCGGAAGCCAAAGATTCGCGCCACGGCAGATGCCCGCCCGATTACGGCGAGATCTCCGAGGTCGAAGTAGTGAAACGGCTTCAGTTCGCGAGGGCCGTGCAGACGCGCGACGATGGCCCGCGCCGCGTACGCGCCGCCCTGCATGGCCACCTGCGCGACTCCGGGTAACGGCTTCCCGTCGGTCCCCGGGCAATCGGCCAAATCGCCGACCACATAGATCTCCGGGTAGCCGGGCAGGGTGAGATCGGGATTGACCTTGAGCCGCCCGCCGCGGTCCCGCTGCGCTCCGGTGCGGTCGGCGAGCTTCGCCCCGAAGCCGTTCACGTGCACGCCACCCGCCCAGAGCACGGTTTTCGTGGCAAGCCGCTCGACGTTGCCGTCGGGGTGGCGGAATGAGACGCCCTCTCCGTCGATGGCCGTGACCATGGCGTGGGTTCGCACCCGAACGCCGAGCTCCAAGAGAGATTTTTCGGCGTGCGCCGAGAGACCTTCGGGAAGCGTCGTGAGCAGGCGCGGCCCCCCGTCGAGTAGCAGAATGCGCGCGAGTCTCGGATCGATGGAGCGAAAGTCGTGCTTCAGGGTCTCGCGCGCGATCTCGCCCAGCGCGCCCGCCAGTTCCACCCCGGTCGCGCCTCCGCCGACAATCACGAACGTCAGCCACGCTTGCCGCCGGTGTTCCTCGGTTTCCCGTTCGGCGGCCTCGAAGGCGTACAGGATCTTGCGCCGGATGGCGGTTGCCTCTTCGACGCTCTTCAGGCTGGGAGCGCAGGGCCGCCACTCGTCATGGCCGAAATAGTAGCTCTGCGAGCCGGTGGCCACGATCAATGAATCGTATTCGTACTCGCCGCCATCGCTCAGCGTCACCTTCCGCGCGCGCGGGTCGATGTCGGATACCGCGCCCAGCAGCACGCGCGTGTTTTTCTGGCGACTGAGCGTCGCGCGTAGCGGCGCGCAGATCTCGCCGGGAGAAAGCGATCCGGTGGCGACCTGGTAGAGCAGCGGCTGGAAAAGATGAAAGTTGCGGCGATCGATCAAGGTCAGCTCGACGCGCGCGTGCCGCAGGGCGCGGGCCGCGTACAGCCCGCCGAAGCCGCCGCCGAGAATGATGACGCGATGAGCCGCCACCGGCAGCTACCTCGCCGGCGTCAGTCCCAGGCCCGGCCGGTTCGGAAGAATGAGCTTCCCCTTCTCGACACGCACGCCATGGAACGGGTCATTGGCGATCAGCAGATTGCCGTCCAAATCCGCGTAGTCGACCAGCGGCGAAAGGTGCGCCGCCGCCGTCACTGAAACTGAGCTCGAGATCATGCATCCGAGCATGGTCTTCATCCCCATGGCCCTGGCGATCTGAATCATGCGATACGCCTCGAGCATGCCGCCGCTTTTGTCGAGCTTGACATTGACGCCGTCGTACGCTTCGCGCAGCTTGGGAATGTCGGCCGCGTGCTGGCAGGCCTCGTCGGCAATGATCGGAATGTGCACGCGGCTGCGAATCCAGCGCGTATCCTCGATGCGGTCGGCGGCCAGAGGCTGTTCGATGAACTCCACCCCCTGCTTCTCGAGCCAGTTGATCTTGCGCACCGCTTCCTCGCGATCCTTCCAGCCTTCGTTGGCGTCGACCCGGATCGGCTTCTTCGTCACGCTGCGCACCGCCTCGATGGTCGGCTCGTCAGTCGCCAGCCCAACCTTCACCTTCAGGATCGGATACGGCTCGGCTTCGCGAGTCTTCTGTTTGGTGATCTCCGGAGTGTCGATGCCGATCGAGAACGTCGTCAGCGGTGTGTCTTTGGGATCGAGCCCGAAATAGGAGTACAGCGGAATGCCGAGCTTCTGTCCGACCCAATCCATGAGCGCGATGTCGATCGCTGCTTTTCCCGCCCACTCGCCTTGTACGCGGCCGAACACCTGACTCATGGTCTTGGCGAACTGCATCGGGTTGCTCGAAAGCAGCAGGTCGCGGACCGACTCCACCGCTTTCTGCGCCGAGTGCGCATCTTCCTTGTAGCGGACGATGGGCGCCCCTTCACCATGTCCGGTGATGCCGTCGCGCGTGTACGCGACGTGCAGCGTGTCGCGAAATTCACTGGACGACATGGTGGTGGTCCAGGTGTGCTGCAGGTTCAGGCGGACAATCCGCGCTTCGAGCGACGGAGCCGCCGCTGCACTCAGCGTTTGCGCGAGCGGAAGCGCCGCGGCGGATTGGAAAAACGTTCTGCGCTTCATCTTTCACCAGCGTAACAGTTCGTTACTCTCCAAATCCGCCTCACGTGTAAACTGCGGAAGTATGCTCACTGCTCCGTATGGTTCCTGGAAGTCCCCGATCACCTCCGACCTGATCGTTGCCCAATCGATCGGGCTTTCGGAGGTGCGAATCGATGGTGCGGATACGTACTGGCTGGAATCGCGGCCGCAGGAGGCCGGCCGGAGCGTGATCGTGCGGCGCGCCGCAGATGGCATCACCGAAGACGTGACGCCCGCGCCGTTCAACGCCCGCACGCGAATTCACGAATACGGCGGCGGGGCGTGGCTGGTTGACCGCGGCGCGGTCTACTTCTCGCATGACGTCGACCGGCGCCTGTATCGGCTCGTACGCGGCGCACGCGAGCCGCTCCCGCTCACGCCGGATGGCCCCTGGCGATACGGCGATGGCGTAGTGGATCCACGTCGCGGCCGGTGGATCGGGGTTCGCGAGGATCACACGGACCCCGGCCGTGAGCCGCGGAATACCATCGTGAGCGTGGATACCTCCGGCGCGCCGGATCCCGGCCGGATTCTTGCCTCCGGCAACGACTTCTACTCATC
>Ga0335079_10007828_pt1 | contig 12145 bp, 10 predicted proteins | sample Lox_Sample_33_FD_206719 | JGI IMG/M metagenome (GOLD analysis project Ga0335079, IMG submission 206719) | Soil microbial communities from Loxahatchee National Wildlife Refuge, Florida, United States - Lox_Sample_3.3 | ecosystem: Environmental > Terrestrial > Soil > Wetlands | place: USA... | reverse complement strand
GCCGAGATAGAGGATCTGCGCCGCCGGGATGCGGTAGAGAGCCGCGCCATTCACTTTCTGACCCGGCCCCTTGCACTCGTACATCTCGGCGACGGTGTGCATGCGGTAGGCGGGGACGAACTTGTCTTTCACCACGATGTCCTGGCTGCCCGTGCCCTTGAGGCCCGCGACGTGCCAGGTGTCGACGATCTCATAGTCGCTCCGCGGCACGAGTACGAAGCGCCAGTCGAAATGCTCCTCGCTCACCGGCGGCACGACCGCGCCGAGGACGGCCCAGTCGCAATGATCGCAACCGCTCGAATAGCTCCAGCGGCCGGAGAGGCGGAAACCGTCCTTCTCGGCCACGAGCTGCCCGCCCGGCATCAGCGAGGACGACATGAGCGTGCTCGTGTCGCGGCCCCACACGTCCTTCGCCAAGCGGTCGTCATAGAGCGCGATGAGCCACGGATGGATGCCGACGACGCCATAGACCCACGCGGTCGAGAAGCAGCCTTCCGCCAGAGTCATCAGCACGTCGTAATAGACCGCGGGGTCCATCTCGTAGCCGCCCCATCGCTTCGGCTGGAGGATGCGGAAGAAGCCCGCCTCCTGCATCTCGGCGATCGTTTCCTTGGGCAAAAAGCGCTGCGCCTCGGCCGCAGGCGCGCGCTCGGCCAAACGCGGAACCATGGCGCGCGCGCGGCGCAACAGCTCTTGGGGTTCGGGAATGGCGATCGTGGCTGTATCCATGCGCCGACTCTATGCCCGCGCGGGAACCGGCGTCAATGAAGGGGGCTCAGCTACAACATCCCCACGACCGCGCCGCTCATGCAGGTGGCGAGCGTGCCGGAAAGGATCGAGCGCAGGCCCAACTCGACGATCTCGCGCCGCCGCTCGGGCACCATCGCACCCATGCCGCCAAGAAGAATGCCGAGGCTGCCGAAATTGGCGAAGCCGCACATCGCGTAAGTGAGGATGAGGCGCGTGTGCGGGCTCAGCGCGCCCTGCGGCAGATGCGCGAGATCGACGTAAGCAATGAACTCGTTGAGGACGGTCTTCGTCCCCATGAGTTGGGCCGCCTGGTGGATGTCGGCGTCGGGAACGCCGATGAGCCACATCACCGGCTCGAAGAAGAAGGCGAAGAGGCGCTGCAGCGTGATGGGCGCGCCCGCGACGTCGGGCAAAAGCCCCAGGACCATATTGAGGAGCGTCACAAGCGCCACCAGCACGACGAGCATGGCCGTGATGTTGGCGATGAAGACGATGCCGTCGCCCGTGCCCCTGGCGACGGCGTCCATGGTGCTGACCGGCGGATTGGTGATCTCGAGATGCGCCTCGGCCGCCGCATCCGGGCGGAACGGGATCATGAGCGCGGCAAGCGCGAGCGCCGCAGGCGTCGAGATGATGGCGGCGGCGAGGATGTTGCCCAGCGCATCGGGCACAACGGGGCCCAGGATCGACGCATAGAGCACCATGACGGTGCCGGCGATGCCGGCCATGCCGCAGCTCATGAGCGCGAACAATTCGCCGCGCGCCATGCGCAGGAGATAGGGCCGGATGAGGAGCGGCGCTTCGATGTGGCCGACGAAGATATGGACGGCGGCGCCAAGGCCCAACGGACCGCCGACGCCGGCCGAGCGCCGCAGCACCCAGGCAAAGGCGGCGACGATGCGCTGCAAGACGCCCCAATAGAAGAGCAGCGTCGCAAGCGCGCTGATGACGAGAACGAGCGGCAAGGCGCGGAACGCGAAGATGAAGGACCCGCCGGGGCTGGTCTCGGTGAACGGCAATGGGCCGCCGCCGAGATAGCCGAACACGAAGCCGGTGCCGGCGTCGGTCGCCTTCTGCAGCGCATCGACGCCGTCATTGAGCAGGAGGAATGCCTGCGCCGCCGGCGGAAAGCGCAGAAACGTCACCGCCAGGCCGAACTGCAAGAGCACGCCGGCGATGACAACGCGCCACGGCACGCGATAGCGATCCTCGCTCAGCGCCCAGGCGAGGAGCAGCAGCGCAGCGATTCCGAGCAGCCCGCGCGGCATGCGGCGCGGCTACGACAGCGGCGTGATGTAGCGGCGGTCGATGATGACGTCGCCGCCGATGGTGCCCTTCACCATGCCCTGCGCCTTGTACCAGGCGAGCTGCCGCAGCACGTCCTCGACATCGAGGCGCCCCTCGGGGTCGATGTAGGGCAGGCTCGCGCCCGCGTCCTCCGGGTTCTGGTTGGCGCCCTTCGCGACAATGGCGAGAATCTCCGCCTCGTTCGGGCCCTTGCCCGGCTTGCCGCCCGGCGTGAACGCGTCGTAATAGTCGCGCGCGCCCTTCTTGAGCGCGCCCAACGCCTTCCCGATCATGTCGCGGCGCTCGTTGGCGGTCTTCGTCGAGACGATCGTGGCGACGAGCTGATAGGGCGCGACATCGCCGATATAGCCGAGCAGCTTCGCCTCCTTCTGCGCCAGCACGGGCACGGCCGTATTGCCCGGCATCATCGTCGAATCGACCTGCCCGCCGACGATGGCGGCGGCAAGATTGGCGATGGTGGCCAACGGCTGGATGCGCACGGTCTTGACGTCGAAACCGAATTTTTCGGCGATGAGGCCCAAGGCGTAATGCGGCGGCGAGCCGATTTGCGACACGCCGAAGGAATGGCCGGGCAGGTTCTTGAAATCATGGAGGCCGCCGTCCCAGGCGTGGTTCGAGACGAGGAACGGCTGGTAATGGAAGCCCGGCGTCTCGCGTGCGCCGCCGCCGACGATGCGCAGCACGCCCTGGCTCGCGAGGCCGTAGAAGCCGCCCGTGAGGCCGGTATAGGCGATGTCGATGTCGCCCGAGGCGGCGGCGATCGAAATGGGCTGCGCCGACTCGAAGAAGACGATCTGGGCATCGAGCCCGGCAGCCGTGAAATAGCCCTTGGCGTCAGCGATGAAGACCGGGCCGGTGCCGGTCGTGTGCAGCGCGCCGATCTTGATCGTGTCGGCTGCCTGCGCCGCGCCGGCGAAGAACGCGGCCAGGGCCGCCGCCAGCAGAAGTCGCTTCATCGTCCAGTCTCCCCCGTTGCGGCGCGATGATGGCATAGGGAGCGCGCCGCTGGCTATGATCGGCGCGTGGAAAGCCGCGGGGGCACCATGGATTATCCGACCCTTTCGCCGGGCGAGCGCGACCGGCGCTGGCAGCGCCTGCGCGACATGATGGCGGAGGACGGTCTCGACGCGCTCGTCGTCGTCGGCATCAAGGGACGCGAGCATTTCGAAGCCTATGTCGCCAACGAATATATCGAGGGCGTCGCGATCCTGCCGCGGCAGAGCGAGCCCGTGCTGCTCACGTGGCACCCGAAGATGGTGATCCGCCGCATGGGCGGGAAGACGGACCGCAGCCGGTTCTGGATCGACGACGTGCGCATCGGCAAGTACGGCCCCAACACCGCCGCGGTGCTGAAGGAGCGCGGGCTCGAGCGCGGGCGCATCGGTGTCGTCGGGCTCGAAGTGCCGGAGCCCGGCTGTCCCGAAGGGATCGTGCCCTATCCGATGTGGCGCGCCGTCATCGAGGGCTTGCCGCATGCCGAGTTCATCGACACGACGTGGCGGGTGCGCGCGATCATGGTCGAGAAGAGCGCGGAGGAGCAGGTCGTGCTGCGCCACTCAGCCGCGATCGGCGAGCGCGCCGCCGCGGCCATGCTCGAAACGGTGAAGCCGGGCGCGAGCGAGCATCGCATCTACGACGCCATACAGAGCGCCATCCATGGCGCGGGCGCGGTCCCGCGCGACCCGTTCCTCATCATGACGTGGGGGCGGGACGATCTCGGCTGGTTCGAGCCGCACTGGACCAGCGCCGGCGGCCCGCCGCGCACGATCGAGCCCGGCGACGTTGTCATGACCGAAATTTTCCCGGCCTATGCCGGGCTCGAGACGCAGCAGCAGATGTCGGTCGCGGTGGCGCCGGTCGAGCCCGTGGTCGAGGAGCTTGGCCGCACCGCGCGCCGCGCTTACAAGGCCGGGCTCGCGACGCTCAGGCCCGGCATCACGTTCGAGCAGCTTTGGAGCGCGATGCTCGAGCCGGTCCGCGCGCTCGGCGGCTGGACCTTGACGCCGATGGTGCACTCGCTGCCGCTTGGCTGGACCGGCGGCATGGGCTTCGCGCCCGAGCGCATGCCGGAGCATTTGCGCCGCTGGAACACGATGGGCGTCATCGGCCGCGAGCCGCTCGTCATCCGCCAGGGCATGAGCTTCGCGCTCGAGCCCAATGCCTGCCTCGGGCAGCGGCGCATGAATGTCGGCGGCAGCGTGCTGGTGACGGAGCATGGCGCCGAGGAGCTCAACCAACTCCCCAACCGCATGCACGTGGTCGGCTGAATGGATCCTGCTTCGTAATCCAGCTGTATTGAAATGCGGCTGCTCTCTAACCCTCTCCCCTCCGGGGAGAGGGAAGGGTGAGGGGGAATGGGCGACGGGCGTATGAGCGATTGCCCCCTCACCCGCCCGGCGCTCACGCGCCGTGCCGCCCTCTCCCCGGCGGGGAGAGGGTCATTCCAACTCGACGCATCTGGAATCTAGGGCAACCGTACGTCGCTCGCCCCTGGGTTCCCGCTTGCGCGGGAATGACGAATGGGGTGAATGGATCGGCCCTAGTCGCCGATCTGGACCTGGATGCTGTCGCCTTCGAGCCGCACCGGGAAGGTCTTGATGTCGCACTCGATCGGCGGACCCAGCCCTTTGCCGGTCTTCACCTCGAAGCGGCCGCCATGGAGCGGACACTCGATCACGTCGCCATCGACCCAGCCGTCGCTCAAATAAGCATAGGCGTGGGTGCACACGTTCTCGGTCGCGTAGATCGTGCCGTCGAGGTCGTAGAGCGCGATCTCCTTGTCCTTCGCCTGCACGCCGAGCACGTCGCCAGGCTTCAACGCCGAGCGTTGCGCGACTGTCACCCATTCACCTTTTTGGTCACTCATGTCCCACCCTTGTCTCCCGCGGGATATTGCAGAGGCGGGGCCATTTGGCAAGCCCGCGCCCTTGGGTCGCTTGCGGCGCTCGACGCCGATCTCTATACCTTTGGGCGATGAGACGCGTCGGCGCGATCGCGCTGGGATTGATCTTCGCCCTCCTCTCTTGCTGGGCCGCCGCGGCGGCGCCCGCGGGCGAAGTGCTGGCGATGGGCGGCCAATGCCTGCGCACCGCCGGCGGCCAGAGCACGCCGCTCAAGATCGGCGACCCGGTGTCGGTCGGCGACACGATCGACGTGCCGCCGGGGGCGAAGCTCAAACTCAGAATGGCGGACGGCAGCATCCTTGCCGCCGGCTCGGGCAGCCGGCTCGTGATCGCGGCCTATGCGTTGGGCGGCGACAGCAAGCGTGACGCCAAGATCGATCTCGCCTCGGGCCTCATCCGCGCCGTCGTGGCCTCGGTCGGCGAGCCGCAGAAATTCGAGGTCGATACCGCGACCGGCGTGGCGGCGGTGCGCTCGACCGACTGGTTCATCGAGGCGCGCCCCGGCTCGACCCAAGTGGGCGTGCTCGACGGCGTCGTGACGCTCGAAAGTGCCGCGACACAGCACTCGGTCCGCATCCCGGCGCGCTGGGGCGCGCGGGTCGAGGCTGGACGCGACCCAGTGCCGCCGCGCGTGTGGGCGTCGTCGGAATTCGACGACGTGATCCAACGCACCGACGTTCCCTGAAGGGCGCGCGTTGCGGCTGCTGCGCGGTACACGTGAGGCGGGGCTGGCGGTCGTTGCCGCCCTTCTGATCCTGGTCATTGCGATCCTCGATCTCTCGTCGACGCTGCGCGGCGCCGAGACTGCATCCTTCGATCTGCGCTTCCGCCTGCGCGGCGCGGAACCGCCCGGCACGCCGATCGCCATCGTCATGGTGGACGATGCGAGCCTCGCGGCGCTCGGCCGCTGGCCCTTGAGCCGCCACCTTTTCGCTGACGCGATCCGCCAGCTCCATCGCGACGGCGCGAAGCTTATCGTGTTCGATCTCCTGTTCGCGGAGCCCGATCGGCCGGTGCCAGCGGAACTCCAAGCAGAAGCGCGCAGGGCGGCCGCGCGGGCGGACGACAACGGCCTGCGCCAGTCGCTCGACCGGCTGGCAGGCGATGATCCCGATGGCGATCTCGCGGCGGCGATCCACGAGGCCGGCAACGTGCTCCTGCCGGTCGCGTTCAGCTTCACCGGCCCCGCCGGCAACGAGCCCGACGTGCTTGCGGCATCGGCCTTCCAGAGCTTCGATAGAAGCTCGATCGCGCCCGCCTTCCCGCTCGAGCCCAAATCCGCACTCTTGCCGGTGCCGCCATTGGCGGCGGCGGCAGCGGCGCTCGGCCACGTCGACCTCGCCTACGACCGCGATGGCGAGCCGCGCTACGACTATCTGGCGCTGCCGTTCGCCGGCGATTTCTTTCCGTCCCTGCCGCTGCGCGCGGCCGCGAGCTTCCTCGGCGTGCCGTGGAATGACGTAGCGCTCGCGCCCGGAAGCGGCGTGCGCCTCGGCACGCTCGACGTGCCGAGCGATCCCGGCATGCGGCTCCTCATCAACTACCGCGGGCCGCGCGGCACCTATCCCACCTATTCCTTCGCCGATGTCATGGCGGGCCGCGTTCCTGCCGGGGCATTCGCCGGCAAGATCGTGCTCATCGGCGCCTCGTTCCTCGGCAACGCCGACAGCAATGGCGCGCCCTTCGGCTCGACGCAGCTGCCGGGGACCGAGCGCATGGCGAACATCATCGACACGGTCCTCACCAAGGATTTCATCACCGAGATCACGCCGCCGCAGCTTGGCCCCGTCGTCATCGCCGTGGTGCTGCTCGCCTCGCTCTCGGGCCTCGCGATGGCGCACATGCCGACGCGCACCGCGTTCCTTGCCGGGCTCGGGCCCATCGCGATCTGGGCCTTCGCCGTGCAGTGGGCCTTCCTGCACGACGTCTGGCTGCCGTTCGTGGGGCCGGGCGCGGCGCTCGTCGCCGCGGCCATCAGCGTCATCATGTTCCGCTATTGGATCGTCGATCGCGAGGGACGCTATGTCCGCTCGGCCTTTCGCCACTATCTCTCGCCCGACATGGTGAACCTCCTCGCCGAGCAGCCGCATCGGCTGAAGCTCGGCGGCGAGACGCGCGCCATGACCATGCTGTTCTGCGACGTGCGCGGCTTCACCGCGATCTCCGAATCCTTCAAGTCGAACCCGCAAGGGCTGACCCAGCTCATCAACCGCTTCTTGACGCCCTTGACCGACATCATCATGTCGCGCGCCGGCACGATCGATAAATACATGGGCGACTGCATCATGGCGTTCTGGAACGCGCCGCTCGACGATCCGCGCCACGCCGACCATGCGTGCGAGAGCGCGCTTGCCATGATGCGTGCGCTCGACGGCGTCAACGCCATGCTCGAGGCCGAGGCGAGCGCGTCGGGCCGGCCGTCCCATCACTTGAAGATCGGCATCGGCATCAACACCGGCGAGTGCGTCGTCGGCAACATGGGCTCGGACCAGCGCTTCGATTATTCCGTGCTGGGCGATGCCGTGAACCTCGCCTCGCGGCTCGAGGGGCAGAGCAAGACGTACGGCGTCGGCATCGTGATCGGCGAGACGACGCGCGAGGCCGCACCCGATTGGGCGGCGCTCGAGCTCGACCTCATCGCCGTCAAGGGCAAGCGGGAGGCGGTGCGCATCTTCGCGCTTCTGGGCAACGCGGCGGTCGCCGCCGATCCCGCCTTCCGGGCGCTCGCGGCGCGGTTCGCGGCGATGCTGCACTGCTACCGCACGCAGGACTGGGCCGGCGCACGCGCGGCGCTTAACCAGTGCCGCGCGCTCGATCCGTCATTGGCCGAGCTCTACGCGCTTTACGACGAGCGCATCGCGCAGTACGAGAGCGACCCGCCGGGCCCGTACTGGGACGGCGTCTACGTCGCCGAATCGAAATAGCGGCGCCCTCGGGGGAACGGGCATGAGAACATTGGCGGCGGCGGCGATCCTCGCAATTTCGGCGGCGCCAGCGCTTGCCTACACCGACGCCGGCGACCGGCTCTTCCCCGCCACCATCCTCCTGCCGCAGATCGGCCCGTCCGACGACCTTTACATGACGCCGAGCACGATGCCGCTTTATGGCGCGAGCGGCGCGCACGACCGCCTCACCAACACCAGCGTCGTCTACAACAAGACCATCACCGAGCGCTTCTCGATGGGGATCGAGGATGGCTGGAACCAGCTTCAGCAGCCGGGCAGCGCCGGCGGCACCGCCTATGGCTGGCAGAATCTCGAGACCACGGCGAAGTACCTCGCCATCCTCGACCCCGAGCACGAATTCCAGCTCTCGCTCGGCATCGACCGCGAATGGGGCGGGACCGGCGCCAAGTCGATCGCGAACCCGGTCGGCGCCACCACGCCGCAGCTCTTGTTCGGCAAGGGCATGAACGAGCTGCCTTGGCCCGACCTCAAGCCCTTCGCCATCGTTGGCGCGTTCGGCTATCAGATCGCGGATGCGCACACGCGCGCCGATCAGATCCTGACCTCGATCGCGATCGAGTATTCGATCCCCTATCTCGAGGCGAAGGTGGCGGATGTCGCGCTGCCGGATTTTCTCCGCCGCGTGACGCCGATGATCGAGTTCCAATTCACCACGCCCGGCAGCCCCGCGCGCGGAGCGCAAAGCGCGGGTCTGATCGCGCCCGGCTTCAACTATGCCGGCGAAGGCTGGGAGCTCGGGCTCGAGGCGCTCATCCCGGCGACGAAGGGCGCCGGCAGCGGCCCCGGCGTCATCGCGCAGCTGCACTTCTCGCTCGACTATCTCTTCCCCGACACGATCGGCCGCCCGATCTTCGCGCGGCACTAGGCCCGTCGATTATCATTGCGAGCGAGAGCGAAGCAATCCCCGGCAGATTGCTTCGTCGCAGATGCTCCTCGCAATGACAGCAACGTCTTGAGATGTCGTTCCCGCGCAAGCGGGAACCCAGGGCAAGCGACGTGCCGCCACCCTGGACCCCCGCCTTCGCGGGGGTGACGGAGAACGAGGCGGGACTGTTGGTGAAGCGCCTTACCGCGCGAGATCCTGAAGCTTCACGGCCTTGTCGGCGAGGAGCGCGGGATCGACCGCTGTCCCGCGCTGGATGAGCATGCGGCCAAAGCGCATGTCGCGCGGCGCGTTGACGGTCGTCACCGCAACGGGCTTGCCGTCGGCGAGGTGGAAGACGGTGAAGCTGCGCTCGGCCGGCTCGCCGCGGAAGACGAGCTGGTCCCAACGATCGGGCGCGCCCGCCATCTGCAGGTTCATGTCGAACTGGTCGGTCCAGAACCACGGCACCTCGGCGAACGCTACCTCGCCGCCGGACATCACCTTGGCCACCGCGATCGCCTGGTTCTGCGCGTTCTGCCACGCCTCGAGGCGGATGTGGCGGCCGACGAGCGGGTTCAGATGGCGCGTCACGTCGCCCGCGGCATAGATGAGCGGATCGCTCGTACGGCCGAACTCGTCGACCTTGATGCCGTCCTCGACCGCGAGCCCGGCGGCCGCCGCGATCTCGGTGTTGGGCTGGGCGCCGATGCCCACGGCGACATAGTCGGCGGCGATGCGCTCGCCGTCCGATGTGACGATCTCGACCTCGCCGCCCTTGTCCTCGAGCGCGGTGACGCCGACGCCGGTGCGGATCTCGACGCCGTTGCGGCGGTGGAGATCGGCGACATAGTCGCCGATCTCGGGCGGGCAGACGCGCGCCAGCACGTGCGGCGCCAGCTCAAGCACGACGACCGACGCGCCGCGCTTCTTCGCCGTCGCCGCGACTTCGAGGCCGATGAAGCCCGCGCCGATGACGGCAAACCGCACGCCCGGTACGAGCAGCTCGCGCAGGCGGAGCGAATCGTCGATGTCGCGGAGATAGAGGATGCGCGGTCCCTCGCCGCCCGGCAGGCGCAGCACGCGCGGCCGCGCCCCGGTCGTCACCATGAGCGCGTCGTAGGGGACGTCGGTCCCGTCCTTCATGCGCACGCGCTGCGCGGCGCGGTCGATCGCGACGGCCTCGTTGCCGAGCCGCAGGTCGATCTCCTGCTCGCCGTACCAGGCGGGCGGGCGGATGAAGGTCTTCTCGACCGCAACCTGGCCCGCGAGCAGCTCCTTCGAGAGCGGCGGGCGCTCGTAGGGCGGATGGCGCTCGGCGCCGAGGAGCGTGACGCGGCCCTTGTGGCCCGTGGCGCGCAGCGCCTCGGCCGCCCGTCCGCCGGCATGGCCCGCGCCGACGATGACGAAATGCTTGTCGCTCACGTCAGGATTTGTCTTCGGAGAAGGCCTTGTAGGCCATGATCGTGAAGGTGTCCTTCACGTGCGGCATCGTCTGCAGATGCTCGACGACGAAATGGCCCACGTCCATCTCGTCGGGGAGATAGCATTTCATCAGAAGATCATACTGGCCCGAGACGGAATAGACTTCCGAGACCTGCTCCACCGTCTCGACCGCTTCCTCGGCGACGGCATAGGCCTTGCCGAGCTCGCACTTCATCATGATGAAGATGGTCTTCATGCGGCAGCCCTCCGTTGCCTAGTGTGCCGATTCCGAGGTTCGCACGCCAGGGCGGAGGAACTTCACTTCCGCCACACTAGCCGCGCGTCGCCCTCCCGGCGCGGGCGAGGAAGGCGGGCATATGGTCGCCGAAGCCGACGATACCGCGATCCTCGTCGCCTTCGCTCGGCGCCCGCTTCTGCCGCACCGGCAGCGGCGTGACGTTGTCGGCGGGATCGATCGGCACGTCCTCCATGCTCACCGGGCGGAAGACCTCGGCCGGCGCGTGGCGCTCGGGCTTGCGTTCGCGCGGCGGCTTCGGCGCGCGCGGCGGCTCGGCCGCCTTGGCACGTTGCGGCTCGGCCGCCTTGGCACGTTGCGGCTCGGCTGCCCTGGGCGGCCGGGCGGCGCGATCGCGGCCACGGTTGTTGTTGCCGCGCCCGGAGCGGCGGCCACGGGAGCGGCGCCCGCCGTGCTCGGCATCGGCGTCGGCATCGAGCGCGGCGCCGGCGATGTTCGGCACCTCGATATGCGGGATGGGCTTGCCGATCAGTTGCTCGATCGCCTGGACGAAGCGGCCGTCGGCCGGAGTCGCGAGCGTGAAGGCGCGGCCCTCGCGTCCGGCGCGGCCGGTGCGGCCGATGCGGTGGACATAGTCCTCGGCGTGGATCGGCACATCGAAATTGAAGACGTGCGACATCGCTTCGATGTCGAGGCCGCGCGCCGCCACGTCGCTTGCGACGAGCAGCCGGATCTGGCCGTTGCGGAAGCGCTCGAGCGTCTCGGTGCGTTTCGGCTGCGGCATGTCGCCGTGGAGGGCAGCGCAGTTGAAGCCGTGCTTGGCGAGCGAGCGGTAGAGGATGTCGACGTCGCGCTTCCTGTTGCAGAAGATGAGCGCGTTCTTCACGTCCTCGCTGCGGATGAGGCGGCGCAGCGCTTCGCGCTTGTCCATCTCCGCGACGATCGCGAGCCCTTGTGTGACGAGCGCCGCGGGCGAGGCCGGCGGCGCTACGGAGATTTCCTTGGGGTTCATCAGGAAGGCATCGGCGAGCCTTCTGATCTCGGGCGGCATGGTGGCCGAGAAGAAGAGCGTCTGCCGTATGCGCGGCAGCAGCCCGACGATGCGCTCGACATCGGGGATGAAGCCCATGTCGAGCATGCGGTCGGCCTCGTCGATCACGAGGATCTTCACGTCCGACAGCAGGATCTTGCCGCGGCCGAAGAGATCGAGAAGCCGGCCCGGCGTCGCGATCAGCACGTCGACGCCGCGATCGAGCTTCTTCTCCTGGTCGGCGAAGCTTTCGCCGCCTATGAGAAGCGCCATGCTGAGCGTGTTGTACTTGCCGTAGATCGTGAAGGCTTCGGCCACTTGGGCCGCAAGCTCGCGCGTCGGCTCAAGGATGAGCGAGCGCGGCATGCGTGCCTTGGCACGGCCGGCGGCCAGGATATCGATCATCGGCAGGGTGAAGGAGGCGGTCTTACCGGTGCCTGTCTGGGCGCAACCTAGTACGTCGCGACCGGTCAGCACGTGGGGAATGGCCTGCTCCTGGATGGGGGTCGGGGCCGTGTAGCCCGCATCTTCGACCGCCCGCAAGACCTCAGCGGAGAGGCCCAGTTCGGAAAATGACATTGAGTGGGAAATTCGCTCTATCGATTGTTCTGACGTTAGCGTCCCCTCTTAATTGGCCCTTGCCCC
>Ga0335079_10007826_pt1 | contig 12147 bp, 9 predicted proteins | sample Lox_Sample_33_FD_206719 | JGI IMG/M metagenome (GOLD analysis project Ga0335079, IMG submission 206719) | Soil microbial communities from Loxahatchee National Wildlife Refuge, Florida, United States - Lox_Sample_3.3 | ecosystem: Environmental > Terrestrial > Soil > Wetlands | place: USA: Florida... | reverse complement strand
AGGTTGTTCTGCACAAGAACGTTGCTGGTGATGTTGTCCAGATAAATGCCGTGCCCCCCATACCCATCCCGGTCCTCAAAGTTGTGGGTGACGTCATGGACAACATTGTTCAGCACCCGGTTTCCGGTGGTTTGGAAGGTCGCCAGGTAAATGCCCGCAAAATCGCTGGTCACCCCCTGTCCCTGCTGATAGACCAGATTGAACGAAACTGTGTTGTCATTGGTAAGGTCACAACCTCGCGGCGTCGGAACACACACACCGATTCCACCCCCGTAGAAATCGTAGACCTCGTTGTGGGTAACCGTGTTGCGGCCGGAGTGGCCAATCCAGATTCCAGTTCCAATCCCGGCGGGGAGAATTCGTCCACCTGCGGCGACCAGGTTGTTCTGAATCAGGTTGTCATGCGGGACGTTGTCTTCGTTGTCCTCTGGTTGGTGGTAGCTGCCCACCCGCACGCCGCCCACGCCGAGATCAAACAACGTGCCGTTTTCAACTGTGTTGCTGTAGGAAGGCCCCTGAAATTCAACTCCCCACCCGCCTGTGTGGGCGATGGTGCAACCATCCAGAGTGATGTGATTTGATCCGGTGAAACTCACTGCCGCGGAAACCCAGGGCTCGCTCTGCAGCGCGGGATAGCCCTGCGGCGGCACTACCCAGTTGTCATGCGAGAACGTGATTCCCTTGAACGTCACATAGCTCAAGCCTTCGGCCACCAGCAACTGCGCCTGCTGCGGAACGATCACCGCGTCTTTCTCCGCCGTCTCCCCAGCTTTGGGCAGGTAAGTGAGCTGCCAGGGTGAAACCCCGCGATCCAGGTACCATTCCCCCGGCTGGCTGAGCGCTTCTTTCACGTTCTCTACGAGATACCGGTGTCCTTGCAGGAATCCGGCGTTCTCCACATTCTGGATGGTCGGCCCGGTGAGATATGCGATATGTGCCGACTGGTCCACCGAGCGAAGACGCAATTTCGACATGCACCACTTCTCGAAGTCGTCAATCTCTACATCCGACAGGTTCTGGTAATTTGCCACATCGTTTCCCTTGAAACGGAACCGATCGAAGCATTCATACGCGTTGTCCTTGTCGGAAAATTTCCGGCAGTTTTCCGACGGTGAATTTGAAAAAAGCGGGCCATCGTTGTAGAGGTATCCGTCCTTGGTTGTACGTGGACGATACCGCCTCTGGTCATTGATAAACAACTGCTCGAAAAACCGGTAAGTGCCGGGATCAAGGCTTGCGGTCCATCGCCCGTTGGCAACTTTCCATCCTGTGATCTGCCTTCCGCCGCTGATCACTGGTTTCTCTCCCGGGTAAGCTTCGTAGATGACCGGCACAGCCGGCGAGCCTGAATCAGACGACCGTAGTTTGAACGGCTCGGCCAGAAAATATGTGCCCCCGCGAAGCATCACGGTGATGGAAGAACTACGGCGGGATTTCTTCAGCGCCTCGACCGCCTTGCGCGCTCGCTCCAGAGTTGCGAAGGGCGCGTCTACGGTTCCCTTGTTGTTATCGTTGCCATTCGGCGCAACGTAGAAATCGGCGCTGCTGGCATTTTCAGCCGCTCGCGCTGTCGGAGCTGTTGCTTGTATTAGCACGAAAAGCAGAAGACAGATCGGGGATAGAAGACTGTGTTTCATGGATTCTCCGCTAGCCATGGAGCGGGCGCGTTAGACTCTATGGTTGGCTGTGCAGACGACCACAGTATAGATAACCCGGCTGACGGTGATGAGTCGCGCCCGGACCGGGCCCCAGCTTTAGAAGGCAGAACGAGGTACAAGGTTGGATCGGCTGACACTCTTCGGGCTGTTTGCGGTGACGGCGATGCTGGTGTGTTACGCCTTCGAGAAGCGCAGTCCCTGGTTCATTTTGGCATTTGCCGGGCGTGCGGCTTGGGTTCTGCGTACGGATTCCTGCAAGGCGCATGGCCCTTCGGTCTGGTGGAAGCGGTCTGGGCCGTGGTTGCGCTGCGGCGCTGGTGGATCGCGACGGCTTCCTGAGCGGAGACGTGCTGTTTGTGAGTTCCCTTCAGGAGAACTGCGGCTGGACTAGCGCGTCGTTGTGGTCTCGCCCTTGCCAGCCAGCTTGGCGTTGACGAAGCGCTCGATTTCAGCGATGGTGCTGAAATTGTCCTGGGTGATTTCCTCGTCCCCGATGTGGACGCCGACGTTTTCTTCCAGGAAGGAAACCAGCCGGAAGATGCCCAATGAATCCACAATACCGCTCTCGGTCAGCGAGTCATTATCGCCGACTTCTTTGATGCCCTTGATCTGGGCGCTCTCCATCACAAACTGCCTGATCACATCCTTGATTGATTCCGCCATGGTTCGCTTCTCCCGATTCGTTTCCAGTCTTGATACAAGCTTAACTAACCATACCATCTACCCGGCGGGTCAGATGGCCGCTGAAAAATTTAGCTAGCGTGCCGCGACCGGGCCGGTCTGCGCCAGCCGCACGCGGTCGATCTTGCCGGTTGACGTCTTGGGCAGCCCCTCACAGAGGTCAATTACCTCCGGAATCATGTACTTGGGCACCCGAGCCGCGCAGTGCTGCTGAAGGTCCACGGCCGTCAGCGAGCCCGGCTGATGAGGGGCAACGAATGCCTTGATCCGGTTTCCAATTTCCTCGTCCGGAACCGCGATCACGGCGGCTTCGCAAACTCCAGTGTGGCTGAGCAGCGCGGCTTCGATCTCGCCCAGTTCAATCCGATAGCCGCGACTCTTGATCTGGTTGTCGCGCCGGCCCAGGAAATAATAATCGCCGTTTTCATCCGGAGACACCAGGTCTCCAGTGCGATACATCTTCTCCTCGAAGTGGACCTGAAAGCGGTTACGCACGCACATCTTCGCGGTCTTTTCAGGATCGCCCCAGTAACCCGGCGTGACGGAGGGGCCGCGCACGAAAAGCTCGCCTACTTCTCCCACTCCCACGATGCGATCGTGATCGTCCACCGCAAAAACCTCGGTGTTGGTGCACGCCCGGCCGATCGGAAGCTTTTCCATTCCTGGCAGGATCGAGCGGTCCACGCGGTAATACGTGCAGACGTTGGTCTCCGTAGGCCCGTACAGGTTGTACAGTTCCACGTGAGGAAGCAGTTCTGCCAGTTGCTTGAGATATTTTTGCGGGAAGACTTCGCCTGCGAAAAGGATGATCCGCAATTTCGATAGCTTCTCCGCGCTTAGCTTTCCATGGAGCACGAGGTATACCAACGCGGACGGCACCGAATACCAGATGGTGATTCCCTGCTGTTGGATCCAGTTCGCCAGGCTCGCCGGAAATACGGCCACGTCGTCGGGCACCATGTACACCGTCGCCCCCGCCTTGATGCCGTTGTACACATCGAATACCGATAGATCGAAATGCAGCGGGGCATGGTTGGAAAGATGATCTTCGCAGGTGACGTTGAATGTTTCTGCGCACCATTCCACGAAAGTCAGGGCATTCTGGTGCGACAGCATCACGCCCTTGGGCCGGCCCGTCGAACCCGACGTATACAGAATGTAAGCCAAATCTGTCGTCGTGGCCTGCAATTCCGGGGCATGCCCGGCGGGAAAACCGGCCAACGTGCTCCAGGGAAATGCATTGGGACGTGGCGAACCGTTTGTCTGCTCATGAGTCAGCAAGGCAAATTCGACGGAAGGAACAGCGGCTGGGTCCAGCAGGCGCAGCCGGTCCTCGCTTGTGATGAGGCCCTTGATCCCGCAATTACTGATGATGTAGCTGATGCGTTCGGCCGGCTGGTTCGGATCGAGGGGCACATAGACGGCTCCCGCTTTCAGGGCCCCGAACATTGCAACCAGCGATTCCACCGCCTTCGGGAAGAATAACCCAACCCGATCGCCCTTCTTCACTCCCCGCTGGCGCAGGAAATGCGCCAACTGGTTGGAGCGTTCCTCCAGTTCACGGTAGGTGAGGCTCTTGCCTCGCGCGCAAATCGCCGTCCTCTCCGCGTACCGCTTGAAGCTCTCAGTGAGCAGTTGTTGCAGGATGTAAGCCATATCGTGTTTCCTTACGTGTTCGTCTCAGCCTGCGCAGCTAGTCCTTAACGCCCAGGAAGCGCGCGATGATGTTCTTCTGTATCTCGGTCGTTCCCGAGTAAATCTTGCCGGAGATTGCGTCCCGCAATTCCCGCTCAATCTGGTATTCCGTCATGTATCCGTAACCGCCGTGGATCTGGATAGCCTCCAGGCAGGTCTGCACCGTCGCTTCGCCCACGAAAGCCTTGGCAATTGCCGCCTCCCGCAACGGATGGCGGCCCTTGCTCTTCAGCCAGGCGGCCTTGTAGAGAAGCAGGCGCGAAGCTTCCAGGCGAATGTCCATTTCCGCAATCTTGTCAGAGACCGCCGGAAATTCTCCGATGGCCTTGCCGAACTGGTGGCGTTCCCTCGAGTACTTGACCGAGATATCCAGCAGGCGCTGCATGATACCGAGGTGGCCGGCCAGAATGCAGATGCGCTCCCATTCCATGGAGGCGGTGAAGATCATCTGCCCTTCGAACTCTTTGCCGAGCAGATTTTCGACGGGAATTTCGCAGTCCACAAACGCCAACTCCGCCATCGGCGCGGTACGCAGGCCCATCTTGTGGATCTTCTTGCTGATCGAAAACCCTGGAGTGTCCTTGTCCACGATGAACGCGCTCACTCCCGCCGGCCCCTTGGAGGGGTCGAGATTGGCGAAGACAATCACCATCTCCGCGACCTGAGCATTGCTGATGAAGGTTTTCGAGCCATTAATGACGTAGCGGTCGCCTTTTTTCTCTGCCCGCGTGCGCAAGCTGTACGCATCGGAGCCCGACATTGGCTCGGTCATCGCGTGAATGCCGACCCATTCGCCATTGACTAGTTTTGGCAGGTATTTCTTTTTCTGCGCTTCCGTGCCGAAGGTCAGCAGAGGGATTTCCGAACTCCACATGTGCGCGTTGAGCGCAAACAGGAGCCCGTTATCGCGGCAGCCGTAACCCAGGGCCTCGAGGGCGCATACGGTGGTGAGGCAATCGGCATCCCCGCCGCCGTACTCGGCAGGAATCGGCAGGCCCTGAATCCCGAACTTGGCGCACTTTTTCCACGCGTCCCAGGAGAATTCTGAGTTCTGGTCGCGCTCGATGAGCCGGTCGTTCAGTTCCTGCTGCGCAAAGCGGATTACTTCGCGTCGAAAAGCAGCCTGTTCTTCACTCCATGCGAAGTCCAAGAGCGGTTGTGTCTCCTTACGCCGTCGTGCGGCTGATTTCCACCGGTTTATCGGTCGGAAAACGCTTGGGTTGTCCGCCGGGCATAATGCGCGCCGGCACACCGATGACGGTTGCGTTATCCGGTACGTCAGTGATCACCAGGCTGTTGGCTGCAACCACCACGTTGTTGCCAACCTTCGTGTTGCCAATCACTTTCGCGCCCGGTCCGAAATAAACGTTGTCTCCAATGCCTTTTGCCCCGCCGGTGATCAGCACGCCCATGCCGACTGTGCAGTTCTTTCCTACGGTCGTGGGCCCGATTCCGATCGAATACGGGCTGTGAATCAGCAACCCCGGCCCGATCTCAGCTTCCCGGCATAAGTGGCAGGCTGTCCACAGTTCCACCCACTTCTGGAACACCAGCGCCACCAGATTCAAGATCTGTTTCACCACTGGGACGCGCATCTTGTAGACCCAATGGGAAAAACGGTATGAGATCACCGACCAAATGGTCAGCGACAGCAGCACGCGAACGTTCTGCAGCCAAACCCACTTGCCCCAACCGGTTTGTTCAATCATCCGCTTGCGGTCACCCCGGTAACGGGCGAAATCCGCGCGTAAGTTGTCGAACATATCAGCCTTAGATTCTCACACTTCCACGTTTTTTGAAGCAGATAACAGGCCAGATCCGAGGGATGGCGGAGTCGCAAAACACGCGCCCCAGGCGTGGGTTGGCCAAGCTTTCCCATGTTTTACTGGAAGGGGTAATCTGTCAAGAGTCAATAATTTGCACTCAACGTGGGAAAAACTTTGGCCCCGGGCACGCTCAATAATCCAGGGGTTCCGAGAGTAGTAACTACTTGTGGCAGAACTGGATCAGGTCATGAGCAATTTTGAGGGCGGCATCCTGTGCGGAGGGCATGTCATGGGGAGCATCCGCGACACAATCGATCTGCGTCGAGCCCGCAGTGGGGGCGTCTTTTGCGGTGATCGCGGTTTGCCACTCCATGGCCAGCGGAACTGCAGCGGTTGCGTCCTGGCCACCGAAAACGAAGCGCACTATGGTATTCGGGTAAGACAGTTTTGGGGTCGAGCCCATAATGCTGTCGTTCAAGAACATAGCGGCATCGGCAGTCGAGTGTGTACTTTCCGCGCTTGAACACACATTGCCGAGGGGGTCGTAGGACGGATCTATGAAAAGCTGCGCATCGCCAAGAAAGCACTCAGATAACGTCCCCTGCCCGCAGGGGGTGGGCTGAACCGAAGCGGCATCGCAAATACAGCCTTTATCGATGCGGGTATAAGGCGGACCAGCGGTTTCCTCCACCATGTCGAAGAGTGAATCGAGATCATAGTGCGCCAGGGCATAGGCGATCGCGCCAGAGCCACCGCTGTTGCCGGTAGCGCAAAACGCTGTGTTAGCGCGAGTGATGCCGCTATTGTCGTGCACCCATTTCGCAGCCGTAGCCCAGCGGCATGCAGTCTTGAGCGGCCCGCCGGGGCCCGTCAGCCAACCCGCGAAAGTGCCCGCCGTGGGAAATCCAACTGGATTGATTGACCAATTAAGCTGAGCGGTGGTGAAGTTTGCGTCAATCAGAGTATTGAGCTCAAGCGTTCCGTAAGTAAATCGCTGGTCGTACCAGCCGGAGCCGCCGCCACCGATGGTAAAGAGCACAGTGCCAAGAGACGCCCCCGCAGGAGCGTTTACCTTCACTGTCATGTCCTGGTTGGCTACGTCGGGGCAGGATACGGTGAGCTTGTAGCAGGATGCATTTGCAGTCCCGTTGCTGGCGTTGACGCCGGAGCAGGCAACAGGTTCCGATTTAGTAACTACTCCCAGCGGGCCTGTCGGCGCACCGCCGCCAGTGCCGCCGCTGCCCGACGCGCCAGTCCCGCCGCTGGACACTCCGCCGCACCCGAGAGAAATCAGCAGAAAAATCGCCGCAATAATGCATTGGGCCAGTTGAATCCGGGCACTGGAACGCGACTGTTTCAAGCAGAACCTCCGAGCCGCGCCCCGTCGGCCTTTTGGGGTGGAAGGGAACTGAAACCCCCGCGGCCAATTTTTGTTGTGTGACGTCGCGAAAAAGCTTGAATATTGCCGGTTCCAGGGCTAATGTCTCGGATACAGGCGCAGGCTCGGGCTCCCAGCCTTTCTTCTCTGTCCGGCGGGACAGGAGACTTTCTTCCAGATGGACGACAGCCCGGCGAGGGGTTAAGCTTGCGCACTCCGAGCAGTTGCGCTCGGGTTTTGTTGACCTCAGTTCGATAGGGCTCAGCAATTTCGGGTTTGGCAGCGAGACCCCAGGAGACGTTCCAAAACAAACGTTTCCATGTTGTGCAAAAGTTTACCCACAGGCCATGGCTTTACCCATGCTTGTGGACGCTAAGGGGCTTGTGAGGTTTGTGGAAGCGACGGGCGGGCAATAGTTTGCGGCTATTTTCCAAAGACTTACGTGCAGTCCGGGGATGGCATCGCGGTTGCTCCTGAGAGCAGGCATCAGGGACTCACGGTCATTTGAAGTTAGACCAATTGACCGGATGGTTCGTTCGAGTTGGGGCTTTGTTGAGTTAGTGCAAGCTTCAGGCGAAGTGGGTCGTCGGAAGCGATTTGGATGTGGGATACATTTCAGTCTTTTTGTACGTAGCAGTCAGGTTTCTCAGTACCCAAACGAGGAGAGATGTTAATGACCAGCAAGTTCTTGCGATTTTCTGTTGTGGCACTGCTCGCATTGGCCGGAGCTGCCTACGCTCAGGACAACGCTGCGGGAAATGCACAGCCCAGCACAGTGCCGGCGGCAGCCTCCGCGCAACCGAGCGCGCCTGCGGCGCCCGCGCAGCCAACAGCAGCGGCGAGTCCGGATTCTGCGCAAGCTCCAGTTGCCACCATGGCCTCAGATGCCAAGCCCGAAGGGATGAGTGCGGACTCCTCGCCGCAACCAACCTCCGCGGATGCCGGAACCGGCTCGGACCGGCCGCAGTTGCAGCAGCGCAACCCGCGCTACCGCGTCCAGATCGGCGACCAGCTGGGAATCAAGTTCGAATTCCTGCCCAATTACAGCGAGACCGTGACGGTGCAGCCCGATGGTTATGTCGCCCTCGAAGGCGGCGTGGACAGCATTTACGTAAAAGGTCTCACGCAGCCCGAAATCGAAGACGCGATCCGCAAGGCTTACAAAGGCCTGATGCGCGATCCCATCGTGGTCACCGTGCAGATGAACTCATTCATCTCGCCCTACTTCATTTGCTGGGGCCAGGTCATGAAGCCGGGCAAGTACGAGATGAAGGGTGACATTACGCTATCGCAGGCCATCGGCATTGCCGGTGGGTTTACTCCGAATACTGCCAAGCATTCCAAGGTAGTGCTATTCCGTAAAGTGTCGGATCAATGGGTTTCGTCTCAAGTTGTGGATATGAAGCACATGCTGTATAGCGCGAATCTCTCGGAAGATCTGCACATGCAGGCGGGAGACATGATTTGGGTTCCTCAGAACACTACGTCGAAACTGATCAATCTGGAAAAGTTGATCCCCATCAACACCTTCCGGATGGATTACGTGCCTACGTTCTGAGCAGGCCCCCGGACCTAACGCGATCGGCATAGAGGAGATATCGAGATGGAAAAGAATGGAAACGGTAACGGCAATGGTAATGGCAATGGTCACAGCAATGGGAATGGGTCGAAGGCCTACACCAAGTCGATCTCCTCGACCTTGAAGGAGTTCACTGCGATTGGCTTCCGGCACCGCCGCCTGGTGCGCACCGCATTCCTGTGGAGCACATTGGCGGCCCTGGTGGCCATTTACATCTTCGGCCTGAAGTTCGAGTCGGACTTCGAGGTCCTGGTGAAGCACGACCGGGTCGAGCCGGCCATCACGCCGGACAGCAATCCGCGTCCCCAGTTACCGACGGACGCCAGCGCGACCACCATCGATATCACCAATGAATCGGAAATCCTGCAGAGCAACGATCTGCTCGAAAAGGTCGTGGATGCCTGCCCGATGACGATGTGGGGCGAGCCCAAGTTTTACACGCCGTACGTCCGAAAGATCACCGCCATGATCCCCGGCTACGACGACGCCCGCCGTCCGCAAGCTGTCGCCAAACTGGCATCGGACCTCCAGGTCAGCGTAGTCAGCAGCACGGGTCTCATGCAGGTCTCGTATTCGAACGGTGACCCGGTCCAGTCGTCCTGCGTGACCAACAACCTGACCCGGCTGTATCTGGCCAAGCACCTGGCCGTGAACCGCCTGCCTAAGGTGTATGACTTCTTCGCGCAGCAGACCGAAATCTATCGTCAGAAGCTGCTCGACTCTGAAGCCAAGATGCTTGATTTCGCCAAGACTCAGGACGCGGTCCAGGCTAATAACGAAGTGAACATCGCGGTGCAGAAGGGCAGCGATTTTGAAGCCAGCCTGCATAACGACCTGAAAACCATCCGCGCCACTGAGGAGCAGCTGGCTGAATTGCGCGCTTTGAAGGCGGTAGTGCCGGAACGCACCCGCACCCAGAGCCGCGACAGCGACAACGCCATGTTGCTGGCCAGCCTGCGGGCCACTCTGAATACCCTGCAAACGCAGCGCGTAACCCTGGCCGCCAATTACCAGGACACTTACCGCGGCGTACAGATCATCGACGAGCAGATTGCCACCACCAAGAAACAGATCGAGCAGCAGGAGAAATCGCCGCTCGGTGACACCACTTACGATGTGAACCCGGTCTGGAGCTGGGTGAATCAGACGATCGCCCAGACCGAAACGGCCCTGGCCAACGATAAGGCGCAAGCCGACGCAGACGCCAAGATCGTGCGCGCGTATCACGACAAGGCGCAGGCCTTCAATGCCAAAGGAATCATCCAAGATGACCTGAGCCGCGAAGTCAGCGCGGCCCAGGCCAATTACCTCCTCTATCTGGGCAAGCGGGAACAAGCGCGCATCCAGGACATGCTGGATGAACGCAAGGTGTTGAACGTCAGCATCGCCGAGCCCCCCACCAGTCCCGATCAGACGTTGTATTCCCCGACGTTGCTCGTCGCTCTGGCCTTTATCTTCGCGGCGTTTATCGCCGCCGGCGCGGCGCTGATTGCCGACTACATGGATCCATCCTTCCGGACTCCGGACGAAGTGCGGGAGTTCCTGGATGTGCCGGTATTCGCGGCGATCCCCGAGAACGGATTTGAAGTACCCGTAAGCTCGACGCCGAGAAACGGCAAGTAACAAGGCAGCAGATTCTCGAACCCAGGAAGTGAGGACACGATCTTGAGCAGAGCCTTCGAATCGTTGCAGCGACTGGACAAGGAACAGGAAATAACGTCCACCGAGCCCACGTCGATCCCGGCCCCCGTGCTAGTGGATCGACCGGCCAAATCGGTCCGGGTCGGAGAAGAAGAGGTGCTGAAGTTGGTGCAACGCGTGTTCCGCGCTTCCAACACGGATGCGCCCAGGCTGGTGGTCTTTTCCGGAATTGGGCATGGCGATGGTTGCAGCTGGATCGCTGCCAACGCCGCCCTGACTCTGGCCCGGCAGACCACCGCCTCGGTTTGCGTAGTGGACGCCAATCTACGCACACCGTCCCTCCACCGCTTTTTTGACATGGAGAATCATTACGGCCTGGCTGAATCCGTCGTGCAGCCGGGCTCGACACGGAAGTTTGCCCGCCAGATTGGGGGCAGCAATCTCTGGGTATTAACTTGTGGTTCCCTCCCTTTGCAGTCCCCCGCAGCTGCGTTGAGCTCTGAGGGGATGCGTGCGCGCCTCGCAGATCTTCGTTCTGAATTCGACTACGTCCTGGTGGACACCTCGCCGACGAACCTGTATGCCGATGCCATTACGCTGGGCCGCCTGGCGGATGGAATCATTCTGGTTCTGCAGTCGAACACGACACGCCGCGAGGCAGCATTAAAGGCCAAAGAAGGTCTGGAGACGGCGAATGTCCGCCTTCTTGGCGCAATCTTGAACAAGCGCACGTTTCCTATTCCCCAGAATGTGTACGACTGGTTCTAGCGGACTGGGACGAAGCGCTTTTTAACGATAGCCGTAGCGCAAGCACCTACAGCGGTACGGCGCAGCGGGATTATTGCCCCCTCTCATTTCTGGCGCTTTTCACGGGAATGTTGAGGGCCAATGGAAAGGTGGTTTCCAAAGCTCCCAGGCGGTTTTGCCTGGGACTTACAGGGCGAAGCTATGCTTAACTGGAGAGAGACAATCGAGCTTCCCATGCTGGAACAACCACGTTGGTATGCCATTCGGACGCGCTCGCGCGCCGAAAAGAAAGTGGCGGATGAGATCCGCGAAAAAGGAATTGTCTCTTTTCTACCGCTGGTCACGCGTATCCACAACTGGAGCGACCGGCGGAAGAAGGTGCAACTGCCACTGTTTCCCGGCTACGTATTCGTGCAAACCATGCCGTCGCCCGAGACCCGGATTTCGGTATTGCGCACGCTGGGAGTGGCTGGGTTTGTGGGCAGCCAGGGGCATGGAACACCGATTCCGGACAAGCAGATCGAGGACATCCGCCTTATCCTGGAAAACGACGTTCCCTTTGAGGCATACCCCTTTCTTCAAATCAACCAGCGGGTACGCATTCGTGGTGGCGCACTCGATGGAGTGGAAGGCACGCTGGTAGCGAAGAACACCGACCAGAGCCTGGTAGTTTCCATCGAGTTGATTCAGCGCTCTATTTTGGTTCGCGTAACCGGCTACGAACTGGAAAAGGTTTAACGTCCCCCAAAATTTTGTACTGGACCATCAAGTCCAGGATTTCAAGAACACTATTCACCGAACCCCGGGAGGAGTCGTCGAATGGCTGAGCGCCGCGGAGTTTCCAAAGTAAACACGAAGAACACAAAAATCGCAGTTCTAGGCATGGGTCACGTGGGACTGCCGACCGCCCTGGGACTGGCGCAGCTCGGATGGGAAGTGATCGGGGCCGATTCTAATCCCCAGACCATCGACACTCTGAAGCAAGGGAAATCCTGGTTTTAT
>Ga0335079_10007824_pt1 | contig 12149 bp, 11 predicted proteins | sample Lox_Sample_33_FD_206719 | JGI IMG/M metagenome (GOLD analysis project Ga0335079, IMG submission 206719) | Soil microbial communities from Loxahatchee National Wildlife Refuge, Florida, United States - Lox_Sample_3.3 | ecosystem: Environmental > Terrestrial > Soil > Wetlands | place: USA... | reverse complement strand
GATAACGCTGAAGAAGCAGCCGGCAATCACGCCCAACTTGACGAAAATCTTTGCGTGCCCGGTGAATTTGCCCCACAGCAGATAGAAGGCGCCGACCGAAGCCATGACGAAGGCGCCGGTGATCGCCGCGCCGCTCATGTTGTGAGCATATTGCCACCAGGCCCAGGGATTGAACATCAAGGCCCAGAAGCTCTTGAGCTCGACCGCGCCATCCGGGGCAAATTGGTAGCCCACGGGATGCTGCATCCAGGCGTCCGTGGCGATGATGAAAAATCCTGAAAGCCAGGAGCCGAGAAATACGGCAACAGCCGACCACCAATGGGCCCGGGGGCTGAGGCGCTTTTCGCCATAGAGAAACAGGCCCAGAAAAGCCGATTCCAGGAAAAAGGCGAACATGCCCTCCATAGCCAGGGTCTGGCCGATGACGCCGCCGGCGAAGCGCGAGAAGTGCGACCAGTTGGTGCCGAACTGAAATTCCATGGGAATTCCGGTCACTACGCCAAGAACGAAGTTGATGCCGAATATCTTGGCCCAGAAGCGGGCGGCCTGGTTATAAGTTTCGTCGTTGCGGCGCAGGGCGAGGGTCTTCAGCACCACGATCAGCGGCGCCAGCCCCATGGTGAGCTGGGGGAAAAGGTAGTGGAAAGTGACGGTAAAGGCGAAATGCAGACGGTCAATCAGAAGCGCGCTGTTCATTTAGAAATCCGAGAAAGCAAAATTATGTCGAATCAGAGGCGGGCGCGGATGTGATGTAGGTCACAATGCATTCGCTTTCCCCGCCACCAGTCGCTGCGGGCGGTGTCTCTACCTGCGGGCGCGTTCACGGCGGTCACGCTCGGCGCGGCGAAGGTCGCGGCGGCGGCCAGCATCGTCGTAGCGCCGCCGCTGCTCCTCCGTCTCGGGGATAACGGCGGGCACGCTCACACGATGGCCCTCGCGGTCCACCGCCACAAAGGTCAAATAAGCCGAACTGACGTGCTGACAGGTATCCGCGATGTAATTTTCCACCCAGACCTTGACTCCGACCTCCATGGAGGTGTGAAAGGCGCGGTTGACCGAGGAGCGCAGAATCACCAGATCGCCCACATGCACGGGCACGAGAAAATCGAGATGGTCAATGGCAGCGGTGACGGCATATTGGCGCGAGTGGCGGTGGGCGGCCATGGCGCCGGCCAGATCAATCCAGTGCATGAGGCGGCCACCGAGGAGAGCGCCCAGGGGATTGGCATCGTTGGGCAGAACGATCTCGTTCATCTCGGATTGAGAGTCGCGTACCGGGCGCGGCAGGAGTAAATCGTCGTGCTGGCTCATGGATTTGGGCTCGCGGCGGCGAAGCGCATTTTGCGTTCAAGATACGACTTCAGGTAGCACTCGGCCAATTTCTGGATGCGGGGGTCGGAAGGTGGCGAGATCCAACGGGCGAGCAGAATGTCATACTCCAGCGAGCCGTGCGCGGCCGGGCGATGCGCCTTTTCGCAGGCAAAACTGACCACGACTTGTGAGCCACCCTCGCGGGCTATGGCAAATCGCACCGCGTCGAAGTTTCTCTGGGCGGGCAAGCGCGGACACTGCTTAGCGTAGCCCAGATTGCAGAGTTCGCGCAGTTCGGTCTCCGTGGGTTCCACGCCTTCGTGGCCAGGAGCAGAGCAGCAACCGGCCCATCCCGCGCCCAGCGGCAGACGCGAGGGATGCGGCCAGGTTCCGCTTTCCAATCTCTGCGCAGGGACGAAATAGGGGCAGGCCAAGGCACGCGCTCCGAATGAGATTGAACCCATCATTCTACTCAGGGGCGGGGGTGAGAGAGAAAATATTGTAGTAATCTCATGCTGGAGATGCTGCGAAAAGACGTTGCGAGCAACGTCTCTGCGAGGTAACGGGTGTTATGGATCGCATGGCGGTGCTGACAGAAATTCTGTCGCAGAACCCGAACGATGCCTTCGCGCGCTATGGCCTGGCGATGGAGTATTCCAACGCCGGGAAGGTGAGCGAAGCGTTAGAAGAATTTGCCAAACTGGTGGCCGCTCATCCCAATTACACCGCGGGATACTTCATGGCGGCGCAGACTTTGGCCCGTGCCCAGCGCAAGGAGGAGGCGAAGCAGATGCTGATCGAAGGGATTGCTTCAGCGCGGCGCACCGGCAATAGTCACGCACAGTCGGAGATGACGGCGATGCTGGAGGAATTGAAGGCGTAGGTTTGAGTCCGGCGAAAGAAACTGAGCCTACCACTGGCTTCATCAGTTCTCCGAGGGCAGGTCGCGTCCGTCAGTTTCCCGGGGCCGCGCGGGCCATGCGCATCATGGCGCGTTCGACCAGCCAGGGAAACAACTGATAGAGCTTGATCACCGGATGCATGGTCCAGGGCACGACCACTTCTGTTTTCTGCTTCTCATAACCGCGCAGCACGGCGCGGGCCACACGCTCGGCGGAAATGCCACGATTGCCGGCCGGACGAACCGTTTTCTGCTCGCGCCCGCGAATCAGGTTCTTGCCGAAATCGGTGCGCACGTAGCCGGGGCAGACGGTCATGACATGGATGTTGGAGGGCTTTAGTTCCACGCGCGCGGCTTTTCCAATGGCATTCATAGAAAACTTGGTGGCGCTGTAGAGGGCGTGGTAAGGCAGCGGAATGTGGCCGGCGACGCTTGAAATGTTGATGATGGCGCCGCCGCCCTGCTGCTTCATGAGCGGAACCACGGCCTGCATGGCAGCGAGCGTGCCCCAGAAGTTGGTCTCGAAGGTGTCGCGGGCGGCGGCCATATCGGCCTGGGCGACGGAATCCATCAGGCCGTGGCCGGCGTTGTTCACCCAGACGTCAATGCGGCCAAAATGATGCATCGTGAGGCCGATCGCGCGGTCAATATCTTCGCGGTGGCGAACATCGCAGGCCAGCGCGATGGTGCGGTCGGCATGGCCGATGCGGGCACGCGCCGCCTCAGCCCGGCCGGTGTCGCGCGAGAGCAGCACGATGGGTGCTCCCTGCGCGGCAAAGACTTTGGCGATGGCTTCGCCAATACCCATGGATGCGCCGGTTACCACCACAACCCTGCCTGAGATTTCCATGCCGAGTTTTGTAAGCCCCGCGGCAACTTCGAGTCAAGCGCAGCGTACAATCGGAGAGATGCGCCAGTCGGCCAAGCTCGGGGGCCTGCGGTGAGCACACTCTTGCCTCTGTTTCCGCTGGAGGCAGTGCTGCTTCCAGGAACGCCGCTGCCGCTCCATATCTTCGAGCCGCGTTACCAGGAAATGATCGGCGAATGCCTGGCGGAAAAGATCCCCTTCGGCGTGGTGCGCACGAAAGAGGAGGGCGTGGCCGAGATTGGCTGCACGGCCGAGATTCTGAATGTGGCCAAGAAGTATGAGGATGGCCGCATGGACATCCTGACCGAGGGCCGGAGGCGCTTCGAAGTGATGGAGGTCAATCAGGAGCGCTCATTCCTGCGGGCCGAGGTGCTCTACCTGGAGGACGAACCGGGAGCGGCCGGCGTGGAGGAAACCAAGCGGGCAGTCGCCCTTCACACGGAAATTGTGCAATTGGCGGGCAACGAGGTTTCGGGCAATCCCTCCGCGGGGCGCCCGCTTTCGTTTCAACTGGCGGGTTCGCTTCCCCTTGACCTCGACTTCAAGCAGACGCTGCTGGGCATGAAGTCAGAGGCCGAGCGCATTCCCGCCGTGGTTTCTTATTTCGAGGCCATCCTGCCCGGCCTGCGGCATGCGGTGCGGGCACGGCAGAAGGCGGGGGGCAACGGGCACGTGCACTGAGCCCTCAGAGGCCGCATCTGGCCCGGAATTGGCCCTCCTCGAGGCGGGCGTATAATCAAAAAAATCAGTCCTCTTCCTGGGGGTTTTGGGTCATGAGTTTCCCGCGTACACTGGGCGAGCTGCGCCACAGTCCTTTTTCCGAACCAAGGTTGCGGAGCCGGCGCGTCAAAGACGAGTTGCGCGAGAACCTGATCGCCAAGCTGGGCTGCAGCGGGCCGATTTTTCCCGGCATCGTGGGTTACGACGATAGCGTGGTGCCGCAGATCGTGAACGCGCTGCTTTCGCGCCATAATTTCATTCTGCTGGGGCTGCGGGGGCAGGCGAAAAGCCGCATCCTGCGAGCGCTTACGACGCTGCTCGATCCCCAGACGCCGTATCTCGCGGGCTGCGAGATTCACGACAATCCCTATGCCCCCATCTGCCGACGCTGCCGCGACCTGATCGCCGAGCAGGGCGATGAGGCGCCCATCGCGTATCTTTCGCCGGAAGAGCGCTACGTGGAGAAGCTGGCCACGCCGGATGTGACCATTGCCGACCTGATCGGCGACATAGACCCCATCAAGGCGGCGCGCGGCGGGCACCAGTTGAGCAGCGAGATGACGGTGCACTATGGCCTGCTGCCGCGCGCCAATCGCGGCGTCTTCGCCATCAACGAGCTGCCTGATCTGGCGGGCAAGATCCAGGTGGGTCTGTTCAACATCATGCAGGAAGGGGATGTGCAGATTAAAGGCTATCCCATCCGGCTGCCGCTCGATGTGGCCCTGGTGTTCAGCGCCAATCCGGAAGATTACACGGCGCGCGGAAAGATCATTACGCCGCTGAAGGACCGCATTGGATCAGAGATTCGCACCCACTACCCCGCCACCATTGATGAAGGCATGGCGATTACTACGCAGGAGGCCTGGACACAACGCGATGGCCATAAGCTGCAGGTGCCCAGGTACGTGCGCGAGGTGATCGAGCGGATTGCGTTTTCGGCGCGGGAAGACAAGAAGGTTGACAAGCGCTCGGGTGTGAGCCAGCGGTTGCCGATTTCCTGCATGGAGAATGTGGTTTCGAACGCAGAGCGGCGGGCCATCCGGCACGGCGAGCACATGGTGGTGCCGCGCATTGGCGATGTTTACGCCGCCCTGCCCGCCATCACCGGCAAACTGGAGCTTGAGTACGAAGGCGAGATGAAGGGCGCCGACCACGTAGGGCGGGAGCTGATTCGCTCCGCCATCGCCAAGACCTACGACGGCTACTTCAAGGGTGCCGACATGCAGCAAATCGTGCAGTGGTTCGATCTGGGTGGAGAAATCCACTTGGCCGACACGGTGAGCGCGGGTGAGGCCCTGCAAGCGCTGCGCGGCATTCAAGGCCTGCTGGAAAAGGCAGTGAAGCTGGGCGTGGGGCCGAAGGACAGCGCAGAGGCCCAGGTTTCTGCGGCAGAGTTCGTGCTCGAAGGGCTGCACGCGCATAAGCGCATCGGTCGCAACGAAGAACGAGTGTTCAGCGCCGGCGAGAAGCCGAAGCCGGCGGAAAAACCCTTCGACCGCGAAGAACCGCCCTATAGGCCGAGGAGGTCGTTTAATTAACTATCAGCTCTTAGCCGTTAGCTCTTAGCTCTTGGAATGGGCGAGGGCTGCTGCTTTCGATGGGAAGCTGACTGCTGAGAGCCGTGAGCTGATGGCTAATACTTAAGAGCACGTCCTATGCGCCGCGTGCGTTACTCCAAATACGTGCCTGATCCTGCGGGCGAGATGAGCATGGAGGACCTGCTCGGGGCGCTCTCCGACTATCTCTTGCAGAGCGGCTTCCAGAACTACATGTTCTACGATTTGCCTCCGGGCGAGCAGACGCTCGACGAGCTGCGCCAGGCCATCGAGCAGGCGCTCATGGATGGCAATTTTCTAGACGAAGAAATGCGCGAGCGGCTGCAGCAGATGGAGATGGAAGGCAAGCTCGAGGAGTTAATCGAGAAGCTGATCGAGCGCATGCAGCAGGAAGATTACATTTCCGTGGACCAGCCGCATGATCCGTCGCGCCAGTCAAGCGTGGGCGGGCAGGTGGGCGAGGCCCAGCAGCAGGCGCGCTTTGAGATCACCGACAAGAGCCTGGATTTTCTGGGCTTCAAAACGCTGCGCGATCTGATGGGGTCGCTGGGCAAGTCGAGTTTCGGGCGGCACGATACCCGCGATATGGCCACCGGCATCGAGGCCAGCGGCGCCTCGCGGCGTTATGAATTTGGCGACACCCTGAACCTGGATATCACGGCTACGCTTTCGAGCGCCATTCAGCGCGAGGGCCTGAGCCTGCCGTTGAACATCGAATATTCGGACCTGCAGGTGCATCAGTGCGAGTATCAATCTTCGTGCGCGACGGTGCTCATGCTCGACTGCTCGCACTCCATGATTCTGTATGGCGAAGATCGCTTCACGCCGGCGAAAAAGGTCGCCATGGCGCTCTCGCATTTGATCCGCACGCAGTATCCGGGTGATTCGTTGTCGCTGATTCTGTTTCATGACTCGGCGGAGGAGGTGCCGCTCTCGCAACTGGCGCGGGTCAAAGTCGGCCCCTACTACACCAACACGCGTGAGGGCTTGCGGCTGGCGCAGCGCATTCTCAACCGGCAAAGAAAAGATATGAAGCAGATCGTGATGATCACTGACGGCAAGCCTTCGGCGCTGACGCTGGAAGACGGCCGCATTTATAAGAACGCCTTTGGCCTTGATCCGCTGGTAGTGAGCGAGACGCTGCAGGAAGTTTCGAAGTGCAAGCGGGCGGGGGTGATGATCAACACTTTCATGCTGGCTTCGGATTACGGCCTGGTGCAGTTCGTGCAGAAGGTGACCGAGATGTGCCGGGGCAAAGCCTACTTCACGACTCCCTACACGCTGGGGCAATATCTGCTCATGGATTACATGTCAAGGAAGACCAAGACCATTCACTGAAATCGGCGCGTCGGGAGCGAACTGGTGACCTCTTGCCTTCCGACCCGGTTTCTAACTCGCATCGGTTTTCTTCACCGCTGTCTCCGCTGCCTGAAAGCCAATCTTGCTGTGGGCGCCGTCGCAAAAGGGCTTGCTGACGGAGCCGCCGCAGCGGCAGAGAACGAAATTGGCTTTGCCGGTCAGGTCATAGGGATTGCCATCGGCATCCACGAGATCGAGCGAGCCTTCGGCAGCATCCACGCGATAAGGGCCATTCTGTCGGACTTTGATTCTGACGGCGGGCATAAGGCCTCCGGTCGGCGAATCGAGCGACCCTTCCAACGATAGCATGCCCTCACCGCGGCCTCTCCGCGCCGGCTTCCGTTAGTATGAAATTGCCATGACCCGCCGCCGCTGGCTCGCCGACGAAGTTTCGGGAAATCGCGCGGCGCTTACCGGCGCTCATGCCGAGCATCTCGCGCAGGTGCTGCGCGCCCGCGTGGGGCAGGAATTTGACGTGGCCACTGCGGCGGGCGTGTTTCGTGGCCGGGTTGTGAAGGTAGCTGACCAGCGCGTCGAGTTTGAGCTGGGCGAGCCGCTGCGCACCGCAGCCGCTCACGGCATCACTCTGGCGCTCGCCATCTTCAAGTTTGACCGCATGGAGTGGGCCATTGAGAAATGCACCGAGCTTGGCGTGTCTGCCATTGTTCCTCTGATTGCCAGCCGCAGTGAAAAGCATCTGGTGGCGGCTGCGGGCAAGCGGCGGGAACGCTGGCAGCGGATCGCGCGCCAGGCCTCGGAGCAGTCACGGCGCGATACGCTTCCGGAAATCATGCCGCCGATGAAGTTGAAAGAGGCCGCGGCGCTGCCGGGGGAAATGCGCCTCGTGCTAGCTGAGGCCGAAGCAGAGGTGATGCTGGCCGAGGCGCTGGGGGATCGTCCACCGGCCAGCATAGTGCTGGCGGTCGGCCCCGAGGGTGGATGGACGGGGGAGGAGCTACAGTGTTTGCGCAGTTCCGGTTGGATCGCGGCCTCGCTTGGAGAGACGATCCTGCGCGCCGAGACCGCGGCGATTGCGGGGATCGCCATCGTCTGTGCCGGACGCCGGCACGACCCGAATCACCACGAAGGTCTCGAAGGAATACGAAGGAAGGCCTCCGAATCACCTCTTCGTGATGTTTAGGAAAGGAAAATTTCGGAATGATTTCTTCGTGACCCTTCGTGGCCTTGGTGGTCAGTCAAGCTCTTTCTCGTCAGTTTTTCAACACGCCCAGATTCTTCACTCTCTGCTATGCTCCTCAACAATGGCTGTATCGAAAAGTCTCTCCCCGCGCGAGGCCTTCGACCCCGACCCTTGCCAGCGTGAAGCCATTGACCACGTGCATGGGCCGATGCTGGTGGTGGCCGGAGCCGGAACGGGCAAGACCACGGTCCTTACCAAGCGCATCGCCCAACTCATCCGCGGTGGCCATGCACGCCCTGACCATTTTCTGGCCCTGACCTACACCCGCAACTCAGCGCAGGAAATGCGGGAGCGGGCACGGAAGGAACTGGGCGGCGCCAGCCTCAGCGGCCTGCAGGCCACAACCTTTCACGATTACTGCAACTGCCTGCTGAAGGAGGCCGGCCGCGATTTCCGGGTGCTTGAGGAAGCAGACCTGTGGATTCTTCTGCGCCGGCGCATTCGCGAGCTGCAGCTGAACTATTTTATCCGCGCCGGCAACCTGGGCAAGTTTCTCCGGGACCTGCTCGATTTCATGCGGCGCTGCCAGGATGAACTGATCACGCCGGGAAAGTACGCCGAATATGTCGGGCGGCTGGAGCGTGGGGAGATTCCTCTGCCCCGGGTAAGCAAGTCGAAAGATGCGGCGGCATTGAGTGATGAAGAAATTCTCGGCCGCTGCCGGGAGATTGCCGAGGTTTTTGACAAAGTGGAGCGAATGCTGCGCGAGGAAAACCTGGGCACCTTCGGGCACATGATCACGGGAGCCTATGAGCTGCTGAGGCAGGATAAGCAGCGCCTGGCCGAAGCGCAGCAGCATGCCAGCTTCATTCTGCTGGATGAATTTCAGGACGCGAATTTTGCCCAGGTCAAGATTCTGCAGCTTCTGGCCGGCGAGGAGCAAAATGTCTTCGCCGTAGGCGACCCGGACCAGTCCATCTACCGCTTTCGCGGCGCCTCCAGCGCGGCATTTGAGCTGTTCCGGCGGCATTTTCCCGAGGCTCGCCTGGTGGCTCTGGAGAAGAACCGCCGCTCTACTACCCCGATTTTGCGCTGCGGGTTTGCCGTCATTAACAAGAACCCGGCGCTTTTTCCGGCGCATGACTTCGGATATCAGCGGACGCAGCTGGTCTCCGCGCGCGACGAAGAAGCCGCGCGCGGGGGCGGGCTGATGCAGGCGGCCCCGGTCGAGATTGTCACCTGGGCGGCGCTGCCCACGGAGTGCTCCGACGTGGTGAGCGCCATTCGCGAGCGCAAGCGGCGCTGCCGCTGCGCCTGGAACCAGATTGCCGTGCTCTATCGCAATCATCGCCATCGTCTCGAGGTCGCCGCGGAATTGGCAGAGCAGGGGATACCGTTTTCCATCGAGAACATGGACGTGATGGATATGACCGAAGTGCGCGATTTGCTGGCATGCCTGGGCGCTATGGTCTCTGCCGATGATCGTAGCCTGTTTCGCGTAGCGGCCTTGCCTCAGTTCTGTCTTGATCCGGAACAGCTACGCTCGGGCCTGCGGGCGCTGCCCAGGGATTCGGCCCAGGGTCTGGCGGCTGTGCTTGAAAGAGTGGAGGGAGGCCCGGCGCTGCTGGGAACTTTGCAGAAGACGCGGGAAGAGATTGCTCTTGCCAACGCCAAAGCGGAACAGGCCCTGGAGAAAATATTGCGGGCCTTCGCTCTGCCGCGCACACCGGCAATCAATGCCGTGCTCGAATTTGCCCGCGCCTGGGAGGCAAAGCCGCTGACTGAGACGGGCACGATCGGCGAATTCTTCGAATACCTGGATTACTTCGGCCCAGCGGGAGGAGTGATTCCGCTAACCATCGGGGAGGAGAACGGGGTCCGGCTGATGACGGTACATGCCGCCAAAGGGCTGGAGTGGGACCACGTCTTTATACTTCGCGCCCAACCTTTTTCGTTTCCCGCGTCTTATCAGGAACCGCTGGTGGAGTTGCCAGACGAGTTGCGGGATGCAGATTCCGCCTCGCCGGCGGAGGGCAAGGAACTCCACTCGCAGGAAGAGCGGCGGCTCTTCTATGTGGCCATGACGCGGGCGCGCGACACGCTGACCATCCTGGGGCACCAGGGCCGGGGAAAGGATCCCAGGCCTTCGGCCTACGTGCGCGATCTTCTGGTGGATCCCGGCGTGGGGCCGTGGCTGCGGCGGCGGAACGCCCTCGGACCGCAATTGGAATTGAGCGCCGGGGCCGCGGAAGAAGAGGAGCTTGCCGGTCAGGAGTTCCCTTCCCGCATCAGCGAGTGGCTCAAGCTGCCGCCGGAGCCCGGCTTGAGCGCAAAGCTGAGCGCCAGCGCAATGGAAACCTATGAGCGGTGCCCGCTGCAGTTCCGCTTCCAGCGGGAGTGGCGCATTCCCGAGGAGGTGCCTGCCGCTATGCAATATGGCGCCTCCGTTCACCGCGTGCTGCGGACTTTCTACGACGCCTTGCGAGCTCGGCGCACCATCAGCGACGAGGAGCTGATCGAAATGTTCCGCGCAGATTTGGCCAGCGCGCGCCTGCAGGAGCGCTACCAGCATGAGCTCTACGAGAAGCAGGGGGTGGAGCAGCTACGAGACTTCTTCGCGGCCGGCCGGCAATCGCCGGCCGAGGTGCTGCACACCGAAGAGTGGTTCGAAGTGCGGGTGGGCGCGACGACGACGGTGGTGGGAAGGATTGATCGCATAGATCGAGCCGGCGGCAATCGGGTATCTATCACCGACTACAAGACGGGCAGGGCACGCACGCAGGAGGATGCCAACAAAAGCCTGCAGCTTTCCATCTACGCTCTGGCCGCGCGAGAGAAGTGGGGGTATGAAATCGAGGGGCTGAGCTTTTACAACCTGCAGGAAAACGCCGCGGTGATGACACGCCGGAACGCGCTGCAATTGGAAGAGGCGCGAGTGAAGGTGCAAGATGCAGCGAAGAAGATCGCCGCCGGAAACTTTCAGGCCAAGCCCGGGTTCCATTGCAGCTTTTGCGCCTACCGCGGCATCTGTCCGGCCACGGAGCGGCGCATCTCGCAAGCCGCCGAAGAAACCCGCGCAAAAACTTAGGGGACGCTGTTCGCGTCCCCCTGTTGCCATTGCTGACGAAGATTTAGTGCTTCTTTTTCTTCTTCGCCTTTTTCTTGGTTGCCATGTGATCTATTCTCCCTTCCATTCTTCATGGACTGTGCAACGGTCTTTTGTTGCGACTGTTTGATTGTATAGAGTCAATGAAAAGTGATGTCAAGAAAAAAATGATGCTCATGCGAGCATGCGAACGATACACCAAAGTCACCGCAGCTCATCCGGCAAAATTTTCTTCTGCACAGACGGACTGTGATTGCTATCGGCAGGCAAAACATCCTTAAAGGCAAGGTGGAAGATAAGCGTTCTGCGCATTACATCCGCTCTGCGAGTGGGTGAGGCGGGCGGCTGATTTGAGAACTCATTTTCGCCGCAGACATCTATAATTTATGAAGCGCGCGACGCGCCGAACCCAGGCGGAATCTTCGCGGAGGCAGGAAAATGGCTGCTCCAAACGATATTGTGATCCTCTCGGCATGCCGCACGCCGGTGGGAAAGTTTCAGGGAAGTCTTTCTGATCTGAGCGCTCCGAAGCTCGGCGCGATCGTGGTGCGCGAGGCGGTGAAGCGCGCGCGGCTCGACCCCGGCCAGGTGGAGGAATGCATCATGGGCAACGTGGTCTCGGCCGGGCTGGGTCAAAATCCCGCGCGCCAGGCGGCGATTTTCGGCGGCCTGCCTCCTGAGGCAGGTGCCATGACCATCAACAAGGTCTGCGGCTCAGGACTGAAGGCAGTGGCTCTCGCCGCGCAGGCGATTCAGACAGGAAACAGCTCCATTGTCGTGGCCGGCGGAATGGAATCCATGACCAACGCACCCTACCTCTTGATGCAAGCGCGCAAGGGCTATCGCCTGGGCAACGCCCAGGTAATTGACGCCATGGTGCACGATGGCCTGTGGGACATTTACAACGACTACCACATGGGCATCACGGGCGAGAATGTTGCCGAAAAATACGGCATCACACGCGAAGAGCAGGACCAGTTCGCTCTGCACTCTCACCGCAAAGCGATGGCTGCGATCAAGGAGTGCCGTTTCAAGTCCCAGATTGTTCCGGTGGAGCTTCCGTCCAAAAAGAAAGGCGAAGCGCCGGTGATTTTCGATCGGGACGAAGGCCCCCGCGAAGATACGACGATTGAAGTTTTGCGCTCGCTCAAGCCGGCTTTCAAAAAAGATGGCACGGTAACGGCTGG
>Ga0335079_10007823_pt1 | contig 12149 bp, 8 predicted proteins | sample Lox_Sample_33_FD_206719 | JGI IMG/M metagenome (GOLD analysis project Ga0335079, IMG submission 206719) | Soil microbial communities from Loxahatchee National Wildlife Refuge, Florida, United States - Lox_Sample_3.3 | ecosystem: Environmental > Terrestrial > Soil > Wetlands | place: USA: Florida... | reverse complement strand
GCCGCGCAGCCTGGCCACCCAGGACGTGAAAACTTCTCCAGTGCGTGCCAGTCCGATCAGAGCCACATTGGAAGCACCCCTCTTCAATGTCGTCTTCTACGCGGGGCTCCCCAGGGTCCTGCCCCGAGCGCGCGGAGAAGGGCGCGGACCTGGGGCCGCACGAACTGCTCTTCCACGTCAACGCGGTGAGCGAGGGCGAGTTCGTGTCCACTGACCGATTGCGTGCGCGCCGCCCTGGACTATGTCAGCTTGAACCCGCCCAGCGAGCAAGCGATGCGGGCTCAGGTGATCGCGCGCCTCGGAGGCCACGGAGTCATCGTCGCCCGTTCCAGCAGAGGCTAGAAGATCCCGGCATCGGTCGCGGACGAAGCCTCTGACGCCGTCACACCCTCTCGACCCAATACGGAAGGATTAGCCCGCTCCTCGGTTTGAGGGCACGCGATTCCCAGCAATACGCCTGTCGGACTGAGGTGCTATGAGTCCGCCCCGGAGAGTCAGGACAGTGGCTTGGCGAAGGGCCTACTTGTGCGGACCCGGGAGTTGACCAATGGCGGACAATCCTAGCCCGAGCCTGGAACGCATGCAGCAAATGATCTTGCTTGAGAGCATCTTCCTCCCGCGCACGAGGAAGCAACGGATGAGCCTGTATCCCGGAGCAAAGTCCGACAGCCTTCCCACGGGAGATGCGTTCTTCGTGCATTACACCTCTGCAGAGGCAGCGCTCAAGATTATCAGGAGCAAACGCCTTTGGATGCGAAATACCAACTGCATGGCTGATTTCCGAGAGGTTCAGCACGGCGTTGATCTGCTTAACGGGTTTTTTACGACGGAGAGAAAAGAGCGATTCTGCGGCGCGGTCGCGTTGTGTGCGCCGAACGCGGCCGAGGAAGCGATCAACCTGTTTAACAACTGGTGGAATGACATTAGGTTTAACACCTTCATCGCTTCACTCTCCGAGCACGACAGCAAGAAGGAGGACAACTGTGGACGGCTGTCCATGTGGCGTGGATTCGGTGTTGGCAACGTTCCCCGAGTAGCGCTGGTCCTAAAGGTTCCAGCGGTGTCAGACGCTCCGGGATCATTGAACCTCGCGTTCAGTCCCGTCATGTATCTGAGCCAAAAAGAAACCGAGAACACGTTGCTGGAAGTCATAGGCAACGTTGAAAAGAACCGCGACCTCTTGCGCTCCCTTGATCGCCAATTACTGGTTAGGTTCATCCTTCACACGCTCGTATCCATGGCCGTCTGCATGAAGCATCAGGGCTTCCAGGAGGAGCGGGAATGGAGAGTCGTCTATCTACCGGAACTGGCTTCTTCCCCGCTGATTCAGTCGTCTGTCGAGACCATTGGCGGTGTTCCGCAGGTTGTGTATCAGCTACCGCTCGATGTGACGGTGAACCCTGTTCTAGCCGATATTGATTTGCCCCGCGTCCTTCATCGCCTAATCATTGGCCCGTCCCCTTATCCGTGGGCGATGCACCAAGCGTTTTCACGGGCCCTGGTGGACGCTCGCGTCCCCGATGCGGGCTCCCGCGTGTGGACTTCGGATATCCCGATTCGGCCCTAGAGGAGCACGCGCGCTGTCCCCGGAGGGTTGTCAGACCTCTCGGCTATGAACTCGCTGGGAGGGTGGATCATGCCGACCCTCGGTGCTCTCCTCGCTGTTGGGCTAGTGTTGTTGGCAGCGCCAGCGCCGTCACAGGTGTGGGCCAGGCCACCCCCTGTGAACTTGCAGCCGGATGACGTGGGGGCTCAGCCACCTCCGAGGGCAGAAAGCTCCGATGAGCAAGGAGCGGTCGAGCGTCACCACGTCCAGACCGACGTTGCGCAGACGCTCGTCTTCCTTCTCCAGTTGGGCGTGTTCTGGTACCAGGGGCGCAAGCTGGCCGAGACGGTCCAGGCCGCCGCTAAGCAGTCGAAGGACATGAAGGCGTCCATTGCGCAGGCCACCCGATCGGCGGCTGCTATGGAGACCATCGCGGAGGCGACAAAGGAGAACGTCGAGATCTTCAGAGAGCGCAGCATCCAAAGCATGCGCGCGTATCTCACGGTCGGACTTGGTAGCGGGATATACCAAGATCGGGACAAGTGTTATCAATTCCAAGCGAGGCCCAACATCCTCAACACCGGACAAACACCCGCCTTCAAGGTGAAGGCCAACGTGAGGGCGGCGCTGCTACCAAACCCGCTGCCAGACGACTTCGAATTCCCGCTGGACGACCTCATCGACAGCGCGCCTCTCGCACCCCATCACCCTGTCATATTCGTCGCGCCCGTCAACGAGTGGTGCAATGACCCGGACGTCAAGGGCATCAAGGCGGGGACAGGAAAGATAGCACTCTACTATTGGGGGCGCGTCACGTACGAAGACGTATTTCACGCGATGCGCACGACCACCTTTGCCCAGTCGGTGTGCTGGCGCGACGACGACACTGTCGTCGGGGTCTATCTGCCACGCCACAACGAGTTTACATAGCGAGCGTAGGGGGATTGCGGGCCTGGAGGGTCCTATGCCAAGCCGTGAACAGCGCCGGAGCGAAAAGCATCGGAAACGGCACGCTCAGAAACAGGCGCGCGAGCGCGCTCGGACGCTGCGGGAAGTGCAGACGGTCGACCCGCCAGGTTCGGTGAGCGCACCTTTGCCCAGCATGAGCTTAGGTCGGCCTGGTTTCCCGACTGAACTAAACGTGGTCCCAATATTCAACCCAGGCGGAACGGAGGAGGAAGATCGCGCTCGGCTTAGCGACACGCGAGAGCGCGAATTTCGCGTCTACGTGCACCTCAGCAGCACGATCACTTTCTCCACTCCTAACGTTAATATTTCGCTGGATCCCAAGATAGGTGGCTCTCTTCTCCTAGCGCCGAAGGACGTTGTCGCCCTGCTCTTCAAGCTATCTTCGGGGCACGTGAGTCTCCACTGGAACCAGTCAAGAGAGGTTTCAGGTGTTGAATTCAAATGCCGTGCCCATTCAAGAGAGGAAGCCCTGGCGTTCTACAGTGAGAACGTTGCGCCGATCCTTGATGACATTTCCTATCGCTTCGACGTACCTTTGTATGTCGCTTCCATCGCATGGCAAGACGAGCTTAACCAAGTCACCGGCACACACTGCATGGCACCCTATCCCCAGGTGCGAGCAGATGGACTGACCGGGAACACTATTCCGCCGTTGCGGCCCTTCACTGCCTTGTATCGCGAGGCGATAACTAACCCGAGTGTCTTCTATCAATACCTCTGCTTCTCCAAGATCTTAGAGGGGACGTTTCGGGTCGCTGTACCCAATCTATTCAAAGTCGCTGCCTCGAAAGGCATCGACCTCACCCGTGGCACTCCGACAGTGCCTCACTTCGACGAGGTCGAAGCCGACGCCGCGGCGCGCGCGTTCGAGGGGAAGTCGATCGAGGTGGCCTTCACTTCCTTCCTTGAGCCCGAGTTCAGGCACGCACTGGCGCACTTCGCAGAGGATGGGAAGGAACCCCTTCTTGTGAGTAGCTACGTCACCGGTTCACGCCTTGAAGGCGCGCTTCCGCTTGCCCGTGTGTGTGCGCGCCTCGCGATCGGCATGATGGAGAAGTACATCGCGCAGTTACCCTTCCTAAACGAGCGCGTCGCGTGGACGGCTCCGGCCCCCGAAACCGCAGCCCAATACCCGAGCCCTGACCCGTCACCTCTTTCCTCTTGAAAGCCGGGAATGAGAAACGTCAACTCATCTACGTAAGGGTAAGAACATGGCCACTGTCTGGGTTCTCGGCGCCGGATTCAGTCAACCGCTCGGAGGTCCGATGGTGCGGGACCTATTCACTCGCAGATCCGCGCCTCTCATTGACTGGCGAATATCCGACGCTGCGAGAACAGGGTGCCAATCTGGTCCGCCGCGTCTACTGGAAGCACAACGTCGACCCCGAGCAGTTCTCGGAGAGTGATGAGGACATAGACGCGCTCTGGCGCGATGCTGAGGAGCACCTCGATCACCTTGATGCTGCGTGAGTCGGCGGCGCTGCCGGACCAGCCTATGAGGCCCTCACAGAGATGATTGATTTGTCGGTCCGGGAGGCAGGAAGACGAAGGAGCCGGCCAGCCGAGAAGTGTCGAGACGGTCACGTTCGATTCCCCCGCCCTCGACGCTCTGGACATGCTTCGGGTCGAACTGCGCTCTCCGGGCCAACTCTTCTGAAAACGCGGGTCAGACTGGGGTGCACGTCCACATTCACCTGATCCCGCGGCGGGCTGGGGACATAGTGTCACCCTGGTGATCAGCGACAATCACTTCTGCCGGTAAGAATAGTTGTCGCGGAACACCTGGGGCAGGGTAGAGACGTCGTGCCTGGGAATCAAGCGTACCGAGTATTCAGCCGTCTCGGCGTGGTAACGTGACCGCTGGGGGGCTCGAACTTCGAAGCGGGAGGCGGGCATGGAAAAGAAGTACGAGGTCTTCATTAGCTCTACGTTCATAGACCTCAAGGACGAGCGCGAGAGCGTGATGCGTGCGGTATTGGAACTCGGCTGCTTCCCTGCCGGCATGGAGTTGTTCCCGGCGGGCGAAGCCTCGCAGTGGGAGGTCATCAGAACCTGGATAGACCGATGCGACTACTATGTGGTCCTTGTCGCTGGGAGATACGGCTCGGTGGACGAGGATAACCTCAGCTACACGGAGAAGGAGTTCGATTACGCGGTGCACCGGCACATCCCCGTCCTTGCGTTCGTGCACGGTGACCCGGACAGCATCCCTGTGGGAAAAACCGACAAGAGTGACGAAGCATGGAAGCGAGTGGAGGCGTTTCGGAAGAAGGTGAGCTCTGGCCGTACCCGCGTCGAATGGCGCAACCCCGACGACCTCGCCAAGAAGGTCATGCAGGCACTCATCAACGCGTTCGAGAACCATCCGCGGCCTGGGTGGGTTCGGGGGGGACTTCCAGGCGAATCAAAGGAGACAGCAGAAGACGGTCCGGGGTCCGTGCCGCCCCCTTCGAAATCGATGGTCCGGCGCTACCTCCAGAACAACGACTACAGGTTCCAGGAATTGCTGAGCGATACTCTCAGCGAGGCCCGTGAGGTAGCGGAAACAATTCGCGCCGATCGAGACCTCCCACAAGGCGAGTACACGAACCTCGTGAAACGGTGTGAGGAAGCCTCTGCAGGTCTCGCCGAAATCGCGGCCGATACAGCTTACTTTGGTAACGCTCAGCATCACGAGGATTTGATTACTGCCGTCAACGAGTTGCTGAAGGTCAACGCACCACGCGGTGGCCTCGTTCATCTGAACCAACTTCGAGTGTACCCAGCGGTGGTTGCATTCTATTCGGCAGGGGTCGCGTCTGTGGCGCGGCCGACATATGCACTCCTGCGGCGGCTCCACGCAATGCCGGTCCAGGAGCCAGCCATTGGATCGGTACACGCACTATACGTCCTCTCCCCTCGGTATGTGTTTGGGGATAAGCTTCCGGGAGTTCTGCCCGACGGTCGCAGACTCAGGACTCCGGATAGCGATCGCCTCTTCGGGGTTGTGAAGGGTCCACTCTGTCGCCTGCCTTTCATGACGGACAAACGGTACGAGGAGATGTTTGCCAGGTTTGAATACTTGAACGCCCTCGTAGCGCAGATGTCCGAGAGGGGGTTCCCGTTTATCGGGCGTTTCCTTTGGTATGGGGTTCAGTTCGGGGGACGCGGTGGCATCGCTGCGACGGTGAGTGACGAGGTGACCGCGCAAGGGGAAGAATGGCTGCCATTCAAGGCTGGGCTGCTGGGATCCGATTTCAGCAAAGTCAAACAGGCCCAAGCGGACCTCCAGCAGGGGATCCGGCAGTACTGGTTGACGAATAGCTGATTGGGCTCGGCGCCCGCCTCGATGGGCTCGCGAACGTGTCGTCTTGCGCTTGAGCCTCATCCCGCAACCGTCGCCGAAGCCTGGCGCCGGCGCGATTTCATCACCGTCCTCGCGGCGGCGGTCAGGTGCCCGCGATGGATCTCAACTCCGCCGCCAAGTGGATCTCAGCCTGGCCGCCGCTAAACTAAGTGCTAAGCAATGGATTCGTAGTGGCTGAGAGGGATCGTTCGCGAATCACCGTCTGCGGGCTTGTGTTGGTCGGGCCGTACGCGGCTAGTGGGCTAAAGTTAGGGCTGGAACTCATCGTTCCGGCGCAGCTGGAGGGAGCGCGGAGGTTCGCGGACGAGGTCAAGCGCGGAGTGCTTCACGTTCTCGCGGCTGATGGCGGCCGGCAAGGCGCGCAGGTCATCCGTGTAGATGCGAGCCTCGTTTCGGGCGCGGCTGATGGCAACGTAGTAGACGTCCTTCGTCGTCGTCCTGCTCTTGGTGGTGGCGTCGATGAGCACGCGCTCGGCGGTCGTGCCTTGGCTGCTATGGACCGTGGTCGCATAGGCGAGATCGAAGTGGAGAGCCTTGTCGGCGGGCAGCTCGATAAGACGCTGGTCGTCGAGAGCGATCGTGATTCTCTCTGCCGAGACTGCGCGCACGGTTGCACGGTCGCCGTTCGCGAGATCGAGCGCTGCGTCGTTGCGGGTTATCCGCACGCGGTCCCCTGTGGCGAGCTCGGTATGTTCCGGTAAGTAAACGGACAACTTACGGTTCGTGTACGGGTTGAATGTGATCGACTTCCCGGTTTCCGAGCGAACGGTGAGCCGGTTCCCGGGTCCGTTCTCGAGGACCCGGTAGAGCTTGCCGCGCTGAAGGCCGCGACGGGGATAGTCGCGCTCGGGCTGGATGACGTCGCCGACACTGTAGTTTCGGGAGAAGAGTCGCTCGGCCTGAGTGGTGTCGCGGCGGGTGAGGGTGTCGAAAACCCTCCCTTGCCCTGCCATGCCGAGCCGTTCACGGACGAGCTCATTGATCTCGCGTCGCGCGTCGTTCGTGCCAGCGACGATGATCGTCCTCGCTCGCTCCTCGGCCGGCATGCGGGCATAGTCATCAGCTATCGTGGCATGTCGTTCTTCGTCGTGCGGGATCTCGCGGACGGCTCGGATGTGAGCGAGTGATGCGGCCGCCTCGCCCTTCGCGCCCAGGGTGACGGCTTCGCGGAGTGCAGGGTCCTTCTGGCGCTCGATCTGAGACATCAGGGCGGTGTCCATACCGGCTTGCTGGAGCTGGTCGAACGGTCGGCCGGCTTCGACGGCCTTGGTCTGACGCGTGTCACCCAGCAGCACCACGCGTGCGCCTGCTTCCTCGGCGAGCTTGATCACCTGTTGCATCTGACGGGTGGGGACGGTGCCGGCCTCGTCGATTACGAGCACCGTTTTTGAGTCGAGGTACTTCTCTCGGGCGGCGAGGAAGGAGGCGAGGGTGCGAGACTCGACGCCGAGTTCGCGGAGAGCGCGGACCTGGGTCGCATAGGGCGCCAGGGCTACGACCTTGTGGCCGTTCTCCTCCACGAGGGTCTTCGCCTGCTCGAGCATGTGGCTCTTGCCGGTGCCAGCGTAGCCCTGCACGCCCACGATTTGATGTGGGGTGGTCGCGATGAGCTCCACCGCTGCCCGCTGGCCCATGCTGAGACGACTCGACGAGAGGCGAAGCCGGACCGCTTCAGCGGGGGAGATGGGAGTGACCTGGCTGCGACCGTCGCGTTCGATCTGGAGGATGCGCTTTTCGCGCTCGAGCGCGGTCTGGGTTGTGTAACGCTTCTCCTGGGGGACGAGGGCGCCGGCGGAGATGGCAGCGTCCACGCGAGAGCGGGCCGGTCCACGTTCGAGGCCAGAGTCGACCACGGCTTGAATCCAGGCGGAACGGGACCTGGCGGGTTTTGCTGCTGCGCCGGCGGAACGGTACAGGGGGCTCTCCTCGATGAGGTAGCCCTGCTTGACTCTATGCGTGACCTCGCGCTCGATGTCGACGATCTGCGCGGCGCCCATAGCGTGCTTGAGAGCGACGTCCAGGAGAGTGGAGCGATCCACGATGGCCTGGCGCTCGGTCAGGTGATGAACGGCGTAGCGCACGGCGGCCTTCGAGGCCTCGGAACGGACGTGCTCGTCGTGCCTTGTTGCGTCGAGCGGCTTTCCCGGCGGCTCGAGACCGGGCGGATCGATCTGCACGCCAGACGCGGTTTGGTAAGAGGGATCGCTCCTTGCCGTCCGGAGGTCAATTTGGAGGTCGGTGGCACGGCGACGCCAGTCAGCGTAGAGCGCGGCTCTATCGACTGCAGTCTTGCGCTGCCGGGTCTGCAGGGTCGCGAGCTGCTTCTGCTCCGTGGTTGCATTCCGTCTGCTGAGGCCGTTCTCGGCGAGGCGATCCTCGATCTGAGCGCTCCGGGCGCTGAACGCCTCGAGCTGCCGGCGAGAGATGTGAGCGAGTTCGAAAAGACCGCCCCGATCATGGCGCAGCGTGTAGCCGAGGCGCAGCAGCTCGGTTGCCAGTTCTGCGCGGTACACGGCGCCGAGGTACTTGGTGGCCTTGACGAGCTGCTCGTTGTGCAGAGCACGCCAGCGGCCGTCACGCCGTTGGGTCAGGTTGAGGATGAGGGCGTGTGTATGGAGCTGGGGATCGCGTTCACGGCTCATCTCGTGGCGAAAGCGCGCGACCACCAGGTTGCGGGTGTTCTCGACGTGGCTCTTGCCGCGAATCTTCCGCCGCGCCTGGGCGCGATTCTCGGCGAGTGCGATCGCGCGTTCGACGGCCGTGTCGTGTGCTCGGACGATGGCTGCGTCGGCGCCAAGGAGCGCCTGGATGGAGACGCTCTTTGGAGCGGAGAACGTGAAGTCGATACCGATACGCTTCTGGCTGTCGTGGCGCGTTGCGCTTCGGGAGGGAGGTTCCTTGGGGTCGACGTGGCCCGCGAGGAGCTCGCGGAGGCGTTTCTGCCCGACAGGCCCCGAGAGGCCGAGGGCGGTCGCGCCCCTGCCCTGCCACGCCGAGGCCTCGCCTTCGCTTGCGTAGTAGTCATCGGCGGCGTCTTCGTAGTAGCTCGCCGCATCACCGACGTCGGCTCTGGTGAGGATTTTGTGGGTCAACACGGGGCGGCTCTCCCCTGAATGGTCGGAGGGCCCCCGGCGCCGAGCCGGCGCTCCTGGATGGCTTCCAAGCGGTTCAGGAACCGTAGAACCCGGAGCTTCACCTTGGCGATCGGGTGATCCCCTGCGAAGGCAACGTAGCCGGTGAGGTCGGGGAGGCTTGCGATCTCCGAGGGGAGGACGACCCGTTCGCGGACGCGCTGGATCTGGCTGCTGGTGGTGTCCCCTTTAATGCCGTGGCTGCTGCTGTGGGTGTCCCGCTCGACCTCGTGCTCGCCGAGGCTCTGGCTCATGTCCTCGCAGGTCTTGGGGTCGGTCTTGGCCCCTCCGAGGACAACGAGGGACCGGAAGCAGCTGCGCAGGGTCTGGGCCTCCTCGCGGCCGTAGATCTGGTCGAGCTGGGCGGTGGACTGCAGGCCGGCGACGATGCGGAGCCCGGCTTTGCGGCCCTTGGTGGCCGCGTCCTCGAGGCTGGCGAGTTTCTCCAGTGACGCGAGCTCGTCGAGGAACATCCAGACCGGGTTGCGGTATGCCCGTTCGGGGTCGAGGGACAGGATGGAGGTACACAGGACGTCGACCCAGGCAGAGATGAGGGGCTTCAACGCCTCGGCCATGTCCTCGCGCCAGGTGATGAAGAGATTCCCGCTCCTTGGGTCCTCGAGCCAGGACCGGAGAGAGAAGTCGCCAGCGGGCATCGAGAGGTGCTCGGGCAGCTTGGCCGAGAGGACGAAGCGAGCGCTGGCCAGCGCCTTGTCGGCGCCGACGAAGAGCGACTCGGCGGCGGTTCCGGCAAGGAACCCCTGAAGCTCGTCGGGTGGTGCGAGCGTCGTGAGCCGGAAGAGCTCGCGAACGGTGGGGCTGCCGAAAAGCTTCAGCTTGCGGGCAGTCTCGGTGAGGAGGAGCCGCGCATACTGTCTCCACTCCTCCTCTTCCTTGCTCTGACCGCGGGGGACAACTGAGAGCGAGAGCCGCTTGAAGTCGTATTCGTAACGAGCCTCGTTGAAGAAGCTCCAGCCCTGGCCGCGGGCGTCGTAGGGGTTCAAGACGACGTCGCCTGGCCGAAAGAACTTGGCGAGCATGTCGCCGTTCGGGTCGGCGACGATGATGCGGTCACCGCGGAGCAGCGCCGAGTAGGCCATCTCGCGGACCAGGACCGACTTGCCGGAGCCGGTGGAGCCGGCGACGAGGAGGTGGAGCGTCTCGATCCTTGTAGGCATCGGGACACTGGCGACGGTGACCTGCTCAAGCTTCCGTTCGCGAGTGCGCCGGGTAAGGGATGAGGGGCGGACTACGCGGGTGCCGCGGAGGAACCTGCGGAAGGGTGCGCCCCCGTGATTGGACCGGTCGAGGCTGTGCAGCAGGTAGACGAGCAGTGCTGATACGCCAAGCCCGGCGACCACGGCAAGAGTGAGAACGGGCTTGTGAGGAGTGTCCGTTGCGATTCTCGCGAGTGCCGCGACCTTTGGTTTATCCAAGACCTCGGTCTGGTTCACCGCGGCAACCCAAAAGGCGACCGGGCAGAACACGACCAGAAAAGCCGCCAGCTTGCCTTTGTCGTCGGGGTGCATCTCAGCTCCAGGGCGCGATGCCGCGTCGCTTGAGTTCCTTCTGAGCTAAGTCTGCTTTCTGGGGGCCGGCGAGCTGGCGCAACACGATGAGCATCTCTAGGATCACCGCTTGGTCGCTGGCAGGTGTCTTCGCTGGCTGGGCTTGCCGAGTCGTCGCGGCGGCCGCCAGTTCCTCGAGTGCGTGCTCGATGGTGGCGAGCCGGTCCTCGAGAGCGTTCCGCCGTTCCAGGAGCTCCCTCAGATACGTGGCGAGCGGCTTCCTCGCGCTGGCTGCCTCTCTTGAGTACCGGGCGTGGGCCGTTGCGTCGAGGCGAAGCTGCAGGATGACGCTCTCGGGTCGTATGGGCATAATTGGCAAAGTCGCGTGCCCGCCGGTCTACTACCGCGGGAATAGGCTGCGTGGGTGAGGGTGGATACTGAAAGCGACTCTTCCGAGAGCCATTACACGCGCCATTACAGTGAAGGTCAACAATTGCAAGCATTGTGGTGCGAGTTGTACATGGGTACCATTACGCTCTCTCGCTCGATGCGCAATACAGACCTCAACAATAGCAGATAGATAGGCTGCACCGGGAGGTGCGTATGGTGTGCGCGGATTAAGGACCCAATGCACTATGCCTTCCTGACCACCTGGAATCTGAACCGCCTTATAGCTGACCGCGGTCGCCTGGCAAATACGCCATTAGGGCGTCTCAACCTATAGGCCCAACCACCTATGCCAATTTCAGTTGCGTTGGCCCGACTGAAGCCTGCTTTTGGCGCCGGAACGGCGATGTAGCTTTGGTACGTCGTGCTGCCAGCGGCGGGATGAAAATGTGACACGGATGCTCCAGTGGCAATGTCATTGAACCGTGCTAGATTGAATAGAGCCGGTTCATGAGACGTGCGAAAGCTCGCGCGCGACTATGACGAGTGAGGCTCCGTGACGCGCACAATCCGAGTGGTGATGGCGGCGAGGAAGGGCGGTGCGGGGAAGAGCGCGCTCGCAGTTCTCCTCGCGCGCGAGCTCGTGAGGCAGGGGTTGAAAGTGCTCGTGCTGGACCTTGACCCACAGCGGGTCGGTGCGAGCCTTCGACTTGGTGCGGACGTGCGTTCACCGCTTGCCTATACCGCGGTGGACCTGGTGCTGGGTCAGCGCGGTCGGCCGTTCTCGCCGCAACCAATCGTCCGCGACCGGCTGGACCTCATTCCGGGAAACCAGCGGGACCTGGCTTCGTTCGAGCGGCGGCTTCGCGAGATGCACGAGGAGCGGAGGTTGACTCTGGGAAGGGATGCCCGCCACGGCATGCTCGATGCGCGTCTGGCTGCAGTGGAGGTCGGCTATCACTACGTCATCGTCGATACGCCGACGGGCTTCGGGGAGGTGACGACGAGCGCACTCGAGGCGGCTCACCTGGTGCTCTCGCCCATCGACATGAAGTCGGCCGACAACGTCGAGAGCGTGGTCGATCTCCTCGAGCACCTGGAAGAGCTCCGAGGAAGGCCGGCCGTCTGCTTCGTGCCGAACAGGTGGGTATCTCGAGAGCGGCAGTGTCGGCTGGCGCTGGCGCGTGCACGGGCTCTGTGTGGCCCTCGCCTGCTCACGGATGTGTCGGTTCCGGAGTGCGCAGCCGTGCCGAGAGCCATGA
>Ga0335079_10007822_pt1 | contig 12150 bp, 4 predicted proteins | sample Lox_Sample_33_FD_206719 | JGI IMG/M metagenome (GOLD analysis project Ga0335079, IMG submission 206719) | Soil microbial communities from Loxahatchee National Wildlife Refuge, Florida, United States - Lox_Sample_3.3 | ecosystem: Environmental > Terrestrial > Soil > Wetlands | place: USA: Florida... | reverse complement strand
GGGCGAACTTGTCGCCACCTGGGGGCGTCCAAAATCGGCGTTCGCACGGGCGACCAAAAGGGGATCGAACTCCAGGCTTGAGGCGCTCTTGCCAGTCCCGGTTCGCGAAGGCCGGCGGGTCGGGCAGTCCGAACATGCCTGCGGAGCAACACCCGGGCGGCCGTGGCGCTGCATGCACCGCGGGGGCCTCGTCCTTCGGCATGAGGAAGGGCGGATCGAATACTTGGTGAAGCAAAGTGGGGGATTACGCACACCTCTCGTTGCGCCCTTCGCTCGCATCGAGGCTCCCTGGGGCAGAGAGCGCCAACGACCATCCAGGGGGCGATCGTCGTTCCGATGTTCGCCATGAGTTCAGATCTGAGCACTTCCGGTCACGATGACGCGTCCATGAAGCCGAAGCTGAACATCGTCACGGATGACGCGGTACCGCCCAGGGTGCGGTAGAAGTCCAGCGCGTGCACGTCCTCGTCGTCGGCGGCAACGAACACGGTCGTGATTCCTGTGAGCCCGGCTTCGGTTCTCAGAGAACGCATGAGCTCCTGCCCGAACCCTTGTCGCTGGTGCTTAGGCAGGACCGCGATGTCGTACACGAACAGCTCGTAAGACTCCGAGCGCGTCATCGGCAGCGCGTGCGCCGTGATTCCACCAACGAGATTGCCATCCGACCACGCGGCGACGACCCAGAACCCATCATCGGAAAGAAGGCGCGCCAGGTAGTCGTCGCCCAAGGCGACATGCTCTTCGCCGAATACACCAGCCATGAGAGCGAAGAGCCGTCTGGCATCTCCCACGTCCGCGCTGCCCAGTCTGCTTGTGCGAATACCCAAGAGCGTTCTTCTACCCGGGCGAACGAGCCACGTCCACCAATCCGCGAACTCCTACGCTTCGGCCGGCAGGCAAGACCTACCTCCGTCGTGGGCAGCGTCACCACAAACTCGGCACCTTTGCCGATGCCCTCGCTGTTGGCGGCGACCGAGCCTCCATGAAGCTCCGTGATGTCGCGCATCCACAAGAGATCCAACCCGAACCCACCCGTCGTCGGGCGCTTTCGCGCGCTACGATGCCTTTGCGGAGTAGTAGATCAGAACCCCGGGGATTCATCCCTTGGGAGGTGTAGCTGCAATTGGATGGTCTCCATTGGACTCGCTCGGAATATTGGCCTCTGTCGCCGAGTGCGAACTCGGCGACAAGGCTGCCCAGGAAATGGTGGCCCCATGCGCATACGTGTTGTGCCATACGCACGTGTCCGCACATCTTTGTTCACTGGTAGCTGTACCCCGTATGGACGCAAGCAGGCGATTTTGAGGCCCGGCGTGGCCCCGTCAGGAGACCCGGAATACCGGCCCCTTGGGCACGAACGGCAGTGAATGGCCTCGAGGCACGAGGAAGGCGTGCTCGCGCTTCACTTGCAGCCGATCACACCGTCCGTCGGTGATGACCAGGATCGGTCCGTTCGCGGGAAAGTCCGGCGCACCCTGGAGCAGATCGATCCCGGACTGGAGGATCGTGCCGCCGCGGCCGCGAACGCGTACCTTGCCGGCGATCTCCTCGGGGCAAAGATAGCCCTGGTCGTAGGGTGCCGCGTCGCAGAACACCACCCGGACAGCGGGGACGTCCCGCGACGTCGCGTAGCTGGCAACCGCGCCGAGGGCCCGCGCGAGCAACGTTCGGTCCATGCTACCCGAGGTATCGAGCACGACGCCGAACGTGCGCCCGTCGAGCGCCGTCTCCACCGGCGTCCAGCGCGGTCGCGGGGTGTCCGGTGTGGACTGTTGACGCCTGCTCGGGCGAGCGTAGGTTCGGCGGAGATCGAGAGGCGCGAGCCAGCCGTCGAACCAGCGCGCGAGCTCCACGTCCCACGGGATGGGCGGCTGCGCGAGGGCTCGGATCTCCTCGATCAAGCCGGACGGCAGGAGTCCGCGCCCGGCCTCCTCGTGATAAGCGAGTCCTTGCGCGAGGCAGCGACGGTAGAAGGCGTCCAGGTCGGTACCAGCCGTGCTCGTCCACCAGTCCCGGTGCACGCTGTCGAGCAGGTCTCCCAACCCGAAGCCCCGGAGCGTCTCCACCTTCCGGAAGCGTCGCAAGTCCGTAACGATCCGGTCGTACACGGCTTCGGCGGAGAGGCCCTTCAGGTCGGAATCGTAGAGCACGCCGAAGGACGGGAACTCGCCGAGTCCCATCTCTACCAGCCAGCCATTGATTACGTAGTCGCACGCAACATTCCAGAGGTATGGATCGCGGCCCTGCCGCCGGGCACTGTGCCGGAGCCCGACATGGAGCATCTCGTGGGCGAGCACGAACCGGCAGCTCGCCTCGTCGAGTCTGCGGCTGTCGATGTAGATCTCCTTGGCCTCCGGATCCACGGCGGCGATCGAGACCTGCATCCGGGCGAGCGCGATCGGATCATCCACCAGCTCGAACGCGACGGCGAGAGAACCGAGCAGCGGATAGTGATCGATGAACCAGCGGCGACAGCGTTCCGCCAGTGAGCGGGGCGCTGTCGAGACCGGTGCTCCGCCGGCCTGGGATACGGCGACGGACACGGCATGTGCGAGCGCCTCGCCAAACAGAGTTGGCCAGTCCACCTGACGACCCCCGAACCGCAGTCCCATGGTCGTGCGGCCGCGCGCCCACCAGAGGTCACCGACATGCGGTCCACTCACGGGGAGCACGGGTGGTAGATCGGGTAGGCCCGTCTGGCAGAAGGACTGGTAGAGCTTCACCTCACCCCCCTGCGGGAGCACACCGGTCGCGAGATCAACCGGCAGACGGCCCAGCTTCTGGATCTCAAGGAACTGCTCGACCGCGATGCAACAGGCGAGGTTCCACTCGCGTGCGTGGGGGCGTTCCCGGAAATGGCCGAAGCCAAGGTGAAGGAGACAATGCGCGATGACGCGGGCCCACTCTTCGGGCATCGCGCGCCGAGATGGATGCACATCGATGTATCCGACATCGACTACCACCGCCCATCCCTCTGGCGGGCAGAGGCTGTTCCTTCCCCGGTTCACCTCGACGTGCCGGAGCAGGGTGCCATACAGCGGGTGTGTCTTGACGAGCGCGAGCCCCTTCTCGAATGCCTGGCGCGCCGGATCGGCGGACTCGCCGCCCTTATCTCGACGAGCCATCGCGCCCTGCCGCGAGCCGGGGAAGGTCCCGGACCACCTCGACGAGAAACCAGCCCGGGAGCGGTTGCCCGTCGCTGTCCCCGGCGACCACCATCTGTGCGATTTCGAGCGACAGTGACGCAAGATCGCGGAGCAACGCCTTCGCTCGATGGGCAAGCTCGCGCTGATCGCCGTTCGCGGCCTCGCGAGCCGAGGGCAGCTCCTTTGCGAGCCGTGCGCGGAACGACTGGCCGAGGAAGTAGAGGAGGTCGCGGTCCTGCGGAAGGTCGGGCCAACGGGTCTTCCCGTCCAGGATGGCCGAAAGCTGATAGCGCCCCCGCACCTGCTTCACGAACGCCCGGAACTGAGTGGCGTGGTGTGGCGACAGGCAACCGAACGCCACGGCGGCGAGCTCGGTGTCGGAGACAGAGTCCCCATACTCCAGCAACGTATCGGAGAGCATGTGCCAGGAACGCGGGGTCGAGAAGGGCTCTTCGTATTTCGGTGGCTGGGTCCAGAGGTGATCAGGGCGGAGCCGCACGTATTCGAGCACGAGCGGGTGGATCGCGCTCTGCTCGGCCCAGGCGAGCCAGTCCTGGGGGGACACGGCGAGGTGCACGTGAACCATTCGGTTTACGAGCGCGGAGGACATCGGCTTCACGATGGCACTGTCCTGGGCGCGGTTCCCGGCCCCGACTACGATCGAGCCGGTTGGCATCACATAGTCACCTACCCGTCGCTCGTGGATGAGGCTGTAGAAGGACTTCTGGACCTCGTGCGAGCACGCATTGAGCTCGTCGAGAAAGAGGCAGTACGGTTCCTCGCGTGCGATCTGTCGGGGTGGGCAGAACCGGCTCTTCCCGTCCACGATCTGCGGGACGCCGATGAGGTCCTCGGGCGCGAGCTGACTTCCGAGAAGCGACACGCAAGGCAGGCCGACCTGCTTCGCGAACTGCTGTACGAGCGAGGACTTCCCCGATCCTGGCGGTCCCCACACGAAGACGGGCCGCCGCAAGGCGACGCGCAGGAGGAACTCCGGGAGCTGTCGCTGCGTCAGGGTAATGGGTGCGTTCACGAGATCCCCGGGCCTGGACTGCAGCAGAGAGCTGCAGGACTCGTCGGGACTTGGAGGTGATGTGCTCCGCCACGCCTCGTGTACTCCCGAACCGTTCGTTGTGCCCAGGCTCCCAACCTGGCCTCGAAGTGGAACACCTCGTCCTTCATCATACGGACAATTATCGCGGTGGGACGGACACAGGGCGTGAGCGTCGCCAACGCCCAGATGTCTTGCTGCGCCCAAGCGCTGAGGATGGAGTCGCAGATTGCCGGGGAACATGCGAGGATACGGGACCCGCGTCGTGCGTGCTGCAAGCGAGCCGGTCCCTCCTCGAACCGGGTCAGCGGGTTCCAGTTTCCGCAACGGCTCCATCTCGGCCACCGCAGCGTCCAGATCCGGGGCGCATCAACTGATCCTGCCGCCTTCATCATTCGATACTGGCTGAAGAGCCCAAGCGTGGGCACTCACTGCCCACCGCTTGGGCTCAAGGGTGAGCTTGGCGCCCCCGACCCTCGGTACGCGCTGCGCACAGAGTGTGCCTGGGAGTGGAATCCGAGCGACGGGACTCCTTGTGGCTCGCCAGAATCGCGTTCCAGTGAGAACTTTTCGCCTGAGGCTCGGCGGCCTCGCGGGCATCCATGATTCGACTGCTCTGGGCGGTCATCGCCGCGCCAATCGTGAGTCCCTCGTCCCCTTTTCGCAAAGGGACGACGAGGGCAACGGCCTCGGTCTCTCGAGGCTTCCTCCAGGTTACAGGCGGGGTGACACTCGCCTTGATTCGCGTCACGAAGCCAGCCTTCGGAGGGGCCGCGTTGGCTGGTTCTCCGCGGTCACGCAGATGGACCATGTAGCCCCACGAGAGGTCAGCTGTGGTTTTGCATGACGCTTCGGGTCCTGGCAAGCGAGTGGAACGTAGAGAAGAACTCTTGTGGGCTCAAGGACCTAACGCAGCCCATGGCGCAGCGATAAGGCTCCTGCATCACACGGGGCAGCCGCTTGACCTATCGGCGAACCAGTGGGTAGCCAGTACGGTGCGGACGGCGTCGGTCGTGGAGCCGCCGGCGTTCGTCAGCAACCGCCAGGATCCCGGAGAGCTGCTGCCCGGGTGGCATCCATCCGTTGCGGTTCGAGCTCGATGACACGCTTTTGCGGGGCCGGCTCCCTCGATGCATGCCCGCAGCTCCTCGTCAACGAAGCTGCACCCGGTCGCCCTTGACCTCTGCTCGCCCATTCGAGACGAGGACATCGATGCCCCGGTCGATGCACTCGCGCACGTTCGCTCCCATGCGCTGTATCCCAAAGGTTCGAGCGATCTCGCGACCGAGGGCATCGCGATCGAGCGAGCCCGAGTCCTTCAGGATGGCCGCCGCTGCGTTGGCGACCTCCTCCGGCGGAATCGATGGCAAGTCTCGCGGCGCGTTGTCCCTCGCGGGGACCCGGTATGCGGCGAAGTCCACCGGATGGAGCGATGCGGGCCAGACGAACTCACCGCGGACCTTCACCTTGTGCCCGTGGGCGAGCTGCTCCACCAGTTCCGAGACGCGCCGAGCCGGCCTCGCTGTCAGTCGCTCGATACCCCAGTGCTCGATGACGCGGCGGGCAAGGAGCCTCTCGTGGATCGGCCCCTCGATCTCGACGACGCGGAGGACCGCCGAGCGGATCCCCTCATCCATCGAGCCCAGGAAGAAGTCATCGGGCGAGCCATGGGGCACCGCGAGGTCTGCGTTCCGGTACGTAGCGGGCGGTGTCGACGGAGTCGCGGGTGACGGTCCCTTCGCGAACACGCCAGGCGGGATGGCTACCTTTGGCTGCAGCGCGGCTGCGGGTGCGGTGAGCCTTGCGGCCGGGGCGGAAGGCGCCGCGGGCTGCGGGACGAGCGCGGACCGGACCCGCTCAACGAGGCGGTCGGGAGCGCGCTCGTCGAACCACCACGCGGACGACCACACGCGCTCGAGTCGCCATCCAAGGGACGACAGGACGTCGGCCCGGAGGCGGTCGCGATCACGCGTCGTCCGCGCGGCGCGGTAGGCCGCCCCGTCAGTCTCCACGGCTACCGCATACCGTCCAGGCGACACAGGGTCGCGCACCGCGAGATCGAGACGGTATCCACCGCAGCCGATGCCGTTGTCGGCCTGCCATCCCTCGGCCGCGAGGCGCTGACCGATCCGTTGCTCGAACGCGCCGTTCGGGCGCCTCGTCCGCGCACCTTCCTCGGCGCGGCGTCCGTCGCGGGCGTACAGGAGGAAGTCTCTGAGCAGCCAGATACCTCGCGCCTTCGACCTGGACCGGTCGATGCGCTCGGGCTCGATGCTCGAGAACACCACGAGCTTCCGTCTCGCCCGGGTGATGGCGACGTTCAGACGCCGCTCGCCACCCGCCATTCCGAGCGCTCCCACAGAGACGGTGAACCGTCCCGTCGCGTCCGGGGCCAAGCAAATGCTGAACAGGATCTCGTCACGCTCGTCGCCTTGGACGTTCTCGAGGTTCTTCACGAAAGGGGGCTCGAGGCCGGCGAAGTGGCGATCCACGAGAGGGTCGGCACGCGCCTCGTCGAGAAGGTCGAGAACGAGCATTGCCTGCGGAAGATTGAAGGTGACTACGCCAAACGTTCGCTCCTCCGGCGTGCGTCGCCGGAGCTGGTCGACGAGGTACGAGACGAGGGCCTCCGCCTCGCGGCGGTTCGTGCGGCCTCCCTTGCCGGAACCACCTTGGTAGACTCCATCGTCCACCCGGTGCCAGTGGATGCCGACGTCATCGGAACGGAACTCGGCGGCGGGGAAGATCTCAAGCCGGCTCTCGTAAATATGGCGGTTACTGAAGTCGATGAGCGACTCGTGGCGGCTCCGGTAGTGCCAGTTCAGCCACTGCTGCGGAATGAGCTTCGCGACTGACTCGTCGAGGACGCTCTCGAGCTCCACGACGTCGTTCTCGTCGGGCAGACCCTCCTCGGAATCGGTGCGGGTGAAGAACGAGGTGGGGGGAAGCTGGCGCGAGTCCCCGACCACGATCACCTGCCGGCCGCGGGCGATCGCACCAATGGCATCATGTGTGCAAATCTGCGAGGCCTCGTCGAAGACGACGAGGTCGAACGGGTCCGATTCCGCTGGGAGGTATTGCGCGACCGAGAGCGGGCTCATGAGGAAGCAGGGCTTCAGCTTTCGCAGCGTCGCAGGGAGCTGCGCCAAAAGCTTGCGGGTGGGTAGGTGGCGCGTCTTCTTCTGCGCCTCGCGCATGATGATGGCGGGTTCGGAGGACTCGAACCGGGTCGCGGCGAGCGACGGGAGGCGAGACTCGAGCATCGCAGCAACGTGGCGACGCGAGGCGATCAGGTGCTCGCGATCGAGCTGGCGGAACCGCGCGACCCGGTGCGTGTGTTGTTCGGCGTCGAAGTCGCGGAGTACCGGTTCCGCGTCGACGGCCCGCGAATGCCACTGTCTGAAAACAGCATGCTCGAACGCGGCGGCCAGCTTCGCCGCTTTTACCGTGCCGTCCTCGTGTGCGATCGTGAGCTCGGTCAGTTTCGCCGCGGCGAGCCGAGCGCCCGCCTGCCGGTACAGGCACCAGCTCCGGAAGGTGCGGAGGCCGGTGGCCCAGCGACCGAGCAACGCCACGAACGCTTCGGTGTGGTCAGCGGCCTCCCACGACGGCAGGCCCCCGTCCGGCAGCGTGAGCAGCGCGCCGAGGCGGGACTCGGCCTCGCGAAGCCGAAGGGCGGCGCCTGCCGCCTTCTCTCCGGCTGAGATGACGGACCGCCGCCGCTCGGGCGAGAGCGGGACCGCAAGTCGCTGGAGCGCTGCCGCGGTTGAGGCTCCTTCGGTCCCGAGGCGCAGGAGCGCGGGGCGTACTTCGTCCAGCGTCGCGGTGCTGGATTCCCATTCCTGCTCGGTAGCGTTCGGTTCGGTGCCGAGGAGTGTCGCCGCCCAGTCGCACTCGATCCGAAGCTGCTCGTTCCAGCTGCGCAGTTCCGCCGCGGCCCTGAGATCGGACAGCACTTCTGGGCTCGAGCCGAGCTTGCCCCGTGCCACCCTGCGAAGCCGCCGACGAGCGCCCCACAGCGCCACCCAGGCGAGGAGGAAGAACGCGGCACCCCAACGCTCGAACCTGTGGATCAAGGGTCCGTGGTCGAGTTCGCGGAAGCCGCCCTCCCAGCGCAGCCCCAGGTCGCTGGCGCGGGCGTGGGCCGCCCGGCGCAGCGAGACACACTCCTTCAAGCGCGCGCTGCTCCGAGGCCACTCGGGCGTAGCCGCGGGGCCCACACCGGAGGGCAGCGCCGCTGCGCGCGCTACTCGTGTCAAGTCCTCAGCGCGAGCACTCGACAGACCGTCTGCCCCTGTTTCGGTGGCAAGATTGCGGCGCGACGCTTCCCACGAAGCGATCGCCTCGGAAGCACCAGCGAGCGCGGTGCGGAGATCCTCCTCGACGCCGGTGCTCCACTCCGTGCGGAGAATCTTCCGAAACGGGTGGACCGCCACCGGCTCAACGGTCAAAGCAACCGCCGTGAACTCCTGAAGGGACTTCCGCGCGTTTTCGAGGCGCACGGAATCGAGTGCGTCCATGAAACCGCTTGAGAGCGTGATCGTGGGTGCTCCCTCCAGCGCCAGCATGCCCGAGCGCACCTCGTAGACGCTTGGGCCGAAGGGTCCTGGGCGGTGGAGCGCCTCGACGTACCGATCCAGCGCCGCGCGGCTCTCGCGGAGCCGCTCGCCGTGCTCCTTCCAACCCTCGAGCGGTGTTCTCGCGCCGTGCTCGAGAGCTGTCTTCAACGACTCGACGACCTCACGCTTGTTGGCCTTGTGGCTGTGGATCTCAAGGCAGAAGTCCGCGAGCCCAACGTCCCGCAGCCGGCGCTGTACGACCTCGAGGGCAGCCATCTTCTCCGACACGAACAGCACTGACTTGGCGTGCGCGAGCGCAGCGGCGATGAGGTTCGCGATCGTCTGCGACTTGCCAGTTCCGGGCGGCCCCTGCAGGACGAAGTTCTTTCCGTCGAGGGCCGATGCGATGGCGGCAAGCTGGGTCGAGTCGGCGTCGAGCACCGTTGGCAACTCGCATGGGTCGCGCCCGTCGACCTCAGAGGGATCGACGAGCGGACCCTGCTCGAGGGGCACGAGGTCGCGAGAGGCGATGCGTCGCACCACGGGGTTCGCGAGGAACTTCTCGGCGTTTGCGTCGAGGTCCTTCCACATGAGGAACTTGGTAAAGTGGAACAGGCCGAGGTGGGCGTCCTCGAGCACCTCCCAGCGCGGGATCCGCTGAACGGCTTCGCGAAAGCGGCGCAGCAGCAAGGGTACGTCGACTCCCCGCTCAGCGTCCTCGGTCTCCTCCATCGGCAAGGCCTCAAGCTCGCCCGTATCGACGGCGTAGTCGCGCCGCAACTTCTCGAGGAGCGTGACGTTGAGGAGCGGCTCCTCCGCGAGCCGGCGGAACCGCGCCCGGCGCACGCGAGCATCGAAGGAGAGCTCGACGGGGTAGAGGAGGAGCGGCGCGACGAGCGGCTGCTCCGAGGCGGGCGTCTCGTGCCAGCGGAGGAACCCGATCGCGAGATGGAGGATGGCCGCACCGCCCTCCTCCAGGGCGATGCGGGCCTCGCGGTCGAGGTGCTTGAGCCGCGTCCAGAGCTCATCGGCCCCGTAGCGGCTGTGAAGGACCCCACGGCGGAGGTCATCGAGCCGGCGCTTCTGTGCGGTGTCCTCCACCCGGCGCTTCGCCAGTTCCGGATCCCGTTCGTCGCCCAAGGCGCCGCGTGGGCGAGGGAGCACGTCGAAGCTGCGCCCAGCGAAGACGCCGTTCTCCAGCGTGGCGAGGTCCGGCACCTCGAGCTGCAGCGCGCCCCTGCCGTCGACGCGGAAGTTGAGCAGCCGGTTCCTGAGCGTGAGATCGAGGAGCTTCTCCTTCCAGCGCCGGAATCGGATGGCCACGTCGGGTGCGGGCAGCGGAGGCGGCGGCGCTTCCTCGCGTATCGGGATGGCCGCGGCCTGGGCCAGGACCCGCACCGCGGCGGCGTGCTCGGGCGCTGCGGCCGCTGGCCCGTCAGCCAGAGGCGCGCGGACCGCGCGGACCGGGAGCGGGCGGTACTCGGTTCGCACCGCCCGGACGTCAATGGCGCAGCCGAAGGCGGGGTCGTCCTTCAGCTTCTCGAGGGCGCACGCGACGGAGTCCTCGAATGGGACGGGCGCAGCGGACGTGATCGATGTCGCCTCGATGGGAAGCACCTGCCCCAGATCGATGAGCGTCCGGAGACGCGCGGCGTCCTCGACGACGCCCTCAGGGAACCGCTCGTCCTCGAGCCACACGCCGACGAAGGCGTGCTCGCGCACGAGGAAGAGGAGCGGTGCGAGCCCCATCTGCTCAAGCGCCGCCGCGAACAGGACGGTGAGGTCGAGGCAGCACCCAAGTCGATCCCGCAGGACCGTGTCTGGAAGCCGGATCTTCTGGCCGGTGCGCTCGAAGCTCGGCGGCGCACTGACGTAGCCGATCCCGAGGGCCTGCGCGGCCCGGTAGAAGGCGGTGACGAGGGCGAGGACCCGCTTACGGTCTCGGTTCTGGTAGCCGTCGATCCCGTCGGGGAGCCCCGCCGTGCGCAGCTCCTCGCGGGCGGCCTGGAGCAGCACGCTCACCACGGGGTGGTTGGGCAGCACAAACGCCGCGAGCAGGCCTGGCGGCGCGGCGGCGCCCGGCCACTCGTTGAAGGCGAGCACGCGGATCGGCCCGCGGTGCTCGGCGAGGACCGTCTCGCGGTGCACCACACGGCAGAGCACCTCCCCAAGCTCCGCCTCTGTGATCTCGCGGAGCTTTCCCGGAGTCAGCGGCACGTCCACGGGTCGCACGCGATGCTCCTCGGCCGACGCGAGGGGTGGCACCGTGAGGCGCAGCGGCGACGACAGCCCCGGCTCGACTGTCACGTCGATGACCGCGCCCTCAAGGGCGTCTGGCCCTCGGTTTGCGACGACGATCTCACGAAGTACCGGGACTCCGTTCTGCTCCATCGCGAAGTCGAGAACGGGCGAGACCTCGCACGTGAGAGTCACCGCGGCCGGTGCGTGGCCCAGCGTGGGTGTGGCGAGCGGCTGCGCGCCTGTTGCGGTCATGACTCCTCCGAAGCGCTGACCGGCCACGGGTGCCAGTGGAGCACGGGCCGATCGTGTCGCGCCGGCGCGAACACGGTCAGCAGACAGCGCGCGACCCAGGAAACGAGAGATCGGCGAGCGCGTTGCGAATCGTTCCCAGTCCGAGCTCGTCTCGGGTATCGCGTTCGCGGAGAGGGTCCAGCGCATCCTGTGTGCGCTGCCGGACTTCGTCCGAAAACTCTGTCCAGGAGAAGGATGATGGCACGAGTCTGCTCGCACCCGCTCAGCTCCTCGTAGAGCTCCGCTTCCTGCCAAAATCGAACTGGCAGCCATACTCGTCCAGGAAGGTTCATATCGCTGGCGCCTCAGTCCAGTCAGCCAAGGTGACCTATAGTGTGTTCTCGTGAGAGCTCAGCATGCGACCGGCCCCACCACCCGGCTGCGGCCGAGCCCCACCGGCTCGACCAGCACCTGCACGCCGATGCGCTCGTGCAGCTCCGGCACGTGCGAGATGACGCCGATGGTCCGGCCCGTCGAGCGCAGCCCCTCGAGCGCCACCATGGCGTGCTCGAGCGTGTCGCGGTCGAGCGTGCCGAATCCCTCGTCGATGAAGAGCGTCCGCGCGTGGGTGGCACGGGTGGAGAGGGAAGAGAGGCCCAAGGCGAGCGCCAGGGAGACGAGGAAGCTCTCGCCGCCGGAGAGGCTGTTCACGCTCCGGACTTCGCCGCCCTGATCCTGGTCGGCGATCTGCAGCTCGAGGTCGGTGCTGGGTACGCGCTGCAACTGGTAGCGCGGTGCCAGCTCGCGGAGGTGGGCGTTGGCGTTGGCGACGAGGGCCTCGAGCGCCAGGCTCTGCGCGAACACGCGGAACTTCTTGCCGTCGGAGGAGCCGATCGCCTCGGCGAGCTGGGTCCAGCGTGCC
>Ga0335079_10007819_pt1 | contig 12152 bp, 10 predicted proteins | sample Lox_Sample_33_FD_206719 | JGI IMG/M metagenome (GOLD analysis project Ga0335079, IMG submission 206719) | Soil microbial communities from Loxahatchee National Wildlife Refuge, Florida, United States - Lox_Sample_3.3 | ecosystem: Environmental > Terrestrial > Soil > Wetlands | place: USA... | reverse complement strand
GTACTGCTGAACGTTCGGCACGCTCCGTCCACACTCATCAATAACGCTCAATGAATTGGGGTTGTGGATGGGTGCTAAAGGTTGACAGAGGTTCAAGGTGCTGAGCGTTTGCTCGTTCACAAACACCGATTGATCGAAGTAGCTTCCACCGTGGACAAACCGATGGCCGATATAATCGACGCGAATGTCGTGGTTCGCGATGTACCGCAGGACAAGAGACGCCGCTGCTCTGTGATTGTTGAGGGGAACAATGTTCTCTTCGATCTCTTCACTACACACCGTGCGGATACTGGAAGGCTCTGTTCCCGTTACTCCGACACGACTGGCTTTTCCGGTGATCACCACACGACGATCTTCCAGGCCGTGGCACCGATAGACCCTATAGTTCAACGAGGAACTTCCGCAATTGAAAACCAGGATATTCATCTCTTGGTCGTTGTTCATCGTAAGCTTTCCAGGGAATCGCCGTGATCGTGTTGGTTCTTCAATTCTCTTTTGTGTCGTCGCGCCAACTGTGTCAGAGTCGCCATCATCTTCTTCATATCGCTCGATTTTTCGAAAAAATAGTTCGCGCCCAAGGCAAGGCTTTTTTCTCTGTACTCACTGCCGGGGCCCACGGTGAGCATCACGACCACCGGCACGGGCTTGACTGATTGAGCGGCCTGGAGAACATCGAGCCCGCTCCCACCAGGCATGTGGATGTCGAGGATGATCGTATCTGGCTTTATACGATTGATCGAACTGATAGCTTCCTGGACGTGACCCGCCTGACCAACGATCTCGATTCCAGGTAAGCCGCCGAGAATTGAGGCGAGCGTTTGTCGGAATCTTTCATTGTCATCTGCGATGAACAGCGTCATCGTTGACCTTCCTCTCGGGTTTTTTAATTCAAATCCACATACACGTTAACGGTAAGTATGGACACCTTAAATCGTCTCAACGACATTTCTTTTGTCGTTCTGAGAATTGGAACCTGTCGTGGTTTAAACTACAGCGGGAGGAGGTTTCTGTTGAATTCGAGGAACAAGAACGAAAGGACCAGGATGGGTCGGAACCGGAGGGTGTTCTTCTACGACCAATTGTGCGCGTTGCCCCGGAATGTGGTCAGGGGAGTGCTGCCGTCAATTCACCAAATTGTGCTTGATTGCATAGTGCGTGATCTCGGCATTTGTTTTCATGTTGAATTTTTTGAGAATGCGGGTTCTCATGGTGCTGATGCTGCTGACGCTGAGCGACAGCTCGCCGGCAATTTCCTTGACCGTCTTACCCGATGCAATCAAGCACATCACCTGGTACTCGCGGTCGGAGAGCTTCTTGTGGAGCGGGCGTTCAGACCCACCTTCGATGTCGATGGCGAGCTGTTCGGCGACGTCGGGACTGATATATCTTCTGCCGGATGCAATTCTTCGAATTGCGTCAATCAACTCTTGCGAGGCCTTGTTTTTCGTGAGATAGCCGGAGGCACCGGCCTTGATAGCACGGACTGCGTATTGGTCTTCCGGATACATACTCAAGACGAGAATGTGAAGGTTGGGTCTCGTGTGTTTAAGCTGCTTCAACACATCAATCCCATCTCTCCCCGGCATTGAAATATCGAGGACGATGACATCGAATTCCTTCTTTTCGACGTTGTCGAGTACTTGTTGCGCGTTCTCTGCTTCATCAGCGACAACAAGATCCGTCGTACGCGAGAGAACCTGCTTCAGTCCTTCACGAAACATCGCGTGATCGTCGGCAAGAAGGATGCGTATCGTATCTGATTGACTCATGGTTTTTTCGGAATGGAAACTCTCACGTGCGTTCCTTTATCCGGCGATCCATTGACGGTCACAATTCCGCCGAGCTGGTACACACGTTCCCGCATGCCAAGAAGTCCAAACGATCGCGCATCGGCGATTCGCTCCGGCACAATTCCAACCCCATTATCAATCACCGTGAGCTCGACGTCTTCGGTTCCCTCCACCAGTGCCACAGTCGCCTTCGTGGCGTGGGCATGCCGCGCAATATTGGTCAGGGCCTCCTGGAGAATTCTGAAAAACGCTGTTGATCGTTCTTGATCCAATTTGATTTCGGGGGGAGTGACCGAGACTTCACAGGCAATCTTGGTTCTTCTTTGGAACTCTTTTGTCTGCCATTCGACTGCTGCACCGATACCAAGATTATCCAGGAGGGTCGGACGCAAATTGGAAGAAATCCTCTGGATCGTTTGGACTGCCGAGTCAATAAGCTTTGCCATGGACTTGGTTTCTTTCCTCAGCTCTTTCTGGTCGGCACGAAGCCTGGATTCTACCAATCCGAGTTCCAGTTGCAGCAAGGAGAGTTCCTGGCCGAGCTCATCGTGGATTTCCCGCGCAATACTCTTGCGCTCCTCTTCGATCGCCGACCGCAGATGTGCCGCGAGGTTGCGCAGCTGGTCGTGAGAGGTTCGTAGCTCTTCTTCAGCCTGTTTCCTTTCGGTCAACGCGGCCACGTAGTTCGCCAGGGTCCGTATCCATCGCTTTGTTTGATCATTGAGTGGTACTCTGTCGGCGTGAGCGAGACCAATTGCTCCGACGATTGTTCCCTCCACAACCATGGGATAACCGATGAAGGTCTGAGCACCCAGCTGTTCCAATATTGTGCTCCGATAGTGCTGAGCTTCAGAAGCGTAGTCAATAATCAGAGGTTTTCCCGTCTTCACAATTGTACCGGAGAACGTATCCTCGAACGGCATTTCCAACAACGATCGGCCTTTGGGAATGGGCAACCCCTTTGCTCCTCGAAATGAGATTCTCTGGTGCTTCGGATCCGTAATTGCGATGGTCGCAATTGGAAATCCTGTTGCAATACAGATCTCTTCCACAATGTCATTATACAGCTCATCGAGGGGTCGGGCAGACTGGAAAATCTCGGAGATCTTGAACAGTGTCAGCATCTCCTTGTCGCGTTGAACAAGAATTTCTTCGGAGTTTGTGAGGTTTGAATTCATATTCGACAATTGACGAGGCCCGGGTCCTTTTGCCGGGTGACCAATCTCTCACTCAATATAAGCCAATATTCAGATAAGCTAAAGCGTCCGCTCTTGCTGTGAAGCGCGCCGTCGTTGGTTATGCGAAAGCCTGTAGCGCTGCGTCGCCCGAAACCGGAACGCTCAAAATTGAATGTAATCGTACGAAATTGGGCTGATTACACCAACGCATCACTCCGTATGATAAGTGTCGTTGTGTTGAAGAGCCTCAGGTTCCGCATCGTGGGAAGAAAACGACAAGCATTTGCGCGTGGAGCGGAAGCTGGGCTTTGAGGAGAAAACATTGAACCGCCATGCCTTGAATCCAGCTTACGTACCGCACTTTTCTGGCCAACGCGATTTGTCAGATTCTCTTCAGCCTGGAATTGCTGCTTGCCGTACTTTCCAATCGTTGCTTGCCATTGAAGAAGGGACTCTGTAGATTAATGGAAATTGCGGTGGGAGGGATGCCGCCAACGAATCTGAACCAATGTCCAATCAAGGAGGCCGTTCGTATGTCCAAGCCAAGTTTGTCAATTGCATCAATCATCCTTTGTGTCACCATCGGCGTTGCACAGCCTAGGCCGGAAGGTGAAAAACACGATACGACGGAGGCCAAAATACCCAAGCCTGTCCAGATTGTAACCCACCACGACATCACGATCAACGGTCATCAGATTCGTTACACCGCCACGGCGGGGACATTTCTTCTCAAGGACGAAATAGATAAACCGATCGCGCTTTTTGGTTTTACGGCGTATACCAAGGATGGAACCACACCCACTGATAACCGTCCGATAACCTTCGCCTACAACGGTGGACCCGGTTCGTCGTCCATCTGGCTTCATATGGGAGCCGTGGGGCCCAAGAAAGTAGTCATTGACGACCCGGAAGTGACTCCGCCTGCACCGTACAAGATGGAAGACAATCCGTATTCGATACTTGACGTGACGGATCTTGTTATGATCGACCCTGTCGGCACGGGTCTCAGCAAGCCGGTGGGGAAAGCCAAAGGAGCGGATTTCTGGGGAGTCGACCAGGATATCAAATCTGTCAGTGAATTCATCTTTCAGTACATCCGGGCAAATGCGCGGTGGAATTCGCCGAAGTTCTTACTCGGCGAAAGTTACGGGACGACGCGATCCGCAGGCGTTGCCGACTACCTGTTCGAGAACTTGGGCGTTGCCGTGAACGGCGTCGTCCTTGTCTCGACGGTGTTGAATTTCGAGACGCTCGAACCTGCGAAAGGCAACGATCTGCCGTACATCTTTCTTCTCCCGACGTATGCGGCGGTATCCTGGTACCACCACGCCTTGCCTTCGCAAGTCCCCGACCTCGAGGCCCTGTTGAGGGACGTAAAGCAATTTGCAGCGGGCGAGTATGCCGATGCGCTCTTCAAAGGTTTTGCGCTGGACAGCACCGAGCTGAACAAGGTGATCGACAAACTCTACCAGTACACCGGTATTTCGAAAAGTTACTGGAAGAAAGCGAACCTCCGCGTCAATGAACCGCAGTTCACGGAAGAGCTGCTGAGAGACCGCGGCGTGACCGTCGGAAGACTGGATTCCCGGTACGAGGGTCCGACACCCGACCTTCTGGGCGAATACGCGAGCTATGACCCGCAAAGCTCCACCATCAGTCCCGTGTTCATTACAGACTTCATGAATTACTTTCATACCGATCTGAATTTTCCGACCGACCAAACCTACAATGTCGACGCGTACGACAACAAAGAATTCAAGTGGGATTGGAAACGGGAGGGGCGATTCAACCAGATGGGATACCCTGATGTGTCACGCGATCTTGCCGACGTCATGGCGAAGGATCCATACCTGAATGTCCTCATTCTCAACGGATACTTCGATCTTGCAACCCCGTTCTTTGCGACGGAGTATACCGTCGACCATATCGGCACCAGTTTTCCCGGACTCAAAGACCGCATCCAGATGAAATATTTCAACGCAGGGCACATGATGTACGTCCATTCGGAATCGCTCCCGTTGTTCAAAGCAACGATCGCGAAGTTCATCGAGAGCATGATACACCCGAAGAAATAGGTCGCAGTCTTCTTAAGAAGAGCAGGAAGGGTCGCTCGAACAGTGCCGTGTCCTGATTTCGTTCGCTGGGAGCGCAATACGGCAGGGGTTCAACACGATCAGGTTTTTTGGCAGTCCACTTCAACAAGGCGAGGCCCGATGTTCAACGCATCGGGCTTTGATCTTCCTGGCACTCGTGAACGCTTGGTTGTGTACGCAAACCAGTTGACCCCCAATACCATACAATACAGATTGCACAACACCTTTTCTCTTGCGGCCGTTTGTCCGGGCCCGGTGGCAGGGGATCGAAGGAACATCGAGATCGCCTTTCCATCTTCCCCCGATATGCGGCAACGTTCCACATGCAATTGATCGCAATCCCAGACCGTTGGATGCACTCTTTCTTCAGGCTCCGGACTCAACTTCTATTCCTGGCGCTGGCGAGTATTCTGTTTTTTGTTGTGTACGAATCGCTGCTCGCCGGCAATGTGGGCGGGATCATCGCCAGAAACAAAGTTCCGGCAGACCGGATATACTACGAAGGCATCTTTGGGAATATCCCCGGCGCTTCCCTTGCCTTCGCCGGAATCCTTGTTCTTGCGGTGCTCTTTTACAAACAACTTCGCTCTGCGATCCTCTGGTTTGAAGGGCGGCCAAAACTGTTTCTTGCCACCTGCGGAATGATCCTTGTCGCTGTTCAGATTACCACCATGCTGAGCGTCCGATCAATTCCATACGACGACAGTCTTGCGTACCTCAAGCTCTCGGACACGCTGTTCAACCATCATGCGTATGTCAACGACGCCGGACTTCCGACGAGCTACTGGCCCGTTGGGTATCCGGCCTACCTAATGTCGCTGAAAGTGTTCATTGGGAATACCATCGCTGCGGCAAGAGTCATGAACGTCGTTATCGCGTTGGCTCTTGTCGTGACGCTGTTTGCCGTCTTCAAATCATGGCTGAGCGATCGTGAACAATTAGTCTTCATCCTCGTCACGGCGCTCTTTCCGAATCTCGTGCTTTCGTCGAACGTCATTCTGAGCGATTATCTGTTTACTCTCTTCCTTTGGATTGCGGTCTGGATCTATCTCCGCCGGAAGCATTCGATCGCCTCGTTTGCCGCGATGGGTCTTGTGCTCGCAGTCATGAGCTACCTCCGTCCCGTCGCACTCCTGTTGCCGCTTGTTGTTGTCGCTGCGCTTTGGTGGGGAGGCGAATGGAAGGCCTGTCGATATGCGGCGCTTGCAGGACTGTTGGTGTTCGTTGTCGTCCTCGCGCCGTGGACGGTCAGAAACTATCGTGTATTCGGTGCGTTCGTTCCGATATCGACCAACGGCGGCTATAATTTTCGGATGGGCAGTCACCCCGGGGCGTCCGGGGGAGTGAACCACGATTTCGATTACAATGTGGCGAATCCCGATGAGGCGGAAGAAAGCGCCAACGCCTTCAAAGCAGGGGAAGAGGAAATCTTCCATCACCCTCTGCAAACGATCGTGAGAATGCCGAAGAAGATATTCGAACTCTATCGACGCGGTGATAGCTCACTGAGCTGGGCCTTCAAACGAACGGAAAAACCGCTGAATCCGTTTCTGTTGAGTTTTTTGTTCTATGCTACCAATGCGTCTTCCTACTTTGTCGTGTACCTCGGTCTCGTGACCATACTGGGTTGTTTCGTCTTCAGGAAAACACTGGCCATCCACCCGTTGCTCGTCATCCTCTATCTGTATGTTATCCTCGTGACGCTGGTATTCGTCGGCTCCGAACGGTACCTGATACCCGTGCTGCCGGTGCACCAGTTCCTCGCGGCCAAATTCCTCTCATCGGGAGCGAAAAGCTGATGCAGACCATCCAAAATCGTGCAAACGACGGTGTCGGCAACACGGCCAGGTCCTATCGATCCGGAGAAGACCTCCTGCTCCATTATCTCCGAGCATTGTGACGGAATAATCATTACCTTCGTAGAGCAGCACGATAGGTTCAAGGCAATAATGATGAAAATTTTTGCTCCGTTAGGAAACCGCACCATACTCAGCAAGTCCGTCGAAGATGCTATTGTCGAGGCGATTCAAAGCAAGAAAATTGAGACGGGAGCCAAATTGCCGCCGGAGATGGAGCTCTGCAAACAGTTCGGCGTAAGTCGCACGGTCGTGCGTGAGGCCTTGAGGGCCCTGAAATCGCGAGGGCTGATCTCGATCATTAAGGGAAAAGGCATGTTTGTCCGGAGGATCTCGGGAGAGGATGCCGCAGACCCCCTCCATTTCTACCTGCGCATGAACTTCGAACGCAACTATGTTATGGATATCGTGCGCGCCCGGCAGATCCTGGAACCGGCAGTTGCAGAGCTTGCTTCGAAAAATCGGACCGAGGAGGACATAGAACGGTTGTCAAGCGACATTGAGCTGCTTAAGACGTGTGACGACAAGTTCACGGAGCTGTCCAGGGTCGATACGCAATTCCATATCGACATCGCAAAGTCGAGCGGCAATTCTCTGATGCCTCTGTTGCTCGAACCGATCCACCGTCTCATCCCCGAAGTCAAGTCCTCGGTCTATGCAACGGTGAAGGAGGCCAGGGAGTCGGCGGTGCTCTGGCATGAGCGGATCCTGAACGGTATCATCAAGGGCAACAGCCAGGCGGCGCGGCAGGCCATGGTTGAACACCTGAAGATCGCCGAGGATCACGCCGAACAAATGTTAAGAGCCTCGTCGAAACATCACACGGATTAGTTGATCACGAGCGTATGAACACACGCCGGGGGAGTTGGATTGGATTTTAACCTGACCAAAGACGAAACAGAGCCGAGATTGCACGCTCCGCTATCTCCCCATAGCGAAGAAGAACGCTGTTTGGCCTAAATCCCCGGTTTTTCTCTTTCCCCCCAAGGAGAAAACCTTCTTAGGTTCGTTGTAGCAGCGTTGAATGAGCGTGGGAACTCGGCTTGTTTTTTTTAGTCTCCACGGGAGAATGCCTTTCCTCGTCGGTCAATCACACGTACGCGAATTGCCTCGTGTTCCGTGTCGTTCTCACGGGAGCCCGACGAATGATTTAGCGGCAACTACGCTCGAGCAATTTTCCCCGATTCTCGCCCGCCTCCACCGTCTGCAGATGACCTCGATGCCTCCCGGAGTTTTTCCATTGACCGATGAGTCCCCGCTGTCCGCCGAATTCCCCCTACGTTCCTGAAAGGTTATGCGCACATTGCAGCAATCAAGAACAATGTGAGGAGAGCAGCATGACAGATTCCAAAGGATACAAGGGTATCGGCATGAATGGACCATTGGCCACGTGGTATGCCAAAATAACTCTCAAAGACCTCAAGCGGCATAAACTTGTAGCGCAGCAATTGAGCGCGAAAATTTCACCGGGCAGTCGCGTCCTCGAAATTGCACCGGGCCCGGGATACTTCTGCATCGAGCTTGCCAAATTGGGAGACTACCGCATCACCGGTCTGGACATCAGCAGGACGTTCGTGGAAATCGCACGAAAAAATGCGGTCCATGCCGGCGTCACCGTCGATTTTCAACAGGGCAATGCCTCGGCCATGCCCTTTGCTGACGAGACGTTCGACTTCACCTATTGTCAAGCCGCCTTCAAGAATTTCACTCAACCCGCAAAAGCCATAGCCGAAATGTACAGGGTCCTGCGTCCCCACGGCACCGCCGTCATCCTTGACCTGCGCCGGGATGCTTCAATGGACGAAATTGACCGATACATCGGGACGATGGGGTTGAGTCGCATGAATGAGCTGTTCACAAGTTGGACGTTTCGGCATATGCTCTTGAAACGAGCCTACACGACGGCCGAAATGGATGCGTTGGTGGCTCAAACTCCGTTCGGCAAATGCCGCACGGAATCTGTTGATAACGGTATCGGGTTCCAGGTCTGGTTGAGTAAATGAGCAGGGCTGCCGGGCGCTGTCCAGCTTCCCGACGTACCCACGAGCTACTAGGCGACTGGATGCGTTTGGCAGAACTCGGGAACACGAAGTCTTACTTTGTCGTTATAAATGAGGCAGGAGAACGAATTTGGACACAACTTCGTGAGAGGGCCTGCTTCCTGAAAAAAACTACGAACATGCTGAGACAACAAGCGTCCAAAGGTGTCATACCGATTGTAGTCATTTCTCTTGCACTCCTGGTCACCTCTTTGCCACTTTCGAACCACGCCGCAACCAGGAAGACGGAGCTTGCAAACAGTGCACCGGAAAATGAATGGATTGGGAAAACGGCGCCGGAGATATTTCCGGGTCATTGGATCAATTCGAAGGCGTTGACGCTCGCCGCCCTCCGCGGGAACGTGGTTCTCCTGGAATTTTGGACATACGGTTGCTACAACTGCCGCAACACGATTCCTTATTTGAAGACCTGGTACAACCGCTATAAAGGAGCCTCGTTTGAGATTGTGGGCGTTCACTCTCCGGAATTCGATCGGGAAAAGACATTCTCTTCAGTGGTCAGCTCGACAGCGGAGCTCGGCATTAAGTACCCCGTTGTGACCGACAACGAGCTGAAGACGTGGAGCGCGTATCGACAGGAGTACTGGCCCGTCCTCTACCTGATTGACAAAAAAGGAATTATCCGGTACGTGCACGTCGGTGAAGGAAATTATGAACAAACGGAACAATGGATTAAGAATCTTCTGGAGGAAAAAGCATGAATCTCAGGGTCGCTGTGTGCTGTTTGAGTCTGGTTTTATTCAGCAAATGCGCGAACTCAAGATCGGAGGAAATAGGCGGACGGTTGATGCCGGTCAGTGGTGCCGCGCTGGACACCGCGACCTTCGCCGGCGGATGCTACTGGTGTATGGATGCGACGTACGAGAAACTGGATGGAGTAAAGGAGGTGATATCAGGTTTTTCGGGACCTCGTGTTAAGAATCCGACCTATGAGCTCGTTGAGTCAGGAACCACAGGCCTTCGTGAAGCAGTACAGGTGATCTATGATCCTGTAATCACAAGCTATTCGGAGCTCCTCGACGTCTATTGGAGAGAATTCGATCCAACCGATGACGGCGGATCCTTCGTTGACAGGGGATCGCAATATAAGTCGGCGATCTTCTTTCATAACGATCAACAAAAGGCGCTTGCTGAACAATCGAAAAAGGAACTTGAGAAAACGCACATTTTTGACGCCCCGATTGTCACGGAGATACTCCCGTATACGGCATTCTATTCCGCCGGGGAGGATCAACAACAATTCTGCAAACGGAATCCCGTGCGGTACTACAGTTACCGCTTGGGTTCGGGAAGAGACAATTATATCAAAGAAGTATGGGGAGACTTGCATATGGAACAGTACAAGAAGCTTTCGGATGCCGAACTGAAGAAACAACTGAGCGACCTTCAGTATGACGTGACGCAGAACAGTGCGACGGAGAGGCCTTTCGCGAACGAGTTCTGGGATAACCACCGCGAAGGCATCTACGTCGATATCGCCTCCGGCGAACCGTTGTTCAGCTCGACGGATAAGTTCGAATCCGGGACCGGTTGGCCAAGCTTCACAAAACCGATCGATACGCGGTTCATCGTCAAGAAGAACGATTCGACGCTTGGGATGGAGCGGATCGAAGTGCGGAGCAAGGCCGGCGATTCACATCTTGGCCACGTTTTTGATGACGGTCCGGCGCCAACTCACTTGCGCTATTGCATCAACTCGGCATCGCTTCGGTTTGTCCCGAAAGAAGATCTGGCCAAAGAAGGATACGGTTACCTTGCGTGGATATTCAAGTAGTGTGTGGGGCACAGAACGTTGAGCGTCCGGGCCAGCTGACAATGATCGACTGCGGGGACCGACGCGATTGAACAGACAGAGCGATGGAAGGAAGGTTGCGATGAGAGAATCGGGAGCAGTGCAGACGTCGTTGCCCAACACACGGTTTGAGACGCTGGCATCCGACGAGCGGATTGACCGCACGATCAAAGCACTTGAGTCGAACTACATCCGGACATTTTTGGCCCGCAACGGAAAAGAGGCCAGACTCAAAGTCCTGGAATTGGTGCGTCCCGGCTCCGAAGTGTTCACGGCCACTTCGAAGACCCTGGAGAAGATCGGCCTCCTCGAAGAGTTGAACAACTCCGGACGGTATGTCTCGCTGCGATCGAAGATCGCCGGACTTGACCGCAAAAGACAAGCCAACCAAATCCGTCTGATCGCAGCGGTACCGGACTACGTTGTAGGGAGTGTCCATGCCGTCACCGAAGAGGGGCAGGTTATGATCGCTTCCGCGAGCGGGAGTCAGCTTGCCCTCTATTCGTCGGGCGCGGGAACACTTATCTGGGTCGTCGGTACGCAAAAAATTGTGAAGGATCTCGACGAAGGCTTTCGACGCATCGAAGAGTACGCGTACCCCCTCGAAGACACCAGGATGCAGGAGGCACACAAGCTTCATAGCGCCGTGAACAAAGTGCTGATTGTGAACAAAGAGGGGAAGCCGGGAAGGACAACGTTGATTTTTGTGAAGGAGAAACTGGGATTCTAGTGGGTGGACTGAACGGGTACGTACGCCAACAACTTGATGTCAGTCCTCTTAAAAGAGTATTCGCTACTCTTCCCTCCTCAGACCAGATCCCCTCATTGCACAAAATTCCAGCTCTGATTGGTCACGGGCGGGCCCAGTGGTTTGGTGATGTGGATGAACCCGTATCCGACCGAGCGGTGGCAACTATTGCACGTTTCTAATGTCTGGTTATACGCGCTGAAGAACTTGCGTCGGTTCTTCCTGTGCAGGGCCTCCTGAACCAACGGAATCTGCGTTTCTCGAACGCTTTGGATGACGCTGGCTGTATTCACCTTGTTCCTGATCGCGTGAAGAGCCTCGGCAGCGTCCATCGTTTCCGCCAGCTCATCGAGCTCGTATTGTGCAAGACCCCAGTTTGATGCCTGGCCGGCAAACCAGAGTTTCCCCATGTGGAGCTGAAATGTCGTCATGTATTCTCCCAGCCCGGGCGCTTCATCCTTCAATGTATTGACTGTTGCCTGAAGCGAGGCGATCGAATCCTGAAGCGCCACGATCATCGTTGTGAACTTGCTCGTGCGCGAGGAAATATTGCCGGTCATGGAATAGAGTCCCACCACGAGTATAAGCAGGGTAATCATGAAAACGGCTGCGATGATGATAAAAACCGGTCGTTG
>Ga0335079_10007817_pt1 | contig 12154 bp, 8 predicted proteins | sample Lox_Sample_33_FD_206719 | JGI IMG/M metagenome (GOLD analysis project Ga0335079, IMG submission 206719) | Soil microbial communities from Loxahatchee National Wildlife Refuge, Florida, United States - Lox_Sample_3.3 | ecosystem: Environmental > Terrestrial > Soil > Wetlands | place: USA: Florida... | reverse complement strand
GACCTGAACCGGCGAACGTGAGGACGATGGCGGACAACAGCGCGCTCGTGGTCGTCGAATCGCCCGCGAAGGCGAAGACGATCGGCAAGTATCTCGGCAAGGGCTACACGGTGAAGGCCACCGTGGGCCACATCCGGGATTTGCCCGAGCGCGAGCTGGGCGTGGACATCGAGGACGGCTTCAAGCCCAAGTTCGTCACGGTCAAGGGCAAGCAGAAGGCGATCCAGGAGCTGAAGAAGGCGGCGAAGGAAGTCGGCCGCATCCTCATCGCGACCGATCCGGACCGCGAGGGCGAGGCGATCGCGTGGCACGTCCGGCAGCAGCTCGGCGCCGACCGCGTGCGGCGCGTCCTGTTCCACGAGATCACCAAGGACGCCATCCAGCGCGCCATCACGAACACCACCAAGATCGACGACAAGAAGGTGGAGGCGCAGCTCGCGCGCCGCATCCTCGACCGCCTCGTCGGCTTCAAGGTCAGCCCGCTGCTCTGGAAGGCGCTCAAGACCGGCCTGTCGGCCGGGCGCGTGCAGACCGTCGCGCTGCGGCTGATCGTCGAGCGCGAGGGCGAGATCGCCAAGTTCGTGCCGCAGGAGTACTGGAGCATCACGGCGCACTGCGAGCACGCGGGGCAGGCGTTCGACGCGGACCTGCACAAGGTCGACGGCAAGAAGCCGGAGCTGGGGAACGAGGCGGCCGCGGCCGAGGTGGTCGCCGCGGTGCGGGACGCGGCGTTCGTCGTCACCGACGTGAAGCGCAAGGAGCGGCGCAAGCGGCCGCCGGCGCCGTTCACGACCAGCACGCTCCAGCAGGAGGCGGCGAAGCGCCTCGGCTTCTCCAGCAAGCGCACGATGCGCGTGGCGCAGGACCTCTACGAGGGCGTCGAGCTCGCCGGCGAGGGGGCGGTCGGCCTCATCACCTACATGCGGACCGACTCGACCCGCGTCGCGAGCAGCGCCGTGGACGCCGCCCGCGCCTACGTCCGCCGCCTGTTCGGCGACACGTACCTCCCCGAGAAGCCCGTGCTGTACGGCGCCTCGCAGAATCCGCAGGCGCAGGACGCGCACGAGGCGGTGCGGCCCACCGAGGTCGAGCGCACGCCGCAGAGCGTGCGGAAGGACCTCTCGGCGGACCAGCTCAAGCTCTACCAGCTCGTGTGGCAGCGGTTCGTCGCCTCGCAGATGTCGCCCATCGTGTACGACACCACCACGGTGGACTTCGACCTCGGCCGCTACCTGTTCCGCGCGACGGGCTCCGTGATCCTGTTCGACGGCTACCACCGCCTGTACCAGGAGGCCCGCGAGGCCGGCGAGGGGCGCACGCTCGACGACCTGCCGCCGCTCCCCGCGCTCGCGGTGGGCGACCGGGTCACGCTGCTCGGCGTCGTGCCGGAGCAGCACTTCACCGAGCCGCCGCCGCGCTACAGCGAGGCGTCGCTCGTCAAGGAGCTCGAGCGGCTCGGCATCGGCCGGCCCTCGACCTACTCCGCCATCAGCAGCACCCTGGTGGCGCGGCACTACGTGAGCCTGGTGGAGAAGCGCTTCCATCCGACCGAGCTGGGCGTCACGGTCGAGAAGATGCTGATCCCGCGCTTCCCCGACATCTTCAACGTCGAGTTCACGAGCGAGATGGAGAGCGAGCTCGACCGGATCGAGGAAGGCGAGCTGACGCGGGTGGAAGTGCTGAACGACTTCTGGAAGCCGTTCGCCAAGGCGCTGGACTCGGCGCGCCCCGAGGACATGATGTCGGAGGCGCACGACCTCGAGGGCCTCGCGAAGCAGCGCTGCCCGCAGTGCGGCAGCCCGCTGGTGGCCAAGGCCGGCCGGTTCGGGCCGTACATCGCGTGCACCAAGCAGAACGATCCGGAGTGCAAGTACACCAAGTCGCTGCGGAAGCCGCGCGCCCCCGACCGGCCGTTCGACAAGCCGTGCCCCGAGTGCGGCGCCCCGATGGTGATCAAGACGGGCCGCTACGGCGAGTTCGTCGCGTGCACGCGCTATCCCAAGTGCAAGCACACCGAGCCGGTGCCGCTCGGCGTGAAGTGCCCCAAGTGCGGCGTCGGCGACCTCGCCGAGCGGCGCAGCAAGCGCGGGCGCAGCTTCTTCGGATGCTCCCGCTACCCGGAATGTGACTTCACCGTGTGGAACCGCCCGGTGCCGGCCGTGTGTCCCTCGTGCGGGAACGTCGGGGCGGAGAGCAAGCAGAGCAAGGCGAAGGGGGCGTTCCGGAAGTGCCTGAAGTGCGGGACGGAGTTCGCCGAGGAAGAGACGCCGACGGCGGAGGCCGCGGCGCCGGTTCCCTCCTGAGGGCGGCGGTCGTCGGCGGCGGCCTCGCGGGCTGCGAGGCGGCGTGGGCCCTGGCCGAGCGCGGGGTCCGCGTCACGCTGACGGAGATGCGGCCCGCGGTGCGCACGCCGGCGCACCAGACGGACCTCCTGGCCGAGCTGGTCTGCAGCAATTCCTTCAAGAGCGTCGAGACGACCAACGCGCACGGCCTGCTGAAGGCCGAGCTGCGCCTCCTGGGGAGCCTGCTGCTGCGCTGCGCCGACGAGGCCCGCGTGCCCGGTGGCGCGGCGCTCGCCGTGGACCGGACGGCGTTCGCCCGGCGCGCGACCGAGCTGGTGAGCGGGCATCCCAACGTGACGCTGCGGCGCGAGGAGGCGGACGACCTCCCCCGGCCGGGCGTCGTCGCGACGGGGCCGCTCACCTCCGACCGGCTGGCCCGGGCCATCGAGCGGCGGCTCGGCGCCGGGGCGCTGGCGTTCTACGACGCGATCGCCCCGATCGTGTCCGCCGAGTCGCTCGATCGCGGGCGCCTGTTCGCGGCGTCGCGCTACGGCAAGGGCGGGGACGACGCCTACCTGAACGCGCCGCTCGACGCCGCCGAGTACGGCGCGTTCGTCGCGGCGCTGACCGCCGCCGACCGGTACCAGGCGCACGAGTTCGACGGCGTGCCGTACTTCGAGGGCTGCCTGCCCGTCGAGGAGATGGCCGCGCGCGGACCCGACACGCTGCGCTTCGGGCCGATGAAGCCGGTGGGGCTGGTGGATCCGGCGACGCGGCGGGCGCCGCACGCCGTCGTGCAGCTGCGGCGCGAGGACCGCTCCGGCCAGATGTGGAACCTGGTCGGCTTCCAGACGCGGCTCCGGACCGGCGAGCAGCAGCGGGTGTTCCGGATGATCCCCGGCCTCGAGCGCGCGGAGTTCCTGCGCCACGGCTCGATCCACCGCAACAGCTACCTCAACACCCCGGCGTGCCTGTCGCCGCACCTCGCGCTCAAGGACGCGCCGGACGTGCTGTTCGCCGGCCAGCTGACCGGCATCGAGGGGTACACCGAGTCGCTCGCCACGGGGCTGCTGGCCGGCCTCAACCTCGCGCGGGTGCTCGGGGGGCGCGAGCCGGTGCTGCCCCCGCCCGAGACGATGCTCGGCGCGCTGCTCGTCTACCTGCGCGAGGCGCCGCCCGCGGCCTTCCAGCCGATGAACGCCAACTTCGGGCTGCTGCCGCCGCTCGCGGACGCCCCGCGGGACCGGAACGCGCGCAAGGCCGCCCTGGTCGAGCGCGCCCTCGCCGCGATGCGGGCCTTCGCCGGAGCGATCGATGCGGCCTGAGGCGGCGGACTTCCTGCGCTACCTCGAGTCGGAGCGCAACGACTCGCCGAACACCGTCAAGGCGTACGGGCGCGACGTCGCCGCGTTCGAGACGTTCCTCGACGGCCACTACGGCGGCGGCGCCTGGACCTGGGCCGGCGTGGACCGGCTCGCCGTGCGCGCGTTCCTCGCCGACGCAGCCCGCCGCGGCTGGTCCAAGCGCAGCATGGCGCGCTCGCTCTCGGCGGTGCGGGCGTTCTACCGGTTCCTCAACCTGCACCACGACGTGGACGTGAACCCGGCCAAGGCGGCGAGCACGCCCAAGCTGGAGAAGCGCCTGCCCGGCTACCTCGACCGCAAGGCGATCGACCGGCTGTTCGGCCTGGTGGAGGCGCGCGCGGGCGAGAACACCTTCCGTTCCACGAGGGACCGCGCCATTCTGGAGCTGTTCTACTCCACGGGCATGCGGCTGTCCGAGCTGGTGGGCCTCGACCTGGAGGACCTCGACCTGATCTCCGACCAGGTGCGGGTGCGCGGCAAGGGCAAGAAGGAGCGGCTGCTCCCGGTGGGCCGGCCCGCCGTGACCGCGCTGCGCAACTACTACCCGCGCCGCGACGAGACCCTGCGGGCCGCCGGGAGCGCCGAGCGCCGCGCCGTGTTCGTGAGCGGGCGCGGCCGCCGCCTCACGCCGCGCGCGGTGCAGCTCGTCGTCCGCGGGCTGCTCGACGTCGTGAGCGAGGGGCAGAAGGTGACCACCCACTCGCTGCGGCATTCCTTCGCGACCCACCTGCTCGACGCCGGCGCGGACCTCAGGGCCGTGCAGGAGCTGCTGGGCCACGCCTCGCTCTCGACGACGCAGATCTACACGCACACCAGCGTCGAGCGGCTGAAGCACGTCTACCACCAGGCACACCCGAGAGCCTAGATGGAAACCATGCGCGCGACCACGATCCTCTGCGTCCGCAAGGACGGCCACCTCGCGATGGGCGGCGACGGGCAGGTGACCGTCGGCGACACGGTGATGAAGTCGCACGCCCAGAAGGTGCGGCTCCTCAAGGGCGGCAAGGCGGTGGCGGGCTTCGCCGGCGGCGCCGCCGACGCGCTCACGCTGTTCGAGAAGTTCGAGGAGAAGATGGAGCGCTACCCCGGCAACCTCGCGCGCGCGGCGGTCGAGCTGGCCAAGGACTGGCGCAGCGACCGGGTGCTGCGCCGCCTCGAGGCGCAGCTCGCCGTGGCCGACAAGGAGCGCGGCCTGCTGATCACCGGGAACGGCGACGTCATCGAGCCGGACGACGGCATCCTCGCCATCGGCTCCGGGGGGAGCTACGCCCTGGCGGCCGCGCGCGCGCTCCTGGCCCACGCGAAGCTCGGCTCGCGCGAGATCGTGGAGCGGAGCCTCGAGATCGCCGCGGACATCTGCATCTACACCAACCGGAACATCACGGTTGTCGAGCTGGAATAGGGCGGCGCTGGCCGTGGCCCTGGCCGCCGTCGGCGGCTGGGCCGCGGCGGCGCTCGCGCCGCGCGACTTCTCCGTCGGCACCTTCCAGGACGATGCGCAGTATGCGGTGCTCGCCAAGGCGATCCGCGAGCAGCACACCTACCGCAGCCTCGAGTACCCCGGCCACCCGCCGGAGCTGAAGTTCCCGCCGGGCTGGCCGGCCGTGCTGGCGCTCGCCTGGAAGCCGGGCCTGGCCGACACGGCGAACCTCGACCGGCTGCGCTGGGTGAACCTCGCCCTGGTGGGGCCCCTGGCCGCGGCGGTCGCACTGGCCGGGATGCAGGTGTTCGGCCTGCCGGCGGCCCTGAGCGCCGTCGCCGCGGTCGCCGGCGTCGTCGCGCCCGCCGAGCTGACGTGGTGGACCATCCCGATGTCGGAGCCGTTCTGCCTCACCCTGCTGGCCCTGGGGCTCGTGCTGGCGGAGAAGGGACGGACGCGCGGTGCCGCCGCCACGCTGGCGGCCGCAGCCTACGTGCGCACCGTGGCCGCGCCGTTCCTCGTGGCCGTCGTCGCGGTGGCCGCGTGGAAACAGGGGTGGCGGCGGGCGGTGGCGCCGGCGTTGATCGGCCTGGCGATGCTGGCGCCCTGGCTCGTGCACGTCGCCCTGAACGTGCACACGATCCCCCCGATCCTGCGCGTCTCCGGCTACGGCACGTATGCCGACCAGTTCACGCAGGGCCTCTTCGCCGATCCGCTCACCGTCCTCGTCACGGTGCCGTGGGTCAATGGGCCCATGGTAGTCCAGGCGCTCGGCCAGGCGGTGCTCGGCTGGCCGTGGGCGCCGCGCCTCGTCGAGCTGGCGCTCGGCATCCTCGTCACCTGGCTCGTCGTGCGGGCGGGCCGCGGCCACCCGGTCTTCTGGATCGGGATGGTGCTGTACGTGCTCACGGTGCTGTGGTGGCCGTTCCCGCAGGAGGACCGCTTCCTCGGAAGCGTGTGGCCGCTGCTCCTCGTCGCGGCGCTCGCCGGGCTGCCGTGGGCGCGCGTGCGCTGGGCGGTGGCTGCCGCCGTAGCGGTGCTGGCGGTGGTGGCGTTCGCCCAGGGCCGCGGCGTCGAGCGGCACCGCGAGCGCAGCCGGAGCACCCTCGCGCTGGCCGATTCGCTGCGGCCGCGCCTCCCGGCCGGTGCCGTGCTGTCCGTCAGCGATCCGCCCCTGGCCTACCTGCAGCTCGGCCATCTCACCGCGCCGAATTTCCGCGAGCGCACCTACCGCTGGTACGAGCGCGGCTACTGGGCCACCGCCTGGGGACTGGGCGACGACCTGTGGGCGATCGTTCGCGCGTTCCACCCCGACTACCTTATTGTCGAGAGGCGCGGGGCCGAGGGGCGCTACGCGGCCGGCAGCCTGATGCGGCAGTGTCCCGGGGTCCTGGAGCAGATCTGGAGCACGCCGGGAGGCGAGTACCTGTTCAAGATCCACGGGGACGTGGCGTGCGCGCCCCGGACCGTGGAGCCATGACGGCGCGGACGCGCCACGAGGGATGATGGCCGAGCCCGAAACCAAGCCCGACACCGCAGCCCCGCCGGCGGAGGAGCCGCTGCCCTGGCTCGAGGAGCTGCCGCCGCGCCAGATCGTGGCGGAGCTCGATCGCTACATCGTGGGGCAGGCCGCCGCCAAGAAGGCCGTGGCCATCGCCATCAGGAACCGGTGGCGGCGCTCCCAGGCGCCCGACGACATCCGGGAGGAGATCCTCCCGAACAACATCATCATGATCGGCCCGACGGGCGTCGGAAAGACCGAGATCGCCCGGCGGCTCGCGCGCCTGGCCGGGGCGCCGTTCGTGAAGGTCGAGGCGTCGAAGTTCACCGAGGTGGGCTACGTGGGCCGCGACGTCGAGTCGATGGTGCGCGACCTGGTGGACTCCGCCATCAACATGGTGCGCGGCGAGCGGGAGGACGACGTCTACCCGCAGGCCGAGGCGAGGGCCGAGGAGCGGCTGCTGGACCTGCTGCTGCCGCCGCCCGCGCAGGCCGCCGCCCCGGCGGCCGGGGCGCCGCCCGCCCCGCCGCCGCCCGAGAGCGGCGCCGCGTCGCGCACCCTCTTCGTCGTCTCGCCCAAGGGCGACGTCACGGAGCGCGGCGACGCCGAGGACCAGAAGGTGAAGGAGCGCCGCGAGCGCACGCGCGAGAAGCTCCGCGCGCTCCTCAAGGACGGGAAGCTCGAGGAGCGCGACGTCGAGGTGGACGTCACGCAGGAGTCCTTCCCGCCGATGGACATGTTCCAGCAGCCGGGCATGGAGGGGCCGGACATCAACATGATGGACTGGCTCAAGGAGATGCTGCCCAAGCGCAAGAAGCGGCGCACGGTGCGGGTCTCCGAGGCGCGGCGCATCCTCATCGACGAGGAGCTGCGCAAGCTGGTGGACATGGACGACGTGGTGAACGAAGCGCTGGACCGGGTCGAGAACCACGGCGTCGTCTTCATCGACGAGCTGGACAAGATCGCGGGCGAGCGCGGCACCATCGGCCCCGACGTGAGCCGCGAGGGCGTGCAGCGCGACCTGCTGCCCATCGTCGAGGGCTCGACCGTCCAGACGCGCTACGGCCTCGTGCGCACCGACCACGTGCTGTTCATCGCCGCCGGCGCGTTCCACGTGTCCAAGCCCTCCGACCTGATCCCCGAGCTGCAGGGCCGGTTCCCGATCCGCGTGGAGCTCTCGCCGCTGACCGAGGAGGACTTCGTCCGGATCATGACGGAGCCGGAGAACGCGCTCACCAAGCAGTACGCGGCGCTGTGCGCGGCCGAGGGGGCCACGCTCGAGTTCAGCCCCGAGGGGATCCGCGAGGTGGCGCGGATCGCGGCGGTGCTGAACGAGCGGATGGAGAACATCGGCGCGCGCCGGCTCCACACGGTGCTCACGACGCTGCTCGAGGACACGCTGTACGACCTGCCCGACGTGCCGGACAAGCACGTCGTCTTCGACGAGCCGCGCGTGAAGCAGCGGCTCGACGCGATCGTCCAGGACGAGGACCTGCGGAAGTACATCCTGTAGCCGTGGCGAGGCCCGGAAGGGCGGGGCCCGCGAGCTTGCTCCATCGCGCAGGCAGGGGTAGGTTCCCCTGCCTGCTGTCATTTTGACCGACAACCCAGACCTGCCATGCCCAAGCGCGACTACCTCGTCTTCTCCGACCTCGCGAAGCCCCAAGTCGATGCGCTGTTTGAGCTTGCGGCGCGCATGAAGGCCGGCTCGTACAAGGACAAGCCGCTGGCCGGGAAGACGCTGGCGATGGTGTTCGCCAAGTCGTCCACGCGGACGCGCGTCTCGTTCGAGGTCGGCACGTACCAGCTCGGCGGGCACGCCCTCTTCCTGTCGTCGCGGGACATCCAGCTCGGCCGCGGGGAGCCGATCGCGGACACGGCGCGCGTGCTCTCGCGCTACGTGGACGGGATCATGATCCGCACGTTCGAGCAGGCGGAGGTGGAGGAGCTGGCGAAGTTCGCCACCGTCCCGGTCATCAACGGGCTCACGGACCTGCACCACCCCTGCCAGATCCTCGCCGACGTGCTCACGATGCGGCAGCACCTCGGCGGCTACGCCGGCAAGCGGGTGGCGTGGATCGGCGACGGCAACAACATGGCCAATTCGTGGCTGGATGCCGCGGCGCTCCTGGGCTTCGAGCTGCGGCTCGCCTGCCCCGAGGGGTACGAGCCGGACCACGACATCTTCGAGCGCGCGAGCAAGCTCACGAAGACGCTGATCACCGAGGAGCCCGAGGAGGCGGCGGAGGGCGCCGACGTCGTCACCACGGACGTGTGGGCCTCGATGGGACAGGAGGGCGAGGCGGAGGAGCGGAAGCTCGCCTTCAAGGGGTACGTCGTGGACGCCGGGCTCATGAAGCACGCCAAGCCGTCGGCCATCTTCCTCCACTGCCTGCCGGCGCATCGCGGCGAGGAGGTCACGGCCGACGTGATGGAGGGATCGCAGTCGCGGGTGTTCGACGAGGCGGAGAACCGCCTCCACGTCCAGAAGGCACTGCTTGCCACTCTGATGGGATGATGCGATGGACCAGAACCTGAAGCGCACGCCGTTCTACGAGCTGCACGTCGCCGCCGGCGCCAAGATCGTCCCGTTCGCCGGCTTCGAAATGCCCGTCCAGTACGCCGAAGGCATCACGGCCGAGACCAACACGGTGCGCCACGGCGCCGGCCTGTTCGACGTCTCGCACATGGGCGAGTTCGAGATCACCGGCCGGGACGCGCTGGCGTTCGTCTCCTACGTGACCTCGAACGATCCGGCCGCCCTCGCCTACGGCCAGGTGCAGTACTCGTGCTTCATGCACGAGACCGGCGGCATCGTGGACGACTGCCTGGTGTACCGGCTCGGCGACCGGATGATGCTGGTGGTGAACGCGTCGAACACGGCCAAGGACTGGGCGCACATTGGCCGCTACGCGTCGAAGTTCGACGTGAAGCTGGCCAACGTGTCGGACGAGGTCGCGCTGCTCGCGCTGCAGGGTCCGCGGGCCCAGGCGGTGCTGCAGCCACTGGCGCCGGGCGTGGACCTCGACGCGATCAAGTACTACCACTGCGTCACGGGCAAGGTCGCGGGCGTCAACTGCATCATCAGCCGCACCGGCTACACGGGCGAGGACGGCTTCGAGCTCTACCACGGGAACCGCCACGCGGCCACGCTGTGGCGCGCGCTCGTGCGGCCGGGCGGCGAGGTGAAGCCGGTCGGCCTGGGCGCGCGCGACACGCTGCGGCTCGAGATGGCCTACCCGCTCTACGGCAACGACATCGACGACGAGACCACCCCGCTCGAGGCGGGCCTCGGCTGGATCGTCAAGCTCAAGAAGGGCGACTGCGTGGGGAAGAGCGCCCTCGAGGCGCAGAAGGCCCGCGGGCTCACCCGCAAGCTGGTGGGCTTCGTCCTCAAGGAGCGGGGTTTCCCGCGGCACCACTACCCGGTGTGGGTCGAGGGGCGGCCCTCGGGCGAGGTGCGGAGCGGCATCGTCTCTCCCTCGACGGGGGAGGCCATCGGCACGGCGTACCTGCCCGTCGCGCTCGCGAAGCCGGGCACGCGGTTCGAGGTGGAGATTCGCGGCGCGAGGATCCCCGCGGAAGTCGTGGAGACGCCGTTCTGGAAGAAGGGCTCGCACCGCTGATCCGCGTCGCGGTCCTGACCGTCTCCGACGGCGTCGCCGCCGGTCGGCGTGAGGACCGGTCGGGCGCGGCGATCGTCGGCTGGGCGGCCGCGCGGGGCTACCGCGTGGTGGCGCACGAGGTGGTGTCCGACGACGCGCCGGCCATCACCGGGCGCCTGGCGGCCTGGGCCGACGAGGGCGTCGTCGACGTGATCCTGACGACCGGCGGGACGGGGCTGACGGCGAGGGACCGCACGCCCGAGGCGACGCGCGCGGCGCTGGAGAAGGAGGCGCCCGGCATCGCCGAGCTGCTGCGCGCCAGGGGCGCGGCGGCGGCGCCGCGGGCCGTGCTCTCGCGCGGCCTCGCGGGCACGCGGGCGGCGGCGCTCATCGTGAACCTCCCCGGGTCGGTGGGCGGCGTGAAGGACTCGCTCGCCGCGCTGGAGCCCCTCGTCGAGCACGCCGTGGACCTCTTGCGGGGCCACACCGAGCACTCCTGATGGCGCACCGCATCCTCATCACGATGGACGATCTCGAGGCGGCCGTGAGGCTGAACGCCGCGTTCGAGGGGGCCGGCTTCGACACCGCGATGGTGTCGGCGCAGGACGACGCCAGGGCCGCGGTGCTGCGCGAGGACCCCGACCTCGTCCTGGTGACGGGCGGGCTCCACGAGCCGGCGGCCGCGCGGCTGCTGGGCCTGGTGCGCGACGGGCGGGTGGCGACGCTGGGGCTGCTCGAGCCGACCGAGGCGGATGCGGCGTCGGTCGCGCTCAGGATGGGGCTGACGGCGGCGGCCGCGAAGCCGGTGGACGCGGCGGAGATGGTGGCGCTTTGCCGGCGCCTCATCGAGCGCAAGCAGCTGCAGGAGCGCACCGGGATCCTGGGCGATCATCCGGCGATCCAGGAAGTGCTGATCAAGATCGAGCAGATGGCGCCGGTCTCGAGCACGGTGCTGATCGAGGGCGAGTCCGGGACGGGCAAGGAGCTGGTGGCGCGGGCCATCCACGACCTGTCGCCGCGGCGCTCCAAGCCCTTCATCGCGATCAACTGCGCGGCGCTGCCGGAGACCCTGCTGGAGTCCGAGCTGTTCGGGCACGAGAAGGGCTCGTTCACCGACGCGGTGGAGCGGCGGCTGGGCCGCTTCGAGCTCGCCGACACGGGGACGATCCTGCTCGACGAAGTGGGCGAGATGCCGCCGGCGACCCAGGTCAAGCTGCTCCGGGTGCTGGAGGAGCGGGAGTTCTTCCGCGTCGGCGGCGCGACGCCCATCAAGGTGGACGTGCGCGTGGTGGCCGCCACGAACCGCCCGCTGCGGGAAGGCGTGGCGGCGGGCGACGTCCGGTCGGACCTGTACTACCGGCTGAACGTGCTCTCGATCTACCTGCCGCCCCTGCGCGAGCGGCGCAGCGACATTCCCCAGCTGGTGCGCCGCTTCATTCACGAGTTCAGCAAGCTGCACGACCGCCCGTTCCGCGGCATCGAGCCGGCGGCGCTGCAGATCCTCGTGGACGCGCCCTGGCCCGGCAACGTGCGGCAGCTCAGGAACCTGATCGAGTCCATGGTGGTGCTGGCGCCCACGAGCGAGATCCGGCCGGAGGACATCCCGCGCGAGATCCGCGAGCAGGGGCGGGAGCGCCTGCTCCCGGTGAAGGTGCCTGGCGTCGCGCGCGAGGTGGCGGGGCAGGAGCTCACGTACATCGTGCAGTCGCTCCTCGACCTGCGGCTGCAGGTGGAGGACCTGCGGAGGCGGCTGGAGGAGCACCCGCAGCGCGTGGAGGTCATCGAGGTGCCGCACGAGGCTCCGGACGCGGAGTTCCTGGTATCCAGCGGGGCGGCCGGAGCCGGCGCGGCGCTCGGCGGGGATGTGCAGAATCGCACACCGAGAGGTCGCGCCTCGGTCGTCTACCAGTCCGGGATGAGCATGGCCGAGGTGGAGCGGGCGACGATCGAGGCCGCGCTCGCCGAGACCGGAGGCAATCGCC
>Ga0335079_10007816_pt1 | contig 12155 bp, 9 predicted proteins | sample Lox_Sample_33_FD_206719 | JGI IMG/M metagenome (GOLD analysis project Ga0335079, IMG submission 206719) | Soil microbial communities from Loxahatchee National Wildlife Refuge, Florida, United States - Lox_Sample_3.3 | ecosystem: Environmental > Terrestrial > Soil > Wetlands | place: USA: Florida... | reverse complement strand
GGTGGGATCGCGCTTGATGATGTCCTGCGCCTCGAGGACGGCGTCCCGAATACGCCCGGTCTTGGCATACAGCTCGGCAAGCCCCGAGGTCAGATACGCCGAGCTTGGGTCGGCGTCAATCGCCGCTCGGTATTCCTCGATTGCCTTGTTGGCCAGGTCGCTGCGGCCATAGGTGGAAACCTGCTCTTCATACATGTGGGCGAGAGCGAAATGATAATAAGCGGCGGAGCGGTCCGATACTTTACCCTTGCCGGCGGCAGGCCCAGTCGGAGAAGAATCGGCCACTGGCGCGGCGGCGGTCGCAGGCGCACTTTGGCCTGGCAATAGGGATCCGCTTAACAGAACAACAATTAGCCCACACTGAGTTTTCATGAACCGTCCTTGCGACATTATGCTATTGGATGCTTACTCGCTTCCCGCCGATTTCCCTATTCTACCCTCGCTTCGGGCCCGGGCAGGAAGAAACCAGGAATGGTCCTGAAAGCCAGAAGTACAGGGGCTTCGGGCGAAAAGTCATAGTCGCCGGAGAAGCCCGGTGTTTTCATGAGCAGAATGCAGAAGTGCCCAGGCTCCTGCCTTGCGCGAGGTATTGTGCGCAATGGCCAAACAGCCGCCGGCGATGACCCGGTCCTTCGCTCCTAGTGCCGGAAATGCCGAACGCCCGTAAAGATCATCGCCAGCCCCAGCCGGTCCGCGGCTTCTATTACTTCCTGGTCGCGAACCGATCCGCCGGGCTGAATAATGGCCGTCGCCCCGGCTCTTGCAATCTCTTCAACCCCGTCGGGGAACGGGAAAAACGCGTCCGATGCCGCCACCGTGCCCTTGAGTGGAAGCTGCGCCTTCATGGCTCCAATCTTGCAGGAATCCACGCGGCTCATTTGTCCTGCTCCTACGCCCACCGTTTGTCCGTCGCGCGCGTACAGAATCGCGTTCGATTTCACGTGTTTGCAGACCTTCCAGGCAAACAGCAGTGCGCGCTTCTCCCCAGCAGTTGGCGCTCGCTTGGTTACCACCTTCAGATCCGACTCTGCCAACCGGTGGAGATCTGCGTCCTGCACCAGCATACCTCCCGAAATGTTCTTCAATACCCACGTTTGCTGGCCCGGCGGAACCTCAACCAGCCGCAGATTCTTCTTGGAACCAAATACCTCTTTCGCGCCCGGTTCGAACGAAGGTGCGGCAATCACCTCCAGGAACAGCTTCGCCATTTCCGAGGCTGCGGCGGCGTCGACCGGACGATTGACGCCGATTACCCCGCCGAAGGCCGACACCGGATCACACTCCAGCGCTCGCAGGTAAGCCTCGGCCAGCGTGCCGCCGGTCGCCGTGCCGCATGGGTTCGTGTGCTTGATGATGGCGCACACCGGCTCCTCAAATTCCTGCGCCAGATCCCACGCTGCTTGCAGGTCCACAATGTTGTTATATGAGAGCTCCTTGCCCTGTACCTGTTTCCCATGCGCGACTCCCGACCCGGAATCGTCCGTATACATGGCCGCTTTCTGATGCGGATTCTCGCCGTAGCGCAGATCCATCCCCTTGGCGAAGCTGAACCGCAGCGTCTCTGGAAAGATCGAACGGGGCGCCAACTCAAAGCCGCTCGCTGCGCTGATCCGCTCAAGCGTCGAAGCAATCGCGGAATCGTATGCCGCCGTTGTGGCAAATGCCTTTTGCGCCAGCCGCCATTTGGTTTCCTTCGAGAGCCCGCCGCCCGCCCCGGCCATCTCTTCCGCGATGGCGGCATAATCGCCGGGTGAAGTCACCACCGCAACATCCTGAAAATTCTTGGCCGCCGATCGGATCATCGAAGGCCCGCCAATATCGATGTTTTCGATGATCTCTTCAAAATGAACACCCGGTTTCTCCGCCGTTTTCGTAAAGGCGTAGAGATTGACGACCACCATGTCGATGGCCGGAATCTGGTGCTCGGCTACGGCGGCCCGGTGCCCGGCATCGTCCCTGCGGTGCAGGATTCCGCCGTGTACCTTCGGGTGCAGTGTCTTCACGCGCCCATCGAGCATTTCCGGAAAGCCCGTCAGCTGCGAAATGTCCTTGACCGCAATCCCTGAATCGCGCAGCAGCTTCGCCGTCCCTCCCGTGGAAACCAGCTCAACCCCCATCCCGGCTAGCTTCCGGGCGAACTCCACCAGCCCGGTTTTGTCGGTGACACTAAGAATGGCGCGTTGAATCCTGGACATGAATCCCTCGATTGCCAATGAAATTAGCGAAGGGAAATTCTAGCAGGTGGCAGGTGGACAGATGCTGCCCGCGGCCCGTCCGGGTCGCGCGACTCGGACGCTCTCCCGGTTCAGGTCAGGCTGCCTGGCGGCGTCCTGCCGGGCTACTCGCTTTCGTTTGTCGCCTTGGCCCGGAGCTTGACTTGACCTTCCTGAAGTTCTATCGAGTACTCCACGGTCCGGCAGCCGTGCTCCCGGCGGATTTCTGCAGTTTTCTTTTGTACGAACGACGCAAAGGAATTGAGGCTGCCGGTTGTCTTCTCGCCCGTCTTCGCCTTGGCGTCCGCCAATGCCTTGTAGAGCGCTGCCACTTTTTCGCGTTCGGTAATGGAGCCGGAAACTTGTACCGAAAATGTCCCACCCGCCTCGCAAGCCTGTGCTTCGCCGCCTTCGCCAGCCCCTGCGCCCGCCGTTGCCGCCTTGCGGTTGACGCCATAGGCTGTCGGAAACCTCGATTCGCGCTCGCCGCTGCGCACGCCCTGCACCGAAAGCATCGCTTCATGCGGCGCCCGGTATCCCTCTTCACGGATGCGCATCTTCTTTCGCCACAGGTCGCTCTGCACCGCGTAGCGTTGCGCCATTTCGTTGTATTTGTAGCGCTGCGTGAACTTCATCCGCGCACCATCGCTGAATTTTCGCAGAAGGCTCAGAACCTTCCACTCGATATCCGTGGGAGGCCGCTTGGCTGGGTTGTTGAAGAAAATCTCGTACTCGATCTTCAGCCGCCGCAGTTGCTGGTCGAGAAGTTCCAACTCTTCATCAATTGTCACAGTGGACCCCCAAGCAATTAGCTTAGCGGCAAGCACTTGGAGATGGCAGATTCCTACGGGCCGTGTGGCAGATGGTACGAAAGTTACGGGTGCGGTCTCGCGCATACGTCCTTGCGCAGGCGGTGAACCAAAGCGCTGTGCCGCCGACGGTCCCTGGACGCCGCCTTCAGGTCTGGCTACTTGCCATTGTTCGCCATCTTCTTCACCATCGCCAGCACCAGTTTCCGGTCGCTGTCGTTCAGGTCGGTGGCGTATTTCCGCATTTGGCTCAGGAAGCGAAGCTCATCGTCGGAGAGTTGAGGCAGGCCCTTGTGGTGGCCGTTGGTCGGGCCGGTCGCAAAGAACTGCGAGAGCGGCAGGTCCATCGCGCCGGCGATCTTTGCCAGCGTGTCCAGCGATGGGATGGTGTGGCCGTTCTCCACCCGCGACAGGTAACAACGCAACAGACCCGTGCGCTTTTCGATATCTCCTTGGGACATGCTCCGCTGAAGGCGGTAGTTCCGGATGGTTTCACCGATATTCATAGAAGTGCGCTGCGAAAGCAGTAAAAAAGCTCGCTGCATAGTAACCAGAAGGGCACCTTCTGGCAAGTGGAAATTCCCGGGGCGCACTTTGGCGCGCAAAATGCCCCCATTCTCCGTTCCTTCTGCACACGCGCGTTCTCAGCGATGGAGCTCTGCGGTCGTGCGCGAGCTCACTTCCCGTTCTTACTTCTTAAGCTGGATCGCCAGAAAAGCAACCGTGCGCTGCCAGGCGTCCGCGGCATCCTCGGCGCGATATCCTTGTTTGTTATTCGGATTCTCGAAGGCGTGCCCCGCGTCCGGATAAATCTTCACTTCGATCTTCTTTCCCATTTGCTCCATCGCCTGCTGGAATTTCTTGACGTCGTCCGGCGGGATGCCGCGATCTTGCCCTCCAAACAGTCCCAGGATCGGCGCCTCGATCTTCTTCATTTCCCCCGGATCGGTTGCCAGATGTCCGTAGTTGATTACCGCTGCCGCCAGGCGCGGCTCCGCTATGGCCGCATCGAGCGAATAGCCTCCGCCCATGCACCACCCGATCGAGCCGATGCGGTCCTTCTTCACGTTGGCTTGCGCTGCCAGATAGCTGTAGGCGGCTTTCAGATCGCCGAGCGCTCGGTCCGGCGGGACTCCGCGCATCAATTCATGCGCCATGTCCGGTGTATCGGCAACCTTGCCTCGATACAGATCGATCGCGAGCGCAACATATCCCTCTCCGGCGAGCTTGCCGGCTTGTTCTTTTACCCAATCGTTCAGTCCCCAGTACTCGTGGATCACGATCAGCGCCGGAAACGGTCCCTTGCCGGCGGGCGCAAACAGCATGCCGCTGACCATCCCGTCGCCCGACTTGTATGAAACCTGCTTGCCCTCTGCCGCGAACGCGCTCACCGAAAGGCTTACAAAAAGAAACGCAAGGAGAGTCTTCATCTCACCACCCCATCATTACCGGTCATTGTAAATCTCCGTGAGCGGATGGCGTTACTTCCAAATGTCCGTCGGCCCGCCTCGCTTCTGAAACCGGCCCCTGAGCTTTCACTTCTGACTTCTGGCCTGTCCTAGCCCGCAATCATCGGCACCGCGGCCAGGGCGGCGAGCATCCCCACTGTCCGTGCCCGGCTAAAATGCTCGTGCAGGAATACGCGCGCCAGCAGCACCGTAACCGCGGGATAAAGCGAAGTCAGAACGACTGCCGAGTCAAGGCGTCCAATTTGCGAGGCATAAACGAACGTAGCACTTCCGGTGATGTCGAGCGTCCCGGCAACCACAGCAAGTCCTGCGAGCGGCCTCGGCACCGCTCGGAGAAGGCCGCCCAAAATAACGATCGCGAGTGTAACTAGCAGCGACGCACTGCGCGAGCAGACGGCCAGCCAAAGAGCCGATCCATTCCCCGCCTGGTGCATGCAAAGATAGAAGCCCGCGAATCCGCATCCGGCCACTAGTGCCAGGCCCAAACCCTCGGGCCGGCTGTCGTTTTCTTCCGTGCGCGAAATGAGCCAGACGCCGATGCCGGCGAGAATGAATCCGGTGAAGTGTCTCCAGCCCGGGAAGCCTTCTCGAAGCGCGGTCACGATAGTGGGAATCGCCGCTCCGACTACTGCCGACACCGGCGCGATCAGCCCCATCTTCCCGCTCGCCAGCGCCCGGTAAAACAGCGCCAGCGAGACACCCCCCATCGCTCCGGCCGCCAGCGCCCATCCCAGGCCTTGCCGGGCCGGAAACGGCAGGCCCATGCCCAGCGCCACCGCCGCCGCCAGCGTCATCCCGCTCAGGTGAACTACCAGCGTAAACAGGAATGTGTTGACGCGGCGTACTCCAAGGCCGCCGAGAAAGTCGCTCGATCCCCACGCGCCAACCGCGGAGACACTGAAAGCAGCAGGCAAATAAAGGCTGGGATTCGCCACGGGACTACGAGATTAGCATGGAGGACTTCCGCGCTCTTGCCGTACCCTCCCCAGATCGCGTCCGCTTGATACTTACACCGTTACTGCTTCCGCCTCCGTTTTTCCCGCCAGCAACTGCCGCAGCACGTACTGCAGGATCCCGCCATTTGCGTAGTACAGGGCTTCCTGTGGTGTGTCGATGCGTACGATGGCCTGAAACTCACCAGTCTTTTTCCCGTTGCCCATGCCGCCCTGCACCTTGACCGTGATTTTCTTCCCCGAGGAGAATTTCTCTACCAGGTGGTTAATGCCGCCGATCTCAAACACTTCCTGTCCGGTCAGCCCGAGTGATTCCGCATTCTCTCCCGGCAGGAACTGCAACGGCAGAATGCCCATCCCGACGAGGTTTGACCGGTGAATGCGCTCGTAGCTTTCCGCAATCACGGCGCGCACGCCCAGCAGGCGCGGGCCCTTTGCCGCCCAATCGCGCGACGAACCCGATCCATATTCCTTGCCCGCCAGGATCACCAGCGGCACTTTCTCCGAATGGTATTTCTCCGATGCGTCGAAGATCGACATTTCCGTGCCGTCCGGCAGATGCCTCGTGAACCCGCCTTCGGTGTTCACCATTTTGTTGCGCAGCCGTACATTCGCGAACGTCCCGCGCACCATCACCTCATGATTGCCGCGCCGCGATCCGTAAGAGTTGAAATCCGCCGGCTGTACGCCATGCGCAATCAGGTATTTGCCCGCCGGGCCGTCCTTCTTGATCGACCCCGCCGGCGAAATATGGTCGGTCGTCACGCTGTCGCCCAGTACCGCCAACGCCCGCGCTCCCTTGACGTCTTCCACCGGCGACGGCTTCAATGCCATTTCGTCGAAGTACGGCGCTTGCCGGATGTATGTGGAATCTTTCTCCCAGGCATACGTCTCGCCCTTCGGAATCGTCAGCGACCGCCACCGCTCATCCCCCGCGTAAACCTCGCCATAGCTCTTCCGGAACATTTCCGACGAAATCGCCCCCGCCATCGCCTGCTCAATTTCCGACTGCGCCGGCCATATATCGGCCAGGTAAACCGGCTTCCCGTCTTTACCCTTGCCGATTGCATCTTTGCGCAGATCGACGTCGATCCGTCCCGCCAGCGCGAACGCCACCACCAGGGGCGGCGACATCAGGTAGTTGGCCCGGACCTCCGAATTGATGCGACCCTCGAAGTTCCGATTGCCCGAAAGCACCGACGCCACCACCAGATTCTTATCGTCGATTTCTTTCGAGACCTCCATCGGCAGCGGTCCCGAGTTCCCAATGCAGGTCGTGCATCCGTAGCCGACAATGTGGAATTTCAGCTTTTCCAGATACGCCATCAGCCCGGCTTTCTCGAGATAATCGCGGACCACCTTCGACCCCGGAGCCAGCGACGTTTTCACCCAGGCCGGAACCGTCAGCCCTTTTTCCACTGCTTTCTTTGCCAGCAAGCCCGCCGCAATCAGCACCGATGGATTCGACGTGTTTGTGCACGACGTAATTGCCGCGATCACCACACTGCCATGCTGGATCGCCTTGGCCGCGGCCGCCTGAACATGCTCGTGCACTTTCGGATCTTCTACACCCACCCCCGCTGGCGACCCTCCTTCTTGTTCCCAACGCCCCGAATTGCCGGTTGCCGGCGCATTTTTCGCGCTCGCCGCCCCGCCCGCTTTCGGCGGTTTGATCAGCGCGGGCAACGCCTGCGTGAACGATTCCCCCGCTTTCGATAGCACCACGCGATCCTGTGGACGCTTGGGCCCCGCCAGGCAGGGCTCGACCGTCGAGAGATCCAGGCTCAGCAACTCCGAATATTCCGCTTCCGGGGTTTTCGCATCATGGAACAGCCCTTGCTCCCGCGCATAACTCTCCACCAGCGCAATTTGCTCGTCGCTGCGGCCCGTGAGTTTCAGGTAGCGCAAGGTTTCCTTGTCAATCGGGAAAATTCCGCAGGTCGCCCCATATTCCGGGCCCATGTTCGCGATCGTTGCCCGGTCCGCGAGCGGCAGATCCTGCAACCCCGGCCCAAAATATTCGACAAACTTCCCCACCACTCCATGCTTGCGGAGCATCTCCGTTATGGTCAAAACCAGGTCGGTGGCCGTCGCCCCCTCGCGCAGCCGCCCGCTCAGCTTCACTCCCACCACCAGTGGGATCAGCATCGAAACCGGCTGCCCGAGCATGGCCGCCTCGGCTTCAATCCCGCCGACACCCCATCCCAGCACGCCCAGCCCATTGATCATGGTGGTGTGAGAATCGGTGCCCACCAGCGTGTCCGGATACGCCGTGCGCTTCCCGCCTTCTTCGTGCACAAAAACCACCCGCGCCAGATACTCCAGGTTCACCTGGTGCACAATCCCCGTATCCGGCGGAACAATCGCCAGATTCTGGAATCCCGTTTGTCCCCATCGCAAGAACGCGTAGCGCTCTTTGTTGCGCTGAAATTCGAGCAGCGCATTCATGTCCAGCGCCTGCGGCGATCCGAACTCATCCACCTGCACCGAGTGATCGATCACCAGTTCCGCCGGCTGCAGCGGATTGATCAACTTCGCATCCCCTCCCAGTCGCTTCATCGCATCGCGCATCGCGGCCAGATCGACGACTGCCGGCACGCCTGTAAAGTCCTGCAACAGCACGCGGCTCGGGGTAAACGCAATTTCCTTCTCCGGCTTCGAATTCCTGTTCCACGTTGCCAGCGCGCGAATCTCTCCAGGCGTGACATTCCGCCCGTCCTCGGTGCGCAGCAGGTTCTCGAGCAGGATCCTCAACGAGAACGGCAGGTGTTTGGTCGAGATCCCCTGCTTGTCCAGTGCGTCAAGGCGGTAAATTTCGTATTCCTTGCTGCCGGATTTAAACGATGAACGGGCGCCAAAACTGTTTGTAGACATGAGTGCCTTCCTGATTTATGGATGTTGGACAACGGCGAATGATGCCGGTAGCTCGAAAACCTGGCCCGAGCGGTAGCACCCGACCTTCAAGTTTATTACTTTGAGCGGAATTCCGTAAGGGCCGCGCCGCATTTCCCCGGTTATTTCGCGCGTAATAGCAGCACCGGCGCGCTGATGCTGTGCTGCACGCGCGTCGCCGTCGTTCCCAGGAAAACGTCGGCCAGAAAGCGATGACCGTGTGTGCTCATTGCCACCAGGTCGCATCCCTTTTGCTGCACCCACTTCACGATTTCCTTCGCCGGCTCGCCATAGGCAAGTTCCGCCTCCGTGGGTATGCTCGCCGACTGAAACTCCGCGCGAACCTTCTCCAGATAGGCCGTATCGTCCGAAATCTCGCGGCTCACCGCGTCTTTTCCGTACGTCCGCGCTGCCCATCCGTCGGCCACATGCAACAACACCAGCCGGCTGTGTGCCAGCTTGGCCAGTTGCTTGATGTGCTCGATGATCGCGCGGTCCGTCGCCGTTCCGTCCAGCGTTACAAGAATCGTGCCGTACATAGTTTGGTTTCTCGATTCCCTCATCCACCCGCGATGACCCGCCATGCCGCTCGAATCGAATCCGGGAGGCCGTACAGATCCATTGCGGTGATCAGGATAGCACTGGCCCATCCGGCCGCCAGCAGGAACCATCCGTTTCGCCAACTCCCCATCCGTGTCTTCGAACTCGTGAACTGTAGCAGCGGAAACATGGCGAATGGTAACTGCAACGCCAGCACCACCTGGCTCAGCGTCAGCAGATCCGTCACGCTGCTGTTGCCGCGCACGCCGATGATGATGACCGCCGGTAAGATCGCCAGAGTCCGCGTGATCAACCGCCGCACCCACGGCTTGATTCGCCACTGCATGAAGCCTTCCATCACCACCTGTCCTGCCAGAGTGCCCGTGATGGTGCTGCTCTGCCCGCTCGCCAGCAGCGCCACTGCAAACAAAGTGCTCGCGGCTGCCGTTCCCAAAAGGGGCGCCAGGGTCAGGTACGCAACGCGAATCCAGTCGCTGTCCGCGCTGAACGCGACAACCTGTCCGCCGAATAACGGTACGCTCTGCTTGCCATAGAAAACCGTCGCCGCCAGCACCAGAATCGCCGCGTTCACAAAAAATGCTATGGTCAGCGCCACGATCGAATCGATGGTATTGAACTGAATCGCCCGCCGGATTGACGCATTGTCTTTCTGCAATTGCCGGCTTTGCACCAGTGCCGAATGCAGATACAGATTGTGTGGCATCACCGTTGCGCCTATGATCCCGATCGCAATGTAGATCATTCCTGTTCGCCTTAACTGCGGCAGAATCAGCGCTCGCCCCATCTCGAGAAAACTCGGTTGCGTTGCCGGCAAAATAAAAATTTCAATGAAGTAGCACACCGAGATCGTTACGATCAGCAGCAACACCACCGCTTCGATCGTTCGCATGCCCAATCCCTGCAGCGCCAGCAGCAGAAGAACATCCAGCCCGGTGAGGATCACCGCCCACAGCAGAGGAATGTGAAACAGCAGGTTCAGCGCCACCGCGCTTCCCAGAACTTCCGCCAGATCGCAGGCTCCGATGGCCGTCTCGCTCATCAGCCAGTTCGGCCATCGTGTCCACCTCGGATACCAGTCGCGGCAACACTGCGCCAGGTCCTTGCCCGTCACCACCCCCAGCCGCGCAGAAATCACTTGCATGAAGATGGCGATCACGCTGGCCAGGCCGACTACCCACAACAGTCCGTACTTGAATTGCGCGCCGCCCTGCAGGTCCGTCCCCCAGTTTCCGGGATCCATGTATCCAACGCTGACCAGGATCGCCGGCCCCACAAACGCTCTCCATTGCTGCCAGAAACCTGCCTCATGATGGGGAACCTCGACCGTCCCGTGCATGCCTTCGAGCGATACCAGCTCGCCAGTCGATGCACCCGGCGCCCCGGCCTCGGCTGTGCCCTCCGCGCCGGATACTCGCAAGCTTTTCGGTACGCTCCTCTGAGGCCTGTCTTGGTTCATCTAGATTCTCGAGCGACCTCCTGTTTCGGAGTCATCCCGCTCGATTACCTCTCCATTCTTGTCGTCGCGTGCTCTTCGAAACTCTTGCTCCTGCAATCCGACTTCCTCAAGCTGCAATTCTACTTCTCTCACCTCTCCGCCGTTTGACATCATCCACTCCCGCCCCTACCCTTGAATGTCCACAAATGCCCGGAACCATGAAAATTCTCGTCCTCGGTGGCGGCGGCCGTGAGCACGCGCTTGTCTGGAAGCTCGCCCAGTCCGCGCGCGCCGGCAAAGTCTATTGTGCCCCTGGCAACGCCGGCATCGCCGAAGAAGCAGAATGCGTCGCCGTCGACCTGAAAAGCCTCGACTCCATGGTTGCGCTCGCCAACCAGCTCCAGCCCGATCTCACCGTCGTCGGACCCGAACTCCCGCTCATGCTCGGCGTTGTTGACGAGTTTACTCGCCGCGGCTGGCGAACCTTCGGCCCCACGCGCGCTGCCGCCCAGCTTGAAACCAGCAAGAGCTTCGCCAAGGAATTTCTGGCCCGCCATCGCATCCCCACCGCGCACTACGCGATTTGCAATTCCTCGGAAGACGTTCGCGATGCCCTCGCGCACTTCCACACTCCCATCGTTGTCAAGGCGGATGGGCTCGCCGCCGGCAAAGGCGTCGTCATCGCCAAAACGAAAGATGAGGCCGCTACCGCTGCCAACGACATGCTCACCGGCCGCATGCTCGGCGAAGCTGGCTCCCGCGTCGTGCTGGAGGAATTCCTGCAGGGAGACGAACTTTCTTTCCTCGTCGTCAGCGACGGCGAGCGCGTCGCGCCGCTCGTGGCCGCCCAGGATCACAAACGCGCCGGCGATGGCGATACCGGCCCCAACACGGGCGGCATGGGCGCTTACACCACAAAAACCATCATCGACGACCAGATGCGCGACTGGCTCGTGGCGCACATCGCCCGGCCCGTCGTTGCCGGAATGAAAGAGGAGGGCGCCGAGTACAAAGGTGTTCTTTATTGCGGCCTGATGATGACCGCGCGCGGTCCCATGGTGCTTGAATTTAACTGCCGCTTCGGCGACCCGGAAACGCAACCCATCCTCATGCGTCTCGAAAGCGATCTCGTCGAAGCCATGGAAGCCAGCATCGACGGCCGCACCAGCGACGGCGATTTCAAATGGTCCAACGATGCCGCCGCATGTGTCGTGATGGCTTCCGGCGGCTATCCCGGAGCCTTCGAATCGGGTAAGAAGATGACTGGATTGAACGACGCCGCGAAAGTCGAAGGTGTAAAGGTCTTCCACGCTGGAACGTCCAGGCGCAACAGCGATTTCCTGACCGCCGGAGGCCGCGTTCTCGGAGTCACCGCCCGTGCGGCCGATCTGCAGACCGCCATCGACCGCGCCTACGAAGCCTGCGCCAAAATTAGTTTCGAAGACGCCCACTACCGCAAAGACATCGCCGCCCGCGCGCTGAAGCGGTAGCCGCCGAATCTCAGCCGCTGCCCGGCAGCCACGCTTGCTGCCGGCGCCACGGTGCTCATGTCGCCCCATTGTGCATTGTCATCCTGAGCGCAGCAGAGCGTGCGAAGCAAAGCTCTGCGGAGTCGAAGGACCCCTGCACCTTCACGCCCTCGTCGCAGCCGCAAGGCGTTCTCCCCGCGCTCTGAAGGTTTTCCAGAGCACGTAACCGCTCTGCGTTAGGATTTCGCCTCCTCAAAAAGCTCCTGGCTCACATCTTTCTTGCGGCCCACCACACCGATAGCCGAACTCACCGCGCGACCCGTAAAATACCCCCATGCCAACTCCCCAGGTTTC
>Ga0335079_10007815_pt1 | contig 12155 bp, 8 predicted proteins | sample Lox_Sample_33_FD_206719 | JGI IMG/M metagenome (GOLD analysis project Ga0335079, IMG submission 206719) | Soil microbial communities from Loxahatchee National Wildlife Refuge, Florida, United States - Lox_Sample_3.3 | ecosystem: Environmental > Terrestrial > Soil > Wetlands | place: USA: Florida... | reverse complement strand
TATCGGTGAAGGGTTTGACCTCTGGCCGCGCGGCGGAGAAGTAGCCGAGGAGCGCTTCGTCCTTGCGTAGGGGAATGTATAGCGTGGTTCGGATACCGCTGGACTCTATGACACGCGCGATTGGATCATCGATCTTGCCCCAGTCGACGGTCTGAGCGAAGCGCTTACCTTCCAACAACTGCCGCGTGGGGTGGTTCGGTCCCGGCGTGTATCCCTGACGTAACGAACGCTCCAGAGCTTCCGGGAGTCCTTGCGTTGCTACTGCGCAGAACTTGCCATCGCGATAAAGCTGCAGGCTGCCGTGGACGACCGCGCAAAGATTGTGCGCCTTCTCTAGGATCGCGTCGAATACGGGAGCAAGCTCGCCCGGGAAGCTGTTAATGATCCCCAATACATCGGCGGTCGCGGTCTGCCGCTCCAATGCCTCACGCGTCTCTGTGATGAGCCGCGCGTTCTCCATGGCGATGACCGCCTGCGCCGCGAAGTTCTCCAATAACGCGATCTGCCTATCACTGAATGGTCTTACTTCCTGGCGGTAGATCGCGAAGGCACCAAGCATGGCGTTGTCCTTGCGAAGCGGAACCGCCAGCAAGGTGCGCCCGCCGCCCAGCTCGACCAAGGCGCGGCGCACGGGGTCGCCCATGGAGTAAGCCTTGTCTTGCGCAACATCAGCGATCTGCACAATGGGGGCTCCATGCAGCAACCGGGCAAGCGCGTTGTCCGATCCGACCGCATGTGGAGATCGGGTCAAGAACTCGGCAAACGACGGCGGCATACCGCGGGTCGCGGCCGCGTGCACTTGCGTGCCATCATAGGTCCAGAGTGTGCCGAAGGCGGCTTCGCACAATCTCAATGCCCTGTCGAGCATCGCAGCGAACACCGGCGCGAGGTCGCCCGGCGAGGAATTGATGACCTCCAGCACTTCGGCCGTTGCAGTCTGTCGCTCCAATGCCTCCCGCGTCTCGGTGATCAGCCGCGCGTTCTCCGTTGCGATGACCGCCTGGGCGGCGAAGTTCTGCACCAGCGCGATCTGCTTGTCGGAGAACGGCCGGACCTCTTGCCGATAGATATCGATGATGCCCAGAAGCGCATTATCTTTTCGTAGCGGCACTTGAAGCGATGTGCGAGCACCGCCCAATTCCACCAATGCGCGCCGATTAGGTTCTCCCGCGCGATAGGGCTCCTCTTCCCTCAGATCGGGAGTGTGGACCAGCTCCGCGCCCTTCAAAAGTCGATCGGGTCCAGTACCGGGCCCGTAAAGCAACTGCTTGCCAGCGAGGAACTTAGAATAGGGCTCTGGAATGGTGCGTTCAGCGACCGAGTGAAAACGCGCCTCTCCGTCATAGATGATGAGCTTACCGAACGCCGCGTCACACAGGCGCAGCGCCTTCCCCAGCATCGCGTCGAACACCGGCGCGAGGTTGCCGGGCGAGGAGTTGATGACCTGCAGCACCTCGGCGGTCGCTGTCTGCTGCTCGAGTGCTTCGCGAGTCTCGGTAATAAGCCGGGCATTCTCCATCGCGATCACCGCTTGCGCCGCGAAGTTCTGCAGCAGCGCGATCTGCTTGTCGGCGAACGGCCGGACCTCCTGACGGTAGATCGTCATCACGCCAAGTACAGCGTTGTCCTTGCAAAGCGGCACTTGCAGTGCCGTGCGCGCGCCGCCGAGGTCGACGAGGGCGCGTCGCTGCGGATCGCCTGCTCGGTAGGGCTCCTCGTTCGCCAGATCGATGTTCTGGATAACCGACCGCTCGCCCCGCAGGAAACGGTAGGGTGCGGTCCCAGGACCGGGAATGAGCGTCGTGCCGGCAAGAAATTGGGCATAGGCCGGCGGGACGCCGCGCAACGCATGGGCAACGTATCGGTCGCCGTCGAAGGTCCAGAAACCGCCGAAGGCTCCTTCGCAGAGGCGCATGGCCTTTTCAAGCATCGCGTCGAACACGGGCGCGAGGTTGCCCGGCGACGAATTGATGACCTGCAAGACTTCGGCGGTTGCGGTCTGGCGCTCGAGCGCGTCGCGGATCTCGGTGACGAGCCGGACATTTTCGATGGCGATCACCGCCTGGTCGGCGAAAGTGGTGACGAGCTCGATTTGCTTCTCGGTAAAGGGACGCACCTCCCGCCGCTGGAGCGAGAATGCGCCGATCGGTATTCCCTCCCGGAGAAGCGGCACGCCGAGCATCGTTCTGAAGCCGGCGCGATCGACGGCTTCTGACCAGGTGTATTCGGGGTCTTGGCGTACATCGAGAATATGGACGGGATGACCCTCCAGAACCGTTCTGCCGACGCAAGTTCCGCGGTCGATCCTCGGATGACTGTCGCCGATGAATCTCGTGACGTCCGCCGAACGGCCATAGGAGCCGAGCGCCGTAAACACGTCGCCGTCCTTGCGCCAGATGGTACCCTGTTCCGCGTTACAGAGCCGCCCAGCGGCTTCGACCAGCGCGTCGAGAACCGGTCCGAGATCGAAGGTCGAGCGGCTGATCAGCTTGAGAACGTCCGCCGTCGCGGTCTGCTGGGCGAGCGCCTCGCGCTGCTCGGTCAAGAGCCGCGCATTCTCGATCGCGATCACTGCCTGCGCGGCGAAACTTTCCAGGAGCGCAATCTCTTTCTCGGCGAACGGCCTGACCTCGCGTCGGGCGGCGACGATCTGGCCGAGGAACGTCCCGTCCTTGCGCAGAGGGATGAACAGCGTGGTCCTGATGCCACCGAGCTCGAGGGCGGCGCGCGCCACCGGATCATCGATCTCGCCTATGTCGGCGACCTGGGCAAACCGCCCGCCCTCGAGCAAGCGCCGATGCGGCATGTTCGGACCCGGGACGTAGCCCCGGCGCAGCCGATCCGCGAAGGCCTGCGACAGCCCGTGCACTGCCACCGCGCGGAACTGCTCGCCGTCATAGAGCTGCAGGCTCCCGTGAGCGACCCCGCAAAGCTTGTGCGCCTTCTCCAAAATCGCGTCGAACACGCTCGCGAGGTCGCCAGGCGAGCTGTTGATGACCCGCAGCACATCGGCGGTCGCAGATTGCGACTCCAAGGCCTCGTGCAGCTCGGTGCTGCGCTCGTCGAGCTGCCGCTGGAGTTTGGCAATCGTCTGCCGAAGATCGGCGACGATGTCTTCAGACACTACGGCCATTCGCGCACCCCCCGTGGGGCGAGGCTTCAAGCGCCGCCGGGAAAGGCCTCTCATTCGACCACTCTCGGCCCTCTCTCGCAAGGGGCATACAAGGCATTAACTGCTACCCTGAAGAGAGGGATGGGGCGACGAGAGAAGCACCGAGACAGTGTGTACCCCTTGGTGTCTCGTTTCCGCAGGCCAAATCCGGACAAACCCGGGACGATGCGCTGTGTGTCGGTGGCTTCAGTGCAGAGCTCGTCACCCTGCGCCGCTGTTCCTCGTACTCCTGCGCGCCGCACCGGCCAGCCGCTCGATCGCTTCGATCATTGCTTCGGGTGTGGCGCGGTTGCGTCCGGCGATGTCCAGCGCGCTGCCATGAGCGACCGAAGAGAACAGAACCGGCGTGCCGATGGTGAGCCCGGCCGTGCGGTTCGGCGCCTGGAGCTTCGCCGCGATGTGGCCTTGGTCGTGATACATGACGATAAACGCGTCGTAGCCCCGCCGCTGGAACATCGTGTCGCAGCCGAAGGGACCCTCGGCGGTAACGCCGCGCCGCTGTGCCGCGGCGACAGCCGGCGCAATGATCTCTTGCTCCTCGCTGCCGAACATGCCGTCTTCGCCGGCATGAGGGTTGAGCCCGGCGACGGCAAGACGCGGCGCCGCGATGCCGAGACGACGGAGCGTCGTGTCGGCCGCCGCGATCGCCTTGCCGACGCGATCTTGCGTCACGAGCTCGATGGCGCGGCGCAAGCTCGCATGCAAGGTCGTGTGCACGATGCGCGTTGCATCGAAGCACAGCATCAGGAAGGCGTCCTCGGCAGGAAGCCCCGTCGCGCGTGCGACGAAAGAGGGATAACCGTCGAAATCGATGCCGGCCGCCTTGATGGCGCGCTCGGTCTGCGGCGCGGCGACGACGGCGTCCACCTTCGCGGCCAGCGCCGCCGCGATCGCCGCACGCGCCGCGTCAATCGCCGCGCGGCCATGAGCGGGGGCGATCTCACCCAGGCGCGGCGGCTCCGCAGGAACGTCCAGCAGCGGCAGAGCCTCCGCGGGCCAAGCTATCGCCTCGGCCGAGCCGAAGACCGCGAGGGCAGGGGAGAGGCCGCACAGCGCGGCGTGCGTCTCGAGCACCCGGCGGCTGCCGACCAGCAGCGGCCTTGCGATTTGGCGCACGCGCCGGTCAAGCGCCGCCTTGAGCGCGATCTCCGGGCCAATGCCGGCGGGGTCGCCGAGGGCAATGGCGATGCGCGGCAGGCTCATATCTTGAAGCCTTCGAGCGTCTCGGGCGCGAAGAGTTCCTCGGGCGCAAGACGGCGGGGCGACAAACCCTGCTCGTGATGATAGCGCAGGAACGTGTCGAGCGCGTGTCGGTTCGGCTCGAGCCCATAGGCCCACCAATCCTCGCCGAGCTCGCGCCGCGTCTCCTCCACATACGCCACCTGCCAGGGTAGCATGGTCTTGAGCGCAGCGGTGGTCGCAAGATCGTCGTAGGTCTTGCGCTGCGCCTGATGGAACGCCTTCTGCAGCGATTGCGCGATCCAGGGGTGGGCGCGGTAGAGATCGCGCCGCAGGACGATGGTGTGCATGATCGGAAAGATGCGGGTCTTGCGGAAATAGGCACGCTCGACCGCGACATAGTCCTCGAACAGCCGCCGCACGGCATGGGGTTTCGTTCGGAACGTCGACGGCGCCCGCGCGGTATGCATCGCGTCGATCTCGCCCGCCGCCAGCATCGCCGCCAGCGTTTGCTGCGCGCCGATGCGCCTCAGCTTGAATTTTGCCGGCAGGTCGAGCTTCAGCTTCTCATCCCGCCCCGGCTCCTCCTCGCCTCCCGTGAGATACTCGCAGCTCGCGGGATCGACGCCGTATTCGTCCTGCAGGATGCCGCGGATCCATACCGGTGCCGTCATCTGATATTCCGGCGTGCCGATGCGCTTGCCGGCGAGCTGCTTGGGCTCGGTGATGCCGCTCGTCGTCGAGACGAAGATGGAGGAATGGCGGAAGAAGCGCGACGGGAATACGGGGATGGCGATGAAACGCGGCTCCTCTTGCATCAGTGAGACCGCGTAGGAGGAGAGCGACATCTCCGCCGCGTCGAACTCGCCATAGCGCAGCATGCGGAAGAAGGTTTCCTCCACCGGCAGCGACAGGTAGGTGAGGTCGATGCCGTCCGGCGCGATGCTGCCATCGGCGAGCCCCCGCGTCCGATCGTAATCCCAGCAGGCGAGGGTGAAGCGAAGCTTGCTCATCTCCGCTCAGACCGTGACCGGATCGGTACCGAGCGCGCAGAACAGGCCGTGCCGTGCGCCCTCGAGGAAGGCAACACCGCGCGGCAGCTCGATCGCGCAGGAGCGAACGCGCTGATCGGCGGCGGCCAGCGCCGGCACTGGCTTGCCGTCGCGGTTCGCCTTCGCCGCCTTCAGCAGCGCGTTCCTGGCCATGATGATGCCGTTGTCGGTCGAGACGAGATGCTCGCGCGTGCGATCGAAGAGCGGCCCCATGCTCTCCTGCAGCGAGGCGTCCTGCATGCCGATGCCCTCGACGCCGCTGAAGCTGAGCCCGGCCTTTTGCGCTTCGCGGTCCATCAGGTAGTCGTTGCGCTTGTTGGCGAGGGGCAGGTAGGTGCCGGGGATATATTTCACGTGAATGCCGTGGCCGCCACGCATCGCCGCCAGCTCTTCCGGTGTCAGGGCGCGGCGCGGGTGATAGCTGATGCTCCAGGCCCAGCAATGCTCGTCATCGATCGGGACCCAGGCATGACCGCTGATCGGATGGCCGCCGCGCGGCGGAATCAGCGTGTAGAAGGGGAGGATCCACGGCGTGATGCGCCAATAGTGCTTGTCCTCGCCGGCATTGCGCCGTGCGCCGATGAGCAGGCCCCCGGCGAAAGGCACGATGTCGAAGACCGGCATGCGGTCCCGTTCGTTGTACTCGTTGCCTTTGGAGCCGATGAAGAGCGGGTCGCGCTTCAGCGCGCCGCTGTGCAGGAAGGAGACATGGCTGGAATCGATGCCGCCCTCCATCGCCTGCAGGTAATTGCACTCCTGCAACCGCTTGGAGATGAAGCGCCGCTCGGGCGGCACCAGCACCCATTCGAGAGCCGGCGGCTCGGGCTCGAGCCGCGGCGGGCCCATATAGGCCCAGATCACGCCGGCCGCCTCGCGGCAGGGATAGGATTTGAGCTTGATGCGCTGGCGCATCCCTGTCGCATCGGCTTCGGAGGGGAGATCGAGGCAATCTCCGGCGACGTCGTATTTCCAGCCGTGGTAGGGGCATCGGAGGCCGCCCGCCTCGTTTCGTCCGAACCACAGCGACACGCCGCGATGCGCGCAGAATTCGTCGATAAGGCCCAGCCTTCCGGCACTGTCGCGGAAGGCGACGAGGCGCTCGCCCATGAGCTGGACGCGCACCGGCGGACAGTCCGGCACCGGCAGCTCCGCCGCGAGCAGCGCCGGGATCCAATAGCGCCGGAAGAGGTCCCCCATCAGCGTGTTGGGTCCGGTCGAGGTCAGCTGAGCATTCTGCTCCGGGGTGATCGCCATACGCCTGCCTCAGCTCGGTTGCGTAGGGTCGATATAGACGGTGCCATCAACGATCTCGGCGGTCCAGCATCGGATGGGCTCGATGCACGGCGCCGCCACCGGCCTGCCGGTCGGGATGTGGAAGCGGCCGGCGTGGAAGGGGCATTCGATCTCTTCGCCCTCCACCAAGCCTTCGGAGAGCGAGCCGGGACCGTGGGTGCATTGGTCCTGCGTCACGTAGAAGCGCCCGGCGAGATTGAAGACGGCGTAAGCCTTGCCGGCGAGCTCGGCGCGGGCGGCGCTACCCGGCGCCACCTCCGCGACCGCGCAGAGGGGCCTCAGAACGCGCCTCTCCAGCCCATCGCCGCTCACGGCGTCGCGTGCTCGCGAAATTCCTGCGGCGCTGGTTCGCCCCATTGCGAGGCGGTGTCGATGACGGCGCGCACCAAATTGGGCGCGGCTTCGGCGTTCAGGATGTCGGTGTCGGTCCAGTGCTCGTGGCACCGGCCCCAAGGGTCGTACCAGTAGTCATAGACCTGGCTGCCGAGGCGATGGCGGCCGATGCCCCAGGTATGGCGATAGCCCTTCTGGCGGAGATGCGCGTGGCCGAGCATCACGTCGTCGATATCCTGGACCTCGAAGGAGAGATGGTTGAGCCCCTGCTTCTTGCCCTGGATGCAGTAGAAGACATGGTGGTCGACATAGTCGGGACCGCGGTCGCAGCGGTTGAAGGAGCCGACGAGATTGCCAGGCTCGCCGGCGTAGACATCGTCGGAGCAGAGCAGGCCGAGCTTTTCGCGGTACCATTGCACCGTGCGGCGTAGATCGGTGCTCATCAGCACCATATGGCCGATGCGCTTCACATGCGCAGGACCGGCCGCAGGCCGCATCAGCTCTCCCTGGCGGCGATTGCGATCGGCGCCGTCATTGAGGGGCTGCCGCTTTACCGGCAGCGGCGCCGGCTCGGCAATGCCGTGGACGACCTCGATCTGGTAGCCGAGCGGATCGGTGAGCCGTACGCGGCTGCCGCCGCCGGGCTCGTCGAGCCCTTCGACCACGCCCCCTTCGCCCCGGGCCAGCGCTTCGAGATCGGCCGCGCTTCGCGCGTAGAAGCCGGCGCCGATGAAAGCCGGCTCGCCGCGCTCGACGATGTAGAGGTGATGGGTCGGGTCGGTGCCGCGCATATAAAGCGCGGTCGCCGTCCGCTCTGCCCGAACCATGCCGAAATCAACCAGGAACGCTTCCGCCCGGTCGAGATCGGGCCGGCGCACGCGTCCATAAGCGATGTCGCTTACCTTGATGCCCGTCATGGCTCCTCCCGGCCCCCCGGATCCGAGTATCTAACCACGACCCGTCGCGAGCGGGAAGCCGGGCGCTCGCGGCGGTCAGTGCCCGGGCGCGGGGCCGGCGCCGGGCTCGGGCTTGCGCATCAGGAAGACCAGCGGCAGCAAGGCCAGGAACATCACGCCGAAGAGCCAGAAGCTGTCGATATAGGAGAGCAGCGCCGCCTGCTGCTGCACGATGGCGTAAAGCTTCGCCTGGGCGTGCTGCAGCGCGTCGGCGGCACTCGCCGAGCCGGCGAGATAGGTCTGCTGCAGGTTTTGGATCGTCGACTGGTAGGCGTCGCTGTAGGGCGTCACATGCTCGATCAGCATGTTCTGATGGTATTGCTGGCGCCGCGCGAGCAGCGTGGTGGCGACGGAGATGCCGACGCTGCTGCCGATATTGCGCATCATATTGATGATGGCCGAGGCGTTGTTCGACTTCTCCGGGGCCAGGCCGATAAAGGCGACAGTGTTGATGGGAATGAAGAGGAAGGCGAGACCCGCCGACTGGTAGACGCGCGCCCAGGCGACCGTGTTGTAATCGATCTCGGCATCGAACCGCGTCATCCACAGCAGCGCCGCGCCGGTAGTGACAAGGCCGAAGCCGATGAGGAGGCGCGCATCGACGCGCGATACCAGCGCGCCGACCACCGGCATCAGCACCATGATGCCGAACCCGCCCGGCGAGATCACCAGCCCGGCATCGGTCGCGGTATAGCCGAGCTGCGTCTGGACGAAGAGCGGCAGCAGCACCGTGCTGCCAAGCAGGATGAAGCCCAGCATGAACATCAGCAGATTGCCGACGGCGAAATTGCGATTGCCGAGGATGCGCAGATCGACGATCGGATCGTCGCGGTACAGCTCCCAGACGATGAAGGCGCCGAGCCCGAGCGCGGCGGTGATCGCGAGATAGGTGATGAACGACGAGGAGAACCAGTCGTCTTCCTGCCCTTTGTCGAGCACGACCTGCAGCGCGCACATGCCGACCGCGAGCAGGGCAAAGCCGATATAGTCGAGGCGGATGCCTGCGCTGAGCCGCGCTTTGCGCCGCGCGACCAGATCCGGCGGGTCTTCCAGCACCTGGGCCGCCAGCACCGACAGCAGGATGCCGACGGGGACGTTGAGCAGGAACACCCAGCGCCAGGTGAAATTATCGGTAATCCAGCCGCCCAAGGTCGGTCCGATCGCCGGCGCGAAGACGACGGCGATACCGTAGGCGGCGAATGCGAGCCCGCGCTTTTGTGGCGGGAAGCTGTCGGCGAGGATGGCTTGCGCGTTGGGCTGGAGCCCGCCGCCGGTGATGCCTTGCAGCCCGCGCGCGATGATGAGCGTCGGGAGGCTCGGCGCGATGCCGCAGAGCAGGGAGGTGATGCTGAAGCCGATGATGCAGCCGAGGAAATAGCGCTTGCGCCCGATCGTCGAGGCGAGCCAGCCGCTCATCGGCAGAACGATGGCGTTGGTGACGAGATAGGAGGTGAGCACCCAGGTCGATTCATCGGCGCTCGCGGCGAGGCTGCCGGCAATGTGCTGGAGCGCGACATTGGCGATCGAGATGTCGAGCACTTCCATGAAGGCGGCGAGCCCGACTGTCGGCGCCACGACCCAGTGGCTCCCGCCGCCGGCGCCCGGCGCCCCTGCCGCGATGCTTGCCTCGCTCATGACCGGCGCCTCATCGGATCTTGACGCTCGGCACCACCGACATGCCGGGGCCGAGCGGGCGCGACGGGTCGGGCGGGTCGTCGAAGACGATCTTGACCGGCACGCGCTGCACGACCTTGACGTAGTTGCCGGTGGCGTTCTCCGGCGGCAGCAAGCTGAACGCGGCGCCGCTGCCGCGCTGGATACTGTCGACGCGACCGTGGAAGGTCACGTCGGGATAGGCGTCGATCTCGATATCGACGGGCTGGCCGACGCGCATGCGCGCAAGCTGCGTTTCCTTGAAATTGGCCGTGATCCAGACCTTGACCGGCACCAGCGCCATCAGGTTCTGGCCCGCCTGCACATAATCGCCGGGCGCGACGTTCTTGTGGGCGATGTGGCCGGCTTCCGTCGCGACGACCTGCGTATAGGAGAGATTGAGCTGCGCCGTTTCGACCTGCGCCTTGGCGCTCTTCAGATTGGCCTCGGCGACGTTCACCTGGCTTTCCGCGACGCCTTGCTGGGCTTGGGCCGCGCTGAGCTTCTTTTGCGCGGCGACGAGGTTCGCCGCCGTGCTGCGCGCGCTGGCGATGTCGTTGTCGAGCGTCTGGCGCGAGACGACGTGCTGCTCGGCCAGCGGCTGGTCGCGCTTCAGCTGGTTCGAGGCGTTGATCGCGTTCGCCTCGGCGACGCCGACCTCGGCCTGCGCCTCTTCCGAGTTGGCGTAGGCGGTGTCGCGTTGCGCCTTTGCTTGCGCGACGCTGCCCGTAGCCGCGGCCTCGTCCGCCTGTTTCTGATCGAGCTTGGCCTGGTAATCGACGGGATCGATCTCGACCAGCTTCTGCCCCGCTTCGACCAACTGGTTGTCGTCCACCAGGACGCGCGCGACGCGGCCGGCCACTTGCGGCGCGACCTGCACGAGATGCACGTCGATGAAGGCATCGTCGGTGCTTTCCCATCGGCGCGCCTGGAGCCACCACGCGATGCTGCCGCCGATGACCGCCACCGCGAGCAGCAGCAGCGCCCCCAGCAGCAGCGGGCGGCGCCGGCGCGGGCGCGGCGCTGGCATCTCGGCGGGGCGCCGCGCCTGCGCCGCGCTCGGATGCTCCGCCACGACGGGCGAGGCTGCGCCTCTATCGTGCAGGCTCATGTGAAACCTCGCTTTCTTCGGTAGCCGTCGCTGCGTTTTTCGGCCGCGCCCGCCTCAGCCCGTGCGTCAGCAGGTCGATATGGGTGCGGCAAAGAGCCATGACGTCGAGTGCGCCTTTTGCCTGCGCTTCGAAGGAGTGGCGCCAGAGCATCGCCAGCAGCAGCGGCGCGATCAGGCAGCGGATGACGAGCTCGCCGTCGAGCGGGCGGAATTCGCCGCGTTCGACGCCGCGTCGCAGCACGGCCTGGAAGACTGCCATGCCGCGCCGGACGACCTCCTCATGGTAGAAGCGCGCCAGCTCCGGAAAATTGCCGGCCTCGGTCAGGATGACCTTCGGGATGGCGCTGAGCGGGGTCGTCGCGAGCTCCGCCCATTGCAGCAACAGCCGTTCGATGAGCGTCATGCTGGGCTCGTCCGATTGCGCCACGATGGTCTCGGCACGCACGATGCTCGGCACCAGCGACTGCCGCACCACCGCTTTGAACAGCTCTTCCTTGTTGCGGAAATAAAGATAGAGCGTGCCTTTGGTGACGCCGGCCCGCGCTGCGACATCCTCGAGGCGGGTCGCGGCGAAGCCACGCTCGGCAAAGGAGGCGAGGGCGGCTGCGAGAATCTCCGCCGGCCGCGCCTCCTTCCGGCGGCGCCAACGCGCGCTTGATGACTGGCTTCGCCCATCCATTCAAATAACTTACCGGTCAGTTATTTAGTTGGCAAGCGCCAAGCCGTTGGCGATCTGCGATCAAACTTGAAGGAAGGGCCCTAAGCTATTAGACCGCCGCAGCCATTTGCGTTTCGACGATCGCCTCCGCGACGGCATCGTCGATGCGCTCGCACCAGACGATGCGCGCTTTGCGCCGGGCCTCCTCGGGGATGTCTTCGAGGTCGCGCTTGTTGCGCGCCGGCAGGAGCACGGTGGTGATGCCGGCGCGGACCGCCGCCGTCACCTTCTCCTTGATGCCGCCCACCGGCAGCACGAGGCCGCGCAGGCTGATCTCGCCCGTCATCGCGGTATCGCTGCGCGTCGGACGGTTGGTGAGCAGCGAGACGAGGGCCACCGTCATGGCGACGCCGGCACTCGGGCCGTCCTTGGGAATGGCGCCCGCCGGCACGTGCACATGGATGTCGCTCCTGGCGAAGATCTCCTCGTCGATCCCGAGCGGGCGCGCGCGCGATTTCACCAGCGAAAGAGCTGCTTGCGCGCTTTCCTTCATCACGTCTCCGAGCTGGCCGGTGAGGATGAGGCGGCCGTTTCCGGGCGTCCTCGTCGCCTCGATGAAGAGAATGTCGCCGCCGACCGGGGTCCAGGCGAGGCCGGTGGCGACGCCGGGGATGCTGGTGCGCATCGCCATCTCGTTCTCGAAGCGGCGCGGCCCCAAGCTTTCGGCGAGGTCACTGCTATCGATGCG
>Ga0335079_10007810_pt1 | contig 12156 bp, 11 predicted proteins | sample Lox_Sample_33_FD_206719 | JGI IMG/M metagenome (GOLD analysis project Ga0335079, IMG submission 206719) | Soil microbial communities from Loxahatchee National Wildlife Refuge, Florida, United States - Lox_Sample_3.3 | ecosystem: Environmental > Terrestrial > Soil > Wetlands | place: USA... | reverse complement strand
GGCGGGGGGATGGCTGGCCTCATCACTGCCGCTTCCGTCGGCTATCATTCCAAGGGGAAGGCCAGGATCCTCATTGTAGACAGGAACAAGGAGAGCGAGCCGGGAAAGAAGACGAACAACGGATGGACCTGCGGCGACGCCACCAGCAAGAGGTCGTTGGACTACCTGGCTGAGCACGTCGGCATCAGGTACGGCTCCCCGGAGCTTGAGCACCCGGTCAGCGGGGTCTACGTCTATTCCCCAGACAGGAAGACGAAGGTCCTCTTCGAAGGGGAAGGGTACCTCTTCAACAGGAAGGTCGCCCCGAGGAGGCAGGTCAGCGACGCGAAGAGGTTCGGAGCGGAGTTCATCTTCGGTGCCACGGCGGAGAGGCTCCTTTCTGACGACGGCCGGATTACCGGGGTCACCGGCAGGAAGTCAGACGGTTCCAACTTCAGCTACACGGCCAAGGTCACGATCGACGCTACGGGTTCGTCTTCGACGCTAAGGAGGTTCATGCCGATATCATCCATGATGGAGAAGGACATTGACCCCGACGACGTCGTAGGAACCGGGAGGTACATACTCGATTTCGAACCCGCAATGGACGACCCGGCATTCTTCTCTCCCGACTATTGCATCATACATCTCGACCAGTTCATAGCACCAGCTGGATACGCTTGGATATTTCCCAAGGGAAAGAAGAAGGTCAACATAGGCCTTGGCGTATCTCACTCAGGACTCGCGAGGAGGAACAGGAGGTACGGCCTTAACGACAACCTCCAGAGCCTAATCGACAAGTACCTCGCCGACAATCCAGTCATCAAGAAATACTCGCAGCCCTCCGATGACGACAACTCGGGGAACACGAAGGGGAACTGGCAGGTCCCAGTCAGGCGCCACAACGACTGCATGGTCGCCAACGGTTTCGCGGTTGTTGGAGACTCGGCCTGGATGCCCAGGCCCATAGACGCAGGTGGCATCAGCCCGTCCATCTATGGGGGGACCATCCTCGGGAGGGTCGTGGCGGAGGCGCTCGAGGCAGGGGACACCAGCGAGGCAAGGCTCTGGAAGTACAACGTGGATTACATGAGCACCCATGGATACCCCATGGCCAGCTTCGAGGTCCTCAGGCGCTACCTGCAGACCGTGACCAACGACCAGATCAACTACGGCATGAAGCACTTCCTTTCTGAGGATGATGTCAACGCCATCACAGAGAGGAAGCACCCTGAATTCAACCAGGCCCGCTTCATGAACCCGGCGATGTGGTTCAGGGTGCTGGGCCAGCTCTCTCTTGCGAGGGGGCTCCGCTACACTGTCGCCAAGAGCGCGGCTCTGGTGGAGATCAACCTCTCCTATCCAGAATCGCCGAAGGGGTTCGCTGAGTGGCAGAAGCGCCTCGGGAGGGAGCTGACCGAAACGGTTGAGAAGTTCAAGCCACTGGACGTCGTTGCCGCCTAGGCGTTCCGTGAACTAGAAATAGCCGGGCTGGGGTCCCTGGGCCCGTGATTTCTGACTCCCTCGATAACCAAATCCTGGACTTCGTCAAGGAGATCAGTCCTTCCGGAGCCTATCTGATGGGGTTCAACGACTACGCCGGCAAGCTGTTTATCGCTTCAGAGGCGAATGTCATGGCCGCCCTGAAGAAGGTTCGCGCACTTAGGGCGAAGGCGAAGACGGAGCTCCAGAGGAAGGTGCTGGACGCCCTCGAGACTGGCATCATGTTCGATGAGCCGCAGCCAGTCCTCGACGACATCGTGGGGACCATTTTCGCACACTTGGCAAAGGAGGGGGTCAACGACGATCACATGCTCTCGCTGCTTGACTACGCCCTGAAGGACGTCGCCGCGTGCAAAGCGAGGTACTCGAAGAAGGAGATTCCCGTTGCGGTGAAGGCACTGACTCTCTACAGGCTCGACGGCGTCCTTGACATCCTGGGCACCGTGAAAGGCGAAAGTAAGAGCCGCAAAGTAAAGGACGCCTGCGACGCACTGAGGGATAGGGTCTCCGACTACGTAAAGCTCTTCGCACTGGAGGGGTGGGGGAAGGGGGAATTCCCGAACGTCGAGCGAATATTCAGGCGGAAGGGCTTCGACCTTGGCAGGCAGGAGTTCTACCCCCGCGCCCTGAAGAAAGGGTTCGACTACGGCGAGACTCCGGAACAGCTGGAGAAGAACGCCATCGGATGGATTGACGACGAGCTTCCGAAGTTCATGAAGGTTGCACAAACGCTCGCCAGGCAGTTCAGGTGCGACCCCACGCCTGAAGAGGTCGAAGCGAAGATCATCGAGAGGAACGCCCTGGACCCCAAGAATCTGGTGGCCCTCACCATCGGAATCCGAAAAGTGATCAGGGAGCTGGTCGACCAGGAAGTTACAAGAATCAACCCGAAGTACAACACCAAGGTCATCGAGACCCCCTCCTACCTTACAGGGACCATGCCAACTGGCGCCGCCCAGTTTTTCGATACATACACCAAGAAGCCATTCCAAGTCTTCTTCCAGACCACGGACCCCAAGAGGGACCCGGACAGGTCCGTGGCTGCGCTCATCAACCTCCTCGTCCACGAGGAGTATGGCCATTGCGTGCACCACTCGAACAGTGCGCTCGAATTCGTGGGGAAGCTTCCCATGCTTCAGGTGATGGCAGCCGCCCTGACGAGTGCCCCTATCACGGAGGGGCTCTCCTTCAACAGGGAGCTGGAATTCTTCGAGGTTTCCAAGGGGCTCGAGACGAAAAAGAGACTCACGCCCACTGAGAAGGCATACATCAAGATGCTCGACAAGTACGGCGGGCTCAAGCAGGTCAACCTTGAGCTTGAGTTCATGACCCGCCGGTGGAGAATCACGAGGTTCCTCCGTGTTGTGGGGGATGTCTGGGTCAACACCGGGAAGAAGACGCTACTGGAATTTGTCGACTGGGCCCACGACTACACTGGCGTACCTAGGAGCAGCGTATACTTCCAGCTCTTCCCAGCCCACGAGGGCGGCTTTCCCGGCTACGCGACAAGCTACGCCGTGGTTGGACAGGAGATCAGAGATGTCGAGAAGGGGATCACGGACCGGAAGAAGAAGGTCAAGTTCTCCACCTACCTGTGCAGCATCGGCTTCCCGCCCAGGAGCATGTACAGGAAGATGTTGAAGGAATACGCGGCGAAGTTGAGCTAGGCGGGTGCCTATGAAACCAGCGCAGTCCAGCTTGCCCCAGATTCAGGGTACCCAGGTGCGCGGGGTGGCTGTCGAGACAGGGCGACCATCGAAATGGCGACGGAGCCCATCGTCCTGCAGCCCTGGAGGTCACTTCATCGCTCGCGTGAAAAAGTCCGTCACAAAACGACCGTAGGCCTCTCTGTCGGAGATCTTGGCGAAGTGAATGTGCTGGAAGATGACCCTGTTCAACATCCCCAGTAGGCAATCGGTGGCGAGCTCGGAGTCAGTCTTTCGGAACATGCCACTGGCCATAGACCTCTTGACGAGCCCGACGGCAAGCTCCCTGATCCTGTCGAGGTCCTCCGACACTATTTGCGCACTTTGCTTGTCGAGCATGGCCGAATCACGCATGTAGAGGCCGACGTTGAAGGTGTGCTCGGGGAACGACGAAAGGTAGACAGACACGAATGACTCGAGGCCCTTCTTTGAATCCTTGGACTCTGTAGCACTGGACAGCTTACGTATGAAGTCAGCCATCGAAATCTGTTTACGAGCCACCGCATCGAAGAGGCCCTTCTTGCTCCCGAAATAGTAGTAGATTACGGGGGGAGTGGTCCCTGTCTCTCTGCAGATGTCCCGCACGGAGACGTTGGAGAAACCCTTCTCTGCGAACTTCTTCGCTGCTACATCGAGGATCTTCTCTGCTGTCGCGTGAACGTCCTGGGCCTGCATTGAGGCCCGAAGGCCTTCTGAGCGTATATAACGATTGAAGCCTCTAGGGGAACTTCATTGCAGCCAACAGGGCAGAAAACTCGGGATCCCGCCTAAGCCAGTCGAACCTGGGCTCGACATTGCACCACACCAGCCAGCTGGACCTTTCTTCGTAGGCCATGCGGAGCCACTTCAGAACCTGTTCCCTGTCCTTGAAGCCGTTGTACACTACGGCGATCCAGTAGGAAGGCACGTAGCGGGTCTTCGAGCGCTCCATGAGCCGCTCAAGGATCTTCCGGGCGTCTTCGCCCCTCCCCCCGGAGGCGAGGCCGTGTCCCAGCATCGCCAGGGCGAGAGTGCCCTCTCCGGAGAGCTTGACTGCCGCGTCAAGCTCGGCTATTGCCTCGGGATACATCCCCTTCTCAAGGTAGGGCCTCCCGAACCAGATGTGGGTGAGCGTGAAGTTAGGGTCAAGGTCGACTGCCCTCTTGTACTGTTCTATCGACCTGTCGTATTGCCTCGAGAGATAGAGCACGTGCCCCACTCCGGTGTTTATGGCCAGGTTCAGAGGATCGAGCTCCTGTGCCTTCCCTATCTCTGAGAGCGCCTCGTCGAACCTCCCCATCGCCTTCAGGTAGTCGGCGAAGAAATGGTGAGCGGGAGCATAGCTCGGGTTTATCCGCAGAGCCTCGTTGAACTCCTCTTCGGCTCCCTTCCAGTCCCAATCATACTGGAACCTTATGAGCCCCAGGGACGTGTGCGCTTCGGCGAGCATCGGGTCCAGTGTAAGCGCCCTTCCAACGGCTTCCTTTGCCTTCGGATATGCCTCCCCGGGAGGAATGAACTCTAGGAGAGCAAGGGTCGAATAGCAGTCTGCAAGGCCGGCGTAGGCCCTCGCGAACGTGTCATCTTCGGCGAGCGCCTTCTGGAAGAAATCTATCGCCCGCCGAATGCCTATCTCCGTCCTCGTGTTCCAGGACTGCCTTCCCCGAAGGTGAGAGACGTATGCTTCGGGGTTGTGTGTGTATGCTCCCGACGACGGCGCACCAAGAATCTGCAGTCTCAGCGCATTGGCAACCCTATTCGAGATGTCGCTCTGTATCGCGAAGATGTCGCTGATTTCCCTGTCGTACTGCTGCGACCACTTCAGATCCTCTTCGGTCGGGTCGACCAGCTGGACAATAATGCGGACCCTGTTCCCTGCCTTCCTCACGCTCCCCTCGAGTATGTTCCCGACTCCCAGCTCTCTGCCAATTTCTGAGACAGGCTTACTGGTGCCTTTGTATTTCATTATGGACGTCCTCGCGATGACCCTGAGTCCCTGGGTCCGAGACACAGAGGAAATCAGCTCCTCGGTCAGCCCGTCGGCGAAGTACTCTTCGTCCTTCTCCTGGGAAATGTCGGTGAAGGGGAGGACAGCAATCTTGTCCTTCAGATTTTGGACCGCCGGGGGTGCCTTTTCAAGCTGTGGTCCGAAACCAGACACCTGGTACACTTCGATGGCTGCGGACACGTTCTTCAGTTTCGGGGTTCCCAGTGAGACGAACTTGTAGCGGGTCTTGTTAAGGACGCTATCCCTCACCTGGGCGCTCACGCAGATTCCTCCAGGAGGCGCGAGTGGCTCGATTCTTGACGCGACGTTGACAGCATCTCCCGCGACGTCGCCTCCTGCGTGTATGACGTCACCTAGATGTATTCCGATTCTGACCGAAATCTTCCTCGCTTGTTCCGCGCGCCTCGCCTCGCCAACTGCGCCTTGAATCTCTCCGGCGCAGTTCACAGCCTCAAGTGAGCTTGCGAATTCGACGAGAAAAGCATCTCCTATGGTCTTCACCTCCCTTCCGTTATGTTTGGCCAGTATGGGGCGCACGACTTTCCTCTGCTCGTCGAGGAGGTGCATCGCCAGTACCTCGTCCTCCTGCGCCAGCGCCGTGAAGCCGACCATGTCGGTGAACATGATGGCGGCAAGCCGCCGCTCGCCCTCCACCTCCTCGGGTTCGTTCAACGGATTGTGCGCTGTGAGCCGCCTTCGGCTAATAAGCCTTGGTTGGCTTGGAACGCTTCAGGTCTAGTCGAAGTCTCCGCCGCCCTCGCCGCCCATGCCACCCGCACCTCCAGGAGGTCCTGCCGGGGCCTTGGTCTTCCCTGCGGCGATGACGTCGTCGATTCTCAGAATCATCGAGGCTGCCTCTGTGGCAGACCTGATGATCTGCAGCTTCACGGCCAGAGGCTCGAACACCTGGCGCTGGTACATGTCCTTCACCTTTCCGTCAGCAGCCTCTATGCCGAACCACTTTCCGTTCTCGGTCGCGTGTCTCGCCCTGAACTCCACCTGTGCATCTATGGGGTCCATTCCTGCGTTCAGCGCAAGGGCGATTGGTATCGACTCGAGCGCCTCCGCGAATTTCTGGGCAGCCAGTTGCTCCCTTCCCGATAGCTTGTCCGCCCACTTCAGGACCTGAGCCGCAGCCTCCGCCTCGGCCGCCCCCCCGCCAGCCACCACCGCCGGCTTCTCGATGACGTCTTTGGTCACCATCAGGGCGTCGTGAAGCGACCTCTCTCCCTCGTCGACTATGCGCTGGGTCCCTCCCCTGATCAGGATGGTCACGGCCTTCGGGTTCTTGCACCCTTCGACGAACACCCACTTGTCCTCCTCGACCTTCCTCTCCTCGACGTGGGCCGCGAACCCCAGGTCGGTCGAAGAAAGATCCTCGAAGTTGTTCACGATCCTCGCTCCAGTCGCCTTCGCGAGCTTGGTCATGTCAGACTCCTTCGCCCTTCTCACCGCGAGGACTCCCGCCTTTGCAAGGTAGTGCTGGGCGATGTCATCAATGCCCTTCTGGCAAACAACGACGGTGGCACCGGCCTCGACGATCTTGTCAACCATGCCCTTCAGCATCTTGGTCTCCTCGTCCAGGAACTTCTTCATCATGGACGGGTCGTTGATGTTCAACTTGGCGTCGAATTCGGTCTTCTCGATTTCGAACGGGGCGCTGACAAGCGCGATTTTCGCCTTCTCGACCGCCTTGGGCATGCCTGAGTGGACGACCTCCTTGTCTAAGATTATTCCCTGAATCAGCTTAGTGTCCTTCAGGGAGCCTCCTGGCTTCTTCTCCACCTTCACATTGTCAATGTCGACCCTATACCCCCTGTCGACCTTCTCTGCCACCGCAAGGGTGGCGTCGACTACCAGCTGCGCCAGCTCCTCGGCCTCTTTGAAAACGAGCTTGGTTTGCATGCTGGTTCTCGCAACCTTGACGAGCCAGTCCTTGTTGTCTGGGCTGACCTTCTCTGCCACATCTTCTAGGGCTTCCATCGCCTTCTTTGCGGCCTTCGAGTATCCGTCCACGATTACAGTCGGGTGAACGTCCTTGTCTAGTAACTCCTCAGCCTTCTCGAGCAGCGCACCCGCGAGGACCACCGCGGAGGTTGTGCCGTCACCGACCTCGTTGTCCGTCGTCTTCGAGACCTCGACGAGCATCTTCGCTGCCGGGTGCTGGACGTCTATCTCCTTCAGCATCGTCGCACCATCGTTCGTGATTGTGACGTCACCCAACGAGTCGACGAGCATCTTGTCCATGCCCCGCGGACCAATGGAGCTCTTCACAATCTCCGAAATCAGCTTCGCAGCGGCTATGTTGTTCCTCTGAGCCTCCTTGCCCCTGCTCTGGTTCGACCCTTCCTTTAGAATCAGGACGGGCTGTCCGGACGACGTCATAGCTGGAATAGCGGTTGCAGACACATTACTTCACTTGGTGGTATACAACCGATTGGGGTATATGAGCCTTACGCAGAGGTGGGAGCCGGGAGTCCCACCTTCTTGGCGAAGCGGGTATAACGCGGGTCCCTTCTGAGCTCTGAGAAGATGGGAAGCGACCCCATGAGGAATGGCCAGGCGTGCGTGTCTGCAGCCCTGTCCAGTGCCTTGAAGGCGTCGTCAAAATTGCGAAGCGCGGCGCTGATGAACAGCCTTCCATAGTTCCTGACTGCCTCGTTCTTCTCCTTCCCTATTTCCTCCAGCATCACCTCGGCCTCGCCCCTACGCCCAGTAAGGGCATAGAGCAGGCCCTGGTTGACCATGGCGAGTGGTTCGTGAGGAGCCGCCCTGAGGGAATTGGTCAGGTAGTCCTGCGCCTTCTCGAAATCCCCCGCGAGCATGTAACTCTCGGCCAGACCGCTAAGGGTTCTTGGGTTCGAGGGACTCAGCTCATTCATCTTGTTCAGGACTGAGATTGCCTTCTCGTTCTTCCCCGCGACTCTTGCAACCCTTGCCAGCAGGTCGGCGTTATATGTCTCCAGCGGGTCCAGCTCATGCGCCTTCTCCAGAAGGCTGAGCCCCTCCTCGAGCTTGAGCATGGAGGCAGCAGCGACTCCGAGGGCAACATAGGTGTCCGCAAGGTTCGGGTTGATCTGGAGAGCCCGTTCGCCGTAGGTCCTGACCTGGTCGAACCTGTCAAGAACGTTGCATACATGGGCCATGGCGGCGTTCGCTTCAGCAGAATGGGGGTCGAGTTCGAGCGCCTTTCTTGTCAGGGGTTCGGCCTTCTCCTCGACCACGTCGAATTCCTCGTAACCGCCGGTCGCAAGCGTCGCCCACGTGTTGCCCAGTGTTGCATAGGCGCGTGCAAACTTTCCATCCTTTTTCAGGGCCCTCTCAAGCAGGGCAACGGCTTCTCTCAGACCCGGCTCGGTGCCCTCGTGAGCAAGTTGGATGGCCTTTAGGTAAAGCGTGTAAGCCTCCACGTCCACGGCCTTCGCCTCCGTCGGTGCCTGGAGAAGTCCTGCTGATACCGATCCCGCGACCTTGGCAGCCACGTCGCTCTGAATCGCGAATATGTCGTCCAGCTCCTTATCGTAACTCGAAGCCCACAGGTGCTCCTCGGTCCTCGAGTCGATCAGCTGCACCGTGACCCTGATCCTGTTCCCCGCCTTCCTGACGCTCCCCTCGATAATGGAGCCCGCCTCGAGCTCGCGGCCTATCTGGGACACGCTTTTCTCCTTCTTCTTGTAGTTCATCACAGACGTGCGGGCGATTACCTTCAAGCCCTTGACTTCAGACAGCTTCGTGATGAGTTCCTCTGTCAGGCCATCTGCGAAATACTCATCGTTGGGGTCGGGGCTGATGTTCACGAAGGGTAGCACTGCCAACCTCTCCCTCGAAGCCCCCTTCGAAGCCGATGAATCGCTTTCCTGCAATTTCACACTGTAGATGGCCATGGGAAGCTCCACGTTCTTTAGCTCTACCTCCCCGACCTTGGCGATCTGAAGCTCCGTCTTGTTCCTGATGTTTTCGTACACCTGTTGCGTGATACACACCCCGCCTGCCTCAGCGAGGGGCTCGACGCGGGAAGCGACGTTGACCGCATCCCCATAGACATCCCCAGCGCTGTGCACCACATCCCCAAGGTGAATTCCAACTCTGATCTGCAGCCTGCGTGGCCCCGGAACCGTCGAATTCCTTTCGGCCATCTTCCTCTGCATCTCCACTCCGCAGGTCACTGCGTTCAGCGCGCTCTTGAACTCAATGAGGAACGCGTCCCCTATGGTCTTCACTTCGACGCCGCCGTGGGCCGAGATGATCGGGCGCAGAACGCCCCTGTGCTCCTCGAGCAGTTCCAGCGCTGCCGACTCGTTGGCCTGGGTCATGCGGGTGTACCCGGCAATGTCTGTGAACATTATGGCCGCAAGCCTCCTCTCCAGAGCTATTCGACGCTCCTGGCCGATTCCGGACTTGAACATGACAAGCTGGTGGTGGTCCGGTCGCCGACCCATCCAAACTGGCTAGCCAGCGGTCTCCCTCCTGACCGCTTCCTCCAGATTGTCAATCGCCCTGGCGAGATCGATGTCCCATTCTGTCACCCCGCCCTCTGAATGCGTCTGTATCGAAAGCGTGACCGTCGTATACCTAATCTTGATGTCAGGGTGATGCTCCTCCCTCTCTGCGGCTTCAGCCACCTCGTTCACGAAGGCGATGGCGTCCATGAAATGGCCGAATTTGAAGGTCCTGGTGACGAACTTTCCCTGGTGCTTCCACCCCTTCAGTTTCTCGAGGCGTGATTCGACCTCGGCGTCCGTCAGGAGCTTGGGCACGGACACGGATGATACCTCCTCTGTAATTAATTTACCGAAGCGGCAACTCACTTTGACTGCAACCGTTAACGTGCGCGTTGAACAGGCAGAGTCGGCAAATGGAAGAGAAGAGACTGGTCCGTTCTGTCGCCGACTCTCTTACGAGGCTGAGAGAAACAAAGAGAAGCGTAGCCTCAAGCGTTGATACGAAAGACGTGTCAAGGCATCTGACTAGGGTTTCCAAGCCGGGCTCCCCAAGTTCCACCCTAAAGAAGGCGGGAGTGGCCTTGATCGTCGTCACCCCCGACCCGATTACAGCTGTTCCTGGGATAGCGCTCATCGCAGCTTCATACGCGACAAAACGAAAAGAGCCGGCGAAGCTCGACGACCTTGCGGTCGAAACCAAGAAAATCCTGCGCGAAATCCAGAGCCTCAGCCTTTAATTATCCGAACGAGCCGTCCGTCACACTCGATGGAATTAAAGCCGTCAAAGGGGCTCAAGGTAATCGTCGACGCCCATCGGGAGGCGATATTCGGAGACGAGTCCGTCTCAGTCAATAATGTCAAGATTGACAACGGCGCCAACGTCGGAGTCATGACCGGTCGCACACTGATAGGCTTCTGCGAGGTCGAGATGCAGAAGCTGGACGGCAGTAACCACTGGTACCCTATCGACGACCTGACGGGGGAGCACGGCGAGAAGATAGTGGAAGAAGAAATCCCAATCGAAATGCCCGAGGACGAAGGCCCCGAGGAGGAGCTAGCGTAGCGTGGCAGCGGCCGGCCAGGCCGAGCTCGTTTTCGTCGTGGATGTCACGTCAATCACCAAGGAGGGGTTCGTTGGGTCAACAAAGTACGAAGGAAGGGTGGTCGATTTGGAGTTCGACGACAGTGACGAAGGGGTATTCCTTTCATCAGAGATGGCGGCAAGACTGCACGTGAGGAAGGGGTCAAAAGTCCTACTTGTTGTGGAGAACGAGCGAAACCTGGTCACGGACGCGGCCGTCACTGCAGTGGGTAAGACGGTCCGCATCTCCAACCCGAAGGTGTACTACGAGGTCGGCAAGGAGGGCGGCGCCGTGGTGAGGGTCCGCACCGCCCCGTTCAGGTCTGCCCGCAGGGGCAGCATTTGAAAAAACCTAATCAAGACGTGAGGCAGTCGATTTCAGGTTTGACCAAGCACATTGGCGTAGGGGACGCGGCTCCGGACTTTTCCCTCCCCTCACAGCTCGGAAGGTTGGTCCACCTCCGGGACATCCTCGGGGCAGGTGGGGTCGTGCTATACTTCTACCCCAAGGACAACACTCCCGGGTGCACTGCCGAAGCCAGTGCGTTCAGGGACCGCTACGAGGTCTTCAAGGAAATGGGGGCTGACGTGGTAGGGATAAGCTCTGATTCCGTACGCTCGCACCAAGACTTCACATCTCGCTGCGACCTCCCGTTCACGCTTCTCAGCGACGCTGGAGGAGAGGTGAGAAGGCTCTATGGCGTCCCTTCGACCCTCGGCGTTCTGCCGGGACGGGTAACGTACGTCATCGACTCTCAGGGTGTGGTGCGGTATGTCTTCAATTCCCAGCTCAATGCCACGAAACACGTCGAAGAGGCCATCAAGGTTCTGCAGTCGATCAGGGGGAGTCGACAAACCACCGGACCCACAGGGGGTCCAAGGGAGTAAATGGCCCTCGAGCTTTTCCTGTTCTGGTATTTCGTTGTCGGATTTCTGCTTGGTAACGGCATGCCACACTTCGCATTCGGGGCAGCTGCCTTGGTATTCAGGAGTCCCTTCGGCCAGAGGTCGTCCCCAAGAACCAACATCCTTTGGGGGCTCTCGAACTTTGTCGCCGCCACGGTCATATGCGCAGCGCTGGCCGCCTTGGGCGACTACGACAGCTACTCCCTGGCCGTGCTCCTGCTCGGGTTCTGGCTTACGACGGTCGTGTTCGGGGTAAGGATCAAACAATTCCTGAACGACTGAGTTTTCCCTTCAGTCCTCGCGCTTCCGTGCCCTTTCGAAGACCCATCGCAGCTTCTCCCACCGCTCCCCATGGCCCGCGGCATACCTGATCAACATCCGCCGTCCATGGTCGTCGAGGATCTCCCCGGCGGGCGGCTCCGATCTCAGCAATGCGTACTGAGCATCTGTGAGCCGGACCCCACTGGTCCTCCTGTGGTGGCACCCATTCGGCGCTGGTCCCGTCTAGCGAGGACACGGGGATGTCAACCCCGATTGAAGGCAGATCTCGGC
>Ga0335079_10007809_pt1 | contig 12157 bp, 7 predicted proteins | sample Lox_Sample_33_FD_206719 | JGI IMG/M metagenome (GOLD analysis project Ga0335079, IMG submission 206719) | Soil microbial communities from Loxahatchee National Wildlife Refuge, Florida, United States - Lox_Sample_3.3 | ecosystem: Environmental > Terrestrial > Soil > Wetlands | place: USA: Florida... | reverse complement strand
GACGCCGTGGATTCCGTCCGCTGCGATCTGGGACTCGAAGGAAGCCTCACCACCATCGACGATGATGACGTGGTAGGGGAGATCGCTGCTTGATACGCCGGGGGAGAAACGCGACCGGTCCTTGATTTCCGCGCCGAGCATGACCTCGAGATCGCGCAGGCTGTGGCTCATCAGGCGTATCGGGCCGGCCGCGTCGTGTTCGCTCGGGTGCAGGTTGTGTGGTAGCCACTTGATCCACTGCCACCACCGCATCCGCTCGGCCGATGCGCACACTGAGATCCGGACGTCGCCCGGTGAGTGGAAGCTGGCGAGCTGGGCGATCATGGCACGCGCCAGCCCGTAGACGGCTTCGGGGTCGCCGGCGGGGGCGACGCGGGCGAACGAGGGCAGCGAGATCGCGACGGGCAGGTCGGGCACGTTGCCGTGAGTGCGTACGAAGCGGCGCAGCGCTCCCGCGCTCAGCGGGTCGAGGTCCTCGACAGGCTTAGTCGCCGGAGGTACAAGCCGGACAGCGAGCCGTTGCTGCCCCGTGCCGATCCGCACGTGGCCGAAATCGGAGTCGGCGGGGCGGCGCTCCCACAGCCGGGCGCTCATCGTTGTCGACCACAGCGACGCGGGCTCCGGGCCACTCCACTCGAGCGCCTCGCGCTGCTGCGCGGCGGCCCGGCGGACCTTACGCCGTACCTGGCCGAGGTAGCGCATGTAATCCCGGCGTGCGCCGTTGAGCCTGACCTTGCGGTCGCCCTTACCGCGGCCGAACTGGCCCATCATCATTCCGCCCATGCCGAGGGCCATGGCGCCGCCGCCGATGTACTGCTGGGTGCTCGCCCCGTTGCCGCCTATCACCGCGACGGCCATCCCGCCCGCCATGGCGACCATCGGCAAGTACATCAGCATCTGCTGGAAGCTGTCGGCTGCCACCTCGGGGAGCTCGGGCGGCGGCTGAAGCAGTATCTCACCGCGCGGCATTTCTGGTGCCTTGCGGCGCTCACCGCGCCGTACCGTAACGGTGCTCACTGCGTTACCTTCCCTATGCCCTCGTACGTGTGGCCATCACCCAGACGCGGCCTTGCGTAGTGTTGGACCGATTGGCACGCACTGATACGAATCAATCGCATCCTAAGAGTTCTGCGCCCATCATGGGGCCGGCTACGGGGCGCCAGGTCGCACGCAGACGGCCGCGGTGGAAGGACAGCGGAGTCGTAAGGGAGCTAGATGAGCGCGACCAGTGGCGCCGACCTGTGCCGGGTGACCGTCGTGGGACCTCGCCGGCGGGTGGACATCGTGCTCCCGGCCTATGTGCCGTTCGCCGAATTGTTCCCGACGGTGCTTCGCTACGCGGGAACGGACCTGGCGAACGAGGGACTCGTTCGCGGCGGATGGGTGTTGCAGCGTCTCGGCCAGCCACCCTTTCACCCAGGGATGACCCCGGCGCAGGTCGGCCTGCGCGATGGCGAGATGGTGTATTTGCGGCCGCGCCTTGCGCAGCTTCCCCAGCTCGCCTTCGATGACGTTGCGGACGTGATCGCGACCGGGGTCAACGAGCAGCCGGATCGATGGGGTCCGCAGACACCTAGGGGCGTCGCACTCGGCGCCGGGACTGGGGCCCTGCTCGCGGGGGTGGCTGCGTTATTGCTTTCCGGCCCGCCGTGGACCGTGCCCGCGATCGCCGCCGCAGCGGTCGCGGTGTTACTTCTAGTCGCGGCGATCGCGGTCTCGCGGGCCGCGGGAGACTCCGCTGCGGGCGCGGTGATCGGCTACCTGGCGCTGCCCTACGGATTCCTGGCTGGGCTGCTCGGGCCGGCCCGAGGGGCGCAGCTCACGTACCTGGGTTCGCAACAATTGCTGGCAGGATTTGCGGCGCTCGTGCTTGTGGCGGCCATTGCGGGCGCGGCCGTAGCGGACGGACTGCCGGTCTTCTTCGGAGTTGGCGGGGCCGCGTTGCTCGGCGCGGTCGGGGCCGGAGTCTCTGTCGCATTCGGCGCCCACCATGGCGCCGCGGGGCCGGCCGCGCTGACCGTCGCGGTCGCGCTCGCGCTGACCCCGCTGATTCCCGCGGTTACCTTCAGGATGGCGCGGGTGGCCTTGCCCCCCGTCCCACGTAACGCCGACGACCTGCGGCGTGACAGCCTGATGGTGGACGGTAAGAAGGTGTTGGATCGCACCGCGGTCGCGGACAGATTCGTGACCGGCGTGGTGTCAGGAATCGGCCTCGTGGCCATCGGCGCCGAGATCGCGCTTGCGGTGACCCCTGGCTTGATCACCCATCTGATGTGTGCGGCCGTCGCCTGCGTACTGCTGCTGCGCGCCAGGGTGTTCCGTGGTCGCGGCCAGCGCCTGTGGCTGATGGTTCCCGGGTTCGGCGGTCTGATATTGCTTGCGCTCGTCGCGTCAGTGCACGTGAACCAGTCGCTCACGCTGGCCATCGCGCTTGTGCCGCTCGTCGCGGGCGCGGGGATCGTGGTGGGGGTGGGGCTTTGGCTACCTGGCCACCAGCCCTCGCCGTTCTGGGGCCGGGCGGCCGACATCATCGACATGCTGCTTATCGTCACTCTCATCCCCCTCGCACTCGCCGTTGCAGGTGTTTTCGGCTCTGTGCGCGGGCTGGCGGGATGAGCACGGGGACAGGCCGCTATGCAGAACCGTAAAGATCTCCTGCAGGCACACCGGCTGATGACGCAGCGGGCAGGGCTTGCCCTCCTGCAGGGCGAGCCGGACACCGCCGAGCAGCCATTGCGCAGGATGAACATGGCGACCTTCGCCGGCGTGATGATCGCGGCTCTCGCGGTCGCGATCTTCTGGATCCTCGGTATCCTGACCCACTCGGGCGCGCAGGGCCTGCCGAGTGCGGGCAGCGTCGTCATCGACGAGAACGGTAACTCCTATGTGCGCTGCACCCAGGGCGGCGCCACCCGCCTCTGCCCCGTGATCAACAATGCCTCGGCACGGCTCGCCGCCAGTGTCGCCGCTGGCTCGGACGCCATTGACGTCCGCAAGGTGTCGCTGTCGTCCCTAGCGACTTTCCCCCGCGGACCAGTGATCGGTATTTCAGGGCTGCCGCCGCTGCCGGCACCTGCTTCGCTGGTGCATGGTCCGTGGTCGGTGTGCGTTCGGACCGTCGGCAGCCTCGCGACCGGCCAGCAGCAAGTTTCCACGCTCGTCGCCGGCCGCCCCGTCGGTGGGCAGCAGGTCCGCAACGCCGGTGCGATTCTTGTCCAGGCGCAGAACCAGGAATGGCTGGTCTGGAACGATCAGCGGTTGGCTACTGCGCACGCGGTTGCGGCGTTGCTGCCCGGTGGCGCCCAGGGACCGGTACAGGTGCCGCTCCAGTGGCTGAACGCACTGCCCGCAGGCCCGGCGCTCGTCCCGTTGGTGCCGCCGGATTTCGGCAGCCCCGCGACGAACAGCCCTGCCGGCCCGGAAACCGTCGGTCACGTGTACACGGTGGCGAGCGGTGGCGTCATGCTGTGGTACGTCCAATTGCGTGACGGGCTAGCGCAGATCACCGAGACCGAGTTCGACCTGCTCCAGACGGAACTGCAGGCCCAGCAGACATCGCTCAGCCTGTCGAATGTGGTGAGCCATCTATCGCCGACCAAGGAATTCTCCCCGGCCGACCTTCCTTCCGCGTTGCCCCGCATTGTTTCCTACGATCCCACTACGCCGTTGTGTGTGGTGCACAGCCGGGCTGGCGAGGGCGGGCACAGCGGTGCGATCACCACAGGCGGCGCCATTCCACCCGGCGCCCAGCCAGTTCCTGCGGCGAGTTCCGGGACGGCGCAGCCGAATCCGCCGGTGGACCAGGTGTGGCTGCCGCCGGGCGCAGGTGCGCTCGTCAGCGTGATTCAAGGGCCTGGCCAGCCGACCGCGTATGTGCTCGTCACTGGGGCGGGAAAGTACCCGCTCGCTTCGCCCGCTGTGGCCGGCGTGCTTGGATACACGATGGGTGTCCCATGTGCCGGGCAATGCACGGCCGTTCCAGCGAACATCGTGAACCTTATTCCCGCTGGACCCGCGCTCGACCCGAAGAGGGCGGTTCAGCCGGTCACAGGCGGGTAGCGCGGCGGCATCCGGGGACTGGGCTGCGCAAGGCGCTGCCTGCTCCTGCTAGGTGGAACAACCGGCAGCGTCAGCCGCTGACCTGAAGTGAGCGCAGTTCGGCAGTGATGTCGGGCAGCAGGCCAGCTACGTCGTTCGGGATCGATACGACGAAGATCGCGGGCGAGGGCGCGGTATCCGTGTCGACCAGAACTGCCACATCAGTGTCCTCCGTGGCCCGGACACCTCGCACATGGTAGTTGACCTTGAAGCTGAGCAGCCACGCCGGCCGACCGCCGATCCTAACTGCATGTGAACCGAGGACGTGCATGGTGCTGCCGGGAAAGTACTCCTTCGGCATCATGACGTTGCTGACGAAGGCATTGGTTGCCCGCTGGAGCGATCCTGGCCCAGCGTAGTCCGCTCTGGAATCCGGCCCGAGCACTCCCGACAGGACGTCGGCGCTCCAGGTATCCGGCTTGCCATTTGCATCCTTGAAACGGTCACTAATGACATACAGGTTATTGTTGAAGTCGCCGCCTGTTTTCGGTGGCGTGAGGATCCAAGGCGCGAGGATCCAAGGCTTACCGAGTTTCGCCCATGAGATTCCGGCGTCGCTATCCGTCACGCGCCCGACTACGGCGGAGGGCGTGCCCGAATAGTCCGGCAATCCGCTGGATACCGCCTGCCGCGTGCCTGACCTACCTGAGTGGGTCTGCCCTGTTGCTGCCACGGGCTGGATTGTCCGGTTCAGCAGAACGCCGGCGGCAATTGTGGCCAGCGCGACCACGGCGACCGCGCCGACAATCAGCCACGGTTTTATGGTGCGACTGACTTCAGCACTCCCCGGCGGCCATGACCCTGGGTATCTAGCCAGGCCCGGCGGTCCTGGCGTGCCTCGAGGCGGCGCACTTTGATACCCGGGGGCATTCTGGTACCCGGGGGCATTCTGGTACCCGGGAGCATTCTGATAAACGCGTGGATTCCGGCGCCAGGGTGCACTCTGGTATCCCTGCGCAGGTTCGTGTCCCTGCGAACTCTGGTATCCCTGCGCACCCTCGTACCCCTGCGCATCGTGGTATCCCGGCGGCGGATGCCCGCTATCGAACGGGTGCCCAGCCTGGCGCCGGTCCGACCAAACCTGGCCATGCCCACCAGCCTGTGGCGGATAGCCAGGCGGTGACCTATAACCCGGTTTCTGGTCCTGCGCGTAGACTGGCTCCGGCTGGACCTGCGGCGGGTGATCCAGACCAGGCTGGTATTGGCCTGGGTGCCCCGTTCCGGACGGGGGGTGCGGCGGGTACACCGGTCCCGGCTGGCGGTGCGGCGGACGGCACTGCTCGGGCCCGCCTGGATCCTCTTGACCGTATAAGTCTCCATCAAGCATGCGCCGAGTGTACGAGAGCCTTCGTTTCGTCATGGTTCAACCTGATAAATTGCGGTGAGCCAGGCTGAGTAGTGGATTGCGGCAGTTGCCTTCTCCTGTCGGTCCTTTGTGGAATCCACACAGCGTGCCTGCCATGATTGGGGGCGCCGATTGCTGATTGGGTAAGGCGCCGTTAAGCTGCCGCGGGAGGAGGTGAGCCTAGCGGGCAGCGAGAACGTCCGCGATCTTCGCCGCCGCAGCGTCCGGGTCATCGGTGTTGTGCAGCAGGTCGCCCCATGACCAGCGGTAGAACCAGCGGAGGCGCCCACCGTCACCGGCTGTTGGGATGCAGTCAATCGTCTCCGCCAGCATCGCGGCACCAGGGATGAAGATATGCAATGCCGGCGGGTAGGTCGTCTTAACCGCCGCGTGGAGGCCGTGGTCATCCAATGCCGTGGCTAGCTTATGCAGGTGATATGTGCGTGCGTGATCGCGAGCGCCTGCCTGCATCGCCTCCACCTTGTCCAGTCGCCACGTTCTCGGCGCGACCACTACGTGTTTGTCGAGCCCAGGAAATTCCCCGGAATGACTTGGCCTCCGGGAGGGCTGGGTGCCCGGGGAGGAGGCCCATGCCCCGGGCGAGCCTCATGATGGGCAAGCGCAACGTTCTGTACCTCTCAGTGGCGCGATCCGCTGCCGTAGTCGCCGTATACGCCGTACGAACGCTGGCCGTCGTACCCGTTCGAATCCCTGTGCCGCGGCTGGCGGCCTGTGTCGCCGGGCCTGGCGAGAGGTTCAGGCTCGGACGCACCGTGCCGCCCGGACAGCCCAGAACTCGACAGATAGCCGCTCGTGAAACCGCCTGCCTGCGGCTGGTTGCCGTAACTCTTCGCCGGGTTAGGGTCCTCGACACGGGGGAAGCCGCCCACAGGGGTGCCAGGCGCACCAGCCGGATGCGCCCCTGGGTAGCCATTGGGGAGCGATGCGCTGTAACCGGTCACCGACGTGGCGCCGACTGGTCCGCTGATACCAGCCTGGCCATCGTGCTGCCAACTGCCCTCGCTGTGCCGGCCGTTGGTGGCATCCTGCGGTGCCCAACCAGCACCTGGGGCGGCATGGCTGCCTTTTGCGGTGCCGTATGAGTCCGGGCCGTATAACCCCCTGCCGTATGAGTCCGGGCCGTGTGAGTCCGGGCCGTATGAGCCCGTGCCGTACGCGTCCGGGCCGTATGAGCCTGGGCCGTATGAGCCAGGGCCGTATGCGGCGATGGAAGGCGAGTCCGCTGGATGCGGCGTACTGCCGTGGGAAGCATTGCCCAGCGGAGCGCTCCCCAGGGCAGCGCTCCCCTGCGAAGCGCTGCCGTAGGAAGGGCTGCCGTAGGAAGGGCCGCCGTCGGGCGGGGTCGCATAGGGCGCGCTGTCGTACGACCCGGACGCGTGCGAACCGGCATAGCCACTACCCGGCGCGCCGGTCATGTCGATGTGGCCGCCAAATTGACCCGCCATCTGATCCGCTCCGGTGCGATGTCTGGTTCGGTAGGGAGCCGCGGCGGTGGCCGGCGTGTTCGGCCCGGTGTCGTACGAGCTACTCGGCGTGTAGCCAGGGCTCGCGGGGATGCCGTGGCCCGGCGTGGTGTTCCCGTAGCCGCTGGCTTGCTGCTCTATACCGTAGGGAGGGCTGCCATATGCCTGAGGCGGCGCGGAGTGGTACCCACCGGAGGTGCCCGGGACGGATCGGTAATCCTGCCCGGCTTGTGACCCGTCACGCTGCCCTAGTCGACTCGCAGCCCAACCGCCTGGTGGCGTGCCGGGGGGCTCCCCGGCTGACGATATCCAGCCGTTACCCGCAGCAGGTCGGCCACGCCCCTCTCCGGCAGGCTCGCCGAGGCTCGCCAGGAGCGCCAGGTTGGGATCGGCGTAATCCGCCGCAGCGTGTGCGACAGGCCTGGCCGCGGCCGGCACCGCCGGCATGGGTCCCGTCGTGCTGCCTGAGCGCCGCACAGGCAGGGCCGGCACCTGGAGATCCGCATGTTCTGCGCCGGGCAGGCGGGCAGCGCTGAATTCGGGCAGCGCCATGGTCGCGGTCTGCGGCTCAGATGGCGGCGGCTTGAGTTCGTTGCGGGTGACCTGCTGCTTCTTCTGCTCGGGTTCTGGGGACCTGAGGTCGGCAGCGGACTGGGCGGTCCTCGACGCGAGCGGCTTGTCGGATGAGAGCTCGGCCCAGTAGTCCTCGTCGGAGACGTTTTCCCAGTCCGTGTCGTTCCAGCCTTCGCCCCCGCCGCGGCGCCGCGGTGGCCTGGCGCGCTTCATTGGCTGCTCCTTCTGTTGCGTGCGCCGCCGGCGCGCTTGGGCGGAGACACGCGGGTCCTTGATGTCGTCGGACATCGGCCGGTTCACGGAGACGTTCGTTGCCCCGCCGAGTTTGGATTCCTGATCCCGGAGGTGCGGGAGCTCGCCGCTCGGCCCTGCCGCCGGGGCCGGCGGCCGCTGGTACCCGTCGCCGCCGTAGGCTTGCTCGGCGCCGCGCCCGGCGGGCGCAGCCTGGCCATCGACATGCTGGTATTCCGGGCTAAAACCTGGAGCAGTGCCGAAACCACGATCAGTGCCGAAACCACGATCAGTGCCGAAACCAGGGTCGGTGCCGTAATCGGGATTACTCCCCCTTGACCTGCCAGCCTGCGCGCCTCGCCCGCGGTAGCCGCGCGGCCCGTCGTAGTCGTCGGGCTGCGCGCGCCCGGATGCCCTCCTGGCTCCCCGCCGCCTGCGATCACTCCTGCGCCGTATGGGTTCGCCGAGGTCATCGGGATCTGTCAACTTGCTGTCCGCCCCCGGGGAATCCCAATCGTCGTCGTCTGTCCGGTCACCTGCCCGCATAGAACGGACACCGAGCGCTACGGCGACAAGAACCCCTATTACAACGGCCACGAGGCCGAATACCACGAACAGCGTCATCACACCACCAAACTGGCATGGCCACATGGACGGCGCCAGCAAGGCACACGTGGCCATCGACGCGAAGCCCTGCCCCGATACGCTAGCGCCCTGGTATCCGTCCAAGGCTGTTCGCCCGAACCCTGATTCTGACCGACCCCTATGACCGCTGTCACACGATTGGAGAAGTTTTTCGTACAGAAAGGTGCGTAGGGTATCCGGGCGTTTACATGGGCACCCCGGGCCCACCCGTAGTGAACTCGTCAGCCATGTTTGTTTATCACAATTCCGGTGATCCTGCCCCGTGCTACGGCGCGCGCGGCGATCGCAGACCATGCCGCGTTCGCCGGGGTCCCGTTCGGCAAGGGCACGGACGCGCTCATCGCGTAAAGGGTGAAACGGTAGGAGTGACTGTCCGTGCGCGGGCATGGCGGATGGTAGCTGGCTATGTTGTTGCTACCTTGCGCTTGCAGGGCACCGGGCGGCAGGGACCCCTCTTGCAGCTCCGTTGTCTGTGGGCTGATGTTAAAGACGAGCCAGTAGATGTATGGGGTGACGGGCGCGTCAGAGTCATCGACCACCAGTGCGAGCGCCTTGGTCCCCTGCGGCACGCCTGACCAGTGGATGGGGGGGCTCACGCCCTTGCCGAAGCACGTGTAGCGCGGCGGGATCACCCCCTGGTCACGGAAGGCCAGGCTAGTGACAGTGATTTCCTCTGGCACGTCGAACGCACCCGTGTTGGTGCCCCCGACCAGCCCGCAGCCCGCCGTCGCGGCGCTCGTCACGCACGTAGCCAGGATGGCTGCGTCACGGGCGACGTCGGCGGCCAGACCGCGCCAACCACGAACCCGGCGTCCAGTCACGCGCCCGATCGTACGCGCTAATTAGCCCTGCTCCCCGGTTAGATCCCTGATGACGATGGTCGCGCTCAGATGCCAATGTCGACGAGGTATTCGAACTGCAGGCCCAGACCTCCGGAAGGGCGAGGCTCGTCACAGCCTGGGCGAGATAGCTGAGCGCGTGCCGAGTTCGCGGCCGCGCATGATCTGGAACTCTTCCACCTCCGGACCGGAATGGCTGTACACGATCGATTCGATTCGGCCTCGGACAGACCTTCGTGCCGCGCACCAGGAGCATATCGTCCACACGACCGAGCACGCCGCCCTCGTAGATGTCGAACGTGCGGCCGCATCCGCGCTGCTGGGTGCGGCACCTGTGGGACCATGCCGCGTCCGAACGACGTGACTACGCGTTCGCGGAGGCCGCGCGAGGCGGCGCTCAGCCTGGCGCAGCAGCTCAACTGAACCAGACAGCGCTGCCGCCTGGCCCGCCGCGTCAGTGTGGCCCGACACGCATGGTGGCCTGCAAGTTAGCAGCTGCTGGCGAACTTGAAGGCAACGTCAATGGAGTCAAAAAAGACGCCCCAGATATCGCAGAAGTTGCTCCTTGACCAACCGAATTCCGAGATCCTCGATCCATTGTGAGTTATATGCTCGCCGCCAGTTCAGCGCTGGGCATCGGCTTGGTGCTCTTTTTGCTCGCCCAATGGCGAGGCTGGCAGCCGTCGCTGCCCACGGCCCTTGCGGTCGGTGCGGCGTTGCGCGGTGCCGTGTGGGCCGTGGCGGCTTCACAGGCGTGGCAGCCGAAAGACTTCAGGCTTGACTTCCACGCCGCGGCCGTCGCCGTGCTGCACCATCACGATCCCCTGCTCAGCGGACGGCCGCGGGGATGGCCCTTCCTGCCGACCATGGCGTTCGTGCTCGCGGGCGAACTCAAGCTTGGCCAGGCGACGCACCTGCCGTGGCCAGTCGTTGGCCGGCTGGCCCCGGTCGTGGCCGACCTGATCTTGATCCCGCTTATCGGCAAGCTCGCGACCGATCGTGGCCCATTGCGCAGGTTCCAGTACGCCTGCAATCCGCTTGTGATCCTCATCTGCGCCATGCATGGCCAGCTCGAGCCCGAGGTGCTCGTGCTGGGGGTGGCGGCGTTTGTGGTAGCGAGGTCACACCGGAGCACGGCCGCAGGAATTCTGCTCGGCTTTTGTGTCGCGATCGGTGTCTGGTCGGTGCTGCTTGCTCCTGGCGTACTGCTGATGCTCCCTGATGGGCGCAAACGGCTGCGCGCCGCGTGCGTGGCGGCGAGCGTGCCCATCGCCTTCCTAGTTACGTCACCGCTTACCGTAGGTACGCCGGCGCGCCTGCTGCCCACTGTCGCGCACCGGATCATCGGCCTGCGTTCCGTCATCGGGGGGTGGGGTTGGACCGTCGCACTGACACGGGGAAGATTGGAGTTCCTCACCTCGGCGGGCCGGCTCGGCGTGGTGGCGCTCACGGTGGCACTGGTCGCCGCTGCGTACCTGTGGCGGCGCGCGGATCCCGTCGACCTGACTGCCGCGCTACTGATCACCTTCCTTGTCGTGAGCCCCCGCGTCAGCGTCCAGTACCTCGTCTGGCCAATGCCGTTCCTGGCCGCTCGCATGACCAGGTTTGCCACCCCAGCCATCGTCGCGGCGTCGGTCTGGGCCGGCATCAGCTATCTGGCCTTGGGCCCAGGCCGTGCGCCGACATCATGGCACGCGCATACGCTGGCCTACTGGTCCTGGGCCGTGATCCCGGTGCTGATCCTCGCCATGCCGTGGGAACGCAGGCACCGCGACGGTCGCTTCGGCCCCGTGTTCGCGCGGCCTGCTGCGGAACCCGCGGCCGAAACCACCGCACCGGGAGCCCGCGTCGGATCGGGCTTTGGCGCCTCTGCCGCAGATAACCCCGTCCTCTCCCAAGAGTGACAACTCGCCCGTGCGTTGTCGCGAACCGTAGAGCGGGGGTCGTGTGACTGCCTGTCCGCTGCAACCGTGCCATCGCCGCGGGCATGGCGTCCGCGGCCCAGCTTGACGAGTCCACTCCGTCGGCCATTCCGCTGTGCCGTCGGCCATTCCGCTGTGCCGCCGGCCACTCCGCGGTGCCGCGAGCCACTCCGCCGTGCCGCCGGCCACTCCGCCGTGCCGCCGGCCACTGGCAAACCGTGCACCGTCCGTTGTCAAGCGCCGCCAGCCGCCCTCAGCTCACCTCCGGCCCGCGCACGGTCAGCCCTGTTCCCGGACGCGCAAGGTGAGCGTGTTGGGGACGTTGCGGATGAGCGTGCTGTGGTGTTGAGAAGGCCCCGCCGGTGGTGTGGCGGGGCCTTGTGACGGTCGTGGTGTCGCGGTGGATGGTCAGGGTGTCTTGTGGTCGGTGCTGGCCTCGGTGATCGCTGCGCGGATGCAGGCGTGGTCGATAATGTTTTTGCGCTCGGTGTAGGCGGCGAGGAGGGCGTTGCGGGCGAGGTTGTTGATCTCGCGGGGTTTGCCGCGGGAGGCGTTGTGCAGGGCGGTGAGCGCGTCGTCTGCGAACAGCGGGTCTGCGCGGCCGACGAGGGATAGGTGGTTCTTGAGGTATGCGGCGGTGTCGGCGGCGGGCATGCCGGTGAGGTGGTAGCGCACGGTGATGCGCTGCTCGAGGGCGGCGAGCACGCCGAGTTTCATGTTCTGCCGCAGGCTGGGCTGGCCCAGGAGCACGACGGCGAGGTTGGCCGAGGCGTCCATGTCGGCGTTTGTCAGGATGCGGACGGCTTCCAGCTGCGGGTGGCTGAGCAGGTGTGCCTCGTCGAGGATCAGCACGGGGAGCTTTCCCCGTTCGGCGAGCTCGGCGGCCAGGGCGCTGGCGGATTGGCGGATGAGGGAGGAGGTGTAGAAGCGGGGCTGCGCGCCGAGAGCCGCGACGATGTGGTCGTGGATGCCGCGGGCTCCGATGGCGGGGTCGGGCAGGTAGATGATGGTGTGCCGGGC
>Ga0335079_10007808_pt1 | contig 12158 bp, 13 predicted proteins | sample Lox_Sample_33_FD_206719 | JGI IMG/M metagenome (GOLD analysis project Ga0335079, IMG submission 206719) | Soil microbial communities from Loxahatchee National Wildlife Refuge, Florida, United States - Lox_Sample_3.3 | ecosystem: Environmental > Terrestrial > Soil > Wetlands | place: USA... | reverse complement strand
GGTGCACCAGTACGTGCGCATCGGCGCGCACTCCTACATTGGGGGAGGCACGACGATAACTCAGGATGTGCTGCCGTACTCGATGACCAGCGCCGAACGCGATACTCACGCCTACATGCTGAACAAGATCGGTCTACAGCGCCGCGGATTTTCGCCCGAGCGGATTGCCGCGCTGCACCATGCTTTCAAAGTGCTTCTGGCGTCGAAGTTGAACACTTCGCAGGCGGTAGAGAAGCTAAGATCCGAGGGCGTCCACGGTGAAGATGTCGAGGCGTTGTTGCGGTTTATCGAGTCGTCGCAACGCGGCGTCATCAAGTGAACTGGCGCAGAGAAGGCGAGGGTTAACGTGAGAATTCGGCTTTACATCTTTTTCACCATTCTGGTTCTGCTGGCGCTGCCAAGTTCTCTGGTCGGCCAGGCAAACTCGAAAGCGGCTTCCGGACAACCGGTTGGCACGGACAACACGACTGCTGCCGTCGAGCACGAAAAAACCTCGATCGCGAAGCTTGAGGATGAATGGCTGAGCGCGCTCACAACTGCCAACGTCAATGCAATCGCCAAAATCCTGGCAGACGATTTCCTTCGGCCGGCGCCGGATTACGGTAACTTCGTGAACAAGGCCGACCTGCTCTCGTTCTACCGGTCACACCTGCATCCTGAAACCTCCAGCAGGAAGCACATCGAAGACATGACAGTCTCGATTTATGGATCGACGGCATTGGCCAGAGGCACACTCATAACCACGAACTCGAAAGCCGGAGTGACTTCAAAGCTGCTGTTTACCGATGTGTTTGTCCAGCGAAACGGCAAATGGCAAGCCGTCTCCGCCCAGGAGAATGCCGTGCCTGCGCCTCCGGGGGCAAGTCACTGAACATGGTGCGAACTCGACTGTACTGAAGAATCGGCGCCCACAATGGCTGAAGGTAAAGAAAGAATCGGGCTCATCGCCGGCAATGGGAAATTTCCCTTGCTGGTCCTGGATGCTGCGCGCTCCAAAGGCGTGGAGGTGGTCGTTGCAGCGATCAAAGAAGAGACCTTCCCTGAAATCGCGCAGCACGGCGCCACGGCGGTTCACTGGCTCTCTCTGGGCGAGCTCTCGAAGCTCATCGAGACCTTCCGGGGCGAAGGCATCACGCGCGCCATCATGGCCGGTCAGGTCAAGCACAAGCAGATCTTCAGCAGTATCAAGCCGGACTGGCGGCTGGCGAAACTGCTGCTGTCGCTGACGACCCGCAACACCGACTCGCTGATCGGCGCCGTCAGCAAGGTGCTCGCCGACGAAGGCATTACCCTGATGAACTCGACCGAGTTGCTGGAGCCGATGCTTGCGCCCGAAGGCGTGCTGACTGTACGCGGCCCGAGCGACTCCGAGCAGACCAACATTACCTACGGACGCGCCGTGGCGCACCACCTTGCGCGTTTCGATATCGGACAAACGGTCGTGATCGCCGAAGCTGCGTGTGTTGCCGTCGAAGCTATGGAAGGGACGGACACGACGATCCTGCGCGCCGGCGAGATCATGAAATCGCCGGCGCTGGGCGGCGAGCCTTCGACCTTGAGTCGCGCGCTCACGGTCGTCAAAGTTGCCAAGCCGAACCAGGACATGCGCTTCGACGTGCCGGTGATTGGGTTGCATACCATCGAGACGATGAAGCAGGCGGGCGCGACGTGTCTGGCGCTCGATGCGGGACGCTGTCTGGTGCTGGACAACGAAGCTGCCCTCACCGCGGCCAACGATGCTGGGATCAGTATCGTCGCTGAAAGCTCGCTCAGCCACATCCCCCATCGCGAATGAAGAACACCTCACACCCACTAAAGAACCGGGGCTTTACTGTGCCGCGGCTTCCCCGGCGGGGAGCTCTGCCGTCTCGAGCGATTCCTGCTCCCCAATGTCGCCACTCGAAGAGGAAGAAGTGCCCTTCTTTGCGGCGTCTCTCTTCGGCGCATCCTCTTTGGGCGGGGGCGGAACGAAGTACAAAATCCGCTGGCAAGAATCGCAGGCCAGGATCTCTTCACCCTTCATGACGTCCTGATACACCTGCGGGCGCAGAATAACGCGGCATACCGAGCACATCTGGTCGTCATGCACGGCGGCCAGCGCCGAGCCGCGCAGCTTCAGCACGCGATCGTAATGGCGCAACGTGTCGTCGTCGATACCGCCGCGAAGTTGCTTGCGTTGTTCGGTCAGCTCCGCAAGCGCCTGCTCGTCCTCGGCAGTCTGCTTGCGCGCGTGCTCCTTCTCTTTTTCGTTTTCCGCCGTGTCGGCCTTCAACGTGGCCTCAGCCTGCTTGAGCGTTTCCTTACGTGTGTCGGCGGCAACCATGATCTCCAGGATTTTGTCTTCCAGCCGCGCAATCTCTTTCTCCGCGTGCTCGATTTCGGTAAGCAGCGCCTTGTATTCCTGATTGGTCTTTACCTTGAGCGACTGGTCGCGATACTTGCTGATCTTCTCCTGCTGGTCCTTGATATCGGACTCGTGTTTGCGGCGGGCGCCCTCGTCGGTCTTGATCGAGGTCTGTGCGGTCTCAACCTTCGCTTTGGAGCCTGCAAGCTTGGCCTCGATGGCAGCGACTTCCTTGGGCAGGGCGGCAACTTCGGCCCGCAACGCGGCGATACGCGCGTCTACCTGTTGCAGCTCCATCAGCTTCTGTAGTTCCGGATTCATTGCAGACTGCTTGGATTCTAGCACCGAAAGCCGCGTCGTTCCGGGGGCGGACCCGCGTTCGATTAAGGTCTTCGGCCTATTGAGCCGGTTCGCCGTACGCCTTAGGATTTCGATATGCCACTCGAAATTGCGCGACTTCTTCTTGGCCTGATGATCGCGGCCTGCCACCGGCAAATTGCCGATTTCATTCTGGAGCGAGAACGTTCCCTTGTGCTTGTGTTTCGCCAACGGGGTCTGCCGTTGCCCGCGGCCATGAGCACCGCAACCGCGCGCAATTTGTATTTCGGGGTGGGGATCTTCGTGGTGCTGGTCGAGTTGCTGCGGATTTACCAGATCGTCCACTGATTGCGCGCCAGCCCTGTGCTGCCGGCTGAAGCCGGCTCGTCCTCGTCAATAAAGCGTTAACGTGGGCCTGAAGGCCCGCTCTACCCATATCTCCCTCCGAGCCCGCCCTGCTGATATAAACTCTTCCGCAGCAAAATCTCGCCTTTGGAGCCAACGTGAAAGCCAGTTTCGCCGTCATCGTCCTATTGCTTTCTTCCTCGCTTCTGATTGCACAATCAACGCCGCCGTCCTCCGAGCCGCAAGGCCAAAAGCAGTTGACCATCGAGGACATGTTCCAGCCCGGCGGCATTCTGGGCCGCGGGCCGGAGAATGTGCAGTGGAGTCCCGACGGGACGAAGGTCTCGTTTGTGCAGCGCGACGATACCGGCCAGCATGGCGAGTTGTATTACGTCGATGTGGCAACAGGTAAGTCGGCCGTCTTAGTGGCCAGCGGCAAGCTGGCTACGCTTGCACCGCCAACCAGTGGCATCAAAGACGAGCGCAAGAAAGAAGCCGCGCAACGCTACTCGATCGCGGCCTATCACTGGGCGCCCGATTCCAAGCACCTGCTCTTCGACTCCATGGGGCAGCTCTGGTACTACAGCCTCGACACGGGCACGGCGGTGCAGTTGACGTCAAGCAACGACGAGAGCGCGGATCCGAAGTTCTCGGCGACCGGCGATCGCATTTCTTATGTTCGCAAGCACAACCTCTATGTGCGTCCGGTCGATGGCGGCTACGAGCGCCAGCTCACCAAAGACGGCGACGAGAACCTGCTGAACGGCGAGGTCGATTGGGTCTATGAGGAAGAGCTGTACTCGCGCAGCAATTACTTCTGGTCACCGAACGGCAAGCAGATTGTCTTCCTGCAAATGAACGAGAAGGAGGTCCCGACCTATCCCATTACCGACTGGCTGGGGGTGCACGCCACCGTCGATCAGGAGAAGTTCCCGCAGCCGGGCGATCCCAATCCGCTGGTGCGCCTGGGCGTGGTGGCCAGCGGCGGCGGCAAGCTCAAATGGCTCTCTACTTCGACGAGTAATGGTGCGCTCCCGCTGGGCAACGATCCCGATGTGCTGGTTCCGCGCTTTGGCTGGGTGCGCGACGGTCTCATCTGGGCGATGGTGCTCAACCGCGTGCAGGACCGCATGGTGCTGTACTTTGTTGACGCCGAGAGCGGCAAGTGGCAGCAGATGATGACCGAGACCACCGACGCCTGGATCGACATGCATCCCGAAGTCGACCTTAAGTTCCTGCCCTCGGGCGACTCGTACCTGTGGACGAGCTGGCGCGATGGCCACAATCACATTTACCTGTATCGGTTCCGCAAGGAAGACACGCTTAGCGGGCCGGCCGAACTTGTCGCGCAGCTTACCAAGGGGGATTGGGAGGTCGAGAGCATCGACGGCATCGACGCTCAGCAGGGGGTAGTGTACTTCTCCGCCAACGAAGGCGACTGGCGGCAGCGCAACGAATATGCGGTCGGGCTGGACGGCGAGAATTTCCATCGCGTGTCGCAGCGCAACGGCAGCCACCGTGCCGAGTTCGATCCTAAGAACGCCAAGTATTACGTCGACAATTACTCGGCGCTCACGACGCCTCCGAGCGCTTCGGTGTGCAGTGTGGGCGGTAGCTGTACACCGTTCTGGCAGGCGCGAAGTGTTGAAGCCTACAACCTGCTGACGCCGAAATTCGTGGACTTCAAGGCCGCCGACGGGACAACCACACTGGAAGGCGAGATTCTGCTGCCCTCCGGCGGTCCGATGATCGCCAACGGCAAGGCGCCGCTCATCTTGAATCCCTACGGCGGCCCGGGTGCGCAAAGCGTGCGCGACGCCTGGATTGGCGGCGACCTCTTCGACCAGATTCTGGCGCGCCAGGGCTTCGCAGTGCTGCACGTCGATAACCGCGGCATGGCGGGCCGCGGCAGAGCGTTCGCCTTGCCTATCAAGCACAACTTCGGCCCGACAGAGCTGGCCGACCAGATTGCGGCGGCCAAACAGGCGCTACAACAGTTCCCGCAGCTCGACGGGAACCGCATCGGCCTCTGGGGATGGAGTTACGGAGGCTACTTCACGCTCTACGCCATGGAGCACAGCGATATGTTCAAGTCCGGTGTGGCCGTCGCGCCGGTGAGCAATTGGTTGCTCTACGATTCCATTTACACCGAGCGCTACATGGGCCTGCCGAAGGACAACGAGAAGGGCTATCACGATAGCTCGCCGGTGAACTTCGCCAAGGACCTGAACGGCAAGTTGCTGGAGGTACACGGCACCAGCGACGACAACGTGCACATGCAGAACACGATCCAGATGGTCAACAACCTCATCGATGCCGGCAAGCAGTTTCAGTTGATGATGTATCCCGGCAAGACCCATGGCATCGCCGGCAAGGCCGCACGCGATCACCTGTTCCACATGATCGACGACCATTTTCTGGAGACGCTGGCGCCCGGGAAGTGACTTTCACCCAGAGCGCACGCTAGCAAAAAGCGGGTCACCACAGAGACACAGAGGCACAGAGAAGGCAGGAGGCGAGCCTTTTCATCCCCGACTCACTCAACAGATTTCAACCTCTGTGTCTCTGTGTCTCTGTGGTTAATTAGCTTTTCCGCGCTCTTCGATGTGAAAGCCTTGACTTGCCCAGCCCGCGGCTTTCTGTTTGAATGAGCCGATTCCACTACTCCCCGGAGCATTCACCTGGCGAACCAACTTTTCGCGTGCAAGTCCATTGACAAGCTGATCTCCGAGTCGGAGGAGCCGGAACATCGGCTGAAGAAGACGCTGGGGCCGTGGTCGCTGACGGCGCTAGGCATCGGCGCGGTCATCGGTTCGGGCATCTTCACCGTCATCGGCACCGCCATCGCCGGGCAGAGGTTCGACACTTCGTCCATCCTCAACGCGCCGCTCGCCGACTACATCGTGCATCATTCGGCTACGCTCGGACGGCCGGGCGCAGGGCCGGCGTTGGCGCTGTCCCTAGTGCTGGTCGCGATCGTCTGCGGATTCACGGCGCTTTGCTACGCCGAACTCGCCTCGATGATCCCTATCGCCGGCAGTGCGTACACGTACACCTACGCGACCATGGGCGAGCTGATCGCCTGGATCATCGGCTGGGACCTCATTTTGGAATACGCGGTCAGCAATATGGCGGTGAGTGTGGGATTCGCCGCGCACATGGCCGCGACCTTCCAGTGGTTCGGCTGGCATCCCGCGCTGCGCTGGATCACGCCCGCCTATCTGCCCGGCGGCCTCACCGATCTGCAAGGGAATGTGCTATACACGCCCGGCTGGCACTTCGGCTTCAACATTCCCGCATTTCTCATCGTGATGATCCTCACGGTCGTGCTAGTGCGCGGTATCCGCGAGTCGGCAGAGACGAACAACGTGATGGTGCTGCTGAAGATCGCGGCCATCCTCGCGTTCGTCTTCGTGGGGATGCGCTTCATTCATCCCACGAACTATCATCCGTTCGTGCCCGAGGGCTGGTCGGGCGTGCTCACTGGCGGTTCGATCATCTTTTTCACGTATATCGGATTCGATTCGGTTTCGACGGCGGCGGAAGAGGCGCGCAATCCACAGCGCGACATTCCCATCGGCATCATCACCACCCTGATCGTCTGCACCGTGCTCTATATCGCCGTCGCCGTCGTGCTCACCGGTCTGGTGAACTGGAGCAAGCTGATCGACGACGCGGCGCCGGTGGTGAACAGCCTTAGTTACCTCGCCGGGACGACGAAGTCCGCGCTGCTGCGCTGGACCGAGCTGGCCGTGCTCTTCGGCGCCATGATGGGCATGATCTCGTCGCTGCTGGTGTTTCAGCTCGGGCAGGCGCGCGTGTGGTTCTCCATGTCGCGCGACGGTCTGCTGCCGACGATGTTCAGCCGCGTGCACCCGCGCTTCCGCACGCCGGCGGTGGCGACGTGGATTGCGGGATTTCTGGTCGGCATTCCCGGCGGCATTCTCGACATCGGAACGCTGTCTGACTTGTCGAACATCGGCACACTGTTCGCCTTCGTGCTGGTGTCGCTGGGCGTGATCATTCTGCGCTACAAGCAACCCGAACGGCGTCGCGGCTTTCGCGCGCCCGGCGGACTGGCCGCGCCTATCCTCAGCGTCATATTCTGCGTGCTGTTGATGGCGGGATTACCCATCCTCACCTGGCTGCGCTTCTTCGGCTGGCTGATTATCGGGTTGACGGTGTACGCGTTGTACAGCCGCCATCGCAGCGAGTTCTGCCCGCGCAAAGCGGATGCGGAGCTGGAAGCGGTGCCGAAGCGGTGAGCCTTTACTCGCCCAGCCACGCCCCATACGGCCGCAGGCGCTCGATATAGTCGCAGATAATCTTCACCGCGCCGGTAATCGGCACCGCGAGTATCAATCCCATCGCGCCCCAGAGCCATCCCCAGAAGAGCAGCGCAATCGTGACCGCGAGCGGATTGAGCTGCAGGCGCTTGCCCAGGATCTTGGGATACAGGACGTTCATCGCCACCAGGTGCAGCCCCAGCACAATCCCGATCACCAGCGCTGCGATCGGAGTGGTTAGGTGGCCCAGGTCAGCCACCAGCGGCGGCACAATCGCCAGCAACACGCCGAGGTAAGGAATCAGGCTGAGGAAGCCACTGATGATCCCCAGGAAATAGAAGTAGGGCAGGCCGATGAGGCCGAACAGCGCAATACTGCACGCGCTGAGAAACACACCGATAATGAAATTACCCACAATATACGAGCGGATCATGCGGGCGATCAGCCCGATCATCACGTAGGCTGAGTTGCGGTTTTCCATGCTGAACAGCATTACCGTGGCCGAGCGCACGTGGTCCTGCCAGCTCAGCATGAAGAAAACAAGAAACGGAATGAAGGTGAGCGCCAACACCACGTCGGAGACGGAACTGGCGTTGCGGCTGAGCAGGTCCGTCCAACTGCTCGACTGCTTCACGGTGACGGCGTTTTTGTCCTCGGTGGGCAGCACGGTCTCAGTGGTGTTTTCGATCTGTTCGGCCCGCTCGCGGATCTTCGCGCCCATGGCCGAAATCCGCGCCTTGTACTTGGGCAGCTCTTGCATAAAGTCGACCGCGCGGCTGGCCGAAACATAACTGACCAGCCCGAGTGCTCCAGTCAAGAGCGTGACCGCGAGGAAGGCGCCGACGGCGCGGGGCACCTGAAAGCGCACCAGCAGGTCGGCAACCGGCGCCAGCACGAACGCCAGCAGAATCGAAACCAGGATGACGACCAGCAGCAGCTTGGCGACGTAGATGAGCGTCAGCACTGCGGCCGCAGCCAGGATGACCAGCGCTACGGTCTGGATGTGCAGCATGCGCCGCCCCTCCAGCTCGGCCACGGTGGAGCGGTTGATCGAGACCTGCGGAATCGGCGTCGATCCTCCGGCGGCATTGGCCTCGACGTCCGGGTCCGGGGCGTGCGGCAAGGCTTGCGGATTGTCCAGAAGCTGTTCGGGCATTTTGCTTATGGTACTCGCAAACTGTGAGATTCCAAGCATGTTACTTTGGCTGTGCGGACATGGAAGATACCACCTCGACACCCGCTCCGCCACGGATTCTAGCCATCGATTTCGGTGCTCGAAACATGGGCCTCGCCATGACCGATCCGCTTGGCCTGACCGCGCAGGGCCTGCCGACCTACCGGCGCAGCAACAAGAAGACCGACTTCGATTACCTGCGGCGGCTGATCAAGCAATATGCGATCGCCGAAATTGTGCTGGGGCTTCCGCTGCGCATGAGCGGCAATGAAGGCATTCAGGCGGGGAAAGTGCAGGCCTTCGCCGAGGAACTTCGGGCCAGGTTCAAGCTGCCAGTACACCTCTTCGACGAGCGCCTGAGTTCGGTGGAAGCCAACCGCGTGCTGCGCGAAACCGAGATGAGCGGGCGGCGCCGCGCCGAAGTAGTGGACCAACTGGCGGCGGTGTTGATCCTGCAATCGTTCCTGGAATTCCGCCGGACAGCGTCAAACGAGTGATCCTGGCGTGCAGCACAGCAGGGCCGCGATTCATCTAAACTGAGGAGAAGCAGGAGCACGCGCCGCTTCGGTTTATCGAGTGAAATCTCTTCTTAAGCTCATCTTCGTCGTCTTCCTCGGCTTTGCCATCTGGTTTGCGTGGGCGGCGCTGCTGCCGGTGCGCCCCACGCAGGCCACGTTTGTCCTGCTGCGTCCAGGCTGGACGACACGCCATATTGCGCGCGAGCTCCAGCAACAGGGCGTGATCCGCAGTTCGGCGGCGTTCCTGTTTATCGATTATGTGAAAGGCGTAAAGACGGTCAAGGCCGGCGAGTACAAGTTTGAGCAGCCCGCCAATGCGGTGGACGTTTGGGGACGGTTGACGCGCGGCGACGTTTACGCGCGCACCGTGGTTGTGCCCGAGGGCTACACTATGTTCGACATCGCCTCCGCGGTCGAGCAGGCAGGCCTGGGCTCGGCCGGCGATTTCCTGATTGCAGCCCGCAACGATCTCTTCCTTGTGCGCGACATCGACCCGCAAGCCAAGTCGCTCGAGGGCTATCTCTTTCCCGACACCTATGAGTTCACCCGCATCGACAGCGCCCACGACATCGTGGCCGCGATGGTACATCGCTTCCGCCAGCAGGCGCACAGCATCGGATTGCTCGGCCGCTCCGACACCCATAAGATCGTCACCATGGCTTCGATTGTGGAGAAGGAGACGGGCGACCCCAACGAGCGGCCCATCGTGGCCAGCGTTTACTACAACCGCCTGGCGCGGAACATGCCACTGGCTGCCGATCCCAGCGTCATCTATGCGGCGCTGCTCGCCGGCCGCTATCGCGGCACCATCTATGCCTCGGACCTGCAGTTCGATTCGCCCTACAACACTTACAAGTATGCGGGCCTGCCTCCGGGACCGATTGCCAACCCCGGCACCGCTTCGCTGCAAGCGGCCCTGCATCCCGCCCACACCGACTATCTCTACTTCGTCAGCGATAACAACGGGCACCACCGTTTTGCACGCGACCTGGAAGAGCATGCCCGCAATGTAGCGCTGTACCGGCGCTCGGTTGCAGCCAGCCAGTAATGCCGTAATCCGCTCATGGAGAAAGTCGCGTGTAAGCGCTTCGTCACTCGCGCCCGCCCAGCAAGTGGTCCACCGAGAACGCTCCCGCGCCCTTGATGATGATGGTCACCGCCATCGCGATGGCCAGCAGGTGGTACTCGAAGCCCTCGCCTTTCTGATTGCCGAACCAGTTCATGAAGAAACCATTGGCGGCGTGTACGGTGGCGATGGCGACCAGCATGTTCACCGTGATGCCAAACGCCGCGATCCGGCTCAACAGCCCGACGATCAATCCCAGGCCGCCGAAGAACTCGGCGCAGATGGCCAGGAAAGCGAAGGGCGCGGGAATGCCCATCTTCGCGGTGAAAAAGCCCATAGTGCCGTGGAAGCCGTAGCCTCCAAACCAGCCCAGCATTTTTTGCGCGCCATGGGCGAAGAAAACAATACCGAGCACCAGCCGCAATATGGTCAGGGTGAAATCGTCGGGAGTGGAAAAAATCTTACGCATACAGTCCTCCTAAAAACTTGGATCCCACTGAAGGCCTGTCTTAAAGATGTGTGTTATAACACACAAGTTGCGGAATATTTATTGACGGCCGTTTGCCCGCCTGATCTGACACCTAGAGCTGACGGCCCGGTGTCGACCCGCCGCGCTCTGGAGCAGCAGCGGCCGTCTCGGGTAACCTGACAACGTGCTCCGCTTTACTTTAGCCGATTACAACCAGGTCCGCCTCCACGGCGAAGAGACCTACCCGCGCGAATGCTGCGGAATCCTAATGGGCGTCTCCGATGGCACTGTCCGCAAGGTCGGCTCGGTCCTGCCCTGCGGCAACACCCGAACCGATTCGCCGCAGAACCGCTACAACATCGATCCCCGAGAGCTGGTGCGGGCGCAGCGCGAGGCGAATGAGCGTGGTCTTGACATCGTCGGCTTCTATCACTCGCACCCCGACCACCCCGCCCGCTGGTCGCCCACCGATTTCGAGGAGGCGCACTGGATTGGCTGCTCGTACGTGATCACCAGCGTGGAACAGGGAAGGGCCGTCGCGACCAACTCCTTCGCCCTTACCGGAACGACCGAGGAAGACAAGGCGCTGGTGCAGGAAGAGATTGTGGTTGGCGAGGGTTGAGGCCGCAGCCACCGCCAACGATGTTGGCTGCCCGCTAAGCATGTCACGAATCACGAAATTGTCATCACGAGCGGAGCGAGGGATCTGCTTCTTAGAGACTCGGAAGAACAGCAGATCCCTCGCTGAACTCGTGATGACAATCTTCTACTGCGAACTGCACCTTCGAATGCCCGGCGCAACGGCACTCCGGAATCGAAACACCTGCGCGAATGGGCGATTTGCGGCCTGCCGACCCGTCTGTTTGTGCGCCCGCTCACTTACGCATTCTTGCGGCAAGGTTTATGATCACCTGTTTGCTGGAGGCCACGAGCCGCCAGCCAAGAGCCCCTTATGCCCGACCGCAAGATTCGCGTACTTGTCGCCAAACCCGGCCTCGACGGCCATGATCGCGGAGCGAAGGTGATCGCCCGCGCCCTGCGCGATGCCGGCATGGAAGTCATCTACACCGGCCTGCGCCAGACCCCTGAGATGGTGGTGACCGCCTCGCTCCAGGAGGACGTGGACGTCATCGGCCTCAGCATTCTCTCCGGCGCGCACAATGCCATCGTGCCTCGCGTGATGGAGCTGCTCAAGCAGAACTACATGGACGACGTGTTGGTGCTGGTGGGAGGCATCATTCCCGATCAGGATGTCGAGACCCTGAAGCAGCAGGGGGTGGCCGCAGTTTTCCAGCCCGGAACGCCGATGGATTCCATCATCGAGTTCATTCGCGCGAACGTAAAGGGTCGCGGCGTGACGGCGGGGTGATCGCGTCGGGCACGCCGGCGCCTCCACGACCGAGGAGAAATAACGTAAAGGGAATCAGCCGGCCCGCCACCAGATCAGTATTCAACCTCACTTTGTAAACCTGCCCTGATCGCAAGTTTCTCTCTTTTGTCTCCCTCTTGAGACCGAAGCTCCGGACTCCGGTGTCTGTGTAGTTATCAAAAAGGAGGGCCAAGGCCATGTTTGAGGACAGCCTTGTGGAATCGAGCGGAACGCTTGTGCGGGGCAATCCCTGGACATTCGCATTTTCA
>Ga0335079_10007807_pt1 | contig 12158 bp, 10 predicted proteins | sample Lox_Sample_33_FD_206719 | JGI IMG/M metagenome (GOLD analysis project Ga0335079, IMG submission 206719) | Soil microbial communities from Loxahatchee National Wildlife Refuge, Florida, United States - Lox_Sample_3.3 | ecosystem: Environmental > Terrestrial > Soil > Wetlands | place: USA... | reverse complement strand
GCATCAGCATCCGGACCGCGGTCGGGGAGATTCCGAAGATCGTAACCCGATGCCGTTCGATGATCTCCCAGAGTCGGTCGGGTTTTGGGTGGTTGGGGGCCCCCTCGGTGATCAGGATCGTTCCACCGAAGAGATGCACCCCGATGATCATCCATGGGCCCATCATCCAGCCGATGTCCGTCAGCCAGAAAAACCGGTCCTCCGGCTTCAAATCGAAGGGGTAGCCCAGCTCCTTTCCCATCTGGGCCAGACAGCCCCCATGGGTATGCACCGAGCCTTTCGGTTGACCCGTCGTTCCGGAGGTATAAAGAATCAGCGCGGTGTCTTCCGAATCCAGGGACTCCGTGGCGCAGGTCTCGGAGCGCTTGGAAATGAGTTCGTGATACCAGAGATCGCGGTCCGGATTCCACGGGATTTCGGTCCCAAGATGGTTGACGACAATAAGATGTTTAAGGCCGGGACAGCGGGCGGCCGCCGCATCGGCCTCCGGCTTGACGGGATGGACCTTTCCCCGTCGGAGGGAGGCGTCCGCCGTGATGAGAACTTTGGCGCCGGCATGGGCCAAACGGGAAGCCAGCGGCGCTGCGGCAAAGCCGGAGAAGATCGGGATCACGACCGCGCCGATCTTGAGACCGGCGTAGAAAGCCGCCACCATCTCGGGACACATCGGCATGTAAAGTCCGACGGTGTCTCTTTTCTGAAGGCCCAAGTCCTTCAGCGCGTTGGCCAGACGGCCGACCTCGCGATCAAGTTCTCCGTAGCTCATTTCCCGGACGGCGCCGTCCTCGCCTTGCCAGAGGAGCGCCGTCTTGTTCGATCGGGCGGGGAGATGGCGGTCAAGACAGTTATAAACGATGTTGGTCCTTCCGCCCACAAACCACCGGGCCCAGGGGATGCCGGCCGAGGTATCCAGAACCTTCTCATACGGCCGATACCAGGAGATGCCGAGATCCTGCATGGCGGCGTCCCAGAACCATTCGATGTCATCGGTGGATCGGGCGATCAGGTCTTCGTAGGTTTTAATGCCGTGCCGTTCCATGAAGCGGTGCACGTTGGAGGAACGAATGAGTTCTTCGGTGGGCCGCCAGAGGATGTCCTTCATCTACTTACTCCTCACGCCTTACGTCTTACTTTTTTTAAGCTTTGGCTCAAACCAGACGTCCGTGACCCGAAAGGACGGCGTCGGCGCAAAGCGGGCGGTCACCTCCATACCGATCCGGACTTCCTCCGCTTTTGCGCCGACCAGCCGGGAGAGGAACAGGGTGTCCGCGCCTTTGAACTCGACCAGCACCAGCGTGAAGGGCGTCTCATCCAGGAAGGCTTCGCCGCCGTAATGGCAGACGGTGTAGGTATGGATCCGTCCGTCCCGCGGCAGCTCGCGCCATTCGGTGGCGCGGCCGCATTGGCAACAGTGCGACCGCGGCGTGGCGTAGGTGTAGCGGCATTTCGAACAGAAGCTTCCAAGCAACCGTCCTTTCGCCAGGCCCGCGAAGAACGGGGAGTCCTGGGCGTAGGAGTGGCGGTAATCAATCTCATAATGGTCCTTGACGATAAGCGGATCGAGATTGTATACGACCGTTCCGTTTCTGATCTTTCTTGGCATAGTGTGACCTCGGTTAATTCAAACCATGGCCGATTCGTAATGCCCGTTCTGCGTTGCTGTTCGGCATCGGGCCCAAGCGGCGCCTCGGCTTACGTTTGGGGGAATCCGGCTAAGGCTCGGTGCCAAACGGCGTTTAACCGACGCGCGTACACTCAATACCCCGTCCATCTCATCCGCGGTTCCTGTCCTCCGGCAGCCCCATCCGTCCTCACTCAACGTGCTTCCTAATGTTGCAGGGGATCCATACGAAATACTCCTTGGCCTTTCCGTTGCGGTCGGATGGGGCGCCCCGCCTGCGGCCACCCGCCGATGCATATTTACGGCTTCTCCATGATCGTGACGGTAATATAGGTGCCGGTGCCGGCGTGGCTGTGGATGAGCCCCCGCTTTGCGCCCTTCACCTGCAGCTTGGCGCTTCCCATCTGTTTTTTGATTGAGCCTTGGAGCTGCCAGTAGGCGAAGACCGCCTGCATGAGACCCGTCGCCCCGACGGGATGGCCGCAGGCCAGCAGGCCTCCCGATGGATTGACCGGCAAAGTTCCGGGGCTCTTGAGTTTCATTCCGTAGTCGACGTTGGACAGAAAGGGATGTCCCTCTTCCACAAACTTCCCACCCTCTCCGTATTTGCAGAGACCGAGGTCTTCATAGGTCTGGATCTCGGAAGAGGTGTAAGCGTCATGGAGCTCGATAAAGTCGAGCTCATCCAACGGACGGATGATGCCGGCCATCCCGTACGCCAGCTTGGCCGCCATCCGACCGCCGCGGAAGGAATGGACGCCGGGATATTTGAGACGTCGATAGTCGCCGGCGCGTTCGTGCGGCAGAAGCGGCACCTTCCCGTGCGGCCGGTCGGCCATCCGCATCATATCCGAACCGGAGCCGACCCCCGTGATCGCGATCGGAGCGCGCCCGAAGCGCTCGGCGGCTTCTTCATTGGCCAGGATGCAGACGGCGGCCCCGTCCGACATCGTACAGATGTCCAGCATCGTGAGCGGATCGGCCACCATCGGAGAGGAGCGGACCGCCTCGACCGTGAGCCGAAGCGGTTTTTGTGCAAACGGGTTGTAAAGGGCGTTGGCGTGGTTCTTCACCGAGACCAATGCCATCTGCTCGGGCGTGGTGCCGAACTCGTGCATATGCCGGCGCACCATCATCGCGTAGTAGCCGCTATAAAACCCGCCGACCGGAAAATCGAAGTTGGTATCCGAGGCCAGCGCGATGAATTCGTTGCCCTTCCAGGTGTTCACGCGGGACATTGTCTCGAAGCCGAACGCCGCGCAGACCGACATCCGGCCGGAGGCGACCGCTTCCCAGGCCGACTGAAGGCAGAGCCCGCCGGTCGCGCCCCCGCCCTCGATCCGCTTGGACGGCTTGGGACATAGGCCGAGATAATCCTGGACCATGCTAGCGGCCTTGAGCTGGCGGGTGAAATGGTCCGAGAAGTAGGAGCCGACCGCGCCGTCGATGCGGTCCGGCGTGAGACGGGGCGCCTCGGCCAGCGCCATGTCGTAGGCCTGCTTCACCATCAGCCGGAAGTCTTTGTCGTCGTAGCGCTTCTTGAACGGCGTGATTCCTCCGGCGATCATGTAGACCCGGCCGTTATTTTTTGAGAACGGCATGCGGTTTGATCTCCTCTTTAACAAACGCGACGATTTCCTCCATCGGCGTTCCGGGTGTGAAGACGGCCCGGACGCCCAGCTTCTTTAAGGCCGGAATGTCGTCGCTCGGGATAATCCCGCCCCCGAAGACCGCGATGTCGGACGCCTTCTCTTTTCGGAGAAGCTGCATGACTTCTTCGAAAAGGGTCATATGCGCGGCCGACAGGATCGACAGCCCGATCGCGTCGACGTCTTCCTGAACGGCCGACCGGACGATCTCCTCCGGCGTGTTGTGAAGCCCCAGATAGATCACCTCGACGCCGGCGTCGCGAAGCGCCTTGGCCACGATCTTGACGCCCCGGTCATGGCCGTCCAGACCGATCTTCGCGATCAGCACCCGTTGCGGGCGGCCCGCTCCGGCCGCTTTTTTATGCCGCGGGGTCATGAACCGCCTCCAGCGTAAACCGGTCCTCGGTTTTCTTCAGATACCCCATCTCCGTGTCGGGGTCGTGCTGGAAAATCAAAAGCCAATGCTCCTCATAGGCCTGCCGGAGGATCTTTTTCTTGGTCTCAAGCGTCTTGAGCGGAAAGAGATCATATCCCATGATATAAGGATAGGGGAGATGGGCCACCAACGGAATCAGGTCGGCGAGGAAGATCGCCTTGCGGCCCTCCGACTCGACCAGGGCGCATTGATGATGCTCCGTATGGCCCGGCGTTACAAGAACACGGACGCCTTTTAAGATCTCCTCATCGCCGTTTAATAGGGTCAATCGGCCGCTCCGCTCGAGCGGGGAGAAGTCGTCTTGGAGGTAGGCGAACTGCGTGCGTTCATGTTTCGTATGGGCCCAGTCCCATTCGCCCTTCTGGACGAAGTACCGGGCTTTTGGAAAGGTCGGGACGATCTGTCCTTGAAGGTTGCGGAAGGTGTTTCCGCCCGCGTGATCAAAATGGAGATGGGTGTTGATGACGATGTCGATGTCGGTCGGCGTCAGTCGAAGCTTCGCGAGCGATTCTTCCAGGCCCGGTTTGCGCTCGAGCGCGTAAATCTCCCGCCACTTGGGGTCCAACTTCCCCCCGGCGCCGGTGTCGACCAGAATATTTTTTCCGTGGGCCCGAATCAGAAGCACGCCGAGATTCATCCGGATTCGATTACGGTCGTCCGGCGGGTTGGTCTTCTCCCAGAGCGGTCGGGGGACGATCCCGAACATCGCCCCGCCGTCGAGGCGAAACAGGCCGTCGGTCAGCGCATGGATTTCGATCGGACCAATACGCATGGGATGCGATCTATCCTCTAAAACTCGTTTCCTTCGCGGTATTCCCCGTAAACGTTTCGAAAGATGTCGCAGATCTCGCCGACGGTGGCCTCGGCGCGTACGGCCTCGATGACGTGCGGCATGAGGTAGCTGTTCTTCTCCGCGGCCCCCGTGAGACGAGCCAGCGCGGCCGACAGGCGGCGTTGGGAGCGATGGGCCATTCGACGCTTGAGCCGTTGGATCTGTTTGTCTTCGGTCGCCTGCGTGATCTTTAAAATCGGAATCGGGATTTCGTGTGCGTCCGTGAACCGATTGACCCCGACGATGATCCGTTCGCCCGCATCCACCTCGCGCTGATATTGGGCGGCCGCGCGGTGGATCTCGCGTTGCGGGTAGCCCTGCTCGATCGCGGCCACCATCCCGCCCACCGCATCGAGGCGTTTAAAATATTTTCCGGCCTCTTCTTCCATCCGGTTCGTCAGTGTCTCGATGTAATAGGACCCTCCCAATGGGTCGACGGTATTGACGACGCCGCTTTCATGGGCGATGATCTGCTGTGTACGAAGCGCCAGTGTGACGGCCTCCTCCGACGGAAGCGCGAGCGTCTCATCCAGGGAATTCGTATGAAGCGACTGGGCCCCGCCCAGCACGGCCGAGAGCGCCTGAAGAGCGACACGGACGACATTATTATAGGGTTGCTGGGCCGTCAGCGAGCAGCCGGCCGTCTGCGCATGGAAGCGAAGCATCAGGGAAGCCGGGCGCCGGGGATGAAACCGCCGCTTCATCTCCCGGGCCCAGAGCCTTCGGGCCGCCCGGAATTTCGCGATCTCTTCAAAGAAATCGTTGTGCGCATTGAAGAAGAAAGAGAGCCGCGGGGCGAAATCGTCGATCTTCAGTCCCGCCTCCATCGCCGATCGGACATAGGTCAATCCGTCGTACAGCGTGAAGGCCAGTTCCTGGACGGCGGTCGATCCGGCCTCCCGGATATGGTAGCCGCTGATGCTGATCGGGTGAAACTGCGGGATCGATTCGACGCAGAAGCGAATCGTGTCGTTGATCAGTTTCAACGACGGCGACGGCGGACAGATCCATTCCTTCTGTGCGATGTATTCTTTCAGGATGTCGTTTTGGAGCGTGCCGCGAAGCTTTTTCCGTGAGACCCCCTGTTCATCCCCGACGACGGCGTACATCGCGAGCAGTACGACGGCCGGGCCGTTGATCGTCATCGAGGTGCTGACCCGGTCGAGCGGGATTCCCCGGAACAGGGCCTTCATATCCTCCAGGCTGTCGATCGCGACGCCGCAGCGACCGACCTCGCCCCTGGATTTGGGATGGTCCGAATCGTATCCCATCAGGGTCGGCATGTCGAAGGCGACGGAGAGACCGGTCGTGCCCTGGTCGAGCAGGTAGTGGTACCGCTTGTTCGTGTCCTCCGCCGACCCGAAGCCGGAGAATTGGCGCATCGTCCAGAGCTTTCCCCGGTACATCGTCGGATAGATTCCGCGCGTGTATGGAAATTTTCCGGGGAGGCCCGGATCGGTCCGGTCTTTGCGGGAACGACGGACGGACGCGGGTGTGTAGAGCGGATCGATTTCCAGATCGGAAAGGTTTTTAAATCTCGGCCCGGCCGATTTCATCGTTCGACCATCATGGCGACCGCCTCGCCGCCGCCGATGCAGAGGGAGGCCACCCCGCGATGCCGGTCCAGGTCGTTCATCAAATAAAGCAGCGTCGTGAGAATGCGCGCGCCGCTGGCCCCGATGGGATGGCCCAGTGCGATGGCGCCTCCCCGAAGGTTTACCCTGTCTTCCGGAAGTTTCAGATCCCGGATCACGGCCAGCGCCGTGGCCGCGAAGGCCTCGTGGATTTCAAAAAGGTCGACACGTCGGATCGGGACCCCCGTCCGGTCGAGCAAGGTTCGGATCGCCTTGACCGGAGCGATCGAGAACCATTCCGGCGCGGTCGAGGCCTCCGCCGAGCCGGCGATCGTCGCGAGCGGCTTGAGCTTCAATTGCCGGGCCTTTCGCGCCGACATCACGACCACGGCCGCCGCGCCGTCGCTCAGCGAGGAGGCGTTCCCGGCCGTGACCGTGCCGTCGTTCTGAAACGCCGGCGAAAGCGCGCGGAGCTTCTTGAAATCGGCCCGGTCGAGATCCTCGTCCGCCTCGACGCGGTGAGCCGGGCCGCGGTTCTGTGGAATATCGACGGGAAGAATTTCCGGTCGAAAGCGGCCCTTGTTCCGCGCCTCCAGAGCCTTGGTGTAACTGCCGATCGCAAAGTCGTCCTGCTGCCGGCGGGTGATCCGGTATTTGCGGGCGCACAACTCGGCCCCTTGGCCCATGTGAAAGTCGTTATAGACGTCCCAGAGGCCGTCCTTGATCAGGCTGTCGATGAGAACGTCATGACCGGCCCGGTATCCCCGCCGGGCCTTGGGAAGCAGGTAAGGGGCGTTGGTCATGCTCTCCATTCCGCCGGCCACGATCACTTCGGCTTCGCCGTTTTGAATCGCCTGCCGGGCCAGCATGACGGATTTGAGTCCGGATCCGCAGACCTTGTTGATCGTCAGGCAGCCGACCGTCTCCGGAAGTCCGGCGCCCAGGGCCGCCTGACGGGCGGGCGCCTGACCGAGGCCGGCCGAGAGAACGTTGCCCAGGATGACCTGTTCGACGGAAACGGGGTCCAACTGGATTCGACGAAGCGCCTCGGCGATGACGAGGCTTCCGAGTTGCGGTGCCGAAAGCGCGCTGAGCGCTCCGTTCAGCAGACCGATCGGCGTGCGGACGGCGCTGACGATTACCGCCTGACGAGCCTGAAGACCGGTATCATTGCGCAAATCGCGTCGACCGCGGGTCATCTGCATCCTCACCGGTGGGGAACAGGGAAGAGGAATCTGATTTTCATTATAACACACAAGGATCTTGTGTTGAAAACGGGATATGTTATAATAATCAGGAAATGTTTCCTCAATTCGTTCGATTCGGAGGAGCCGGTCGAGATGCCCAGAAGGCGGATCCATCAATTTAATGTCGAATGGCTTCAAATTCTGGACGAAGAGGGACAATCCGACGCTTCACTCCTGCCCTCCTTAAGCCCCAAAGAAATCCAATCCCTCTACGAATGGATGGTTCTTTCCCGCGTGTTCGATGAAAAAGCACTGGCCCTCCAGCGCGAGGGGCGTCTTGGAACCTACGCGCCGGTCCGGGGCCAGGAGGCGACCCAGGTGGGAAGCGCCTACGCCCTCGGCCCTGCGGACTGGATCTTTCCGGCCTTCCGCGAGATGGGCGTCGGCCTTGTCCGGGGCATACCGATCCGGATGCTGTTTCAATACTGGTCCGGCGACGAGCGCGGCAGCGAGGTTCCACTGCACCGGCATTATTTCCCCACCTCGATCCCGGTCGGCACGCATATTCCGCACGCCGTCGGCGCGGCCTGGGCCGCCCGCTATCGCAAGGACCCGGTCGCGGTCGCGGCCTACTTCGGGGACGGCGCGACGTCCAAGGGGGATTTTCACGAAGCGATGAACCTGGCCGGCGTCTTCCGCTTGCCCGTCGTTTTTATCTGCCAGAACAACCAGTGGGCCATTTCGGTGCCGATTCGACGCCAGACGGCCGCGCCGACGCTGGCCCAGAAGGCGATCGCCTACGGGTTTGAGGGAATGCAGGTGGACGGCAACGATGTCTTTGCGGTTTACAAGGCCGTCAAGGAGGCGGCGGACCGGGCCCGGGCCGGCGGCGGCCCGACCTTCATCGAATGCCTGACCTATCGGATGGGGGATCATACGACGGCGGACGATGCCTCCCGCTATCGGACGGAAGAAATGGTCAAGCCCTGGGTCGGGAAGGACCCGATCGAGCGGCTGAAGAAATTTATGGAGCGACAAAAACTCTGGACGCCCGCGTTGGGGGAGCAGGCGCAAACCGAGGCCGAACGCCGTGTCGCCGCGGGGGTCGAGGAGTTTGAAGCGCAGCCTCCGCAGGAACCGGCCGACCTGTTCCGCTACATCTATTATGAATTGACCCCGCCGCTGAAAGAGCAGATGGACGGGCTGCTGAATTTTCTGAAGGATCGTGAGGCGAAGAAAGAATGACGCAGGGGCGTGAGACCTCGCGCCCGCACGGGAATCACGAAGGATCCGAAGATGGCCCGTTTCAACATTGTCCAGGCGATTAATCAGGGACTCCGGCAGGAGATGGAACGCAACCCGTCCGTCGTGGTCTTGGGCGAGGATGTCGGCCGAGACGGGGGGGTGTTCCGCGTGACCGAGGGGCTTCTGGAGCGGTTCGGGGAGGACCGCGTGATCGATACGCCGCTGTCCGAATCGGGACTGATCGGGATGTCGATCGGGATGGCGGCCTACGGCCTCGTTCCGGTGGCCGAGATCCAGTTCATGGGGTTCCTGTATGCCGCCATGGAACAATTGATTTCCCACGCCTCGAGGATCCGGACCCGGTCCCGCGGACAGTACCACTGCCCGATGGTGCTCCGCACGCCCTACGGAGCGGGGATCCATGCGCCGGAGCATCATTCCGAAAGCACCGAGGCGATGCTGGTCCACACGCCCGGCCTGAAAGTCGTCGTTCCGGCGAGCCCTTCGGAAGCCAAGGGCCTCTTGATCTCGGCGATCCGCGATCCCGATCCGGTCATTTTCCTGGAGCCGGCCAAGATCTACCGGGCCATCAAGGAAGACGTGCCGGAGGGAGAGTACGCCCTCCCGTTGGGAAAGGCCCGGACGGTCCGGGAGGGGGACGATCTGACCTTGATCGCGTGGGGGGCGATGCTTTATCCGACCCTCGCGGCGGCCGATGACGCGGCGGCCGGGGGAATCGCGGCCGAGGTGCTCGATCTGCGGACCTTGTCTCCGATGGACTCGGAGGCGATTTTAGCCTCCGTTCGAAAGACGGGCCGGGTCGTGGTGGTCCACGAAGCGCCGCGGACCGGGGGGCTGGGGGGCGAGATCGCGGCCCTGATCGCGGAGCGGGCGCTGGAATATCTGAACGCGCCCATCGCCCGCGTGACCGGTTTTGACACGCCCGTGCCCCTCCCGAAGACGGAAAATTATTACCTGCCGAATAAAGAGCGCGTTTTACAGGCGATGCATCACGTCATGGAATTTTAATCATGCCCAAAGAGTTCCGTTTTCCCGATGTGGGCGAAGGCATCGCCGAAGGCGAGCTGGTCCGGTGGCTGGTGAAGGAGGGCGACGCCGTCATCGAGCATCAGCCCCTTGTGGAAATCGAAACCGACAAGGCCGTGGTGACCCTGCCCACGCCCTATGCCGGAACGGTCTTGAAACTGCAGGGCCAGCCCGGCGAGATCATTCCGGTCGGAACGGTCCTCGCCGTCATCGGTGAGCCGGTCGCCGAACCCGCCGCGGAGCCTTCGTCGGCCCGGCGGGACAAGGGGTCGGTGGTCGGTCGACTGGACGAGGCGCCGGAAGAGGAAGCGCGGCCGGCGCCCGAAACCGGGCCGTCGTCCGTCCGCTCCGGTCCGTCCGCCCCGGTTCCGACGGCGATGCCGGCCGTCCGCGCGCGCGCGAAAGAATTGGGCCTCGATCTGTCCCGTTTGAAAGGGACCGGCCCGGGCGGCCGGATCACGATGGAGGATCTGGAGCCGGCCCGCGGGCCCGCCGCACCGACGGCGGCCGTTTCCGCGGCCGCCGGAACGGCCGCGGGCCCGATCGAAGAGGTTCCGCTGCGCGGAATCCGTCGGGCCAGCGCGCGGCACGTGGCCGAGTCGGCTTCGCGCGTGGCGGCCGTGTCCATCTTTGACGACGCCGACGTCACGCAACTCGAGGAGGTGCGGCAAAAGGAACGGCGGGTGGCCGAAGCCCAGGGCTTCAAGTTGACCTATCTCCCGTTCATCATCAAGGCGACGATCGCGGGTCTGAAGGAATTTCCCTACCTGAACGCCAGCCTCGATGACGCCCGGGACGTGATCCTACTCAAAAAATATTACCATATGGGGATCGCGATCGACACCCCCGACGGCCTGATGGTGTACGTGATTCAGGACGCCGAACGGAAAAGCATTTTGGAACTGGCTCATCAGATGCATCAATTGGGCGACAAAGCGGCCCAACGCAAGATCGAGCTTTCCGAGCTCAAAGGCAGCACGATGACCATCACGAATTTCGGCGTGATCGGCGGCAACTACGGGACGCCGATCATCAATTATCCGGAAGTGGCGATCCTGGGTCTCGGCAAGATCACGGATCGGCCGGTGGTGAAGAAAGGCCAAATCGTCGCCCGCCGGATCCTTCCGCTTTCGCTGACCTTCGACCACCGCGTGATCCACGGCGCCGAAGCCGCCCGATTCTTGAACAGCGTCATCGCCCGCCTCGAAGACCCCGACCGGATGCTGATCGAGGGAAAGTAATGTTTCCGTCCCTGTTCCGTCTCCTTGACATCGGCCCAACAGGCGAATATTCTAATGGAACGGCGCGATCCATCCTAGAACCGACCGCCGAAGGAGATCGAATATGAAGCGCATCGTGAGCCTCGTCGCGATTTTGATGTTGGGACCGGCGGCTCCGGCCCATGCGTTGATCGGGCCGGAGACCAGCCTGGGGGTGCGGTTGGGAACGGGCGTTTTTCAGCGCAACAATCTGTTCGGCGAGGCGACGGACATTCAAAATCCGACGGTCGTCGGACTGACGGCCGGAATCCGTCAGGGACGGCTCGGCGGAGAGATCAGCGCGGATTGGATTTCGGCGGATCTGGAAACCGGCATCAAAGTGGCCGATTTAACCGTGACGCCCATTCTGCTGACGGCGCAATTCCATCCGGTGGTCGAGGACACCCCTTTCGATCCTTACTTCGGCGTGGGCATGGGCTACTATATCAATTCGGCCCGGGCCGGCGCGGAGACCAAAGCGAAGAAGGCCGCATCGGGGATTCCAAACTATAGTGTTCAAGCGGACAATTCGGTCGGAGTTCATTTCGGGGTCGGGGCAAACGTGAAAATTTCCTCCGCGCTCGCCTTCGCGATCGATGCGCGGTATGCCTTTGTGAACACCCGCCTGAACGAAAAGGGGGGCGGTTTTTCCGACGGCAGCACGCTGAACATGAGCGGTCTCGTCGCGACGGTCGGCCTGAAATACTACTTTCCAAAGTAGCCGTAAGGGCCCCTCGGCCGGATCCCGCTGTCTTGACTTCCCGCCGCTATCCGAATACAATATTCAGCACTCAGCCGGTTTTTTCTCATAAACGCATCACCCCAGTTATTCCCCGGTAGCTCAATTGGCGGAGCGAGCGGCTGTTAACCGCTAGGTCGCAGGTTCGATCCCTGCCCGGGGAGCATTATTCCATAGGCCCATATCACCTTCTTTATGTAAGGGGTATGGGCCATTTGCTTTTACACCGGATGGGTGTCCCATTTAATTTCCGCAACCCATTCCTTCCTATCAATGACAACCAAGTACCTTTGTTAATCATCCATGGTCATTCTCCATAAAGTAAAGCTTCTCTTGACAGTAAAATTTTTCTTCTTGAGTCAAGATTACTTGCGGTTTTCCCTGTTATGCGTTTTCCTAAATGCGTAGGTCTAAAAAATTATAAGGCGAACAGTCCATTTAGAATTCAAGTGATTATGAGCCCTCCCGCCGATGGTTCTTGAAAAAAGCTGGAGCCTAGTATGCTTTTTGCATCCTTAATTTATATAGAGTTAAAACTCAGGTGCATCTTTTCCTTGTATCTATGGTAA
>Ga0335079_10007806_pt1 | contig 12158 bp, 9 predicted proteins | sample Lox_Sample_33_FD_206719 | JGI IMG/M metagenome (GOLD analysis project Ga0335079, IMG submission 206719) | Soil microbial communities from Loxahatchee National Wildlife Refuge, Florida, United States - Lox_Sample_3.3 | ecosystem: Environmental > Terrestrial > Soil > Wetlands | place: USA: Florida... | reverse complement strand
GCCGAGTCGCTGGTGGGGAATCAGCATCTCACCGTGGATAAAGAGGCAGCATGAATCCGCTCAACGGACTGACGGAGTATCTGCGCCAACTGGAACGCCGCCTGCGCATGCTGGCAGTGTCGCGAGGCGTCGCCTTGGCGGCGGCCGCGGCGCTGGCCTTTACCCTTGTCGGGGCGCTGATCGCGAATTACTTCGCGTTCTCCTCCGGTGGTGTACTGGGCGCGCGCCTCATCTTGTTTCTTGCGCTCGCCGCCGCGCTGGGAGCTGGTTTGGTGCTGCCGCTGCTTCGTCTGAATCGCCGCAACGCCGCCCGCGAAGCGGAACATCAGTGCCCGCAGTTCGAACAACGGCTGGTGACCTTCGCCGAGCGCGCCGAACATCCCGATCCTTTCCTCGAACTGCTGGCCGCTGACACTCTCGGCGTCGCGCGTGAAGCCCAACCCAACCGCATCGCTCCCCGCAAACGCATTTTGAGTTTTGCGTCGGCGGGTCTGGTCTCGCTGGCAGCGCTACTATGGCTCGGCACTTCCGGCCCGGGCTTCCTCGGCTACGGCACTTCCCTGCTTTGGGGCGCCATTCCGCGCAACCAGATGCCGTTCTACGAAGTGCAGGTTCAACCCGGCGATCACACCATCCGCCGCAAAACCGACCAGCTTGTGACCGCGCGGCCGCTAGGCTTTCAGACCAACCGTGCCCGGGTTTTCGCCAAATTCCAGAGCTCGTCGAAATGGGAAGAGGCTCTCATGAGCCCGCAACCCGGATCGCCCGGTTTTGAATTTCTTTTCGCCGGCGTGCCGGAGCCGTTCGATTACTACGTGGAAGCCGCCGGCGTTCGCTCCAAGCAATACCGCATCAACGTTGCCGATCTCCCTGCGGTGAAGAAGCTGCGCGTCACCTATCACTATCCCGGCTGGACCGGACTGAAAGACACCGTGGAAGACCCCGGCGGCGACCTCCGCGCGGTTCAAGGCACCGAGGCCGAGGTGAAAGTGGAGACGGATCTGCCGCTCTCGAATGGGGCCCTGCTGCTGGATGACGGGTCGAAGTTCGAGTTGCGCGATGGCGCAGCGCGCGTGCCGATGCAGAAAGATGGCGTTTACCACGTCGCCACCGCCGTCGAGCACGGCGACATGGTCCGCCTGAGCAACGACTATTTCATTGAAGTTCAGAATGCCCAGCCACCCGATGTCCGCATCACGCGGCCGGGCCGCGACGCCAAGGTGAATCCCATTGAAGAGGTCACGGTCGCGGTCGAAGCGCACGATGATTTCGCCCTGCGTGGCCTTGAGCTGCACTATTCAGTAAACGGCGCGCGCGAAAAAACCGTGGACCTGGGCGGCAAGAGCGGCAAGACTGCCGAGGGATCCACAACCATCTACCTGGAGGATTACAAGCTGGTGCCCGGTGATATCGTGAGCCTCTACGCCACGGCGAAGAACGGTCTTACCACCAAGCGCAGCGACATCTATTTCATCGAAACACAGCCCTTCGAGCGCAATTATTCCCAATCGCAGGAGATGGGCGGCGGAGGCGGGGGGGAGCAGGCGCCGCAGGTTTCCGAGCACCAGAAGGAGATCATCGCCGCCACCTGGAACGAGATCAAGAACGAACCCAAAAACAAAGCGGAACAGGAAGAAAACGCCAGGTTGCTCTCAGCCATCCAAGCCAAGCTGCGCGACCAGGCCAGGTCCCTGGCCGAGCGTATGCAGAGCCGCGATCTCGGTTCCACCAATCCCGCTTTCAAGAAATTCGCCGACGACATGGCGCAGGCCATTGAGGCCATGGGTCCGGCCATCGACAAGCTGCGTGCCGGAGACTGGCAGGCTGCGCTGCCGCCTGAGCAGAAGTCGCTCCAGCACCTCGCGCGTGCCGAAGCCGTGTTCCGCGATATTCAAGTAGCGTTCGGGAACCAGGGCCGCGGAGGCGGAGGCGCAGGCCGCGATCTCGAAGGTCTGTTCGATCTTGAACTGGACCGCGAGAAGAACCAGTTTGAATCGGGCCAGAACGCCGCGTCGCCGGACCAGCGGCAGAAGGAGATCGAAGAAGCGCTGGCCAAGCTCGAAGAACTGGCGCGCCGGCAGCAGGAACTGGCCAACCAGCAAAAGCAGGGCCAGCAGGCTTACCAGCAGCGCTGGCAGCAGGAAATGTTGCGGCGCGAAGCCGAAGAACTGCGCCGCAAGATCGAGCAGTTGGCGCGCAGCCAGTCGGGCGCGCGCAGCCAGCAGGGACAACAAGGACAGCAAGACCAGGACAGCCGCCAGAGCCAGGGACAAGCGGGCCAGCAGGGCCGGCAATCTGCCGGCGGACAGGCTACCGCGATGAATCGCGCTTTGGAGCGCCTCACCGAAGCCGAGCGCGATATGCAGAACGCCGGCTCGGCCCAGAACCAGGGTAGTCCGCAGAGCGAGGCGGAGGCCCGGCGCGCCGCAGAGCGGCTTCGCGAAGCGCGCGAGATGCTCGCCGGAGAACAAAAGCAGCAGGCCGGCGAGCAGATGGATGAACTCGCCCGGCGAACCCAACAACTCGCCGAGGCGCAGCGAAACTTCGAGCAGCAAATGCGCCAGACGTTCGGCAACGTCGGACAGGACGAACAGGGCCGGCCCACCTTGTTGCAACCGGGAACGTCACGGCGCCAGTCGGAATCGTTGCAGGCGGAGCAGAAGAAGTTGGTCGATGAACTCGCCAGCATCGAGAAAGAAATGCAGCGGGCCGCCCGCGACATGGCCGGCACGCAGCCTTCCGCATCCGGCAAATTGCGTGACGCTCTGTCGGAAGAGCAGAAGCAGGACCTGGGCATGAAAATGGCATGGAGCCTCGAAGCCATGCGCCAGGGCTACGCACCTTACACTCTGACTCGCTTACCCGCGATCACTCAGGGCTTGAACCAATTGCACGACCGCGTTCGCGACGCCCAGAGCGCGTTAAACCGCGACCAGAACGGCGGAAATGATCTGGAGGCCGCGCTAGGACGCGTGGAACGGCTGCGCGAGCAGCTTGAACAACTGAAGGGGCAAGGCCGCGAGCAGGGCCGTCAAGGTCAGCCGCAACGGGGGCAGCAATCCGGCCGGCAGCCCGGGCAGCAGCAGCCCGCGACCGGGACGAGCGCCGGCAGCCAACCAGGAAGCGAATCTCCCGGCGCCGCCTCCAGCCGCGGCGGCGTGGACTCGGAGAGCTTCGGAGGCCCTGGCATCTCTTCGGCAGATGCCGAACGAACCGTTCGCGAAGGGATTCGCGATCTCGCACAACTTGAGCAGATGCTCCGCGGCAATCGCGATGTGCCGCGCGAGATCTCCCGCGACGTCCAGGACCTGATGCGCCAGATGCAGGGCCTCGATCCACGGCTTCTCGCGGCCAGGCCCGAACGCCTCGATCAACTGATCGACAGCCTCGTGGGCGGCGTCGAAGACGTCGAGTTGAAGCTGCGCCGCCTCTCCGACAACGATCAGAGCGGCAGCGTGCGCAGCGGTGCGTCCCAACCGCCTCCGCCCGGATACGCCGACGCGGTTGCCGAATATTTCCGCCGGCTCGCGAAGCATCAGTAAGACAGTTCGGCCGCAGCATCGCCCACCTCAGGAGGCCTGAGCCCAGGCCGCCCGGGCTCAACGCACTATCGGTACCGCAAATTCGGACCTTTTCTCTCAGGCTCGAGCGCGGCGAGTGCGCCGCGTTAAACTGACACCTGGCGCCTGGCACCTAACACCTGTCACGCACCTGCGCTACCCTATAAATCCATGGCCAGAATTCAACGCGCTCTGCTGAGCGTCACCGACAAAACCGGCATCGTAAATCTCGCCCGTCATTTGCGGGAGTTTGGAGTCGATGTGATCTCGACCGGCGGCACTGCCCGCCTGCTGCGCGACTCCCGCATCGAAGTGAAGGACGTGTCTGAAGTGACTGGCTTTCCCGAAATGCTGGATGGCCGCGTCAAGACCATGCACCCGAAAATCACCGGCGGCATCCTGGCCATCCGCGAAAACGCCGAACATGCCCGCGCGCTCGAAGCGCACGGCATCCAGCCTATCGACATGGTGGTGGTGAATCTCTACCAGTTCGAGAACGCCGCCGCCCGCGAGGGCGTTACGCTCGAAGAGTTGATCGAGAACATCGACATCGGCGGTCCCACCATGATTCGCTCTGCCGCGAAGAATTTTCACGACGTCGCTGTCGTCGTTTCGCCCGACGATTACGAAGCCATCTATGAAGAGATGCGCGAGAACTCCGGCAGCCTTCTGCGCGAAACGCGCTGGCGGCTGGCGCAGAAAGCGTTCCGCACCACCGCCGATTACGACGCCGCCATCAGCGCGCGCCTGGCGCAGGTGGATGGCGAAGGCGTGCTGCCGCCGCGCCTCGACATCCACGCCCCCAAGCTGATGGACCTCCGTTACGGCGAGAATCCGCACCAATCCGCCGCGCTCTATGGCTCGCGCGGAGCGGGCATCGCCGGCGCCTGCCAGTTGCACGGAAAGGAACTCTCCTACAACAACCTGGTGGATCTCGATGCCGCCTGGCAACTGGTGAACGAGTTCACCGGACCGGCCGCGGCCATCATCAAACACACCAATCCCGCCGGCTGTGCGGAGCAGGCGTCACTGGCCGAGGCTTACCGCAAGGCGCTCGAATGTGACCCAGTCTCAGCGTTCGGCGGTGTCATCGGCTTCAACCGTGCCGTGGACGACGAGACCGCTCAGGAGGTCGCCAAGCTGTTCGTGGAGGCCATCGCCGCGCCGGATTATTCTCCGCGCGCGCTGGAGATTTTGAAAACCAAGAAGAACGTGCGTCTCATGCGAGTGGCGCCCGGCAGCGAATCGCTCGTCATCAAGTCCATCAGCGGTGGCTTCCTCGCCCAGACCCCGGACATGCATCGGCTGGACCGCACCTCCAGCGAAGTCAAAACCAAACGCGCTCCCACCGATAACGAATGGGACGCACTCGAGTTTGCCTGGAAGGTGGCCAAGCACGTGAAATCGAATGCGATTGTGTACGCACGCGCCGGCCAAACCGTGGGCGTGGGAGCCGGTCAGATGAGTCGCGTGGATTCGGTCAAAATCGGCGCCATGAAGGCCGTGCTGCCGCTTGCGGGAACCGTGGTGGCCTCCGATGCCTTCTTCCCCTTCCCCGACGGCGTCGAAGAAGCCGCCAAAAACGGCGCCACAGGTATCATCCAGCCCGGCGGCTCAGTCCGAGACGCCGACGTCATCGCCGCCGCGGATCGCCTCGGCTTGGCGATGGTGTTTACCGGCGTGCGCCACTTCCGGCATTAAGGTTTTAATCAGGTGTTCTTTGAATGGCCCCAAGGGGATGTGGGGCAGACTTTTCAGTCTGCGGAGCCGCTTTCCAGCGGGTCCAGCCAGCCCGAAGGCTGGCTCGCAGCCAAGAATGGCCGCCCCACGAATCCTCCAGCCTCAAAGGAACACTGTCGATCGGACCTTTAATCCGCCGGAACCGCGCCCTCGGCCAGCAACTCGCCCTTTTCCAGGTAGCGCACCTTGCTCGCAAACCGCGCGGCGTGCGGGTCGTGGGTCACCATCACGATGGTTTTGCCGTGCTCTTTGTTCAGTTGCGCGAGCAGCGACAGGATATCCTGAGCCGAGCCGGCATCCAGGTTGCCGGTCGGCTCGTCCGCCAGAATCAGCGCCGGATCCGTCACGATCGCTCGCGCAATCGCCACGCGCTGCTCCTGCCCGCCCGATAGCTGCCGCGGAAAATGGCCCGTCCGGTCGCCCAGCCCCACCAGCTTCAATGCCGTGATGGCGTGATCGATCCGTTCCTGCTTCTTCAAATTCGTCAGCTTCAGCGGCAGCTCGACGTTTTCGAGCGCCGTCAGCACCGGAATCAGGTTGAACGACTGGAAAACGAATCCGATATTCTCGTTGCGCCAGTGCGCAATCTGCCGGTCGTTCAACGCCCGGAGGTCCTGGCCCAGCACGCGAATGCTGCCGCCGGTGGCCACATCCATGGCCGCAATCAGGTGCAGCAGCGTGGACTTGCCGGAACCCGAGGGCCCCATCAGCGCCACAAACTCCCCTTTGTGAATTTCGATATCCACGTCCTTCAACGCGATCACGTGAAACTCGTCGCGCAGGAATTCTTTCGTCAGGTTGCTGGTCTGGATTACGACATTATCGGTCATGATTGTTTGGGCTTCACGCGATCGCCGTTTTTGAGATCCGCCGGCGGATTCACGATGAGGTCCTCGCCGCCGATGAGCCCGTCCTCAATGCGCACTCCTTTGCTGTTGGTGGAACCCGTTTTCACGGAGCGCCGCACAGCCTTTCCGTCGAACATCACGAAAACGGCGTTGTCGCGAATCGCCGAGCTGGGGATAACGATCACCGGCCGGGAGGGCGCACCCGCGGCGGGCGCCTTCTCATCCGAAACAAAAGCCACACTGGCGTTCATCTCCGGGCGCAGATAATCGTCGGGATTTTGCACCTTCACCTTGACCTGCACGGTGGCCTTTTGCCGGTTGGCTTCGGGCGAAATCTCGTAAATAAAACCATCATACTTGCGATCGGGATATGCATCGGTGGTCACGATGCCCTTCTGGTGTGCATGCAGTTTCGCAAAATCGTTCTGGCTGATGTCCAGTTCCACTTCGAGGTCGTTCAGGTCGGCCAGCGCTACCACGTAACCTTTGGCGCCTTTGTCACCCACGAACATGGTCGTCAGAAACTCGCCCTTCTCCACCGCCCGCTCGAGAACCGTTCCCGTCACCGGCGCTCGGATCACCGTGTTTTCATCCTGCGTCTGGGCGTAGGCCAATGCGCCTTTGGCTTGCGTGACCTGGCCTCGCATGGCATCGATTTCCTCCTGCCGCGGCCCCAGCACCGCCAGATCCAGCGTCTTCTGGAGCGAATTCACGTGCGCCAGCGCGCTATCGTATTTCGCCTGCGCATCATCCAGCGCCTGTTTGGACATCACGCCTTGGGACACCAGCGTTCTGGTGCGGTTCAGCGTCACCTGGGCATTCTCCAGATCGGCTTTCGCCTGTCCCAGGTTCGCGCGCGCCACCGCAATCTCTTCCGGGCGCGATCCATGTTCTAATTCCTCCAGCTTTGCCTGAAGATTGGCCAGTTGCCCTTTCGTCTGCTCCAGTTGCGCGCGATACTCGTCATCTTCCAGGCGCACCAGCACCTGGCCGGCCTTCACTTTGTCGCCCTTCTCCACGCCGATCCACGCTACCTTTCCCACCACCTTGGACGCCACCTCGATCCGGTGAGCCGCCACAATGTAGCCCGTCGCGTTGAGGATCACGCCCGGCCCTGCCGCCGCCGAACTCTCGGCGTGCACACGCGCAACCTCGACTTCCGTCGCCGCATTGAGCTTGGTATATGCGAATCGCGCCGCGCCCAAAAGGACAAACAAGGCCACCCCGCCGATGATCCAGCGCGTGGCCCAGCGCGCCGGTTCCGGCCCGTTCTTCTTCGAACGGTCGATTTGCAGCGCTTTCAATTCTGGCTGCATAAATTCTTAAATTCCCCGCAGAGCCGCGAGGATCTCCTTCCTGGAAGCTGACCGCGCCGGAAACAATCCGCCCAGCGCGCCCAAAACCATGGCAAAGGCCACGCCCCAAACCATGATTTGGGGCGTCACCCGGAAATTGAAGTCGATTTCGCTGAAGGTCATGAAGTTGCCAATGCCGGTCGTGATCCCATTCAACGGCAATACCAGGATGCATCCCAGCAATCCCCCCAACGCCGCCAGCAGAATCGATTCGATGAAAAAGCTGAACAGAATGCTGCCGCGTGAGAACCCCAGTACGCGTAGCGTGCCGATTTCCTGCGCCCGCCGGGCCACGGCAGCGTACATCGTGTTCATCGCCGCGAAGCTGCTGCCGATTCCCATAATGACGGCCACGAAGATTCCCAAGCTCTCGATCAATCTTCCGGAGACGGTTTGGGCTTCGTAATACTCTTTCTCCGTCATGGCGTCCATGTTGAGGCGACGGTCGTTTTTGACGTCGTTGATGAGCGCGCTGGCGGTTACCGGGTCGCTCACCCGCAGCAGCACCGTACTGAGCGCGTCGGCGCGCTGGTAATCCGCGCTCACTTGGTTCAGGTCCACGAAGATCTCGCTGTTACTGGCGGACCGGCCCGCGGAAAAGATGCCCACTACCTGCCATTCCCCGCGCCCGAAACGCAGCTTCTGCCCAATGCGAGCCCCCGGGAAACGCTTGGCAATCGACTCGCCCACGGTGACCTCCCGCTTGCCCGGCTCAAACCACCGGCCGGAGATCACTTTCACGTTGTCGCGCATCTCCAGGCCAGTCGAGGTCAGACCACGGAGGTTCACATTCATACCTTGCGGAGCATCCACGCTCTCCAGGTTGATCACGGTGACCATTTCGAGAGAGGCCAGCGGTTGGCCCGAACGGCCCTGCGCGATCCCCGGCTTGAACTTGAGATCCTGATACACCTCCGGCGTTACCTGGCTCGCCAGCTCGGAATTGGCTCCCTTGCGCATCACCATGACTTGCAGCGGGCTCCCGGTTGATTCGAGCGAAGACCGCAAACCTCCCACCATGGCCAGAATCGCAAGCAATACAGCCACGGTCAGAGCAATTCCTAAAGCTGTCATCAGCGTCGTGGTTTTGCGAACCACCAGGTTGCGGACATTATAAGTAACGGGAAGCGCCATAGATGTTCTACTCGGTGCTGCGCAGCGCTTCGACAATGGAGATGCGGGAAGCGTTCCATGCGGGCACAAACGCGCTGATAAACCCAATACAGGCCGCCAATAAGAGGCACGCGATAGCTACCGAGGGATGGATCGAGAGGCGCTTCAGGTCATCCGAGAACCCCGGGCCCTGCCGCACCAGGCCGCACAAAAAGGAAGCCACCGCCAGCCCCAGCGCACCGCCGATGACGGAGATCGATACGGCCTCGCCCAGGATGAGGGACAAGATCAGGCCGCGCGTGTAACCCAGCGTCTTCAGCACGCCCACTTCGCGCACCCGCTCGCGAACCGACATGGCAATTGTATTGGCCGAGACCAGCAGGATGGTGAAAGTCACCGCGCCGCAGATGCTCAGCAATATCATTTTGACGTTACCCAGAAAGGCGATGAAGCTCAAAGAGAAGGCCCGCTCCGATTCGGTTTTGGTCCGCACCGGCGAATTGTCGAACATCGTGTCCACGGCTTTGGCGATGCGCGGGACCGAGTCCGGGCTGTCGGCTAGAACGTAGAACGTCGATACCTGACCCTTCATGCCGTTGGCCATCTGCGTGCCCGTCATGGCTTCGTCCAAATACTTGCGGTTGAAATACAGAACTTCGTTGTTCTCCGGAGCCTCGAAGATGGCCCGCACGGTGAACTCCAGGTTCACCGGTAAGTAATCGCCCTGGATCGGAACCTTGTCGCCGATATGCAGGTCCAGCTTGTCCGCCAGCGCCTTGCCGATCAGGCACCCCGCGCGGTCATGGATGAAAGCTTGCTTCTGGTCTTCCGGGATCTGCATCTCGCTGCGAATGATCAGGATCTTCTCCGGTTCGACGGCGAAGCGTGCGAACATGTTCTTGGTCTCTCGCTGGTCCTTGTATACGCCCCCAAACCATTGGTAAGCGCCAACCTCTCGCACCCCGGGGATCCCATGAATCTTCTCGCCGTAATATTCCGGAAGCGGCACGCCCAGCGAGACGCGGTTGCGCACCACCAGGCGCAACGCCTGCGACGGCGGAACATCGCTCAGATAGAACGCGTAGTAGACCGCCATGAGCACGCCCAGCAACGCCAGCGACATGCTGATGCTCACAATCGTCAGCACCGTCCGGCGCCGGTTGCGCCAGGAATTCTTGAGGACAAACGGCAAGTATCGAAACATTTGTTTCTATTTATTCTATGCTACGAGGTTGGTGGACGAATTGTTCATGCGGGAAGCCCTGGACCTGGCCCGCCAGGCCGGCGCCGCCGGAGAAGTGCCTGTCGGCGCGGTGGTTGCTGTTAACGGAGTTGTAACCGGCCGCGGTGGGAATTCGCCCATCGTGAAGAACGATCCCACCGCGCACGCCGAGATTCTCGCCTTGCGCCAGGCCGCGCAGGCCGCCGGAAACTATCGTCTGGAACAAGCCACTCTCTACGTCACCCTTGAGCCCTGCGCCATGTGTGCCGGCGCTCTGGTGACGGCGCGCGTCAAGCGCCTGGTGTTCGGAGCGCGCGATCTGCGCTTTGGCGGCGTGCTCAGCAAGTTCCGCATCGCCGATTCGGAGTTGCTGAACCATCGCGTGGAGATCGTCGAAGGCGTCCTGGCAACCGAGTGCGTAGAACTGCTGCAAGGCTTCTTTGAGATGCGCCGGTGACGGGCTGCGGCCCCGCCAAGACCCCTACTCGACCATTACCTTGGTGCCCTTCGGCGTGTGTTGCGACAGCCGTTCGATACGCGCGTCCAGGATGCTGCGGATACCCTTCAGCACTTCAATGCGAGCGTTCCGGAAATGTTGCTGCGTCGGACCCGGCCAGCAGCGGTCGAACAGCGCCTCGAGCTGCGGTCCTGCCACTTCGCAGAAGAAGCATCCATGGTGCTGCGGCTGGGCGGTTTGCTTTTCTTCCATATCAGCCCTCCCTCATCTCCACTGTTAATATTTTATTCTGTAACGTGGCCCGCGTGGGATTCAGGGCCGACATCGAGGTCGGCAGCCCGATATGCCGCCGCAGCGTGCCGATCTCCACCACCAGCTCGTCCCCCTTCTTGAACAGCCCCACCTCGCCTTTCACTGCGAAAGGAAGCCGCAGCCGGACTTCGTAATGGGCATTGCGCTTCACGAACGTGTACGGAGCCTCAGTGCGCGAGACCGCGGCCGGGTCTTCCTTCTCGGCATAGAGCACGCCCGCCAGCTCATCCAGACGCTCGCGCCCCAGCACCTCATGCGTGAACAGGGGCACCCGCTTCACCACCACCGGCGCGAAGTACTCATCGATCTCGTGAAGAATCTTCGCTTGCGATGCGCGCCATTCCTCAAACCACGCATCCGTGATGGCCGGCGGCAGCACCCGATTCACGATGATGCCGTCCACCGTCAAACCGTGCAGTGAAAAATAAACGAATGCGCGCTGCGTTTCGCGCAGCACCATCTTCTCCGGATTGGTCACCAGCCGCACGCTCGTCACGTTGGCATCTTCCAGCAGCTCCGAGATTCCATCGAGCCGGCCGAACAGATCCTGAACATTCGCGAAATAGCTGTCAGTCGGCAGCTCCACCGGCGAAATCCGGTTGGCCACCGGCCGCACCGCCTTCAGCAGCCCGCGCTGGAACGGAAACACGTGTTTCATGTACCATTCAAGCGTCGTGGGCATGCTGACGAAGCGCATCGATTCCGCCGTGGGCGCGCAATCCAACACGATGACGTCGTAGCGCGATTCGCGCCGGAACTGGTTGACGTACATCATCGCGCTCAGCTCTTCCATGCCCGGTAGAATGGCCAGCTCCTCGGCCTCCACATCGCTGATGCCCGTGGTTCGCAGCACCGAGATGACGTACAACGAAATCTCCCGCCAGTGCCGCTTGATCTCCTTCTGGATGTTCACTTCGAGGATGGAGAGCCGCGGATCGATGGGATAAGGATCGTTGGTTTTCTCCTGAAACAGGCTGGTTTCCAGATCAAAAGCGTCGGCCAGGCTGTGCGCCGGGTCCACGCTCATCACCAGCGTCCGGTACCCCAGCCGCGACAACTGTAACCCGGTAGCCGCGGCAAGACTGGTCTTTCCCACGCCTCCCTTGCCGCTAAAAAGAAGGATGCGCATACTCCCATTGTAAGCGGAGCGGCACTGTGCCACGGCGCACACTTCTCCAATTCAGCCCCCACGTTCGCGCATCCAAAACCCCCGCGCGCAATCCAATGAAGGGTGAACTATCGACTACTGGGACGTAGCGGTTTGAGAGTGAGCGAACTCTCGCTCGGCTCCATGACCTTCGGCGAGGATTGGGGCTGGGGAGCCGCCAAAGAAGAAGCCAAAAAGATTTACGACGCGTACCGCGAAGCAGGCGGCAACTTCATTGATACCGCCAACGTTTACACCCAGGGCTCGAGCGAGCGGATCTTGGGGGAGCTTCTGAGCTACCGGGATGTTCCCGTGATCCCCATTATCGGTGCTCGCAAGCTCTCGCAGTTCGAGGACAACCTCGCGAGCCTGTCGTTGACGCTGACCGGGGAGCAAGTGAAGAC